>ERZ777306.897-NODE-897-length-54510-cov-27.661776_pt1 | contig 54510 bp, 53 predicted proteins | sample MGYA00374966_ERZ777306 | MGnify/ENA primary metagenome ERZ777306 (study PRJEB29329, sample SAMN06343882) | mouse gut metagenome | isolation source: Mouse cecum | place: Austria: Vienna | collected 2014-11-15 ... | reverse complement strand
TGTCTTCAAATACTGTAAATCAAAGAGTTAATTTTGCTTCGACTAAGAATCCGCTTGAATATCCGGATTTTCTGGAAGTACAATTGAAGTCATTCAAAGACTTTCTACAACTGGACACTCCACCCGAGAAGCGTAAGAACGAGGGACTGTATAAAGTATTTGCTGAAAACTTCCCCATTGCCGATACAAGAAATAATTTTGTTCTTGAGTTTTTGGACTACTATATTGATCCGCCGCGCTATACCATTGATGAATGTATAGAGCGAGGGCTTACATATAGCGTGCCTTTGAAGGCAAAATTGAAATTATATTGTACCGACCCTGACCATGAGGATTTTGACACGGTCATTCAAGACGTGTTCCTCGGCCCTATTCCTTACATGACGGATAAAGCCACATTCGTCATCAACGGTGCGGAACGTGTGGTTGTATCCCAGCTTCACCGTTCACCGGGCGTATTCTTCGGACAGAGCGTACATGCCAACGGTACCAAGTTGTACTCAGCCCGTATCATCCCGTTCAAGGGTTCGTGGATTGAGTTTGCCACCGACATTAACAATGTCATGTATGCGTACATTGACCGTAAGAAGAAATTGCCGGTTACCACTTTGCTGAGAGCCATCGGTTTTGAGAATGACAAGGACATTCTCGAGATTTTTAATTTGGCGGAAGACGTGAAGGTGAACAAGACGAGTCTCAAGAAGATGGTGGGACGTAAGTTGGCCGCACGTGTGTTGAAAACATGGATTGAGGATTTTGTAGACGAAGATACCGGTGAGGTTGTTTCCATCGAGCGTAACGAAGTCGTTATCGACCGTGAAACAGTAATCGAGCCGGAGCATGTTGACATTATATTAGAGTCGGGAGTTCAGAATATCCTCGTACACAAGGAAGAGCCGAACCAGTCTGACTATTCTATTATATATAATACTCTGCAGAAGGACCCGAGTAACTCGGAAAAAGAAGCTGTACTCTACATCTATCGCCAGTTGCGTAATGCAGACCCTGCTGATGATGCCAGTGCACGCGAGGTTATCAATAACTTGTTCTTCTCAGAAAAGAGATATGACCTGGGTGATGTAGGTCGTTATCGTATCAACAGAAAGTTGAACTTGACGACAGATATGGACGTGCGTGTCCTTACCAAGGAAGATATTATCGAAATCATCAAATATCTCATCGAGTTGATTAACTCGAAAGCAGACGTGGACGATATCGACCACTTGAGCAACCGTCGTGTGCGTACAGTGGGCGAGCAGTTGTCCAATCAGTTTGCTATCGGTCTGGCACGTATGTCGCGTACTATCCGCGAGCGTATGAACGTCCGTGACAATGAAGTCTTTACTCCGATTGACTTGATTAACGCCAAAACAATCTCTTCTGTTATCAATTCATTCTTCGGAACGAATGCTTTGTCACAGTTCATGGACCAGACCAATCCGCTGGCCGAGATTACCCATAAGCGCCGTATGTCTGCCTTAGGACCTGGCGGTCTGTCACGTGAGCGTGCTGGTTTCGAGGTTCGTGACGTACACTATACTCACTACGGACGTCTTTGTCCTATCGAGACCCCTGAAGGCCCGAACATCGGTTTGATTTCTTCACTCTGTGTGTTTGCGAAAATCAACGAGCTCGGCTTCATTGAAACTCCATACCGTAAAGTGACAGAGGGTAAGGTTGATCTTTCTGACGAAGGTCTGGTTTACCTCACTGCTGAAGAAGAGGAAGCCAAGATTATTGCTCAGGGCAATGCTCCTTTGAATGATGATGGTACTTTTGTACGTGATAAGGTAAAATCCCGTCAGGATGCTGACTATCCGGTGGTTTCTCCTGCCGAGGTGGAATTGATGGACGTATCTCCCCAGCAGATTGCTTCTATTGCGGCTTCTTTGATTCCGTTCTTGGAACATGATGATGCCAACCGTGCATTGATGGGATCAAACATGATGCGCCAGGCTGTTCCTTTGTTGAAGAGCGAAGCTCCGATTGTAGGTACCGGTATCGAGCGTCAGCTGGCATGCGACTCTCGTACGCAGATTACTGCTGAAGGTGACGGTGTGGTTGAATTCGTGGATGCAACGACTATTCGTATTCTGTACGACCGTACGGAGGAGGAAGAGTTCGTAAGCTTCGAGCCTGCTTTGAAAGAATATAATATCCCGAAGTGGCGCCGCACTAACCAGAACATGACGATTGACCTCCGCCCAATTTGCGAGAAGGGGCAGCGTGTTACTGCAGGTCAAATCTTGACCGAAGGTTATTCAACAGAAGACGGAGAGCTTGCACTGGGTAAGAACCTGCTGGTTGCTTACATGCCGTGGAAAGGTTATAACTATGAGGATGCTATCGTACTGAACGAACGTGTGGTTCGTGAGGACCTTCTGACTTCCGTGCACGTGGAAGAATATTCTTTGGAAGTTCGCGAAACGAAGCGTGGTATGGAAGAGCTGACCTCTGACATCCCCAACGTAAGTGAGGAAGCTACCAAGGATCTTGACGAAAACGGTATTGTTCGTGTGGGTGCCCGTATCGAGCCGGGCGATATTCTTATCGGTAAGATTACTCCGAAAGGTGAGTCGGATCCTTCTCCGGAAGAGAAGTTGCTCCGTGCTATTTTTGGTGATAAGGCCGGTGATGTGAAGGATGCCTCCCTGAAGGCTTCTCCTTCTTTAAAGGGTGTCGTTATCGGTAAGCGCCTGTTCTCTCGTGTTGTCAAGACACGCAGCTCCAAACTGGCTGATAAGGCTTTGTTGCCGAAGATTGATGATGAGTTCGACGCTAAGATTAATGACCTTAAAAAAGTATTGATAAACAAGCTGTTGAAGCTTACAGAAAACTATACATCGGAAGGTGTGAAAGATTATATGGGTGCCGACATTATTTCCAAAGGCGCCAGATTCTCTGCCTCCGATTTCAGTGATTTGGACTTCACTGCTGTTCAGTTGAGCAGTTGGACGAAGGATGAACATACCAACGAACTGATTCGTGCATTGGTGATGAACTTCATCAAGAAGTACAAGGAACTCGATGCTGAATTGAAACGCAAGAAGTTTGCCATCACTATCGGTGACGAGTTGCCGGCAGGTATCATCCAGATGGCCAAGGTATACATTGCAAAGAAACGTAAGATTGGTGTTGGTGACAAGATGGCCGGTCGTCACGGTAACAAGGGTATCGTTTCCCGTGTGGTACGTCAGGAAGACATGCCGTTCCTTGCTGACGGTACTCCGGTAGACATTGTACTGAATCCGTTGGGTGTGCCTTCACGTATGAACATTGGTCAGATATTCGAGGCTGTTCTCGGTCGTGCAGGAAAGAACTTGGGCGTGAAGTTTGCAACTCCTATCTTTGACGGTGCATCTTTGGACGATTTGAACGAATGGACCGACAAGGCCGGCCTGCCTCGCTACGGCAAGACAACGCTGTATGATGGTGGTACCGGTGAAGCATTCGAGCAGCAGGCTACGGTAGGTGTGACCTACATGCTGAAGCTCGGTCACATGGTTGAAGACAAGATGCACGCACGTTCCATCGGCCCATACTCACTTATTACGCAACAGCCGTTGGGTGGTAAGGCACAGTTCGGTGGTCAGCGTTTTGGAGAAATGGAGGTTTGGGCACTTGAAGCTTTCGGTGCCGCACACATTCTGCAGGAAATCTTGACTATCAAGTCTGATGACGTTGTTGGGCGTTCCAAGGCTTATGAAGCAATTGTGAAGGGTGAGCCGATGCCTGCTCCGGGTATCCCCGAGTCACTGAACGTATTGCTACACGAGTTGAGAGGTTTGGGCTTGAGCATCAACTTAGAATAATGGATAATTGATAATTGAGAATGGGTAATGTAAGTTCCCATTCTCAATTATCGGTTTTCAGTTTTTCATTTTCAATTTTCCATTGTCAATTATCAATTAAATAAATTTATGGCTTTTAGAAAAGATAACAAGATAAAGAGTAATTTCTCGAAAATCTCTATCGGTTTGGCTTCTCCTGAGGAAATCCTAGAGAATTCGAGTGGTGAAGTTTTAAAGCCTGAAACCATCAACTATCGTACGTATAAGCCTGAACGTGACGGATTATTCTGCGAGCGCATCTTTGGTCCTATCAAGGATTACGAGTGCCATTGCGGTAAGTACAAGCGTATCCGTTACAAAGGTATCGTCTGCGACCGTTGCGGTGTGGAAGTGACTGAAAAGAAAGTGCGCCGTGAGCGTATGGGGCACATTCAGCTCGTTGTACCCGTGGCTCACATCTGGTACTTCCGTTCACTTCCCAACAAAATCGGCTACTTGTTGGGGCTGCCTACCAAGAAGCTGGATGCCATTATCTATTACGAGCGTTATGTTGTCATTCAACCGGGTGTACTGTCTGATGAAGTGGCACAGTACGACTTGCTTGAAGAAGGAGAATACCTGGACTTGCTGGAAAAACTGCCGAAAGACAACCAGTTCCTCGAAGATTCAGACCCCAATAAGTTTATTGCCAAGATGGGTGCGGAAGCTATCTACGATTTGCTGTCACGCCTTAATCTCGACTCTTTGTCTTACGAACTGCGTAACCGTGCCGGAAGCGATGCATCACAGCAACGCAAGACCGAAGCCTTAAAGCGTCTTCAGGTCGTTGAGTCGTTCCGTGCATCACGCGGACGTAACAAGCCCGAGTGGATGATTGTACGCATTGTACCGGTTATTCCACCCGAACTTCGTCCGTTGGTTCCGTTGGATGGTGGCCGTTTCGCAACTTCCGACTTGAATGACCTTTATCGTCGTGTCATTATCCGCAACAACCGTCTAAAGAGATTGATTGAAATCAAAGCTCCTGAGGTGATTTTGCGTAATGAAAAGCGTATGTTGCAGGAAGCTGTAGACTCTCTGTTCGACAACTCCCGTAAATCGAGCGCAGTGAAGACCGATGCTAACCGTCCGTTGAAGTCTCTTTCCGATAGTTTGAAGGGTAAGCAGGGACGTTTCCGTCAGAATTTGCTGGGTAAGCGTGTCGACTATTCCGCACGTTCTGTAATCGTTGTAGGTCCGGAGTTGAAGATGGGCGAATGTGGTATCCCGAAACTGATGGCAGCCGAGCTTTACAAACCGTTCATTATCCGTAAGCTTATTGAGCGCGGTATAGTGAAGACTGTAAAGAGCGCCAAGAAGATTGTAGACCGCAAGGAACCTGTTATTTGGGATATTCTGGAACACGTGATGAAGGGTCATCCGGTGTTGTTGAATCGTGCCCCGACACTTCACCGTCTCGGTATCCAGGCATTCCAGCCCAAGATGATTGAAGGTAAGGCAATCCAGCTGCATCCGTTGGCATGTACGGCGTTCAATGCCGACTTCGACGGTGACCAGATGGCTGTGCACTTGCCACTGAGCAATGAAGCGATTCTGGAAGCACAGATGCTGATGCTACAGTCGCACAATATATTGAACCCTGCCAACGGTGCTCCTATCACTGTGCCTGCCCAGGATATGGTACTCGGTTTGTACTACATTACTAAGTTGCGCAAAGGTGCCAAGGGTGAGGGCCTGACATTCTACGGTCCCGAGGAAGCGCTGATTGCCTACAATGAAGGCAAGTGTGACATCCATGCTCCGGTAAGCGTCGTAGTGAAAGACGTTGACGGGAATGGCAACATTGTGGACAAGATGATGCACGATACTTCTGTAGGTCGTGTCATTGTTAACGAAATTGTTCCGGCAGAAGCAGGATACATCAATACGATTATCTCCAAGAAGTCACTCCGCGACATCATCAGTCACGTAATTAAGGTGTGTGGTGTTGCCAAGGCAGCCGACTTCCTTGACGGAATCAAGAACCTCGGTTACTATATGGCCTTCAAGGGTGGTCTGTCGTTCAACTTGGGCGATATCATCATCCCGGAAGAAAAGGAAGCATTGGTACAGAAGGGTTACGATGAAGTAGAGCAGGTGATCAATAACTATAACATGGGTTTCATCACCAACAACGAGCGTTACAATCAGGTAATCGATATCTGGACACACGTGAACTCAGAATTGTCAAACATCCTGATGAAAACCATTTCAAGCGACGACCAGGGCTTCAACTCCGTATACATGATGTTGGATTCCGGTGCCCGTGGTTCTAAGGAACAGATTCGTCAGCTTTCCGGTATGCGTGGTTTGATGGCAAAGCCCCAGAAAGCAGGTGCCGAAGGTGGTCAGATTATCGAAAACCCGATTCTTTCTAACTTTAAGGAGGGTTTGTCGGTGTTGGAGTACTTTATTTCTACTCACGGTGCTCGTAAGGGTCTTGCCGATACTGCTTTGAAGACGGCCGACGCCGGATACCTGACTCGTCGTCTGGTTGATGTATCGCATGATGTGATTATTAATGAAGAAGACTGCGGCACGCTCCGCGGATTGGTTTGTACGGCATTGAAGAACAATGATGAAATCATTGCTACTCTGTACGAACGTATCTTGGGTCGTGTGTCCGTACATGATATTGTTCATCCTACAACCGGTGAACTGGTTGTGGCTGGCGGTGAGGAAATTACCGAGGATATTGCACAACGTATTGAAGACTCTCCAATCGAGAGTGTTGAAATCCGTTCAGTATTGACTTGCGAATCCAAGAAGGGGGTTTGTGCCAAGTGCTACGGACGTAATCTGGCTTCCAGTCGTATGGTTCAGAAGGGTGAGGCAGTCGGTGTAATCGCTGCACAGTCTATCGGTGAGCCGGGTACACAGTTGACACTGCGTACATTCCATGCTGGTGGTACGGCAGCCAATATTGCTGCTAACGCAAGTATTGTAGCCAAGAACCCTGCTCGTCTGGAATTCGAAGAACTCCGTACGGTAGACGTTATCGATGAAGCAGGCGAACCGGCAAAGGTTGTGGTAGGACGTCTGGCCGAAGTACGTTTCGTGGATGTCAATACGGGTATCGTGCTCTCCACCCACAACGTGCCCTACGGCTCTACGCTCTATGCAGCTGATGGCGAAATGGTAGAGAAAGGCAAGATGATTGCCCGTTGGGACCCGTTCAACGCGGTTATCATTACCGAAGCTACCGGTAAGATTGAATTTGAAGGCGTTATTGAAAACGTGACTTATAAGGTAGAGTCTGATGAATCTACCGGTTTGCGTGAAATCATTATCATTGAGTCTAAGGACAAGACGAAGGTGCCTACTGCACATATCATGACCGAAGACGGTGAACTGATTCGTACATACAACCTCCCGGTTGGTGGCCATGTGGTGGTTGAGGACGGACAGAAGGTGAAGGCCGGTGAAGTTATCGTGAAGATTCCGCGTGCCGTAGGTAAGGCGGGTGATATCACGGGTGGTCTTCCCCGTGTCACTGAGCTGTTCGAGGCACGCAACCCGTCTAATCCTGCCGTGGTTTCAGAAATTGACGGTGAGGTTACTATGGGTAAGGTAAAACGCGGTAATCGTGAAATTATCGTTACTTCCAAAACCGGTGAAGTGAAGAAGTACCTCGTCCCGCTGTCTAAGCAGATTCTGGTTCAGGAAAACGACTATGTACGTGCCGGTACTCCCTTGTCTGACGGTGCCATTACGCCTGCGGACATTCTGGCTATCAAAGGTCCTACGGCCGTGCAGGAATATATCGTGAACGAGGTTCAGGACGTTTATCGTCTGCAGGGTGTGAAGATTAATGACAAGCACTTTGAAATCATCGTTCGTCAGATGATGCGTAAGGTGGAAATCGACGAGCCGGGCGATACCCGTTTCCTGGAACAGCAGGTTGTTGACAAGATGGAATTCATGGAAGAGAACGACCGTATCTGGGGAAAGAAGGTGGTAGTGGATGCCGGAGATTCCCAGAGCCTGCAGGCGGGTCAGATTGTAACAGCCCGCAAACTGCGGGACGAGAATTCCATGTTGAAACGTCGCGACTTGAAACCCGTGGAAGTGCGTGATGCTGTGCCTGCGACTTCTACACAGATTCTTCAAGGTATCACCCGTGCTGCATTGCAGACTTCGAGTTTCATGTCGGCTGCTTCCTTCCAGGAAACGACGAAGGTGCTGAACGAGGCTGCTATCAACGGAAAGGTAGACCGTCTGGAAGGTATGAAGGAGAACGTAATTTGCGGTCACTTGATTCCTGCCGGTACCGGACAACGCGAGTTTGAGAAGATTATTGTTGGCTCCAAAGAAGAATACGACCGTATGCTTGCCAACAAGAAGACGGTACTTGATTATGCTGTAGACGAGAAAGTAGAGGGATAGCCGATACAACGTCAATAGAATTCTTGAATAGAGAGAGGGAATATTCTGTAAGAAGAATATTCCCTCTCTGTTTTTCTAGGTTTTTTCCCTTTTTGTCTTGATGTGTACTTTTTATGAGCAGAGTATATGATGCTGCAAACATGGTGCGGTACTTCTCTAAACCTTTATTGCTATCGTTGTAAAATGGCTGGTAATGTCTTTTATAGATGTGCTTATTTACTTGTGTCTTCTTTTTGAGGACGGCTTATTATGTACTTTTTCTATTTAAATGTATATCATTCAAAAAAAAAGAGTATTTTTGGTCTATCTTTTAAGAACATTTTTAAAACAATTGTGCAATATGGAGACTCAAGAAAATAATAATGGACAGCTTCAGATAGAATTGAAAGAAGAAGTGGCGCAAGGTACGTATGCCAATCTAGCTATTATAACCCATTCCAGTTCGGAATTTATTCTCGACTTTATCCGCGTGATGCCGGGTATGCCAAAGGCTGGCGTACAATCGCGCATTGTTTTGGCACCCGAACATGCCAAGCGGTTGTTGCGTGCACTCGAAGAAAATATCGGAAAATATGAACGCTCATTCGGATTGATTCGCATGCCGGACGAACAAACATTCCCGCCACTTCCCAACATCAAGGGTGAAGCGTAGAATAAAAAAAACTTGTAGTGCATTGATTATTCAAAACTTATTAGTATCTTTGCAGCCCAAAAGTGTATAGTTTTGAATTAATATAAACAATAATATATAACTAAAAACAATTAAAATGCCTACAATTCAGCAATTAGTAAGAAAAGGACGCGAAGTGCTGGTGGAGAAATCAAAGTCTCCCGCATTGGATTCTTGTCCTCAAAGACGTGGCGTTTGCGTGAGAGTGTATACAACCACTCCGAAGAAACCGAATTCAGCTATGCGTAAAGTAGCTCGTGTGCGTTTGACCAATGGTAAAGAGGTGAACTCTTATATTCCGGGAGAAGGTCACAACTTGCAGGAACACTCTATTGTGCTGGTACGTGGTGGCCGTGTGAAAGACCTTCCGGGTGTGCGTTATCACATCGTACGTGGTACTTTGGATACTGCAGGTGTTGCAGGACGTACGCAAAGACGTTCCAAATATGGCGCAAAACGTCCGAAGCCGGGTCAAGCTCCTGCTAAGAAGAAATAATCAGGTAGTCTGATGTCCTAAAACAGAAAATTAAAAGTAATAACTTACGTTTTAGTTTGTTGGAAATGCTGGCGGTTGAGTAAATCCTCCGGAGGGAGAGTTGAAGAAGACAGAAGTAAACAACCAAGAACGAAAAACATTATTCTTTCAGAAAATGAGAAAAGCAAAACCCAAAAAACGCGTTATCCTGCCGGATCCCGTGTTCAATGATGTAAAAGTTTCCAAGTTTGTGAATCATCTGATGTATGATGGAAAGAAGAATACTTCTTATGAAATCTTCTATGCTGCTTTGGAAACAGTGAAGAATAAAATGCAGAATGAGGAGAAGTCCGCTCTTGAAATCTGGAAAAAAGCTCTGGATAATGTGACTCCTCAAGTGGAAGTTAAGTCTCGCCGTGTGGGTGGTGCTACTTTCCAGGTTCCTACAGAAATTCGTGCTGATCGTAAGGAATCAATTTCCATGAAGAACTTGATAATCTTTGCACGTAAGCGTGGTGGTAAATCAATGGCTGATAAACTGGCTGCCGAAATCATGGATGCTTTCAATGAACAGGGCGGTGCTTACAAACGTAAAGAAGATATGCACAGAATGGCTGAAGCCAACCGCGCATTCGCTCATTTCAGATTCTGATACTGCAAGAAATAACTGATTGATGTTTTAACTTAAAGTAAAGAATAAGAAATGGCAAAGCAAGATTTACATTTGACACGCAATATCGGTATCATGGCTCACATTGATGCCGGAAAGACAACAACCTCTGAACGTATTTTGTTTTACACGGGTTTGACCCACAAAATCGGTGAGGTGCATGACGGTGCCGCTACAATGGACTGGATGGAACAAGAGCAGGAACGTGGTATTACTATCACTTCTGCGGCTACTACTACTCGTTGGAAATATGCAGGTGATACTTATAAAATTAACTTGATTGACACTCCGGGACACGTTGACTTTACCGCTGAGGTAGAACGTTCTTTGCGTATTCTTGATGGTGCCGTTGCTGCTTATTGTGCAGTCGGTGGCGTTGAACCGCAATCTGAAACAGTTTGGCGTCAGGCTGACAAATATAACGTACCGCGTATTGCTTACGTTAATAAAATGGACCGTTCGGGTGCTGACTTCTTTGAAGTAGTTCGCCAAATGAAGGACGTTTTGGGTGCTAATCCGTGTCCTATCGTTATTCCTATCGGTGCTGAGGAGTCTTTCAAAGGTCTGGTGGACCTTATCAAAATGAAAGCTATCTATTGGCATGATGAAACAATGGGTGCTGATTATACTGTAGAGGAAATCCCTGCAAACTTGGCAGACGAAGCTAACGAATGGAGAGATAAGATGCTCGAAAAAGTGGCTGAGTTTGACGATGCTTTGATGGAGAAATATTTCGATGATCCTTCTACCATTACGGAAGAAGAGGTTTTGAGAGCTCTTCGTAACGCAACAGTGCAAATGGCTGTAGTCCCGATGCTTTGCGGTTCTTCATTCAAGAATAAAGGTGTACAGACGTTGCTCGACTACGTTTGTGCATTCTTGCCTTCTCCGTTGGATACAGAAAACGTTGTGGGTTCAAATCCTGAAACTGGCGCTGAAGAAGATCGTAAACCGAGCGAAGATGAAAAGACTTCTGCTTTGGCATTTAAAATCGCAACTGACCCGTATGTGGGCCGTTTGACTTTCTTCCGCGTTTATTCCGGTAAGATTGAGGCTGGTTCTTATATCTATAACTCTCGTTCTGGTAAGAAAGAGCGTGTATCTCGTTTGTTCCAGATGCACTCAAACAAGCAGAACCCGGTAGAAGTTATTAGTGCTGGTGATATTGGTGCTGGCGTAGGTTTCAAGGATATACATACTGGTGATACATTGTGTGACGAAACTGCACCGATTGTATTGGAGTCTATGGACTTCCCGGAACCGGTAATTGGTATCGCAGTTGAGCCTAAGACCCAGAAGGATATGGATAAACTGTCAAATGGTCTGGCTAAGCTGGCTGAAGAAGACCCGACGTTCACAGTTAAGACTGACGAACAGACTGGGCAGACAGTTATCTCTGGTATGGGTGAACTTCACTTGGATATTATTATCGATCGTCTTAAGCGTGAGTTCAAGGTTGAATGTAACCAAGGTAAGCCTCAGGTTAACTACAAGGAAGCCATTACTAAGACAGTTAACTTGCGTGAAGTTTACAAGAAGCAGTCTGGTGGTCGTGGTAAGTTCGCAGATATTATCGTGAACATCGGTCCGGTTGATGAAGACTTCAAGGAAGGTGGATTGCAATTCGTTGACGAAGTGAAGGGTGGTAACATTCCTAAGGAATTTATCCCGTCTGTGCAGAAGGGCTTCACTACTGCCATGAAGAATGGTGTGTTGGCAGGTTATCCGTTAGATTCACTGAAGGTAACTTTGATTGATGGTTCTTTCCACCCGGTTGACTCTGATCAGTTGTCTTTCGAAATCTGTGCTATCCAAGCATACAAGAATGCTTGTGCTAAGGCAGGTCCGGTATTGATGGAGCCTATTATGAAGCTGGAAGTTGTTACTCCGGAAGAAAACATGGGTGACGTTATCGGTGACTTGAACAAGCGTCGTGGTCAGGTAGAAGGTATGGAATCCAGCCGTTCTGGTGCACGTATTGTAAAGGCAATGGTTCCGTTGGCAGAAATGTTCGGTTACGTAACAGCTTTGCGTACCATTAGTTCTGGCCGTGCAACCTCTTCAATGGTATACTCTCACCATGCCCAAGTTTCCAACTCTATTGCCAAGGCTGTATTGGAGGAAGTGAAAGGTCGTGCTGACTTAATCTAAAAAAACTTGAAGTCCCGTAGGTTAGCGAATGACTCTTAGCCTGCGGAACTTCATCTTATATATAACTATTTAATAACTAAAGACAGTAATGAGTCAAAAAATTAGAATCAAACTGAAATCTTACGACCACAACTTGGTTGACAAGTCAGCTGAGAAGATTGTAAGAACGGTAAAGACAACGGGCGCCATCGTTAGCGGTCCGATTCCTCTCCCTACGCACAAGCGTATCTTTACCGTGAATCGTTCGACTTTCGTTAACAAGAAGTCGCGTGAACAATTCGAACTCTCTTCTTACAAGAGACTGATTGACATCTATAGTTCAACAGCTAAGACAGTAGATGCTCTGATGAAGTTGGAGTTGCCGAGTGGTGTGGAAGTAGAAATCAAAGTGTAAGTATTAAAAAAAATAAGTGAAATGCCAGGATTATTAGGAAAAAAAATCGGAATGACATCCGTTTTCAGTGCCGAGGGTAAGAATGTACCATGCACTGTTATCGAAGCAGGTCCTTGTGTTGTTACTCAAGTGAAAACTGTAGAAAAGGACGGTTATGAAGCTGTTCAGTTGGGCTTCCAAGATAAGAAGGAGAAGCACACTACAAAGCCTTTGATGGGGCACTTTAAGAAAGCTGGAGTAACTCCCAAGAAACACTTGGCTGAGTTCAAAGAATTTGAAACAGAATTGAATCTGGGTGACACTGTTACCGTAGAATTGTTCAATGGCGCAACTTTTGTTGATGTTGTAGGTACTTCTAAGGGTAAAGGTTTCCAAGGTGTAGTAAAACGTCATGGTTTCGGTGGTGTAGGTCAGACTACTCACGGTCAGCATAACCGTGCTCGCAAGCCGGGTTCTATCGGTGCTTGTTCTTATCCCGCAAAGGTATTCAAGGGAATGCGCATGGGTGGACAGCTTGGTGGCGACAGAGTGACTGTTCAAAACCTGCAGGTATTAAAGGTAATCGCGGAGCATAATCTTCTTTTGATTAAGGGTTCTGTTCCTGGTTGCAAAGGTTCAATCGTAATAATTGAGAAATAATGGAAGTTAACGTATATAACATTAAAGGTGAAGACACTGGGAGAAAGGTTACGTTAAACGAATCTATCTTCGGAATTGAGCCCAACGACCACGCTATCTATTTGGACGTAAAACAATTTATGGCTAATCAGCGTCAGGGTACTCATAAGTCAAAAGAAAGAAGTGAAATCAGTGGTTCTACACGCAAAATCGGTCGCCAGAAAGGTGGTGGCGGTGCTCGTCGTGGTGATATGAACTCACCGGTTCTCGTTGGTGGTGGTCGCGTGTTCGGTCCGAAGCCCAGAGACTACTACTTCAAGTTGAATAAAAAAGTTAAGACATTGGCTCGTAAGTCAGCTTTGTCTTATAAAGCTCAGAACAATGCAATCGTTGTCGTAGAAGACTTCACTTTCGAAGCTCCGAAGACAAAAGACTTTGTTGGAATGACAAAAAATCTTAAAGTTTCCGACAAAAAACTACTTGTGGTTTTACCGGAAGCAAATAAAAACGTATATTTGTCAGCTCGTAACATCAAAGGTGTTAATGTACAGACTATCTCAGGATTAAATACTTACAGAGTATTGGATGCTGGGGTTATCGTGCTTACAGAAAACTCTTTGAAAGCTATTGACAATATCTTAATTTAAAAAGGAGGCTTAAATAATGGGAATTATTATTAAACCGTTGGTAACAGAAAAAATGACTGCAATCACAGACAAGCTGAATCGTTTCGGCTTTGTAGTGCGTCCTGAAGCTAACAAACTGGAAATTAAGAAGGAAGTTGAAGCTCTTTATAATGTTACAGTAGTTGATGTAAATACCTTACGGTATGCTGGCAAAAATAAGAGCCGTTATACGAAAGCAGGTATCATCAATGGACGTACGAATGCATACAAAAAAGCAGTCGTTACATTGAAAGAAGGAGATACTATTGATTTTTATAGCAATATTTAATAAAAATGGCAGTACGTAAATTTAAGCCCACAACACCGGGGCAAAGACATAAAATTATTGGTACTTTCGAAGAAATTACTGCATCAGTACCAGAAAAGTCTCTTGTGTATGGTAAGAAATCATCCGGAGGTCGTAATAACGAAGGTAAGATGACAATGCGCTACATTGGTGGCGGTCATAAAAAGGTGATTAGAATTGTTGATTTCAAGAGAAATAAAGACGGTGTTCCAGCAGTAGTTAAAACGATAGAATACGATCCGAACCGTTCGGCTCGTATCGCTTTGTTATTTTACGCTGATGGAGAAAAAAGATACATTATTGCTCCCAATGGATTGCAAGTTGGCGCGACTTTAATGTCAGGTGAAACAGCAGCACCGGAAATCGGTAACGCTCTTCCGCTTCAAAACATCCCGGTGGGTACTGTAATCCACAACATCGAATTACGTCCGGGACAGGGCGCAGCGCTGGTTCGCTCGGCCGGTAACTTCGCACAGTTGACTTCTCGTGAGGGTAAGTACTGTGTAATCAAGTTGCCTTCAGGTGAAGTAAGACAGATTCTTAGCACATGCAAAGCTACTATCGGTAGTGTAGGTAACTCAGATCATGGATTGGAAAGTTCAGGTAAAGCTGGACGCTCTCGTTGGCAAGGACGTCGTCCTCGCAACCGTGGTGTTGTTATGAACCCGGTTGATCACCCGATGGGTGGTGGTGAAGGACGTGCTTCCGGAGGTCACCCAAGATCACGTAAGGGATTGTACGCTAAGGGACTTAAGACAAGAGCTCCTAAAAAACAGTCATCTAAGTACATTATTGAGAGAAGAAAAAAGTAATCTGATTAATTGAGTAAACTATGAGTCGTTCATTAAAAAAAGGTCCATATATCAACGTAAAACTCGAAAAGAGAATTCTTGCAATGAATGAATCGGGCAAGAAAGTCGTAGTAAAGACTTGGGCCAGAGCTTCAATGATTTCGCCTGATTTTGTAGGCCATACTGTTGCAGTTCACAATGGAAATAAATTTATTCCTGTTTATGTTACCGAAAATATGGTAGGACACAAGTTGGGCGAATTCGCTCCAACTCGTACATTCAGAGGACACGCTGGTAACAAGAAAAAATAACAGGATTTATTTGAAATAATAAAGTAATAAATAATAATGGGAGCAAGAAAAAAAATATCGGCTGAAAAAAGAAAAGAAGCCCTTAAGACCATGTATTTTGCAAAATTGCAAAATGTTCCTACTTCTCCGCGCAAGATGCGTCTGGTGGCAGACATGATTCGCGGCATGGAAGTGAACAGAGCACTTGGTGTTTTGAAATTTTCTTCAAAAGAAGCTGCTGCAAGAGTGGAAAAACTGCTTCGCTCTGCAATTGCTAACTGGGAACAGAAAAACGAACGTAAGGCAGAAAGCGGCGAATTGTTCGTAACAAAGATTTTTGTTGATGGTGGAGCTACGCTTAAAAGAATGAGACCGGCACCACAGGGTAGAGGTTATAGAATTCGCAAACGTTCAAATCACGTAACATTGTTCGTTGGTGCTAAAAGTAATAACGAAGATCAAAATTAAGGTAGATGGGACAAAAAGTTAATCCAATAAGCAACCGTTTAGGAATTATCAGAGGATGGGATTCTAACTGGTACGGTGGAAATGATTACGGTGATTCTTTGCTGGAAGATAGCAAAATCCGTAAATATCTTAATGCAAGACTTGCAAAGGCAAGTGTATCGAGAATCGTAATTGAACGTACGCTGAAGCTCGTTACTATTACTGTTTGTACTGCTCGTCCGGGTATTATTATCGGTAAAGGTGGCCAAGAAGTTGATAAGTTGAAAGAGGAGTTGAAGAAGGTTACCGACAAGGATATTCAAATTAATATCTTTGAAGTGAAAAGACCGGAACTGGACGCTGTGATTGTTGCTAATAACATCGCTCGTCAGGTAGAAGGTAAAATTGCCTATCGCCGTGCCATTAAGATGGCTATCGCAAACACAATGCGTATGGGAGCTGAAGGTATCAAAATTCAGATTTCAGGACGTTTGAATGGAGCTGAAATGGCTCGTTCTGAAATGTATAAAGAAGGAAGAACTCCGTTGCACACTTTCAGAGCTGATATCGACTACTGTCATGCAGAAGCGTTGACTAAAGTAGGTCTGTTGGGTATCAAAGTTTGGATTTGTAGAGGTGAAGTGTTTGGTAAGAGAGAATTGGCTCCGAACTTTACGCAAAGCAAAGAAAGTGGTCGTGGAAACAATGGTGGAAACAACGGCGGAAAGAACTTCAAAAGAAAGAAAAATAATCGCTAAACGAATTTGAATTTTAGGAAACTATGTTACAACCGAAAAAGACAAAATTCAGAAGACAACAAAAAGGCCGTCAGAAAGGTAATGCCCAGAGAGGTAACCAGTTGGCCTTTGGTTCTTTTGGCATAAAGGCTTTGGAGACTAAGTGGATTACAGGCCGTCAGATCGAAGCTGCTCGTATTGCAGTAACAAGATATATGCAACGTCAAGGACAGATCTGGATCCGTATATTCCCGGACAAACCGATCACTAGAAAACCTGCCGATGTACGTATGGGTAAAGGTAAAGGTGCTCCGGAGGGATTTGTGGCTCCTGTGACTCCAGGTAGAATCATCATTGAAGCTGAAGGGGTATCTTACGAAATCGCGAAAGAAGCATTGCGCTTAGCTGCTCAAAAGCTTCCTATTACAACGAAGTTTGTCGTAAGACGTGATTATGATATTCAAAATCAAAATGCGTAAGTGTTATGAAAATTGCAGAAATTAAAGAAATGACTACTAGTGATTTAGTAGAAAGAGTAGAGGCAGAAACAGCTAATTATGACCAGATGGTTATCAATCATTCTATTTCTCCTTTGGAAAATCCTGCTCAAATCAAACAATTACGCAGGACTATTGCGCGTATGAAAACTGAGTTACGCCAAAGAGAACTTAACAATAAATGATCAGCTTGATGGAAGCAAGAAATTTAAGAAAAGAAAGAACAGGGGTTGTGTTGAGCAATAAGATGGATAAAACGATCACAGTTGCTGCCAAGTTTAAGGAAAAACACCCTATATATGGTAAGTTCGTTAGCAAAACGAAGAAGTACCATGCTCACGATGAAAAAAATGAATGCAATATAGGTGATACTGTAAGCATCATGGAAACTCGTCCTTTGAGCAAGACTAAAAGATGGAGATTAGTAGAAATAATTGAAAGAGCTAAGTAATTATGATACAAGTAGAATCCAGACTTACAGTATGTGATAACAGTGGGGCTAAAGAGGCTATGTGTATCCGCGTTTTAGGCGGTACACGTCGTCGTTACGCTTCGGTGGGGGATGTCATTGTAGTTTCAGTGAAGAGTGTTATCCCTTCTAGTGATGTTAAAAAAGGTGCAGTATCAAAGGCTTTGATTGTACGTACAAAGAAAGAAATCCGTCGTCCTGATGGTTCTTATATACGTTTTGATGATAATGCTTGCGTGTTGTTGAATAATGCAGGTGAAATTAGAGGAAGTCGTATTTTCGGTCCTGTAGCAAGAGAGCTTCGTGCTACAAACATGAAAGTTGTGTCACTTGCGCCTGAGGTACTTTAATTTTGTAAAAGATTTAAGTAATGAGTAAATTACATATTAAAAAAGGCGATACAGTTTACGTAAATGCTGGTGAAGATAAGGGCAAAACTGGTCGTGTATTGAAGGTTCTTGTTAAAGAAGGACGTGCATTTGTAGAAGGTATCAATATGGTATCTAAAAGCACAAAACCGAATGCTAAGAATCCGCAAGGTGGTATCGTGAAGCAGGAAGCTTCTATCCACATTTCAAACTTGAACCCGGTTGATCCAAAAACTGGTAAAGCAACGCGTATTGGGAGAAAAGTAAGTTCTTTGGAAGGCAAAAGAACTGTAGTGCGTTATTCTAAAAAATCAGGAGAGGAGATTAAGTAATGAGTAATACTGCTAGTCTTAAGAAAGAATATGCAGAGCGTATAGCACCTGCATTGAAATCACAGTTCCAGTATTCTTCTACAATGCAGGTACCCGTACTTAAGAAGATTGTTATCAATCAGGGTTTAGGTATGGCTGTTGCTGATAAGAAGATTATTGAAGTTGCAATCAATGAAATGACAGCTATTACAGGTCAGAAAGCCGTAGCTACCATTTCTCGTAAAGATATTGCGAATTTCAAGTTGCGTAAAAAAATGCCGATCGGTGTTATGGTAACTTTACGTCGTGAAAGAATGTACGAATTCCTTGAAAAATTGGTTCGTGTAGCTCTTCCTCGTATTCGTGACTTCAAAGGTATTGAAAGTAAGTTTGATGGTAAAGGTAATTATACCCTTGGTATTCAGGAACAAATCATTTTCCCTGAAATAAATATCGATAGTATTACAAGAATTCTCGGAATGAATATTACCTTTGTAACCTCTGCGCAAACAGATGAAGAAGGGTATGCCTTGTTGAAAGAATTCGGTTTACCGTTTAAAAACGCTAAAAAAGATTGATAATATGGCAAAGGAATCAATGAAGGCACGTGAAGTAAAGCGTGCTAAATTAGTAGCCAGATATGCCGAGAAAAGAGCTGCGTTGAAGCAAATCGTTAGAACTGGTGATCCTGCTGAAGCTTTTGAAGCTGCACAGAAATTGCAGGACTTGCCTAAGAATTCTAATCCGATTCGTATGCACAACCGTTGCAAGCTGACTGGTCGTCCTAAAGGATATATCCGTCAGTTTGGTATCTCAAGAATCCAATTCCGTGAGATGGCTTCCAACGGTCTTATTCCCGGTGTAAAGAAAGCAAGCTGGTAATTTGTTTTTTTAAATATTGTCAGGGTAGGCCTGATTAATTTAATTTATTTTTTATATGACTGATCCAATAGCAGATTATTTGACGAGGTTGCGGAACGCTATTCAAGCGAAGCACAGAGTTGTGGAAGTTCCGGCTTCAAATTTGAAGAAAGAAATCACTAAGATTCTTTTTGAAAAGGGCTACATTCTTAATTATAAGTTTGTAGAAGATGGTCCTCAAGGTACAATCAAGGTTGCCTTGAAGTATGATCCGGTAAACAAGGTTAACGCTATCAAGAAGCTGGAGAGAATCTCTTCTCCGGGTTTGCGTCAATATACCGGTTATAAAGACATGCCGCGCGTTATTAATGGTTTGGGTATTGCTATAATATCTACTTCCAAGGGTGTAATGACCAACAAAGAAGCCGCTGAACTGAAAATTGGTGGTGAAGTTTTGTGTTATGTATATTAATAGGAGGAATTAGCAATGTCAAGAATAGGAAAATTACCCATTAGTATTCCCGCTGGAGTAACAGTTACTCTGAAAGATGACGTGGTTACCGTTAAGGGACCCAAAGGCGAAATGAGCCAATATGTAAATCCTGCTATCAATGTTACCATCGAAGACGGTCATGTTGTTTTGGCTGAGAATGAAAATGCAATGCTGGATAATCCCAAGCAAAAGCATGCATTCCATGGATTATACCGTTCATTGGTACACAATATGGTTGTTGGTGTATCAGAAGGATATAAGAAAGAATTGGAACTTGTCGGTGTAGGTTACCGTGCCTCTAACCAGGGAAATATCATTGAACTGGCTTTAGGCTATACTCACAGTATCTTTATACAGTTGCCTCCTGAAGTTAAAGTTGAGACTAAGTCTGAAAGAAACAAGAATCCTTTGATTATATTGGAATCTTGCGACAAGCAGTTACTTGGTCAAGTTTGCTCTAAAATACGTTCTTTCCGTAAGCCTGAACCGTATAAGGGTAAGGGTATTAAGTTTGTTGGCGAAGAAATTCGTAGAAAGTCTGGTAAATCAGCCGGTGCTAAATAATCATTTAAATTGATATTATTATGACAACAAAAATAGAAAGACGTATAAAGATCAAATATAGAGTACGCAACAAAATTTCAGGTACTACTGAATGCCCGCGTATGAGTGTATTTAGAAGTAATAAGCAAATCTATGTTCAGATTATCGACGATTTGTCCGGTAAGACGCTGGCTGCCGCTTCTTCTTTGGGTATGACTGAAAAAATGCCTAAGAAGGAACAAGCTGCTAAAGTGGGTGAACTGATTGCGAAAAAAGCTCAAGAAGCAGGTATTACTACTGTTGTTTTCGACCGTAATGGTTACTTGTATCATGGGAGAGTAAAAGAGGTGGCTGATGCTGCCCGTAACGGTGGACTTAAATTTTAATCATTATGGCAGGACTTAATAATAGAGTTAAGATTACAAACGATATAGAGCTGAAAGACAGATTGGTTGCTATTAATCGTGTAACCAAAGTAACCAAAGGTGGTAGAACTTTTAGTTTCTCTGCTATTGTGGTAGTAGGAAACGAAGAAGGTATCATCGGATGGGGCCTTGGTAAAGCTGGTGAAGTAACTGCTGCTATTGCCAAAGGTGTTGAATCAGCAAAGAAGAACCTGACAAGAGTGCCTGTACTGAAGGGTACAGTTCCTCACGAACAGTCCGCTAAATTTGGTGGTGCTGAGGTATTTATTAAACCGGCTTCTCATGGTACCGGTGTCGTTGCCGGTGGTGCAATGCGCGCTGTATTGGAAAGTGTCGGTGTGACAGACGTTTTGGCTAAGTCAAAAGGTTCTTCCAACCCGCACAACTTGGTAAAGGCTACTATCTTGGCATTGAGCGAAATGCGTGATGCCCGTATGGTTGCCCAGAACAGAGGAGTTAGTATGGAAAAAGTATTTAGAGGATAAGGAGGAAGAATATGTCGACTATAAAGATTAAACAAGTTAAAAGTAGAATTGGTGCTCCTGCTGATCAGAAGAGAACTCTCGATGCACTGGGACTTCATAAGTTGAATCGTGTGGTTGAACACGAATGCACTCCTTCAATTCTTGGAATGGTGGATAAGGTTAAACACTTGGTTACCATTGTTAAGTAATTATTTGTTGAATATAAAACGAATTACAATATGAACTTAAGTAATTTAAAACCTGCAGAGGGATCTACTAAAACAAGAAAGAGAATTGGACGTGGTCCGGGTTCTGGCTTGGGAGGTACTTCTACTAGAGGTCATAAAGGAGCTAAATCAAGATCTGGATATTCTAAGAAAATCGGTTTTGAAGGTGGTCAGATGCCTCTTCAACGTCGTCTTCCTAAGTTTGGCTTTAAAAACATCAATCGTGTAGAGTATAAGGCTATCAACTTGGATACAGTTCAGAAATTGGCTGAAGCAAAGAACTTGCAGACTGTAGGTATCAGTGACTTCATTGCCGCTGGTTTCATTTCTGCAAGCCAGTTGGTAAAAGTATTAGGTAACGGAACTTTGACTGCTAAGTTGGATGTACAAGCACATGCGTTTTCTAAAACTGCTGTTGCTGCCATCGAAGCTGCTGGTGGACAAGTAGTAAAACTCTAATTCGATGAGAAAAGCTATTGAAACATTAAAGAATATATGGAAAATTGAGGATCTGAGACAACGGATCCTCATTACCATATTGTTTGTGGCAATTTACCGTTTCGGTTCGTATGTCGTTTTGCCGGGTATCAATCCGTCAATGCTGGCACAATTGCATCAACAGACAAGCGAAGGTCTTTTAGCCTTGTTAAACATGTTTTCCGGAGGAGCATTTTCCAATGCCTCTATTTTTGCATTGGGTATCATGCCGTACATCTCTGCCTCCATTGTGATTCAGTTGCTGGGTATTGCGGTTCCGTATTTCCAGAAATTGCAGCGCGAAGGTGAGAGCGGTAGAAGAAAGATGAATCAATATACTCGTTATCTGACGATTCTTATTCTTTTGGTTCAGGCTCCTTCTTATTTGCTCAATCTTAAGATGCAGGCTGGTCCTTCTTTAAATGCTTCATTAGATTGGACTCTGTTTATGTTTACTTCTACCATTATTTTAGCGGCTGGAAGTATGTTTATTTTGTGGCTTGGTGAGAGAATTACGGATAAGGGTATCGGTAATGGTATTTCGCTGATTATCATGATTGGTATCATCGCCCGTCTGCCGCAGTCTTTATTCCAGGAATTGATTTCCCGTATGACGGACAAGACTGGTGGTTTGGTAATGTTCCTGATTGAGCTTGTTGTTCTGCTGGTTGTCATTGCATTCGCTATTCTTTTAGTGCAGGGAACTAGAAAGATTCCTGTTCAATATGCGAAGAAAATCGTGGGTAACAAGCAATATGGCGGTGCTAGACAGTATATTCCTTTGAAGGTGAATGCTGCTAACGTGATGCCTATCATTTTTGCTCAGGCTATCATGTTTATTCCTATCACTCTTGTTGGGTTCTCGAATGTAAATGATGCAAGCGGTTTCGTACGTGCATTGACTGATCATACAAGCTTTTGGTATAATTTGATTTTTGCAGTGTTGATTATATTGTTTACGTATTTCTACACTGCAATTACTATTAACCCGACTCAGATGGCTGAAGATATGAAGAGAAACAATGGTTTTATTCCGGGTATCAAGCCAGGAAAGCAAACTGCCGAGTATATTGACGTGATTATGTCACGCATTACTCTGCCTGGTTCTTTCTTCTTGGCCTTGGTTGCCATTATGCCTGCGTTTGCCGGTATATTTGGTGTGAAAGCTGAGTTTGCTCAATTCTTTGGCGGTACATCTTTGTTAATCCTTGTGGGTGTGGTTCTTGATACTCTCCAGCAAGTAGAAAGTCATTTGTTGATGAGACATTATGACGGTTTGCTGAAATCCGGACGTATTAAAGGGCGCAGTGGTAATGTAGCTGCATATTAATCTTTTTTGAAGAATGATATTTCTTAAAACAGAAGATGAAATAGAGTTGCTCCGCAAGAGTAATTTGCTTGTTGGAAAGACGCTGGCTGAGATAGCTAAGGTTATAAAGCCCGGAGTGACAACAAAAGAGCTGGATAGGGTGGCAGAAGAGTTCATCAGAGACAATGGTGCGGTTCCAACCTTTAAAGGTTTTCCGAATCAATATGGCGATTCTTTTCCAGCTTCTATTTGTACATCTGTAAATGATCAGGTGGTGCATGGAATTCCGGGAGACGATGTGGTACTGAAAGAAGGGGATGTTGTATCTGTTGATTGTGGTACTTACATGAATGGCTTTTGCGGTGATTCGGCCTATACGTTTTGTGTGGGTGAAGTTGATGATGAGATTCGCAAATTGTTGAAGGTTACTAAAGAGGCATTGTACATAGGAATACAGAATGCCGTTCAAGGCAAGCGGTTGGGCGATATCGGATATGCGATACAACAGCACTGTGAGTCTAATTCTTATGGTGTAGTGCGTGAGTTTGTCGGTCATGGGATAGGTAAGGAGATGCATGAAGACCCACAAGTCCCTAATTACGGGAAACGTGGTTATGGAACAATGTTGAAGAAAGGTTTGTGCATTGCTATTGAGCCGATGATAACTTTGGGTAGCCGACAAATAGTAATGGAGCGTGACGGCTGGACGGTGAGGACAAAAGATCGCAAATGTGCTGCTCATTTTGAACATACGATAGCAGTCGGAGCTGGTGAAGCTGATATATTGTCGTCATTCGAGTTCATTGAAGAAGTATTAGGAGATAAAGCAATTTAAAAAATTAATATGGCAAAGCAATCTGCAATAGAACAAGATGGAGTTATAGTTGAAGCATTGTCTAATGCAATGTTTCGTGTTGAATTAGAAAACGGACATGAGATTACTGCACATATTTCGGGCAAGATGCGGATGCATTACATTAAGATCCTGCCGGGAGATAAAGTGAGAGTCGAAATGTCTCCTTACGACTTATCGAAAGGAAGAATTGTGTTTAGATATAAATAAAATAAGATATGAAAGTAAGAGCATCATTAAAGAAACGCACGCCAGAATGTAAGATCGTTAGACGTAATGGCCGTTTGTATGTTATTAACAAGAAAAATCCTAAGTATAAACAACGTCAAGGATAATTTATTATTTTTGCAAAAAAAATAATTTAGTATATGGCTATAAGAATAGTTGGTGTAGATTTGCCTCAGAACAAGAGAGGTGAAATTGCGTTGACCTATGTATATGGAATAGGTCGCAGTAGTTCAGCAAAAATTTTAGATAAAGCTGGTGTGGACAAGGATCTGAAGGTTAAAGACTGGACAGATGATCAAGCTGCTAAGATTCGTGAGATTATCGGTGCAGAGTATAAAGTAGAAGGTGACCTTCGTTCCGAAATCCAATTGAACATTAAGCGATTAATGGATATTGGTTGCTATCGTGGTGTACGTCACCGTATTGGTCTGCCTGTAAGAGGTCAGAGCACAAAGAACAATGCACGTACTCGTAAGGGTAGAAAGAAAACCGTTGCTAATAAGAAAAAAGCTACTAAATAATAATTGTTGATATGGCAAAAAAAACAGTTGCAGCTAAAAAGAGAAATGTGAAAGTAGACGCTAATGGACAGTTGCATGTTCATTCATCTTTCAACAATATTATTGTTTCTCTTGCAAACAGTGAAGGGCAGATTATTTCTTGGTCATCTGCTGGTAAAATGGGATTTAGAGGTTCTAAAAAGAATACTCCTTATGCAGCTCAGATGGCTGCCCAGGATTGTGCTAAAATAGCATTCGATCTTGGCCTTAGAAAGGTAAAAGCATATGTGAAGGGTCCAGGTAACGGACGTGAGTCTGCTATTAGAACTATCCACGGTGCTGGTATCGAAGTTACTGAAATCATTGACGTAACTCCGCTTCCACATAATGGTTGTCGTCCTCCAAAAAGACGTAGAGTTTAATTTACCTTTAACTTACAATGATCTTGATTTTGTTTTTGGATTACATTAATTTCTCTCTGTAATCGCGGCTGCAACAAATTGAGTTCATGAATAAACAATTAAATATTTAAAAGAAATGGCTAGATATACTGGACCAAAATCAAGAATCGCCCGTAAATTCGGTGAAGGAATCTTTGGAGCTGATAAAGTTTTGTCAAAGAAGAACTATCCTCCCGGACAACATGGTAATTCAAGAAAAAGAAAAACTTCTGAATACGGTGTGCAACTTCGTGAAAAGCAGAAAGCTAAATACACCTATGGAGTTTTAGAGAAACAATTCCGCAATTTGTTTGAAAAAGCAGCTACTGCTAAAGGTATTACTGGTGAGGTACTCCTTCAATTGCTGGAAGGCCGTCTTGACAATGTAGTATTCCGTTTGGGTATTGCTCCTACACGTGCTGCTGCTCGTCAGTTGGTTAGTCACAAGCACATCACTGTAGATGGTGAAGTAGTAAACATTCCTTCATTTGCAGTAAAACCGGGTCAATTGATTGGTGTTCGTGAAAGATCTAAATCTTTGGAAGTAATTGCTAATTCTCTCGCAGGTTTCAATCATAGCAAATATGCTTGGTTGGAATGGGATGAAGCTTCAAAAGTTGGTAAAATGTTGCACATACCTGAAAGAGCAGACATTCCTGAGAACATTAAAGAACATTTGATCGTTGAATTGTATTCTAAATAATAATTAATTTCATGGCGATATTAGCATTTCAAAAACCTGATAAAGTATTAATGTTGGAAGCGGACTCTAGATTCGGAAAATTCGAATTTCGTCCGTTGGAACCCGGTTTCGGTATTACCGTGGGTAATGCACTGCGCCGCATCCTGCTTTCTTCATTGGAAGGTTTTGCTATCACTACTATCAAGATAGACGGTGTTGAGCATGAATTTTCCAGTGTTCCGGGAGCAAAAGAGGATGTTACTAACATTATCTTGAATCTGAAACAGGTGAGATTCAAGCAAGTAGTTGAAGAATTCGAGAGTGAGAAAGTAAGTATTACAGTCGAGAATTCAAGTGAATTTAAAGCAGGTGACATAGGTAAGTATTTGACTGGATTTGAAGTGTTAAATCCGGAATTAGTTATTTGTCATTTAGATTCTAAGTCAACTATGCAGATTGATATTACAATTAACAAAGGACGTGGCTATGTGCCTGCTGATGAAAATCGCGAGTATTGCACGGACGTTAATGTAATTCCAATCGACTCTATTTATACACCGATACGTAATGTCAAGTATGCTGTAGAAAACTTCCGTGTAGAACAGAAGACTGACTACGAAAAGCTAGTGCTTGAAATTAGTACCGACGGTTCTATACATCCGAAAGAAGCGCTGAAAGAAGCTGCAAAAATCCTGATTTATCACTTCATGTTGTTCTCTGACGAGAAGATCACGCTTGAAAGTAATGATACTGACGGCAATGAAGAGTTTGATGAAGAAGTATTGCATATGCGTCAGTTGTTGAAGACTAAGCTTGTTGATATGGACTTGTCAGTTCGTGCCCTCAATTGCTTGAAGGCTGCTGATGTAGAAACACTTGGCGACTTGGTACAGTTCAACAAAACTGACCTGCTGAAATTCAGAAACTTCGGAAAGAAATCGCTTACCGAGCTTGATGATTTGCTGGAAAGTCTGAATCTGTCGTTTGGAACTGATATTTCTAAATATAAATTAGATAAAGAATAAAAGATGAGACATAATAAGAAATTCAACCATTTGGGTCGTACTGCCTCTCATAGAAACGCTATGTTGGCTAATATGGCGTGTTCTTTGATTAAGCACAAAAGAATCACTACGACCGTTGCAAAGGCTAAGGCTTTGAAGAAGTTTATTGAGCCTTTGATTACAAAGGCTAAAGATGATACGACTAATTCTCGTCGTGTTGTATTTAGCAATTTGCAAGACAAGTATGCTGTAACTGAACTGTTTAAAGAAATCTCTGTGAAGATTGCTGATCGTCCGGGTGGTTACACTCGTATTATCAAGACTGGTAACCGTTTGGGTGACAATGCTGAAATGTGCTTCATTGAACTCGTTGACTATAACGAAAACATGGCTAAGGAAAAGGTTGCCAAGAAAGCTACCCGTACTCGCCGTTCAAAGAAGTCTGCCGCTGCTGAAGCTGCTCCTGCTGCCGAAACTGCTGCACCGGTTGCCGAGGCTCCTGCTACTGAGGAAGCTAAAGCTGAATAATTCAACTATTCTTTTTAATATATGGAAGCCGTCCCAATTTGTTTGGGGCGGCTTTTTTTAGTGATAGTCAGAAGTTGTTTTCCGGGGGCATAACGCATTTTGGTAAGCATCAACGTACGCATCAACCGAAGTACATATTTTGAAGGTTATAGGTGTGATGCAATTTTGCAGCCTAATATTGCAACAACTATAACCTTTTTATTTATGACAAAATAGTAGTGGTGCGATAAAAATCTACCATAATTATTAAACAATTAGTATTTAGAGCCTGTTTAAATTTTGCCCGACACTGTTTTGAGATTTGTTTTCGAGGGTATTTTTCAGTTTTTGTGAGGAACATAACGGGCTATGTGCCGAATAGAAACAGGAAAACTGGACGAAAATAAACCCAAAAGAAGCTGAATGAAGAACTTTCTAAGCAGAATCTGAACAGGCTCTTAGTTAAATACAAGGGTATATTGATTTTTTGATTTGAATTTGATTTACTTATAACCAAGCAGGACTCGGCAATCAATTCAAACCAAGATGTCAAGGTGCTCTTTTTATTTGATGATTTTAAGGAGGGTTTGTCAAAACCCTCTTTCTAACAAAATCACCCTTGCTACAGATATCTGTGACAGGGGTAATTTTCATATTTTTGGTGTTTTGACACATCCCCAGTAATGACAAAACAAGAGTTTTTAGAGATTCAATCCGAAGTATTATCTGGTGGGAAACCGTTAAAGTTTATTTTAGCAGAGTTTGGAGTTCCTTATTCAACTTATAACTACTGGCGCAATAAATTTACATCCAAGGATGAGAATTTGCCCAAAGCACCTATGTCTATAAAGGAACCGGAAGTTACTGAAAGTTATTCAACTTTTGAGAATGTAGATGTAACCGGTGTCGTGTTGTTTTTTTCTAATGGATTCCGAGTTCATTTCGGTCGTGGAGGTGACCATGTTTTAATGGAACTGCTAAATAAGAGTGTAAGCCATGTTCCGTCCGAATGATACGATGCGTTATCATCTGTGTCCCGGATGCACACATATGCGCAGGGGCTTATTGCTCCCATGCCTTTGTTGCCTATTATACAAAGATGTTCCCGGAGCAAGCCTTCCGGCTGAAATTCTCTTGCAGAAATATGAATACCACATGCCGTTCTACTGCCGGATCAAAGAGTTGGCACATTTGGGTATGGCCGGGCTGAAGGAAGCGACCATTACCGGCTGGTTCAATCGTTCGATGGAAGTGTTGCGGCCTCTGTATAATGCTTTGGTAAAGGAAATGCTGAAAAGTGACTACTGTCAGGCTGATGAGACGACCACCAATGTAATCAATTCTGAAAAGCATGCTACAGACCGTGAATATGTCTGGATGATACGTGCCGTTACAGAGAAACTTGCAGCCTTCTTCTATGAGGAGGGCTCCAGATTCGGAAAAGTTATAAAGAATCTCACAGACAGGCACAATTGCTACGGATATCTACAGTGTGACGGTTTTGCCGGTTATACTTCTGCCTACAAGCCTCATATCCTTCACCTTAGATGATAATGGACTGTATGCGAGTTGTTTATGGTGAAACTTGATTTGAAGGATGACAGCATTTAAGAGCGTGCTGCATTGAACAAAATCGGAGAAAGAACTGTTTTAATTTGCATATGGATATGACCGGATTTTTAAGACTCATAGGATTCATGGTGTTTGCATTGGCTGTATGGCAAATAGCGGACGATGTATTTGCTGGCGAGGCAGCAAATAGAGGGAATGTTGTAGATGCGAAGGTGATTCTGGTACATGAAGAGACGGATTCTTGTGTTTCGGTGCCTCCATTGCCTTATTTACCGGATGCAGAGCTGGCGGGTATCGGTGGGCAGGTACGTTTGCTGGCATATTCTCGTATAAAGCGTTTTTCTCCTGCAGAATATATCTTTTCCTTAAAAGATAGGGTGGGCGGATTGGCTCTAAGAGAGCTTGCTTTGTCCCGATGCCGTGAGAGGCTTTATGAAACTGCTGTCTATTATCGTTGCCAGCCGGTGTGCGAATATTACATTTTCACACTGAGGCGTATTCTCATTTAGTATTTTATCGAATCTCTCTTTTTCCCTTGTGTATGGTCAGACTATGTGTTTTTGCAGGGGGATACTGTATTTTCATTTCTGATAAATTCATTAAAGCATATTATAATTATGGCAACTCAAACTATTGACGCAACTCTTTTTGCGTCTTCACATCCCGATATTGTAAAGCGTACCAGTGTTTCAGGACTTGTCTTTTCAGTAGCTATGCTGCTGGTCGGTATTTTTATCTTTGCATCTATTTTTAAGATGAGTGACAGATCTTCCACCCTCAGTATGGCTTTGATGGTGCTGGCTACGGCATTCGTCTTGCTTGGCGTGTTCCGTCTGTTCTGGAAATCGAAGGAAGTGGTTTATTTGCCGACGGGCAGTGTGACTAAGGAACGCAGTGTTTTCTTTGATTTGAAATATTTGGGCAGACTCACGGATATGATTGAGAATGAACAGCTGAATGGCGAGACTGAAATACGAAGTAGCGGCAGCGGAAATGTGCGCATGAATGTGATGATTTCGCAGGACAATAAATTTGCGGCTGTACAGTTGTATCAATTTGTGCCTTACGCGTATACTCCGGTAACTTCCGTACGCTACTTTACGGGTAGCGATGCGGTTGCGGTGTCTACTTTCCTGGAGAAGTGTAAAACTGCATAATCAGTCAAAGAGTTGGACTTGACTTCAACTGCAGCGGGGATTAGTCGGCAACGGCAATCCCCATTTTTTTCATCAAGAAGCAGGCGTTCATGTTTTGGGCGACGCCCGGGCGCAAGCGGTAGGAGAAGGTCAGTTCATTGTCTGTAATGTCTGCTTCGAAGCGATAGTTGCGGATGTCATCGGGGAAGAGGTCGATGAGCGTTCCCAGCAGCAGGTCGTGGGTGGCAATGATACCATTGGCCTGCAAAGTCATGAATTGCTTGATAAGGGCAAAGGAGCCTTTCTGCTTGTCCATGGAGTTGGTGCCTTTCAGAATTTCGTCGAGGATAATGAAAAGCTCCTCGCCGGCCTGCAGCTTGTCTATGATGAGTTTCAGACGTTTGAGTTCGGCAAAGAAGTAGGACTCGTTGTCGTTCAGCGAATCCGAGGTGCGCAGGCTGGTGACGAGCCGGGCCGGGCATATTTCCATTTGGCGGGCACAGACGGGAGCGCCGATGCAGCCGAGGAGGTAGTTGATGCCTACGGTGCGCAGATAGGTGCTTTTTCCTGCCATGTTGGCGCCGGTGATGATGATGAAGAACGGCCGTTTCGCCATATCGATGTCATTGCGTACACAGCGGTCGCGGTTCATCAGCGGGTGTCCCAGGGCTTCGGCGCGTAGACGGAAGGGGGAGGGAAGAGGGTTGCTTTGGCATGTGGCAGAGTCGGCTTTTGCATTGACTTTTGTGCCGGCCTGGGTTTCTACATCGCCTTCTACTCCTGCATTGGCTTCTGTTTGCAGGATGGAGGGATAAATATAGTCCGGATGATTATAGGCAAATGTCGCCAGCGAGTTGAGCGCATCCATTTGTCCGATGGCATCGAGCCACCCGGGCAGTTCAGCGGCATACTGCTCTTTCCAGGCTTCAATGCGCATGATTTGACGCAGCTCCCAGAAGAAGAGGCCGTTCAGAATGACGTACATGAAGACATTGTTGCGTTGGTCGAGTTCATCCATGAGCTTGTTCAGCCTGCTGATGGAGTGGGAGGCTTTCCGTTTTTCTCCGCCAATCTGTTGTTTTATCTCTTTGAGCAGAGCGGCTTGCGCAGGCTGTTTTTCCATGAGGTGGAGCAGGGCGGCGTAGGCGGAGAGGATTTGCAGTTTTTTGCCATAGATGGCCTGCATCTTGGTGACTTTGCCGGTGAAGCCGAAGCCGGCGATGACGAAGCAGGTCCAGATGATGCCGCAGATACTTGCGGGCAGCATTCCTGTCATGGCAAGTGCGAGGCAAATGAGGTTGGTTCCCGCCACCAGTACCGGCAGGAGGCGCAGCAGTTTCCGGCTCCGGAAGATGCACGGACTTTCCGCCCAGTGGCACAGTTCCGTTTCATCGGCGGCTTTTCCTTTGTACAGCAGGCCGAGGATGCGGAAGCGCTGGCGGAATTTCAGTTCCGGAGCCAGTTCGCCGACGGCTTCCTGGCGTCGGATGATTTCTTCCTTTCTCTCGAGATGTTTCCCCAACCAGAGGGCGAGGCGGTGTTTCCCGGGCTGCGTGCAGGTGCGGTTGATGTACTGGAAAAGGGAATGCGGGCCGAAAACATCCAAGTCATAGGTGTAGAGATGGGCGGGGTCGACGTATGCTTCGCCGTCATCGAAGGAAGACGTGTCGTAATCCAGCGCGGCGAGTTCCTGCTCGTTGATTTCCATCTTCTTTTCCAGATAGTCCTTGCGATGGAACAGCCGGTTGTGGTATTTCATTAAAGACAGGAACGGCAACAGGGTGACGAGGGCGATGCCTGCCAGTATGCCCCAGCTCTCGCTCCGGAAGTAGATGATTCCTGCTGCCCCTGCCACGAACAGCAGCAGGCGCAGGGTGCCGATGCGGTAAATCTTCTGTTGCACTTTATTCAGTTCTTGTCTGGCCTCTTCGGCCGTGTTGCGGTAGGCGGCGCTGATTTTGTCTATCGTATTCATTTACTCCATACATGTTAAGTTCAAGGCAAAGATATACATTCTAATTGTTTTTTTTCACGATTTTTTGTCTACTTCCGATAAAAAATGTACCTTTCGCTCGCTAAAACAAAGTTTCAGAAAAGAGGAGGTTGGGATATGAAGAAGAGTTGGTTGTCAGGCGTTCTGATGTTGCTGGCGGTTTTGCCGGCGGCGGCGCAACAAGTAATGTATTCCAATCTGAAAGAGCTGGTGGAGAACCGTGGCGATACGGTTACCACACTGAAGATCGAGAAGCGTACAAAGAACCGGATTTACCTCATGGGTGGTGCCGATTATCGTATTACGGCAGACGGCAATCCCGGTCTGTGCCGCTACCTGAAGTCCCGTTGTTATGCAGTACGGGTAGATACCTCGCTTTATGTCAACTGCCGTAAGATGCGCTATAAGCGCTATCGCTTCGGGCAGTGGTATGCACCTGCCATGTGGCTCGGCGGAAAGGTTTACTTCTGTGCACAGCCCGTGGGACAAGCGGCCGCCAGCACCATGGCTCCCGATGATGCCACCCGATTGGGGGGTGAAGTGGGCGATGCCATCAATGCTTCGGGACTGGTGCATGCCCGCGTCTATTACGAACTGAATCCGGAAACCGGAAAGTCCGAGTTCGTGGGGCGGAGACAGATGATGCGACTGCTTGACGGATACCCGGCACTGCGCGCCGAATTCGAGAAAGAAACAAGCGAGTCGGCAGAGGTCATCGGCAAATACCTGCGTGCACTTCGCCCGTTAATCACTACCATTAATCACTAATCATTAATAAGATGATATTATTGCAAGATGTGCCCGATGGGTACGAATACTGCTTTGCGGGTAACGGAAAGTGCCCCAAAGCCTCTTCCTGCCTGCGGGCGATAGCGGCACAGCTGTTATCCGAGAGTGAAGATCCCCAACCACAGTCCGTTCGTGCGGTGAATCCTTTCTACGTGGGCAGTTTGTCCGGTTCCTCCACTTGTGCCCGTTACCGCTCCAACGAGCAGCTGCACTACGCCCGCGGCATGACGCGTCTTTTCGACGAAGTGCCCGCCAAGCTGCTTTCCACCGTGCGCCATCGCGTGATGGGATGCTTCTCTTGCGAACGCTATTACTATCATTGCCGCAAGGGCGAACGGCCTATCTCTCCCGAAGAACAGCAACGGATAGCCCGGGTATTCAAGGCAGTAGGCATAAGCACCAAGCCTAAGTTCGACCGATACGAGTATGCGGTGGCTTGGTGACCGGCTGCAAAGTCACTGCACACCTTTTGCAGCGTCACTGCAAACCCGTTGCAGTCGCGCTGCAAAGCAGTTGCAGTATCACTGCAAATAGGTGTGCAGCGACGCTGCAAAAGGCTTGCAGTAGCACTGCAAAAAGCATGCACTTGCTTTGCAGTGAGAAATCACTGTCTATCATGTGGTTACGGATGAATGCAATGAGCCCTTCTCTCCCCCCTCTACAGATTGCAGAAGAAAGATGCGAACGGGGATATTCATAAAATAAACAGGAGAGGCTGAATCTTTGCAGAAACAGCCTCCTGATGTAACAAAGTTAAACACTGTTTGTGTACCTCCGGTTAAAAGTCAAGAGAGAATTGTTCTTATTATGGTACACACATGGACAGTTCCGGACATTTCAATCAATGGCCGGATACTGCCTGTCATTATTTCTGTCATTGTGGAGTTTCACGCCAGATGCTTGGATTATAGAGCTTGAGCAAAGAACCGACCGATGTGGCGCTTGACGGAGCTCCGCTGAAAACGCGGAAAGACATGAAATCAATCGGACGGCTCCACGTTCCTGTATCCTGCATGTCGAAGAACGTAATACCTGATTCTGCGTCATAATCAAGGGGGAACAGCATGTATACCGTTGTCGACCATGTGTAATAGCCGCTTCCTTCTACAATGTTGTATACATCGTTTCCTTCGAATTCACCCATCTTGCTTGCGTTGTACATCACGAATCTTATCTTTTCCGGTTCAAACGTAACCGGTATTGTCCAGCCATAATCCGGAAGTGCCAGTTCGGTTTCGGAAAGGACGGCATTCATAGCCTGGAATTTCCCGTCCTGTGTGCGGAATGTCAGGTAGCAAGGGCCTGCAATATCCTTGTCAAAGTCATACTGTGTCACTTTCAGTGAGCCGGAGAAAGTCTCTGATGAATATTTGAGAATTCCTATGCGGGCATGTCCGGTTGTATTTTCTTTAAAGTTTATTTTCAGATGTTCTCCGTCGGAAGTTACGTTGAACCAGTCTTCGTTCGGTTCAAAAGTCAGGGGTACGTTGGCCGACATCTCATAGGTCAGCGAATGTGCCTCGTCAGAGTTGGTTGCGATTTCGCTGCCCGCACTCAACTGGAAGACCAGTCCGTTTTGTTGTACCATCACATGTACGGAATCTGGGCCGCAACGCAATATCAGTTGCGCGGTACGTCCTTCCAAGTTGCCGTTTTCGGTTACGGATACATTCACGGTGTTTCCGTTTATGGTGGCTGTGCACCAATTGCAATCGGTCTCGACGGTGACTGCTTCGGAGGCATTGAATACCACTGTACCGGTTCCGGCGGCAGCCTGGAACAATACGTCCGACTTTATAACCTGTATCAAGCTTTGGCCTTCCATTCCCCAATCTTTATCTTCGGAGCAGGCCGTGAAGCCTGCTACCACGAGGGCTGCCAATAAATAATATATGTGTCTTTTCATAATCAGTTGATTTTAGTCATTGTTGTTACGTGTGGCATGCGGCAGGATTTAGTACCTGCAATGTACCATGAAGAGTTGGTGAATGCTCCTGCGCTGCTGCCTCCGGACAATTGCCACATGATGTACGAATTCACTGTGTATCCGGCCCATGTTCCATAATCTTTCCAAGTGTACACGGGAGATTGTTCATTCTCGTTCCATTCGGTGCGCATGCCTATTGCCGTATTCCATGTCAACTGGCCGGGACCTGCATCCCAGGCGCATAGCCATATTTCATTTTTGCCGTTATTGCCAATCTTTTGCGATTGCCACGTCAAAGTTCCTGATGAACGTTGGTAGTTTAAGGTCACTGTAAATTTGTCATTCAATCCGCTCATTATGTAAGAAGCACCGTCTTCGGCAGGAGTCAAAGTAACGTTGACTTGTTCTTTGCCGTTGAATGAGAGCGTATAATTCCCGGCATAATCTGCATAGCCACGCCATCCTTTTGGGAAGACAGCGTTGAATACTACGCCGGTTCCGCTATTGTCGGTCAGCGAGTTCGTTTCCGGATCTATGATAAACTCCTCGAAAGTCACTCCCGCCACTTCTGTAGGATGATACAAACGCAACCCTTGATCGGTTATTACGTAAGCCGCCTTTACCGGCTCGCTGCCTGCCGGTGCGAAAGAAATCTGCCGGGAATCGACATCGATGGTACCGGCAACTTGTGTCCCTCCCACAGTTCCACTGAATCCGCTCAGAATCATGCTTTCGATAAGTTGTCTCATTTTGTCGAGGTAGGATTGCGATTTTTCCGTCATTTTGCGCATATACATGACATTGTTGGTCTTCTTTCCTCGCAAAGTCACCAAGTCGGGGGTGATTTTCAAGATTACAAACTCAAATTCCCCTTGAAAAGCCTGATAGGCATTGGAATTGGGAGTGGAAAGATAATGCAGTAACAGATTGTAAGTGTCGAAACTTAGCACCGGCCCGTCATCGTCCGTCATTTTGTAGAGGCTTTCTACTTCCAGACTGCTGTCATCGACCAATTCTGTGCTGGCATACACTTTCTCCTCGTCAAAGCGTACAACGAATGCATATCCGCCATAGCTTTGGCTCGGATGCGGATACATCTCTAGCAGCCAACCGTTTTCGGCACTCGTCAGCACCTTTTTTGCTTCTGAAATATATTGCTGCAAGCGTTCGGACGGATTCTTGTCGAACACTTCTTCGTCATCTTTCAAGCAAGACTGGAATGTCAGTGCGCAAAGCAGCATTCCCCATAGTGCCACATATAATTTATTTGTTTTCATGCTTCTTGCCTCCATTATTTAAGGGTTAAATCGTTCAAATCAATTCTCCCGGCTTCCAAATCTGCTGAGCGCCGTTGTATGCTGCTGCGCAATCTGTCCAAATCTATATTCCAGCTGTCGGCCATGTATTGCTTCACCAGAGTCAGTTTGGAGTTTATCAGAGAAGCGCCTTCCTCTCCTGCCTCGTCCATCCACGCTTGCCACTGCGATGCCGGATAACAAACGTATAAGGAAAGCATCTCCGCAAAGTCTTCGCCATGCTCCATCTGGGCGTAAGAGCTGATGAATCCACGTTTCAAATATCCCGCATTATAAGGAGATTCGCTCCATTTGTCTGCCACGTAGCTATTGCCGGTAATGAACTGGTAGGCTGTAGGCATCTCCTTGGTCTGGTTCATGATATGCGTAAACTCATGGTGAATGGTTTTCAGATAATAATGGTTCAGCGAGGCAATGCTGTTTTTATATTGGTTCAAATAGTTGACTCCGGCCAACAGGACTTTTTTTCCTCCTTCGGCCGTACCAAGGATAAAGGTTCCGTTGTTTTTGTACTCCCACTCACCGATTAAGAAAAACTCCTTCGGGAAGTATGCGCGCGTAAAGTTGATTCCGGCCACTTCGTCGTATGCTTCTACACAGATGTACTTTACGATATGCGCCAGTTGCACGGCTTGCTCATACTCTGCCGGTACGGTGTAGTAGTTGAGGTCGGACTCCATCTCTTCATAGCGGTATTTGAAAGCTATATTGTAAGGATTCACATAGTTTGCCACGAGCCAGCGGTCGAAGTCGTTTTCCACCTTCTCGCCTGTAGTAATGACACTTGCAGGATTTAAGTCGTCTTCCGAGCAAGAAGTGAAAGCCCCTGCAAGCATGCATATCAACAATGCGTATAATGTATAATGTTTTTTCATGGTTTCTGTCTGTTTTGAATATTCATTTACTCAGGTTCTAGTTTCTCGGATTAGGCTCATAACCTGCATCGCGTACCTTTTGTGGAATCTGCATGGCACGACGCGGGTCATCCACAGTCAGTATGTCTGTCTGCTTCTCCGGTTTTCCGGCGGCATTCATCATACGACGGCAAATCTCTATGCCATATCGCTTTACGTCAAACCAGCGCAAACCAAGTTGTAGCGTCTCGATGCGTTTGAATCCCAGCACGCATTGCAACATACACTCTTGTGTGCTTCCTTCGGCATCGATGCTGAAAGCCGGATGCAAGTGCTTTTTCTGTGTGGACTCCAGCGGTTCGGCATACTCAATGCTATTGTAAAATGATGTCACTAATTCGGGAGTCACCTTTACATTCGTATCCATAATGTTGTGCATCCACAAATCTAAGTCTTCCGCAGCTTCGTTATACCGTTTCAGCATCACCTTGGCTTCTGCTCTGTTCAATAAGCATTCATCCGTTGTCAGGGTGGGGAATACACAGCGGGTGTAGCCCACTCCTGCCACGGCATCCGTGTATTCGAAAAGGTAGGGAAGTCTCCAGAAAATCACATACGAGGAGTTGGTGGCATTGTAGGATTTCAGTCCCGAATAATATTTTGCCGAACTTCCCCAGATGTTGGGCGCTCCGGCATCTTCGGTCGATGCCAGATAAGGACTGTGGGCGAAACGTTTCCAAGTGGAATAGTTGCCCATGACGATTCCCATTCTGGAGTAGCCGGTGGTCAGCAGTAGATTGCAATTCAATGTAGCGTCAATGTAATGTTGCGCCACGGCTTGTATTTGCTGAGTCATGGTTCCCATGTAAGCATAGTCGCGCAACATGCTTTTCGGTGAGCTTCCCAACACTTTGTCGGCATATTCTATCGCCTTTTCCCATTTTTCATAGTAGAGGTAGAATCGGCACGCAAAAGCGTAGGCGGCTGTAGGATTGAAATGGTATTTGGGAACAGACATGTAAGAGTCTCCCACATAGGGCAATGCCTCTTCCAAATCTTGTTCCACCATCTTGTATACTTCCGCCACCGAGTTGCGTTCATAATTCACAAGTACCGTCGTCTCCGGTTTGGTCATATAGGTGATTCCGAGGTCTTTGTCGGCGGTAGCGCTGTTGTAGTGGAGCGAGAACGTATTTACCAGCATGAAATGGTTGTAAGCACGGCATATCAACGCTTCCGCTTTGGCTTGTTTAAGTTTTTCAGTAGTGGCACCGCCCATCTCTTCAATAGCTTGTAACGCGTGGTTGGCTGCGGATATTGCTTCGTAAGAGGATTGCCAGAAACGTTCGGGCGATTCGTTGTCGCTTTCGGTCACGTCTTGCCAAGAATATACCTGCTCGATGAAACGTGTAGTGTTGGGATTGGCTTCTCCCATGTCATCTACGTTGTCGGACATAAATTCCGAAAGCAAGTAGTATCCGTTTTTCGGATAGGCAGATACGAGCAGGCTCGTAATCTTGTCTTCCGTATCAATCTGGGCCCGATTGTCCGGCATTGTGCTGAGGAAATCATCGCAGGCACCCAAAGTAACCAAGGTGATGCTACAAGCCAAAATTGTGATGTATCTATTGTATTTTTTCATAATTCCTACTTTTTATCAGATTCCTAATTTAAGTGTAAGCGTAAACTGACGTGGTAAGGGAGTTGCCACACCGCCGGTATTGAAGAATTCCGGATCTTGGCCGTTGAGTTTTTTATCGGCATAAATCAAGAAAAGATTAGCGGCTTGAAGCTTTAATGACAAATTGCTAATCCTCAATGCATTGACTACGCTTTTCGGGAAATCGTATGCTACGGAGATTTCTTTCATGCGGATGAAGTCGCCTTTCGCGATTCGTTCGGTTGAGTAGTTATAGGCATTGTAAGCATAACTCAGGTTCGAATCGTTTTTGTTTTGTCGTTTGCTGGCAATGACAGGTACTGTGGTGTACTTTTCGTCACCAGGAATCGTCCAACGATTCTTGAACTCTTTCGGTGTGGAAGTAAGGTCGGTATAGGTGTTCTTGAATACCGGGTCCAGACGAACAACATTTCCAAAAGAATAGGTAATGAATACATTTAGCGAGACTCCTTTCCACTTGAAGAAGTTACCGAAACTGCCCACATCCGTCGGGTCGGCACAACCGGAGTATTCAAGGAAAGAAAGCTTGTCCGGAGTGCTTGTCTGAAAGTAAATTCCTGTGGTGGTGACGTTTCCGTCTTGGTCGAGGAATGTGGGCAAGCCTTGCTCGTTCAGTCCGCGGAACGGGATGGAGAAGATACTACGTACCGGATATCCTTCCATGGCAAACCCCGTTCCCGATACCAAGTCAATTACACGCTTGTTGGTTTCCAATTCGGTTACTTCGTTATGTACATGAGAATAAATGATATTGGTGCTCCAAGTGAAATCCTTTGTCTTGATGTTGGTAGTAGATAAAGTCAACTCAATACCGCTTGACTTCATGGAAGCGATATTTCCGAATTTCTGTACCTCTCCACCGATTCCTTGTGTGGTGGCAAGTCCTATCAGGTCAAAGTTGTTACGCTTATACCAGTCTCCTTCCAAGTTGATGCGGTTGTCAAGAAATCCCAAGCTGAGTCCTAAGTTGAACTCATGTTTTTTCTCGTAAGTAAGGTCGTTGTTGGCCAATTGTGAAATATAAAGTTCGCTCTCCTTGACACTGGTGAACGGACGCCAAGGATTGGCACTGGAAATCACTACGTTGGAATTTGTCACGTTGGAAGGACCACGGTCGGCGGTCAATGAGTAAGAGAGCTTCAGCGCGGCATGGCTGAGTGTTGGCATTACCGGCTTGAACCACTCTTCTTCGTGGATATTCCAGGCTCCGGATATATTCCATGTGGGCAACCAGCGTGCCGATCGGCTTTTTCCTAACTTGTTGGTGCCCTCATATCTCACGGTTCCGTTCAGTGTATATTTTCCCAGATAAGAGTAGGTGACGTTGCCGAAGAAGGCTACGCTGCGTTCATGCTTGTTGGTTAGCGTATAATAGTTGGCATTATCTTCTGCTCCTTTCTTGAATGCTTGGTAGGCATAATTGGGAATTTCTCCCATGCTGTATTGCATGCCCCAACCACGGAACCAATTGGAATGACGGTCAATCAGATTGGTTTCCATGCCGGAGTAGAAGTTGAAGATATGGTCCTCATTGAATACGTCATTGTAGCTTAGTGTGGCCCTGAAGTCTTTGCCGATCATGCTGTTGTTGGTGCGTTCGTAGATACCTCCGTCGGGCAGAATGCTGATGGGCAATGCATAGATGTTGTCAGGGTCGGTGTAAAGTAACGGATTCCTGTCGCGGATGGTAGAAGTACCCATTTCACGGTAAGCAAGTGCTTGGTTGGAAGAGTCTAAGATGTAGTGCTCCTGTGACGTGGTAGAGTATTTCACCGCTCCCAGGATGCCGACTTCCAACTGGCTGATGGGCTTGTACTTCAATTCGCCTTGTACGCGCAAGTCGAAAATGTCATAATCCATGTAATTATTATCCAACTCGTGGAAGATGTTGAACGGAGCGTAATTGCGGGTGTAAAATGTATTGGCATCCAATGCTCGGGAGGTGTTCATTGCATACGAATAGGGGTTGATGTCAAAGTCGCGTTTCACCTCGCCGCTTACGGCATCTATGTCGCTGCTCAGGGTTCCAGGGGCCTTCTGTTTACGATAACTGGCGCTACTGATAAGAGATGCTGTGATTTTCTTTGAAATATTATAATTGGAATTCAGGTTGGCTGTATAACGTTCCACTTTGCTTGCCTTGGTCCATCCGGGATCCACCATGGCACTGAGCGAGGCATAATATTGTGCCTTGTCTGTACCGGAAGAGATGCTGATGGAATGGTTGTGTTGCACGGAATTGGAAAAGAGCAAGTCGAACCAATCGGTATTGCGATATTCGGCTGCACGTAGATAAGCCGCTCTGGCTTCATCGGTATTGGCTAATCCGAACTGTCCTGTTATGGGGTCGTAAGTGCTGATAAGTTCATACATCTTCCCATAGATACCGCTGTCGGCAGAGTTGGATACCGTAGCATAATTCAGGTATCCTTTCTGCTGCAATTCTTGATAAACGGACATTTGGTCTTGTGAATTCATAATGTTGAACTGCCGGTAACTGGGCTTTAGTCTCATCGTATATTCACCGGTGTAGCTAATGCGGCTTTGTCCGCTTTTACCTTTCTTGGTCGTAACTACAATTACGCCTGCCATGGCACGTGCTCCATATATAGAAGTGGCAGAGCCGTCTTTCAAAATCTGGAAACTTTCGATGTCATCCGAGTTTAAGCCGGCAATGGCCGAAGAAATCAGCGTATTCGGGTCACCGGAAGAGAGTTCGTCGGCACTGACATCGACTACGTCGTCCATAATGACACCGTCTACCACCCATAAGGGTTTGGAACTACCATAAATGGAGGTAGCACCACGTACGCGGATTTTCGGTGCGGTACCGAAAGTTCCGGACACATTTTGTACTGAAACACCGGCTGCACGTCCTTCAAGTGAGCGACTGATGTCGGCCATACCGTCCAATTTCACATTCTCGCTGTTCAGCTTGGTGGCAGCACCTGTGAATAGTCGCTTGTCCATTTTCTGCATACCTGTTACTACTACTTCATCAAGTAGCTCGCTGTCACTTTTCAGTACAATCTTTAAAGCCTTGCCGGTAATGGCTACCTCTTGCGTTTTCATTCCGACAAACGAGATTACAAGTGTTTTGGCTGAAACCGGCACATTCGTCAACTTGAAATTGCCGTCGGCATCAGTGATAATACCTGTTTTTGTTCCTTTTACCTGCACAGACGCTCCGATAACCGGGAGTCCGTCTTCTTCTGCGGTTACAGTGCCTGTCACTTGTCTATCTTGGGCAATTGCTAAGGTTGCCCGAAAACACAAACAAACCAACAAGAAAATTAACTCTTTTTTCATAAGTAACAGTTTTTAAGATTAAATAAAATTATGTGTTTTTATGCAATGATTTGTTGTCTGTGTGCAAATATATTAATTTTATTGTGAGAAGCAAATAAAAAAAGGAAAAACATGCTTTATTGAAAAGAAAACTTATATATTTATACCTAAGCGGTGCTTTGTGGTTTATAAAGCAAGCGGGTTATCGAATCTTTTTAAGCTATTTTTTAGTTTTATGGAAATTATATAAATGAATTGTTGCGAAAATAATCGGTTGATGAAATTAATTCATTGTCACATTACGAATATTGGGATTGTCTTTATATTGCGACAGATAGAATCTTTGTGGACTGTCACTTTGTAAATCCTTAATCTTTATAGGTGGAGTTTGATTATTAACACTTTCCCAATAAATCTGCCGGAAATATAATATTTATTAATCTATAGAACAAAAGAAGAAAACTCAAATGCTGTTTTGAGTTTTCTTTCTATATTTGCCCCGTTTTTATTCCGATAATGAATAAGAAGCTGAAGAAGGCCGGTATTAAGAATAAGTAGGGACAGCTTCCGGAAAAGCATTAATTCAAGGAATTTTAAAGAAAGGAAGAAATGGGCGAACACATCAAACATGCCACTTCGCGGTCTGAATTGAGAGAGCGAATCATTAGCGTTGCCGCAGAATTATTTTCCGCATCGGGAATCAAGTGCGTTACGATGGATGAAATAGCCGCTTCTTTGGGAATCTCCAAACGTACGTTGTACGAAGTGTTTTCCGACAAGGAAACTCTGTTGGAAGCATGTATTCTGAGAGAGCAGCGGGAGACGGATGCATTTGTCGTCGAAATCATCAAGAAATCAGAAAATGTGCTGGAAGTGTTGCTGAAACTCTATCTGCGCGGCATTGAGAAATTCCATGCTACAAACAAAAGCTTCTTTGAAGACATCAAGAAGTATCCCAAGGCATGCGAACTGCTGAAATGCGACAATAACCGGAATCACGAAGATGCCATCAACTTCTTCAAACAAGGTGTGTCGCAGGGCATTTTCCGCGACGATGTGAACTTTGCCATCATAGGCTTGCTGGTGCGCAAGCAGTTGGACGTGCTGATGGAAACCGACCTTTGCGACAGGTACTCTTTCCTCGAAGTGTATGAATCAATCATGTTCACCTTCTTACGAGGCATTTCTACGGAAAAAGGAGCGGCTGAGCTCGAGATATTTATCCATGACTATCGTAAAAGGCAACTCTCTGTTGAAGAAGAGAAGAAACAATAAACAAAAATAAACCAATTATTTATGAAGATGCAGAAAATTCGGGTTGGCAAAATGTTGTTGCTGGCGGCGATAATGTTGTCTGTGGGCCATGCCCTGCGGGCACAGGAAGCCAAAGAGACACTGACCCTGAACCTTGACCGGGCTTTGGAAATAGCCCTGAGCGACAATCCCATCATTAAAGTGGCTCAAGAAGAGATTGCGCTGAAGAAAGTGGCCCATAAGGAAACGTGGCAGAACTTGTTGCCCGAAGCGAGTGTTTCAGGCAGTATGAGCCATACCATCACGGCACCGCAGTTCAGTATCGGAGACCAGACTGTGAAAATGGGTAAAGACAAGGCGAATACAGTCACCGGAGCGTTGAACATCAGTCTGCCTCTGTTTGCCCCGACGGTATATCGCGCCATGTCGATGACCAAGACGGACATTGAGCTGGCGGTGGAGAAGTCGCGGGCTTCCAAGCAAGATCTGGTAAATCAGGTGACCAAAGCCTACTATCAGCTGATGCTGGCGCAAGACTCGTATGAGGTGTTGCAAAATAGTTATAAACTGGCGGAAGACAATTTTAATATCGTCAACGCCAAATATCAGCAAGGTGCTGTCAGTGAGTTTGACAAAATTACTGCTGAGGTGCAGATGCGCAGCGTGAAACCGAGTCTTGTTTCTGCAGGCAATGCCGTGACGCTTTCCAAATTGCAACTGAAGGTGCTGATGGGTATTACCGCTGATGTGGATATTGATATTGACGATAGTCTGGCTGCTTATGAAGGCGTGGTGTTTGCCAATCAGCTGGACAACACGGTTCATGAGGGTTTGGCAAACAACTCTACCATGAAGCAGCTGGAACTGAACCGCCTGATGCTTCAGAAGAACATCAAATCGCTGCGTGCCAACTTCATGCCGACCTTAGGCTTGGGATATTCTTATCAATACCAGTCTATGAATAATGACACCTGGAATCTCTTCAACTATAATTATGGAAGCAGTTCCTCACTGGTATTCAATCTGAGCATTCCTTTATATAAGGCAAGCAACTTCACGAAGCTGAAAACGAATCGCATCCAGATGCGTCAGTTGGAGCAGAACCGCATTGATACGGAACGCAAGCTGAATATGCAGATAACGAGCTATCAAGACAATATGGCAGCCAGTTCGGAGCAGGTGTCCAGCAACAAGGAGAATGTGATGCAGGCCGAAAAGGCGGTTCAGATTGCCGGCAAGCGTTACGAGGTGGGCAAGGGAACCGTGCTCGAGCTGAATTCCTCGCAGGTACAGCTCACCGAGGCGGAACTCACTTACAACCAGTCCATATACGATTATCTGGTAGCGAAGGCCGATCTTGACCAGGTGTTGGGTAGAGACTATATCATTAAAAATCAGAAATAAAATAAGAACGACGATATGAAAAAAAGTTTTCAATTAGTTGCCCTGCTGTCTGTAGTCATGCTGGGCGCATGTAGCGGAGGCGGCGAAAAAGTTGCAGCAGAGAAAGTGGACGAGAAACCGAAAGTGAAACTGGCGGGTGTGACCTCCCGTCCGGTAGACCAGATTCAGGAATATACGGCTACCGTAGAGGCTGAAGTGAAGAATAACATCGCTCCCTCTTCACCGGTGCGCATAGACCGCATTTTTGTCGAAGTAGGCGACCGTGTGGCAAAGGGACAAAAGCTTGTCAGCATGGATGCCGCCAGTCTGAAGCAGGTTAAATTCCAGTTGGACAACCAGCGGATTGAGTTCAGCCGTGTGGACGAGCTTTACAAGGTGGGCGGAGCCTCCAAGTCGGAATGGGATGCCGCCAAGATGAACCTCGATATACGCGAAACCTCTTACAAGAACTTGCTGGAGAACACCGCCTTGCTAAGCCCCATTAACGGTGTGGTGACAGCGCGCAATTATGACAACGGTGACATGTACGGTGGTGGCGAACCTGTCCTTGTGGTAGAGCAGATTACTCCCGTGAAGTTGCTTATCAACGTTTCCGAAGGTTACTTTACGAAGGTTGCGAAAGGAGCTTCTGTCACGGTAAAAATAGATGTCTATGGTGATGAAGAGTTTGAAGGCAAGGTAAGTCTGGTGTATCCGACGATTGATTCCGCCACACGTACGTTCCCCGTAGAGGTGCAGCTTGCCAATCGTGACCGGCGCGTGCGTCCGGGTATGTTTGCCCGTGCTACGCTCAACTTCGGTACGCAAGACCATGTTGTGGTGCCCGACCTTGCCATTGTGAAGCGTGCCGGTTCTGGCGACCGCTATGTATATGTCTACAAGGATGGTAAGGTATCTTATAATAAAGTGGAACTGGGTCGTCGCATGGATACTGAATACGAGTTGATTTCCGGTGTGGACAACAACTCTCAGGTAGTCATTGCCGGACAGTCCAAACTTGCCGACGGAGTGGAAGTAGAAGTAGAAAAATAATCAAGAACGGATGATGCGGCATTGTCCTTATTGCCATTATCAGTGGCCTGCCAATTCTTGACTATCAGTTATCAATTATCAATTATCAAATAGAAAAAATGAGTTTATACGAAGGAGCGGTTAAGAAACCGATTATGACCTCGCTCTGCTTCCTGGCAGTGGCGATATTTGGTCTGTTCTCTTTGTCGAAGTTACCGGTAGACCTCTATCCGGATATCGAGACCAATACCATTATGGTAATGACCTCGTATGCGGGCGCCAGTGCGTCGGACATTGAGAACAACGTGACCCGTCCGTTGGAGAACACGCTGAATTCTGTCAGCAATCTGAAACATATCACTTCGCGTTCGTCAGAGAACATCTCTGTGATTACGCTGGAGTTTGAGTATGGCTACGACATTGATGTACTGACGAACGATGTGCGCGACAAGCTGGACATGGTCAGCTCCATGCTGCCCGATGAGGTGGAAACGCCCATCATCTTCAAGTTCAGTACGGACATGATTCCTATCCTCCTGCTCTCCGTGCAGGCGGAAGAGAGCCAGCCGGCACTTTACAAAATACTGGATGACAACGTTGCCAATCCTTTGGCGCGTGTGCCGGGTGTGGGTACGGTATCCATCTCGGGTGCGCCCAAGCGCGAAATCAATGTTTATTGCGACCCCAATAAACTGGATGCCTACGACCTCTCGGTAGAAACCATCAGCTCCGTCATCAGTGGTGAGAACCGCAACACACCGGGCGGTACGTTCGATGTGGGTAGCAACACCTATTCGCTACGTGTGGAAGGTGAGTTTAAAGACCCGAAAGAGATGGAGAACATCGTAGTGGGTACCCACAACGGGGCTTCCGTTTATCTGCGCGATGTGGCAAGGGTGGTGGACTCTGTGGAAGAACGTGCGCAGAAGACCTACAGCAACGGTGTGCAGGGTGCCATGATTGTGGTGCAGAAGCAGTCGGGTGCCAACTCTGTAGCCATCTCGCAGAAGGTAATCGACATGCTGCCGCAGTTGCAGAAGTCTTTGCCGAGCGACGTGAAGCTGGGCATCATCGTCAATACGTCGGACAACATCCTGAATACGATTTCCAGTTTGGAGGAAACCATCATTTACGCCATGCTGTTCGTTATCCTGGTGGTGTTCGTATTTCTGGGGCGTTGGCGTGCCACGGTCATCATCTGCATCACCATTCCGATGTCTTTGGTGGCCTCGTTCATCTACTTGGGCATCATCGACGGCGGTTCGCTCAATATCATTTCGCTTTCGTGTCTTTCCATTGCCATCGGTAATGTGGTGGACGACGCCATTGTGGTGCTCGAAAACGTCACCACCCACATTGAGCGCGGCTCCGAGCCGAAGCAGGCGGCGGTGCATGCCACGAACGAGGTGGCCATTTCGGTTATCGCCTCTACGCTGACGATGATTGCCGTATTCTTCCCGCTGACGATGGTAAGCGGTATGTCGGGCGTGTTGTTCCGCCAGTTGGGCTGGATGATGTGCGTCATTATGACCGTTTCCACCATATCGGCTTTGTCATTCACTCCGATGATGTGTTCGCAGCTCCTGCGTTTGCAGAAGAAGCAAAGCAAGTGGTTCATCGCTTTCTATAAACCCATCCAGCGTGCGTTGGATGCCCTCGATGTATGGTATCAGAATCGTTTGAACTGGGCTGTGCGCCATCGTAAGACCATTGTGGTGGCCTGTGCCGGCTTGTTTGCCCTCAGTCTGATGTGCGCCAAGTACATTGGTTCCGAGTTCTTCCCGGCGGCAGACAACGCGCGCATTGCCGTGAAGCTGCAACTGCCTATCGGTGCCCGTGTGGAGCGTGCGCAGGCATTGGCTTCAGAGCTGACCGATTTGTGGATGAAGCGCTATGAAGGCGTGCTGAAAGTGTGCAACTACACCGTAGGCCAGGCCGACTCGGACAATACCTTTGCTTCGATGCAGGACAACGGCAGCCACATTATCAGTTTCAATATCAGCTTGGTGAGCGTGGGCAACCGTGATGTCACGCTGGAGGCCGTGTGCGATGAAATGCGCCAAGACCTCAAAGGCTATCCCGAACTGGACAAGGCACAAGTCATCATGGGCGGAAGCACGGGCGGCATGAGTGCCCAGGCAAGTGCCGATTTCGAGGTTTATGGATATGACTTCACGGCTACAGACCGCGTGTCGGCCGAACTGAAGGAGAAACTTCTCAACGTGAAGGGTGTGAGCGAGGTGAACATCAGTCGTCAGGACTACCAGCCCGAATACCAGGTGGACTTCGACCGCGAGAAGCTTGCCCTGCACGGGCTGAATCTCTCTACGGCATCGGGTTACCTGCGCAACCGCGTGAACGGTGCCTTGGCTTCCTACTACCGCGAGGACGGTGACGAGTACGACATCCGTGTGCGCTACGCTCCCGAATTCCGTACTAAGATCGAGGACCTGGAGAACATCCTTATCTATACCCCTGCCGGAAAGGCTGTCCGTGTAAAAGACCTGGGCAAAGTGGTGGAACGTTCCGCACCTCCTACCATCGAGCGTAAGGACCGCGAGCGCATTGTTACCGTATCGGCCATCATCTCCGGTGCTCCGTTGGGCGACGTGGTGGCGGAAGGGAATGCCATTATCGACAAGATGGACCTTCCGAGTGGCGTTTCCATCCAGATTTCCGGTTCGTACGAAGACCAGCAGGAGTCGTTCATGGACTTGGGTACGCTGGCGGTGCTCATCGTCATTCTGGTGTTCATCGTGATGGCGGCGCAGTTCGAGTCGCTGACCTATCCGTTCATCATCATGTTCTCCATTCCGTTCGCTTTCAGCGGTGTGCTCATGGCGCTCTTCTTTACGGGCACCAACCTGAATGTGATGAGCCTGTTGGGAGGCATCATGCTGATTGGTATCGTGGTGAAGAACGGTATCGTGCTGATAGACTATATCACGCTCTGTCGCGAGCGCGGCATGGCTGTGCTCCACTCGGTGGTTACGGCAGGCCGCAGCCGTCTGCGTCCGGTATTGATGACGACGCTCACTACCGTTCTCGGTATGGTGCCGATGGCCGTGGGTCAGGGTGAAGGTGCCGAGATGTGGCGCCCGCTGGGTGTGGCGGTTATCGGTGGTCTGACGGTATCTACCATCCTGACATTGATTCTTGTGCCCGTGCTCTACTGCTCGTTTGCCGGTACCGGTATCAGGCGTGCACGCCGCAAGATAAAGAAAGACCGTGAGTTGAACGAGTATTACCTCACGCATAAGGAGAAGATGACGAAACCCCGCAAACAATAATCCTGTCTTCGCGTCCTTCCTTCCCCGGTGCGGGAGGGCGGGTGCGGAGATGCTTTTTATAACTTATAGAAGAAACAAACAATGAAATCCGTATTTATCACATTCGACCAAGCTTTCTACGAGCGCATCATGGCACTGCTCGACCGCCAGAACTGCCGCGGCTTCAGCTATTGGCAGCAGGTGCAGGGACGTGGCAGCAAGACCGGCGAGCCGCACTACGGCAGCCATGCCTGGCCCAGCATGTGCTCTGCCATCATCACAATGGTGGACGATGCCAAGGTAGACCCTCTGCTCGAAGCACTTCATAAGATGGACCGGGAAACGGAACAGCTGGGGCTTCGAGCCTTTGTATGGAACGTGGAGAAGACTATCTGACAAGAGAGTACATCATATCCGAATACTGAACTACCCCTGCCGCAACGATGTGTGTGGCAGGGGTAGTTGCATTCTCAGGCCTCAGACACTTGTTGTGAGAAGCTCTCTCTATACTTGTCGGATTGTCTCTCTCACATACCAAGTCTGTTTCGGTCTAAGGAGAAAGTTTATCTTAACTGTGAAGATGTACATCTTCACAGTTAAGATATATATATTCAGCCTTAAGATATACATCTTGACTGTGAAGATAAACTTTTTCTTTAGGATGAAGCAAACTGTTGACCGGACTGTGTATACTTCGTTATCATATCTGTACCACTCTCTCATAGGAGTGTGACCGGGAGAGGACAAGAGACCCAAGAACCTCATGGCACGGCTTTTCATTTCAAAGAGTTATCGCCCTTCGGGCTAAGTAGTTCGTTAAGAGCCGATCGCTCTGCTGATGTATAGCTGTGCTATCGGCTTTTAACTCCCGATAAACCCCTCCGACTCCCGTAAATGAAAAAGCCGTGGCTTATGATTATTTTTATAATTGGAATATAGCAATCCCCCGTATGAATTCTCTATCTTTGCGGGCACGTAAAAGATAAGTGCATGGAGCATGGAGAAAAGTGTATTGCGACATACGGGATTGTTTGTGTTCATTGTGACGGGCTTATTGCTGTTGATGAACGGGTTGCCGGGATTGACGTGGCGTGGTCGTGTGCTGCGGCGCGTAGACATACTGGGGGATGTGCGTCCTCCTGTCGAAGCGCTGCACGATGCAGACAGTCTGCTTCCTCCTCCGCCTGAGGTGAAACCCGCGTTCGTGGATACCTGCCGTACGGGCATGACTTGTATCGAGGACTACAGCGACTCTACCCTGCGGGGCATGACTGCATTCTACCGCGCCTTGGACGACCTTGCCAAGCGTCCCCGCCATGTGCGTATAGCCTACTTCGGCGACTCATTCATCGAAGCCGACATCCTGACGGCCGACCTGCGGGAAAAGCTGCAACAGAAATACGGTGGTTGCGGTGTGGGCTTCGTCACCATCACCTCCATGACCAGCGGATACCGTCCCACAGTGCGCCACTCCTTCAGCGGGTGGAGCAGCCATTCCATCATGGATTCTGTCTTTTTCGACCGTAGCAAGCAGGGCGTTTCGGGTCATTACTTCGTACCCCGTGCCGGTGCCTACGTGGAACTGCGCGGGCAGACTGCTTATGCCTCAAGGCTCGACACCTGCCGACGTGCCAGCATCTTCTTCTATAACCGGGGCGAAACAACCCTCTCCGTGCAGGTGAACCGGGGCGAGGTTGTCACGCGTTCCTTCCATCCGGTGGGCGATTTGCAGGAAATGGAGGTCGACGGTAACATCGGTTCCGTCCGATGGCAAGTGGAAAAGGCCGATTCCACACTGTTCTACGGGCTTGCCCTGGACGATACGGCAGGCATATCGCTGGACAATTTCTCGTTGCGCGGCAGCTCCGGACTGACTTTGCGTTCCGTGCCCGTGTGGATGATGTGCGAGTTCAACCGGCAGCGTCCCTACGACCTGATAATTCTGCAATATGGCCTGAACGTGGCTACCAAACGGGGGAGTAATTACGACCGCTACATCGCAGGCATGCAGACCACGCTGCAGCATTTGAAAGAGGCTTTCCCGCAAGCAGGCATACTGGTGGTCAGTGTGGGAGACCGCGACTATAAGACCGAGGACGGTAGCCTGCGCACCATGCCGGGCATCAAGAATCTGGTGCGCTATCAGCAGAATCTGGCTGCGGATGAGGCTGTGGCTTTCTGGAATATGTTCGAAGCAATGGGAGGAGAAGGAAGTATGGCAGAGATGGTACATGCCAAGCCTTCGATGGCCAATTACGATTATACGCACATCAACTTCCGCGGAGGAAAGCACTTGGCCGGACTGCTGTATGAAGCACTGGTTTACGGTAAAGAACAGTATGACAGGAGGAGGGCTTATGAAGAAGAGTAGGATATGGCGCTTTTGCCTCTTGTTTCTGTTCTTGGGGTTGACGGGAGCCCCCTTGGGAGCGCAGGACAAGGTTCCGGAAACGCTTTGTCCGCAGCTTGCGGCGGCGGATTGCGATACGCTTCTCACCTGCAGGCAACGCACGGACACGGTGCCGCTTGTCACCCTTCCGCCTGCCTTCCGGGAAGTGCGCGAAAATTGCCTGACGGACAGCATCGGTGTGCTCAATGCCTTTTGGGAGAAACTTCGCCTGCTGCGCCTCGGCGCCTCTGCCGATACGGTGCGCATCGTCCATGTGGGCGACAGCCATATCCGCGGGCATATCTTTCCCCGCACTGCGGGCGAACTGATGCAACGGGTTTTCGGTGCGCTGACCTCTACGGACGTGGGTATCAACGGTGCGTTCTGTGTTACCTTCACCCGCCCCGACCGCGTGGAAGAGATTGCTGCCTTGCATCCTGACCTGCTGATTCTTTCGTTCGGGACAAACGAGAGTCACAATCGGCGCTACAACGCCTTGCTGCACCGCCGCCAGATGGACGATCTCGTGCGTATGCTTCGCGACCGCATGCCCGGTGTGCCGATGCTGATGACCACGCCTCCCGGCTCGTACGAAAGTTTCCGCCAGCGCAGACGGAAGCGGACGTATAAGTTGAACCCGCGTACTGCCGTCGCTGTGCAGGAAATTCTCAGGTATGCCGATGAGAACGGGTTGGCCGTGTGGGACATGTACGGAATATTGGGCGGCATGCGCCGTGCCTGCCTCAATTGGCAGGAAGCAGGACTGATGCGCCCCGACCATGTACACTATATGCCCGAAGGATATCGCCTGCAGGGCGAGTTGCTTTTTCAAGCCTTATTAAAAGCCTATAATGATTATGTGGAATATTGACGGATTGTTTTCTACGCTTAACATAGACCCGGAGCGGTTGCGCAGTGTGTTCATATACGACCCTCAGGCACCGATGATTTTCAGTAGCGGTATCTTTCTCTGGTTGTTTGCAGCCTTCATGCTGGTCTATCTGGTGTTGCAGCATCGCGCTACGGCACGTCTGCTGTTTGTCACTCTGTTTTCCTACTACTTCTATTACAAGAGTAGCGGCACTTACTTTTTCCTGTTGGGGCTTGTCACCGTTTGCGATTTCTTTATTGCCCGGCTGATAGTCCGCGAACCGGTTCCTTTGCTGCGCAAGGCGTGGGTGGGGGTCAGCCTGAGCATCAATCTGGGCTTGCTGTGTTATTTTAAGTACACCAACTTCCTGGGCACTTTCCTTGCCTCGCTGACAGGGGGACTCTTTGAACCGCTGGACATATTCCTGCCTGTGGGCATTTCTTTCTTCACTTTCCAGTCGTTGAGTTACACGATAGATGTGTACCGTCGCCAGATAACGCCTCTGACCAGTTTGCTGGATTATGCTTTTTATGTCTCTTTCTTTCCCCAGCTGGTGGCAGGACCTATCGTGCGTGCACGCGATTTCATTCCGCAAATCCGCCGTCCGCTGTTTGTCTCCAAGGAGATGTTCGGGCGTGGAATCTTCCTCATTGTCAGTGGACTCTTCAAGAAAGCGGTCATATCAGACTATATCAGCGTCAATTTTGTAGAACGTATCTTTGATAATCCTACTCTCTATTCGGGGGTGGAGAATCTGATGGGGGTCTATGGCTATGCCTTGCAGATTTATTGCGACTTCTCCGGTTACAGTGATATGGCTATCGGCATTGCCTTGTTGCTGGGCTTCCATTTCAATATCAACTTTGATTCTCCTTATAAGTCCGCTTCCATTACGGAATTCTGGAGGCGGTGGCATATTTCGCTTTCCAGCTGGCTGCGCGATTACCTTTATATCTCTTTGGGTGGCAACCGGAAGGGGAAAATCCGCCAATATGTCAATCTCATCATTACCATGTTCCTGGGTGGCTTGTGGCATGGCGCTTCGTGGAATTTTGTCCTTTGGGGGATGATGCACGGCGTTGCGCTTGCAGCCCATAAGTTCTGGATGACGCTTACCGGGCGTAAGAAGGGGACGGAGAGCCGTGGCATCCGCCGCTTCTTCGGAGTGCTTGTCACTTTCCATTTTGTTTGTTTCTGCTGGATATTCTTCCGTAATGCGGAGTTCTCCACATCAATGGATATGCTGAAGCAGATATTCATAACTTTTCGTCCGCAGCTCTTCCCGCAGTTGGTGGCAGGCTATTGGGAAGTGTTCGCATTGATGGCATTGGGATATTTTCTGCATTTTGTGCCCGACAGTTGGGAACGTGCCTGCACAAAAACAGTAGTCCGCCTCCCCTTATTGGGAAAGGCGCTACTGATGCTTGCTGTAATCTATCTGGTCATTCAGATGAAAAGTTCGGAAATACAGCCGTTTATCTATTTCCAGTTCTGATTATTACTGCTCAGTCGCTGTGGAGTCTGCCTGCTGTCGGAAAGGTTCCCGGTAGCTGAGTCCGGTGGCAGTTAATGGCTGTTCTCTCTATCCGCAAGGAGGTAAGATAGAAACTGTCGGTGGTGTAATTGATACTTCCTACGGGTACGGTCAGTCCGCGTGTCGGGATTGCTCTCATCCAGGTGCTCTCGCCCTCTCTCAATCCGGCATTTCCTTTCTTGTGGGAATTCGGTGGCAGAGGTGGGGGCATATAAGCGGGCAATGGCAAAAAAACACGGCTTCCTGCCGTCAAACCGGGACAAACTTTATAACTTTGCAGCATACGACATAAAAATCTATTTATTATGAACTGCAAATCCTTGTTTTTTCTGGTTGTTTTTTCCCTGGCCCTTATATCAGGGGTGTTTGCTCAGAAGAAAGTTTCTATCCTTGGTGATTCCTATTCCACCTTTTACGGTCATGTCTCTCCTGCCGCCAATCTCTGCTGGTATGGAGTTCCCGGCGAAAAGAAGGAAAATGATGTGACGAAGGTGGAGGAGACCTGGTGGCACCGTTTCATCCATGAGCACGGCTTTCAGTTGGAACGCAACAATTCCTATTCCGGTTCTACCGTCTGTCATACCGGTTACGAGAAAGCCGATTACTCCGACCGTTCTTTTATCACCCGTATTCATAACCTCGGTGTCCCCGACATAATCTTTGTTTTTGGTGGTACCAATGACAGTTGGGCAGGTGTCCCCATTGGCACATACCAATATAATGGTTGGATGAAAGCCGATTTGTATAGCTTCCGCCCTGCCTTTTGCTATCTGCTTGCATCTCTCAAGCAGCTCTATCCTGCGGCCAGGATTTATAATATTACCAATTCTGAATTATCCGAAGAGATAACTGATTCCATGGATGAAATTTGCCGGTACTATGCCATCGAGAATATTCGTTTGCACGACATTGATAAACAATGGGGGCATCCTTCTGTACAAGGAATGCGGTCTATCAATGTCCAGGTTTGGGAGTCTGTCTCCCCGATATTGGAGCCTTCTGTTCCTTGGCCTGCCAAGAACTAAGGAGAGGCCCATTGGGAGTTATCCTTGTTCTATCCCGATTTTTGATTATCCCAATTTGTATTAGAGCCTGTTTAAATTTTCTTCAGCATTCTTTTAAGAGTTCTTTTT
>ERZ777306.890-NODE-890-length-54966-cov-6.374788_pt1 | contig 54966 bp, 40 predicted proteins | sample MGYA00374966_ERZ777306 | MGnify/ENA primary metagenome ERZ777306 (study PRJEB29329, sample SAMN06343882) | mouse gut metagenome | isolation source: Mouse cecum | place: Austria: Vienna | collected 2014-11-15 ... | reverse complement strand
CCGACTCCAGCATCTCGACCATGAAGGTCGACTCGCCCTGCGAGATGTTGTCCGACGCGCCGACGCGGGTGAATATCTTGTCCACCACGCCGATATGGGCCGACGCAGCCGGCACGAACGAGCCCATCTGCGCCATGAGGATGATGAGCGCCGTCTGCCGCAGCAGGGCCGACTTACCCGACATGTTGGGACCCGTAATCATCATGATCTGCTGCTCGCTGTCGTCGAGCACCACGTCGTTGGGGATGTACTCCTCCCCCACCGGCATGAGGGTCTCGATGACCGGGTGGCGCCCCTGGCGGATCTCGATGCGGGGCCCGCGGTCGAGCACCGGACGCACGTAGCGGCGCTCCACGGCCAGGCGGGCGAACGACTGCAGGCAGTCGATCTCGGCCACGGCCGCGGCGTTGCGCAGCAGCTCGGAGAGCGACGCCGAGATGGCGGCCATCAGATCGTTGTAGAGGCGCAGCTCGATGCGCAGCATCTTCTCCTCGGCGCCCAGAATCTTCTCCTCGTACTCCTTGAGCTCCTCGGTGATGTAGCGCTCGGCGGCCGTGAGCGTCTGCTTGCGGATCCACGAGGCGGGGACCTTGTCCTTGTGGGCGTTGCGCACCTCGATGTAGTAGCCGAAAACGTTGTTGTAACTGATCTTGAGCGACGGAATGCCCGTGGCCTCGCTCTCGCGCTGCTGGATGCGCTGCAGGTAGTCCTTGCCGTGGAGCACGATGCGGCGCAGGTCGTCGAGCTCGGGGTCGACCCCGTCGGCGATCACGCCGCCCTTCTGTATCTGGTTGTTGAGCGGATCGGGATAGATCTCGCGGGCGATGCGCTCGCGCACCGCCACCATCAGGTCGAGCCGCCCGGCCAGCGCGTGCAGGCGGTCGTGGTCGGTCGACTCCATCGCCGCCTTGAGCGTCTCGATGGCCACGAGCGAGTTCTTGAGCTGCACCAGCTCACGGGGCGTGACGCGCGCGGCGGCGATACGCGAGGCGATGCGCTCGAGATCGCCCACGAGCGACACCTGGTCGCGCAGCGCCTCGGCCAGATCGGTCTCGTGCGTGAGGATTTCCACCGTATCGAGGCGCCGGTCGATCTTCTCGGGGTCGACGATCGGCATGGCGATCCACCGCTTGAGCAGACGCCCGCCCATGGGGGTGAGCGTGCGGTCGATCACCTCGGCGAAGCTCCCCTTCTCGCGCGCTCCGTTCGAGGCGAAGAGCTCGAGGTTGCGGATCGTGAACTTGTCGACCCACACGTAGTCGTTCTGATCCAGACGCGAGAGCGAGCGGATGTGGCCCACGTCGCGGTGCTCGGTGAACTCCAGGTAGTGGAGGATGGCCCCCGCGGCGGCGATACCGCAGGTCATGTGGTCGACGCCGAAGCCCTTGAGCGAGCGGGTGCCGAACTGGCGGCAAAGCTTCTCGCGGTTGACATCCTCCGAGAAGACCCACTCGTCGAGCCGGTAGGTGTAGAGCTTCGAACCGAACGCCCCGGCGAAGCGGTCCTCGTAGCCGCGCTGGTAGAGCACCTCCTTGGGCCGGAGGTTCGAGATGAGTTTGTCGACGTAGTTGTCGGCACCCTCGGCGACGTAGAACTCGCCGGTCGAGATGTCGAGGAACGCCACGCCCGTGGTCTTGCGCCCGAAGCATACCGACGCCAGGAACGTATTCTCCTTGTTGGCCAGTATGTTGTCGCCCAGCGCCACGCCGGGCGTCACCAGCTCGATCACGCCCCGCTTGACCAGCCCCTTGACCTGCTTGGGGTCCTCGAGCTGCTCGCAGATGGCCACGCGCTCGCCCGCCCGCACCAGTTTGGGCAGGTAGGTGTCGACGGCGTGGTAGGGAAATCCGGCCAGCTCGACGTAGGAGGCGGCGCCGTTGGCGCGCCGCGTGAGCGTGATGCCGAGGATCCCGCTCGCCTTGATCGCGTCCTCGCCGAAGGTCTCGTAGAAGTCGCCCACGCGGAAGAGCAGGATGGCATCGGGATGGACCGCCTTGACGGCATAATACTGCTTCATCAGGGGGGTCTCAACGTATTTCTTGGCAGGCTTGGTCTGGGAGCTCACAATCGATTCTTGTAAATTTCGGGGGAACAAAGGTACGACGGCGAAACGGGAAATGCAAGCCCTGCGGCCGATTTCGAAGCGCCGCCCGCCCCACGGCGGCCGTCGGGCCGCTGCCGGCGCCGCGGCAGGGTGTTCACTCGAGCTCTATGGGGTTGCAGGGCATCTGCCATTCGGGGCCTTGCAGCGGACGGCCTATACCATCTACGCGCACGCGACACGGGCGCATGCGAGCAGCACGCACAAGACGATCGACATCTTTTCCCATAGCTTCACCCTATCTGAGGCTGAACTTGATCTTGAAGAGCACGGAGGCGGGCCTCAAGCGGTAGGTGTAGAGATAGTCGGTGATGTCGGACTGGGAAGCGGAACGGAAGGTTCCGACGTCGGCCAGGTTGCGTCCCTCGACCGAGTACTCGACCCTCCGTGATTTGTAGGTGAGCGAGGCGTCGAGGAAGAACATGTTGCGGTCGGAGCCTCCTATGGCGGCGTTGTAGTAGTGCTCGCCGCCGATGCGGCAGATGAACTTCTTGCGGACGATGAAGTCCACGGCGGCATTCTGGCGCACGACGTCGATGGGCCGCAGCGCCGTGCCCTCGAAACGGCTCTTGCTGCGCGCGTAGGAGGCCTCGTAGTCGAGCTTCACGGCCCGCGTGAAGCGCGTGTTGAAGCCCAGCGCGGCCGTCGCCCCGTCGTACTGCGTGGACAGCAGCTCGCCCTGCCGCATGACCTCGCTCCACGTGCGCGAGAAGCCGCCCGAGAGGTTGAAGGTCGTGGAGATGCCGTCGAAGCGCTTGCTCACCGACGCCCGCAGGTCGTAGCCGTGGGAGCTGTTGTCGCGCTCCACGGCCTCGATGCGGCTGAGCGAACCCTCGTAGGTCACGCCGTACATCAGGTTGCGCCGCGTGCGGCGGTAGCTCGCGTCGATAGATCCGAACAGCGCGCGGATGGCGTTGCCGTAGGAGAGCGAGACGGAGTAGTTCTGCGTGCGGTTGCGGCTCAGGGGGCCCTGCTTGCTCGTGATCTGGCGGTAGTCTGTCATGACGTAGCCCGCATAGTTGTCGTAGAGACCCCCGATCGCCTCGTAGTAGGAGGCGCGGGCCGTGGCCTTGAGGTTATAGGTCAGGTTGGACTGGAGCGACAGCGAGGGGGTGAAGATCGCGTCGCGGCTCCTCTCCGTGCGGTTGCGCACGCGGTCCTCGCTGCGCAGCGTCAGCAGGTCCACAGGCACGTAGAGGCTCACCGAGAAGCGGTCGCCGACGCCGTAGCGGAGGCTCGGACCCAGGATGAGGTCGGCACGCCGCCAGTAGATGTCGTTGCGGTGGGGCGATGCGGCATCGGCGGCCGCGCCCTGCCCGTCGATGGGCGCCAGCGACGAGCGCATCCACTCGATCTGGGCGTTGAGCGCCGCATTGAGCGTGAACGACCAGCGCCCTACGATCCACGACGTGAAGGCCGAGTTGCGCGTGCGGAAGCGGCGGCTGTCGAGCCGCTGCAACGCCCCGGACACCGCCTCGGGATCGTCGAAGACATCCGGGTAGAGCATCGGCACGATGCGCAGCTGCGTGGGCTGCGTCTCGTAGTCCGTCTCGGAGTTGAACGACAGCGCCTGCCGCCCCGTGCGGCGGATGGAGCGGAAGGTGTTGCGCACGCTCACGTGCGGCAGGCGGAAGCGCTGGTCCACGCGGTCGGCGTCGTTGAACACGCGCCCGAAGTCGCGGTCCCAGCGCCCGGCGAAGGAGAGCTTCTCCTGCAGGTAGCGCTTCTCGGCGTTGGATTGAAGCTGCAGGTCCACCGACGTGCGGTCGGTGCGCCGCGCCGTGGAGATCCGCTCGCGGATGTCGAGCGGCGCGGCGTCGGGCAGGTGGTGGGTCGTCGTCGAGGAGCCCTCGGCCAGGCGGTAGTCGTGGTGGTACTGCGCGTTGGCCGTCAGCTCCAGCTCCTTGCGCAGCTTCGTGATCGAGTTGAGCGACACGGTGTGGATGTTGTTGTCCAGGTAGCGGCGCTCGTCGAGCGACGGTACGGTCGGAGCATGCACGCCCAGTAGCGTGGAGGCCTCGTCCAGACCCCCGTAGAGGCTCTTCAGCTCGCGCGACACGTCGTCGCCCGTGTTGTTGGTCTTGTAGGTGTCGAGCGTCTGGAAACGCCGCCCGAAGTACATCGCCGTCAGCTCCCCGCTCCACATCGCCGGCTTGTAGCCTCCGCCCAGCTGCATCGTCCCGCTCCACGTGCCCTTGGCCGACTCCTTCAGACGCAGGTTCAGAGCCGCGCGGTCCGTGTCCACGAGTTTCTTCAGCGCCTTGATCGGCTGGTGGTTCTCGTACACCTCCACGCGCGCGATGTCCTTGGCCTGGATGTTGTTCGTCGCGATGCCGTAGCGGCCGCCCAGCATGTCCAGACCCTCGATGTAGAACTTGTTGATCGTCTTGCCGTTGTACTTCACCTCGCCCGCCTTCGAAACCTCGATGCCCGGCATCTTGCGCAGCACGTCGCCGATCGAGCGGTCGGCCACGTCGGCGTACTTCGAGACCGTGTAGCTCAGCGTGTCCGACCGCCGCTCCACGGGCGGAGCCTTGACCGTCACCTCGCGGATCTTCAGGTCGGCGTGCGACACGCTGAAGTCCACGCGCTGCGTGCGCGCGAGGATACGCTTCGACTGCGGGGCGATGTTGAAGCCCGTGACCGTCACCAGCAGCGTGTCGGCCGTGCCCTGCCACTCAAGCGTGTAGCTCCCGTCGGCGCGCGAGGTCGTGTAGCCGTACATCGTCCGACGAGACGGGCTTTGAAGCAGCACGTTCACCGGGTCCGTGGCCTCGCCAGTCGCAGCGTCGACAATCATCCCGCTGATCGTCGCTCGCTTCACGGGCGGTTGGGGTTGCGGTTGGGATTGCGCCGCGGCGGGGGCAATAGCGGCGAGCAGAAGGACAAGAGAGAGCAGGCGGTGGAGCATGGCGGGGAGGGGTTAGGGTGAGGTCATTCGAGCTCGATGGGGTTGTAGGGAATCGGGGCGCACTGGTCGCGGGTGACGAGCAGGTGCCGGCCGTCGCGGACCGTCACGAAGTAGTCCTGCCCCTTGTCGGCGAGCATGCCGTCGACCGGGTGGTCGTAGAGGTGACGGGCGGCCCGCCGCACCCGCTCGCGCGTCATCCGGCGGGTGGGAACCCGGTAGCGGAGCATCGGCTCGTCGGGCTGCTCGATGCCGATGGCCCGGAAGCGCCACTCCCCCGCGTCGTCCTCGGCGGCGAGGATCATCCCCGGCAGGCCGTGGAGCTTCCAGAATCCGGCGGTGGCGGGCAGCTCTGGGGCGTACCACACGCTCCACCGACGGCCGCGGAACGTGCAGCGGGCCCGCAGACAGCGGTAGCCCGCGATCTGCTGCGCCGCCTGCTCGTCGAGGCTCCACCCGATCGCGGGCAGCGACTCCTCGTAGGTGTGCAGCAGGTTTTCGAGGTGGGGAAACAGTTCGCCCTCTTCGAGGGTGCGGCGGCGAAGATCGACCCGCAGCACCGCGGGATAGAGTACGCTGCATGAACGCATCCATTCGCAGACGGTGCGCCGGCTCTTGTCGGTATGGTTCATCGACAGCTCGCGTAGGTAGAGGCTGTAGAAAGTCGCGTAGCGGCCGCCCGTCTCGGCGACGACCCGGTCGCGGCGCACGAGGGTATCGGTCCGCACCTCCAGGTCATAGGTCACGCGCAGCGCGATGCGGTCGATCGCCTCGGGTGCGGCCGTGGAGTAGAAGCTCTCGAAGCCCGGAACGTAGTTGCCCGAGAAGATCGGCATCCGGCGCTTCATCTCTTCGAGCGGGAGGACGCGGACCTGCTGGGCCGAGGCGGGGAGGCTCGGGAGCAAAGCGGCCAGCCCGAGGAGCATCGCCCCGGCTCGCGCCGCGAGCGACATCCTCCGCTCCCCCGCTTCTCTGAATAGGTTCATCCCGATCGCTGCGTTCGGTCGGTCCCGACGGCGGGTCCGACTTCCTACGGCAATATAGGACTAAATTTTTAGAAAACCAAATTTCCGCGGCCGATTCTCGGCCGCCGACCGCGTAAAACCCGCTCTTATTCGCAGAGATGGATCGCCTGTGCCCCGACGGAGAGGGGAAGCCGCCGGATGGAACCGCGTTACCCGGAAAAGGCTGCCGGGCCCGAAAGAGGGGTGCGGAGCGCGCCGGAGGGATACGGAACGCGGAGGCAGCCGCCCGTCCCGAAGACGGGCCGGGAAGGGGTAAAAAAGAAGATCGCCACATATAGTATGTGGCGATCTTGTTGCGGTGCGTAGGGGACTCGAACCCCTGACCCCGTGCGTGACAGGCACGTATTCTAACCAGCTGAACTAACGCACCATTCCGTAGAACGGCGGACCGTTTATACTCCGATCCGAAGAGTTTGCGGTGCGTAGGGGACTCGAACCCCTGACCCCGTGCGTGACAGGCACGTATTCTAACCAGCTGAACTAACGCACCTTTCTGGTTATTGCGAGTGCAAAGATAAGTGAATTTTTCTAATCGGCAATAGATTTCTCGCTTTTTTTGAAGAAAGAAAATTGCACGCTTCCGTAACTTCTTAATTGCCAGAACCCCTCTACGGAAGAAAAATCCATCTTGCGCGAGTGCTCGAACACGAAGACGCCCCCTTCGCGCAGCAGATCGCCGCCCAGGACCATCTCCACCACCCGCTCGCTGCCCTCCAGATCGTAGGGCGCGTCGGAAAAGATCACGTCGAACTGCTTGGAGCAGCTGCGCAGGTAGAGAAAGACATTGGCCTTCACGGCAAAGAGGTTGGCGATGCCCAGCTGGGCCGCCGTGCGGCGGATGAAGTCGTGGTGCACGGCGTTGATCTCCACCGACGTGACGCTCCTCGCGCCGCGCGACGCGAACTCGTAGCTGATCGAGCCCGTGCCGGCGAAGAGGTCGAGCACGTCGCACTCCTCGAAGTCGACCACGTTGCCCAGCACGTTGAAGAGGTTCTCCTTGGCGAAGTCCGTCGTGGGGCGCGCCCGCAGGTTGCGCGGCGGGTTGATCGCCCGGCCCTTGTATTTTCCGCTTACTATTCGCATACGATCTGTCTGAAACGTCGTTTGAAGGTCTTGCGCCACGCCGCCCCCTGGGCGCCCGCCAGGCGGAGCGTGAACTCCGCCAGGGGCCACACCCCGGCGAGCCGGTCGAGCAGGCACAGCGCATCGTCGACCGTGGGAGACGGGATCGCCTCGGCGAGCCGCAGGCCCCCGTCATACACTTTTATATATAGTATCCCGGCCTCGGGACGGAGCCACACGCAGCGGCCGGCCTCGGCCACCGGGTGCAGCAGCGGCGAGGTGAACCGCACTGCCGGCACAGCGGCGGCGCCATGCGGATGCTGCGCGTCGAGCCCGTCGGCGCTCCCGGGAGCAGCGTCCTGCCGTACCTGGGCGGCAACTCCGGCGACACTTCGCGCCATCGGGGCGTCGTCGCCCGCCGCACCGCTCTGCTGCGCCGAAACGACTCCCACCGCCGAATCGACCGCACCGCTCTGCGGCAGCGAAGCGGCATCAGCAGCAGCCATAACAGCGGCAGCGTCCTGCGACACCGAAGTAACCCCGGCCGCCGCAACAGTCGCCCCGTCCTGCGGCACCGGGTCCTCCCCCGCTCCGCAGAAGCAAACGCCCGCCGCCGGGGCACCCCCTTCGTCGGCATCGTGCGACGCCTCGCCGGGAGCCCCCCAGAGAGCGGCGCACGCCTTCAGCTCGCGAACGGCCGCATCGGCCGCCGTGATCCAGGCGTCGCCCGCCGCATGCGCCTCGGTGTCCGCTCCCGCTGGCACGGCACCCTCGCCTGCCGCCGGAAAGACCTCCTCCGGCTCGCGAAGGGCGGCGACGGCCCCGGGAGAGAGCCCCAGCCGCTCGCCGAGCGCCCGCAGCGCCGCCTCGGGCAGCGCCATCAGCGCCACCGCCTGCCCGTCGCCGGCCGGTGCGCTGCGGACCACGGCATCGCCCGCCCGGGGCGACAGCCCGGCCGCAGCCAGCAGCGCGGCGCCGTTACGCCCGTCACACAGCGCGGCGGGCACGAGCAGCGTCAGCGGAGTGAGCACCTCGACCTCCACCCAGGCAGTCCCGGTCACCCCGGCCGCCCCGCCACGCAGCGTCTCTGCGCCGACCACCGAAAAAGAGTGTCCATCCGACCCGAGCCGAATGGACACCTTATTTGCGGGTCGGGAAAGATTACTCCCAGTTACCTGCCTCATTGTTACCTGCCTCCATCGAGCCGAACTTGATGCCCGGGTAGCGGTTGAAGTTGTTCACCGCATCGTCGATCTTGTTGATGATCTCCTGACGGAACTCCAGCGTGTCGAGGAACAGACGGTAGGGGGCGCGGCACTCCACGATGGGGATCACGACCTTCGACTCGGTGGTGATGATGCCGGCCTCAAGGATGTACTGGGCCCGGTTGTCGGTGCCGGGGATGTAGCGCAGGTTACGCACGTCTTCGGCCGAGAGCTTCTTGGGCGAGAAAATCGTGTCGATCACGGCCATCTTGAACTTCTCGACGTTCTTGCGGCCCGACTTCTTCAGCATGGCCATGGCCACCGAGTCGTCCTCGTCGACGATCTTGCGCTCGAACTCGAGCGTGTCGGTGAGGATGAAGTGCTCGAGCGAGTCGAACGAGCCGGTGAAGTGCTGGTACTTCGACTTGAAGGCACGCTGCGCGGTACGGATGTCCTTGATGCGGTCGATGACCGACGCCTCGCGCGACTTGAGTTGCGCCTCGAAACGGATCGGCGTGGAGATCTGCTTGTAGATCACGTAGCAGAGCGCCACGATAACCACAGCCAGAATGATCTGAGCGATTTTCTTTACCATTTTTTTAATAAATATTTGTTGTTAATTTTGCACGAAATTAAATTTGCGCATGGTTAGTACACGTATTGCGACCCAAATTTACGCCAAAATTTGTTTCGAAACAACTCCGGGGCAAAAAAAAATCGTAGAAAAGTTGTCGGAATACCTCTCCGATAGCGATTTTTCGCGGATTTTCGTGCTGAACGGCTATGCCGGAACGGGCAAAACCACGCTCATCGCGGCGCTGGTCGGCGCACTCAAAGAGCTGGAAATCAAACCCGTGTTGCTCGCGCCCACGGGGCGCGCGGCCAAGGTGCTGGCGCAATACGCTCACGAAAAGGCCTTTACCATACACAAACGCATCTACCGCGAGCGCACGGCCGCCGACTACGAGCGGCGCTTCTCGCTCAACCTGAACACGGAGCGGGGCGCCGTATTCATCGTCGACGAGGCCTCGATGCTCTCCGACCGGCAGTCGGACGGGGCGTCCTTCGGCAGCGGCTCGCTGCTCGAGGACCTCGTGCAGTTCGTGCGCAGCGGCCGCGGGTGCCGCCTCATACTGGTGGGCGACAGCGCCCAGCTGCCGCCCGTGGGGTCGGACTTCAGCCCGGCGCTCGACCCCGTGTCGATGGAGGCCTACGGCGAGGTGGTCTACGCCACGATGGACGAGGTGGTGCGCCAGGAGGCGCAGTCGGGCATCCTCTTCAACGCCACGCTCGTGCGCTGCATGCTCGAGCGGGGCATCCACGACATCCCCCGCTTCCGCACGGACTTCCCCGACATCGAGGCGCTCTCGGGCGGCGACTTTCTGGAGCGGCTCCAGGACTGCTACGACCGCTACGGCCGCGACGAGACGATCGTCATCACGCGCTCGAACAAGCGGGCCAACCGCTACAACGAGGGCATCCGCCGCCACGTGCTGGGGGCCGAGGAGGAGATCGAGAGCGGCGACATGCTCATGGTGGTCAAGAACAACTACCACTACACCGAGCGGATCGAGAACTGCCCCGTGGGGTTCCTGGCCAACGGCGACATCGCGCGCCTGAAGCGGCTCAGACGCTTCGAGGAGTTCTACGGCTTCCGCTTCGCCGACGCCGTGCTGGAGTTCCCCGACTACGAGGGGACCGAGATCGCCTGCAAGATCCTGCTCGACACGATCGCCTCCGAGTCGCCGTCGCTCACGCGCGACGAGTCGATGCGGCTCTTCTACGAGGTGGAGAAGGACTATCTCGACATCGGCAGCAAGATCAAGCGTTTCAGGGAGATCCGCGAGAACCCCCACTTCAACGCCGTGCAGGTGAAGTTCTCCTACGCCGTGACGTGCCACAAGGCGCAGGGCGGCCAGTGGCGGGCGGTGTTCGTCGACCGCTGTCTGTTCGGCGACGAGACGATGACGCGCGACATGCTGCGGTGGCTCTACACGGCGCTGACGCGCGCCACGGACAAACTCTTTCTGGTCAACTTCGATGAAACATTCTACGAATAGCGACGCGCAGGCCGCCGTCGAGCGCCACCCGCTGCCGCCCTTCCTGCCCGAAGGGGCACGGCTACTCATGCTGGGCAGCTTCCCGCCCCAGCGCCGCCGCTGGTCGATGGAGTTCTTCTACCCCAACCTCCAGAACGACATGTGGCGCATCGTGGGGCTGCTGGCCGCGGGCGACAAGAACCACTTCCTCGCCCCGGGCGGCCGGCAGTTCGACCGCGGGCGCATCGAGGCCTTCTGCCGCGAGCGGGGCCTGGCCCTCTACGACACGGCCGAGGAGGTCGTGCGCCTGCGCGACAACGCCTCGGACAACTTCCTGCAGGTGGTGCGCCGGACCGACATCGAGGCGCTCCTGGCGCGCATCCCCCGCTGCCGGACGATCGTCGTCACGGGACAGAAGGCCGCCGACACGCTGTGCGAGGCGACCGGCTGCGCGCAGCCTCCCGTGGGCGGCTGCACGACGCTGCGGCTGGCCGGGCGGGAGATGACGCTGTGGCGCATGCCCTCCTCGTCGCGCGCCTACCCCCGGCCCGTGGAGTGGAAGGCGGAGTTCTACCGCCGCCCCTTCGTCGAGGCGGGGATCCTCGCCGGGGAGGAGACGCCGCGCCCCTGACGGAGGGCCCGCCCGATGGCGACACGGGCCCGCGAGAGAGGACCTGCCCGAGGGAGGGGGGGGGCACCCGTGAAAAGGGGCCGCCCGGGGACGACGCAGCGCCCATGCGCCGCCCCGGCGTTCGTTGCGCACGCCGCACGGATGAAATAAATCGGCCGTCATCCTTGCAGGATACGACGAAAAATTTTATCTTTGTTAGAAACGAACGTCAAAAACCCTACTCTATATGGAAAAGATCAAAGGACTGATCGACGCCCCGTTCACCCCGATGCGCCCCAACGGCGACGTCGACACGGAGCCGATCCCCGCCTATGCCGCCATGCTGGCCAAGAACGGCCTGAAGGGCGTATTCATCAACGGCTCGTCGGGCGAGGGCTACATGCTCACCGCGGAGGAGCGCATGCTGCTGGCCGAAAAGTGGATGGAGGCGGCGCCCGCCGGCTTCAAGGTGATCGTGCACGTGGGCAGCTGCTGCCTGCGCGAGAGCGAGCGTCTGGCCGCCCACGCCGCCCGGATCGGCGCCTGGGGCATCGGCGCCATGGCGCCCCCGTTCCCCAAGATCGGCCGCGTGGAGGAGCTGGCGAAGTACTGCGAGGCGATCGCGGCGGCCGCACCCACGCTCCCCTTCTACTACTACCACATCCCGGCTTTCAACGGCGCCTATCTGCCGATGGTCGAGCTGCTCGGCGCCGTCGACGGGCGCATCCCCAACTTCGCGGGCATCAAATACACCTTCGAGAGCCTCTACGAGTACAACCAGTGCCGCCTCTACGGCGGGGGCAAGTTCGACATGCTCCACGGCCAGGACGAGACGATCCTCCCCTCGCTGGCGCAGGGCGGCGCCGAGGGCGGCATCGGCGGCACGACCAACTACAACGGCCGCGAACTCACGGGCATCATCGAAGCCTGGAAGCAGGGCGACATCGAGACGGCGCGCGAGCGGCAGAACTTCTCGCAGGCCGTGATCAACGTCATCTGCAACTACCGCGGCAACATCGTGGGCGGCAAGCGCATCATGAAGCTCATAGGCCTGGACCTGGGCCCCAACCGCGTGCCGTTCCGCAACCTCACCGACGAGGAGGAGCGCTCCATGCGCGCCGAGCTGGAAGCCATCGGCTTCTTCGAGCGCTGCAACCGCCTCTGACACCCTTTCCACCCACCGCAGGACCGCTTCCCGACCCCTCGGCACGGAAGCGGTCCCGCACAATCGTACCACCCCCATGACATCCGAACAGAAAACATTCCTGCAGAGCTGCCGCGAGCAGTACCTCGGCGATCTGACGGGCGATATCATGCCCTTCTGGCTCCGGCACGGGCTCGACCGCGAGCACGGCGGCGTCTACACCTGCCTCGACCGCGAGGGCCGGCTGATGGATCCCACCAAGTCGGTCTGGTTCCAGGGCCGCTTCGGCTACATCTGCGCCGCAGCCTGCAACCGCATCGAACGGCGGACGGAGTGGCTCGCCGCTTCGAAGAGCTGCATCGACTTCATCGAGCGCCACTGCATCGACACCGACGGACACATGTTCTTCACCGTCGCGGCCGACGGGCGCCCGGTGCAGAAGCGCCGCTACGTCTTCTCGGAGTGCTTCGCCGCCGCGGCGATGGCCGAGTACGCCCTGGCCTCGGGCGACATGACCTACGCCCGCCGGGCCCTCGAGCTCTTCCACGCCACGCGGCGCATGCTCGCCACGCCGGGCTTCCTGCCCCCGAAAACCACGGTCGAGGGGCGCAGCCACTCGATCACCATGATCCTCATCAACGTGGCGCTGGTCATCCGGCAGGTGATCGACGATGCGGCGCTCGACGAGCAGATCGCCGCGTCGCTGCACGAGATCGAGCACTACCTGATGCACCCCGAATACCGCACCGTACTGGAGACGGTGGCGATGGACGGCTCGCTTATCGACACCTGCGCCGGGCGCACGATCAACCCCGGCCACTGCATCGAGACGGCGTGGTTCATCCTCGACGCCGCACGCGCCGAGCAGGACCCCGCGCGCCGCGACCACTACACGCAGATCGGCCTTCGGATCCTCGACTGGGGCTGGGAGTGGGGCTGGGACGACGCCTACGGCGGCATCATCAACTTCCGCGACTGCCGCAACTTCCCGCCGCAGGACTACTCGCAGGACATGAAGTTCTGGTGGCCGCAGTGCGAGGCGATCGTCGCCGCGCTCTACGCCTACCGCGTCTCGGGCGACGAGAAGTATCTGGAGATGCACCGCCGGGCCCACGAGTGGGCCTACGCCCATCTGCAGGACCGGGAGTGCGGCGAGTGGTACGGCTACCTGCACCGCGACGGCTCGGTGGCCCAACCGGCCAAGGGCAACATCTTCAAGGGGCCCTTCCACGTCCCGCGCATGATGATCCGCTCGAAGCTGCTGTGCGACGAAATCCTCGGCCAATAGCCATGGATGCGCGGCGACTGCGGCATGCGGCGGCACCGACGGCAGGGAAGCTGTCGGCAGCGGAGACACTACGGTCGGCGGGAAACCGACTGGCAGGAAATCCGACGGCCGGAGCATCGCCGGCGGGAAAACTGCCGTCAGCCAAAGCATCGCTGTCGGGGAAACTGCTGTCGGGGGCGCTGCTGTCGGGAGCGCTCATGCTTCTGGCGGCGGCATGCGGCACCGGGCAGCCGGCCGCCGCGTGGGAGCCGTTGCCCGCGATCGCCTCGGGCACGCCCTACGGGCTGGGGGTCTCGGCCCTCTACGCCGCCGAGGTCGACGGCGTGCTCCTCGCCGCCGGCGGGGCCAACTTCCCCGACCTACCCGCCGCCGAGGGCGGAGCCAAGCGCTGCTACGACGAGGTTTGGATGTTGCGGCCGGGCGCCGACGCCTGGCACGCGGCAGGGCGGCTGCCGAGCCCCTCGGCCTACGGGGCCGCCTATGGGCTCGGCGACCGCCTCATCATAGCCGGAGGCAGCGACGGCCGGGCCACCAGCGCCGCAGTCCTCGCGCTGCGCGTCGCGGGCGACAGCGCGACGATCGCATCCCTGCCCGACCTGCCGCTGCCCCTCGAACAGGCGGCCGCGGCGCGCGAAGGTACGACGCTCTACCTGGCGGGCGGTCTGAGCGACGGAGTCCCCTCGCGCGGCGTCTACGCCTGCGACGCGGGGGAAGACGCACCCGCCTGGCGCCTCGTCGCCGAGCTGCCCGAGCCGCTGGTGCAGCCCGTCGCCACGGCCCACCGCGGGCGGCTCTACGTCTGGGGCGGCTACGACCCCGCAACGCGCGAGGCCCGCGCCGGCGGCTACCGCTACGACCCGGCAGACGGCACCTGGCAGCCGATCGGGGGGCTGCCCGACGGCGGCACGCTGACCGGCGCCGCGGCGCTCCACCTCCCCGCGGGACGGCTCCTCGCGGCCGGAGGCGTCGACCGCGCCCTCTTCACCGAGGCCCTGCGCCTCGGGCCCGACCAGAGGGCCGACTACCTGCGCCAACCCGTCGCCTACTACCGCTTCCGCCCCGCGCTGTGGCTCTTCGACCCTGCGGCCGAACGCTGGCAGCTGCTCGCGGAGAGCCCCGCGGCGGCACGCGCCGGAGCCGCGCTCGCAGCCGCACGCGGAGGCGTCTGCCTGCTCGGGGGCGAGCTCAAGCCCGGCATCCGCACCCCCGAAAACCTCCTCCGCACCGATCTGCACGACATCTCCGCCGCCACCGACTGACCGCCCCGCTCTACCGCCCGACCAACCTACCACCACCACCCTACCGACCTACCATGAACCGAATCCAGACAAGCAAGATCTACCCCTGGGCCGTCGTGGCCCTGCTGTGGGTCGTGGCGCTGCTCAGCTACATGGACCGCCAGATGCTGGCCACCATGTGCGACGCCATGGCTCTCGACATCGCCGAGCTGCGCGACAAGCAGAACTTCGGCTTCCTGATGGCCTGCTTCCTCTACGTCTACGCACCCGTGAGCCCGCTGGCCGGCGTGCTTGCCGACCGCATCAACCGCAAGTGGCTCATCGTCGGGTCGCTGGGCGTGTGGTCGGCCGTGACGCTCGCAATGGGCCACGCCACCACCTACGAGCAGCTCTGCTGGCTGCGCGGACTGATGGGCGTAAGCGAGGCCATCTACATCCCCACGGCCCTCTCGCTCATCGCCGACTACTTCTCGGGCTCGGCGCGCAGCCTGGCCATCGGCATCCACATGACGGGCCTCTACGTGGGGCAGGCCGCGGGCGGCTTCGGCGCCCTGATCGCCTCGGAGCTCTCCTGGCAGCAGACCTTCCACTGGTGCGGCGTGGCGGGTATCGTCTACGCCTTGGTGCTCGTGGCGGCGCTGCGCGAGAAGCCGCGGCAGCGCCCCGCGCCCTCCGCCGCGCAGTCGCCCTTCAAAGGCATCCGCCGCAGCTTCGCGCTGATCTTCTCCAACGCAGCTTTCTGGACCGTGCTCTTCTTCTTCGCCGCCCTCTCGGCCCCGGGCTGGGCCACCAAGAACTGGCTGCCCGAGCTCTTCTCCTCGTCGCTCGCCCTGCCCATGGAGCAGGCCGGGCCGATCGCCACCATCACCATCGCCTTCGCCTCGCTGGTGGGCGTGCTCGTGGGCGGTCCCATGTCCGACCGCTGGGTGCGGCGCAACCTGCGGGGCCGCATCTACACGAGCGCCATCGGCCTTACGCTGATGATCCCGGCGCTGGTGCTCATGGGACTGGGCCACAGCATGACGGCCGCCGTGGCCGCGGCGCTCTGCTTCGGCATCGGCTACGGCATGTTCGACACCAACAACATGCCCATCCTCTGCCAGTTCGTACCGGCCGGGCAGCGCGCCACAGCCTACGGGGTGATGAACATGGTGGGCGTGCTGGCCGGCGCCGCCGTCACGAACCTGCTGGGCCGCTGGGCCGACAACCTGGGGCTGGTCTTCGCCCTCATGTCGGCCGTCGTGCTGCTCTCGCTGGCGCTCCAGCTCACGGTGCTGCACCCCAAGAGCGACAACATGGAGTAGGCGTCCCGCGCGCGTGCCGGCGCAAAATGCGGCTCGGGCTTGCTTTTGCGCCCGGCTTGTACTATCTTTGCCCGACCAAACGCCTATTGGCACACACACGCATACGCTATGTTTGAAAATCTAACCGATAAACTCGAACGGTCGTTCAAGATCCTCAAGGGCGAAGGCCGCATCACCGAGATCAACATCGCCGAGACGCTCAAGGAGATCCGCCGGGCGCTCATCGACGCCGACGTCAACTACAAGGTCGCCAAGACCTTCACCGACGAGGTGAAGCAGAAGGCCCTGGGACAGAACGTGCTGACGGCCGTCAAGCCGGGTCAGATGATGACCAAGATCGTGCGCGACGAGCTGGCGCAGCTCATGGGCGGCACGGCCACCGACATCCGCCTCGAGGGGACCCCCGCCGTGATCCTGATCGCCGGTCTGCAAGGCTCGGGCAAGACCACCTTCTCGGGCAAGCTGGCCGCGCTGCTCAAGGCCAAGAAGGGGCGCCGCGTGCTGCTCGTGGCGGGCGACGTCTACCGCCCGGCGGCCATCGACCAGCTCAAGGTGCTCGGCGGCCAGGTGGGCGTGGAGGTCTACACCGAGGAGGGCAACCTCGACCCGGTGTCCATCGCGCAGAACGCCGTGCGCTACGCCCGCGAGAAGGGCCACAACGCGGTGATCGTCGACACGGCGGGCCGTCTGGCCGTCGACGAGGCGATGATGCGCGAGATCACGGCCGTCAAGGCCGCCGTGAATCCCTCGGAGACCCTCTTCGTGGTCGACTCGATGACGGGTCAGGACGCCGTGAACACGGCCAAGGAGTTCAACGACCGCCTCGACTTCGACGGCGTGGTGCTCACGAAGCTCGACGGCGACACGCGCGGCGGCGCCGCCATCTCGATCCGCTCGGTGGTCGACAAACCGCTGAAGTTCATCTCCAGCGGCGAGAAGATGGACGCCCTGCAGGTCTTCCACCCCGAGCGCATGGCCGACCGCATCCTCGGCATGGGCGACGTCGTATCGCTGGTCGAGCGCGCACAGGAGCAGTTCGACGAGGAGGAGGCGCGTAAGCTCAAGAAGAAGCTGGTCAAGAACCAGTTCAACTTCAACGACTTCCTCTCGCAGATCCAGCAGGTCAAGAAGATGGGAAACCTCAAGGACCTGGCCTCGATGATCCCCGGCATGGGCAAGATGCTCAAGGGTGTGGAGATTCCCGACGACGTGTTCAAGCAGACCGAGGCGATCATCTCGTCGATGACCCCCGCCGAGCGCGAGCACCCCGAGATCATCAACGCCCGCCGCCGCGAGCGCATCGCCAAGGGCTCGGGCACGACGATGGCCGACGTCAACCGCCTGATGAAGCAGTTCGACGACACGCGCAAGATGATGAAGATGGTCGCCGGCGGCAACATGCGCATGCCCAAGATGCCGGGCGGCATGATGCGCCGCAGATAGGCCACACGTCCCGCGGCGCCACGGCCGCGAACGAAAAAACGGAACGGATCGCCCTCGCAAAAGGGGCGATCCGTTTTTTTGCGGGCGCAGCGAGCCGGCCGTCGCCGCCGGCACAGCCCGCCGCACGGACCGCGAGGCGGCGACGGCCGGCCCGGTCACGCCCGAACCCCGTGGCGGCCGAGGTCCGGGGCGGCGCCACGTCGCGGCTGCGGCACACGCGGCGCGGGCAAAAAAGCGCGGTGCGCGAGGTTTTTAGTCGAATTTGTCGTACCTTTGCGGGTAAAAAGGCAAATCATGCACAAATCGGGCTTCGTAAATATCATCGGCAACCCCAACGTCGGCAAGTCGACGCTCATGAACGCCCTCGTGGGCGAGCGGCTGTCGATCATCACCTCCAAGGCGCAGACCACGCGCCACCGCATCATGGGCATCGTCTCGGGCGACGATTTCCAGATCGTCTACTCCGACACGCCGGGCATCCTCAAGCCGTCGTACAAGCTCCAGGAGTCGATGATGAAGTTCGTCACGGGCGCCCTCGTCGACGCCGACGTGATCCTCTACGTCACCGACACGGTGGAGACGGGCGAGCGATCGGCCGAGGTGGTGGAGCGTATCGCCGCGAGCGGCATCCCCACGATCGTGGTCATCAACAAGATCGACCTGACGACCCCCGAGGCGCTCGAGCGGCTGGTCGAGCGGTGGCACGCGGCGCTGCCCGCGGCGCAGATCATCCCCGCGTCGGCCAAGGAGCAGTTCAACGTCGAGGGGCTCTTCCGCGCGATCCTCGCGCTGCTGCCCGAGGGCCCGGCTTTCTACCCCAAGGATACGCTGACGGACAAGACGCTGCGCTTCTTCGCCTCGGAGATCGTGCGCGAGAAGATCCTGCGCTTCTACGACAAGGAGATCCCCTACTGCTGCCAGATCGAGATCGAGAGCTACAAGGAGGAGCCGGCCATCGACCGCATTTCGGCCGTCATCCACGTGGCCCGCGACTCGCAGAAGGGCATCCTGATCGGCCGCCGGGGCGAGATGCTCAAGCGCGTGGGGCGCGCCGCACGCGAGGACATGGAGCAGTTCCTCGGCAAGAAGGTCTTCCTGCAGCTCTTCGTCAAGGTGAGCGAGGACTGGCGCAACGACGACCGCCGGCTGCGCCAGTTCGGCTACGAGACGGAGTAATAACCCGCCCCCGAAAAACGTTAGCAGAGAAAACGATCGTGACCACGCTTCGCAACATACTCTTCGGGCTGCTCTTCGCGGCCGCCATCGCCGGGAGCACGGCCGTGCGCGCGCAATACAACAAGGAGTACTTCTTCTGGATGGGGCGCACGTGCATGATGAACAACGACTACCAGGAGGCCATCCGCACGCTCAACACGCTGCTGCGTTTCGACGACGAGGCCTTCGAGGGCTACTTCCTGCGCGGCATCGCCAAGTACAACCTCGACGATCTGGTCGGCGCCGAGGCCGACTTCTCGACGGCCATCCGCCTCAACCCGGTCTACACGCAGGCCTACACCTACCGCGCCATCACCCGCTCGCGCCTGGGCAACTACGACGACGCGCTGCAGGACTTCCGCGAGGCGATCGACCTGCGGCCCGACCTGCCGGGGCCCTACTACAGCCGCGGCGTCACGCGCCTGCTGAACCAGCAGTTCGACGAGGCGATCGACGACTTCGACAAGTTCATCCGCCAGGAGACCAAGGTGGCCGACGCCTACATCTGCCGCGGCCTGAGCTACCTCCACCTCAAGGATACGGTGCGCGCCTACGACAACTTCTCGACAGCCATACGCACCAACCGCGAGAACCCCAACGGCTACAACCGGCGCGGCGACCTCTACTTCCGCCAGGGACGCTACGCCGAGGCCGAGGCCGACTTCGACAAGGCCGTCGCGTGCGACTCGTCCTACCTGCTCTCGTTTTTCAACCGCGCGCTGCTCTACAACGCCACGCAGCGCCCCATGCAGGCGCTCGCCGACTTCGACCGCGTGATCCGCCTCGACTCGACCAGCTCGCTCACCTACTTCAACCGCGCCATGCTGCGCACGCAGATCGGCGACTACAACCGGGCGCTGGACGACTACGACAAGGTCGCCCTCTACTCGCCGGGCAACGTGCTGGTCTACTATAACCGCGCGGGGGTCCACGCCCAGCTGGGCGACATCGAGCGGGCGATCGACGACTACTCGGAGGCCATACGCCTCTACCCCGATTTCGCCAACGCCTACATCTACCGCGGGCGGCTCAGGGCCCTCATGCGCGACCGCGAGGGTGCGCGCAGCGACCAGCGCACGGCCCAGCAGAAGATCGCCGCCTACCGCGAGCGCCTGAGCGACAGCACCTACTCGATCTACGCCGACACCACGCAACGCTTCGACCGCCTGCTGTCGTTCGACACCAAGATCGCCGGCAGCGGCTTCGACCGCGCGGCCGCCGCGGGGGGTGCGCGCGAGGAGATGCGCCTGCTGCCGCTCTTCAAGTTCACGCTCATGCGCCCCGACACGGCCCCCGCGGGCGGGCACTACACGCTGCGGCGCGTGGAGGACTTCCGCACGCGCATCGGCAACCCCCTGCTCGTGCTCTCGTGCCGCGAGAGCGACATGCAGGCCGACTCGCTCCTCGCGCTCGACAAGCGCTACGCCGAGCTCATCCGCCGCGGCGACGACGCATGGCCGCGGCTCTTCGAGCGGGCCGTGACGCAGTCGCTCGTCAAGCAATATACCAACTCGGTGAGCACCTACACCGCAGCCATCGAGCAGCTGCCGACCAACCCGTTCCTCTACCTCAACCGGTCGACCACGCGGGCCGAGATGATCGACTTCATCTCGTCGATCGACAACTCCTACCAGCGCATCACCATCGACTCGGACCCGGCCAACCGCCTCAACAACGCCTCGAAGCGCACCTACAGCTACGACGAGGCGATAGCCGACCTGAACAAGGCCGTGAAGCTCTTCCCCGACTTCGCCCACGCCTACTACAACCGCGCCAACCTGCGGGCCCTCTCGGGCAACCTGCCCGAAGCCTACGACGACTACACGCGGGCCATCGAGCTCAACCCCTCGTTCGCCGAGGCCTACTACAACCGCGGCGTGGTGCAGATCTTCATGAAGGACACGCGCAAGGGAGCGCTCGACATCTCGAAGGCCGGCGAACTGGGCATCGAGGAGGCCTACGAGGTGCTCAAGCGCCACGCACGCAGCGGAAACTAACTCAAACCAAACGATAATGACAACAACCCTACAGCACAAGCTCAACGACTCGGTCGTCGCACGGTGGACGGCGCTCGTCCTGGTGGCGTCGATGATGTTCTTCGCCTACATGTTCGTCGACGTGATGTCGCCGCTCAAGTCGCTCGTCGAACAGGCGCGCGGGTGGGACAGCACGACGTTCGGCACCTACGCCGCGTCGGAGTACTTCCTCAACGTCTTCGTCTTCTTCCTCATCTTCGCGGGCATCATCCTCGACAAGATGGGCATCCGCTTCACGGGCCTGCTCTCGGCCGGTCTTATGGTCGCCGGCGCGTCGATCAAGTTCGTCGGCATCTCGGAGTGGTTCCAGGCCACGGAGCTCTGCGCGTGGCTCGACAGCTGGTGGACGGCCTTCCCGGGCAGCGCCAAGATGGCGTCGCTGGGCTTCATGATCTTCGGCTGCGGCTGCGAGATGGCCGGTACGACCGTCTCGAAGGCCATCGCCAAGTGGTTCCAGGGCAAGGAGATGGCGCTGGCCATGGGCCTCGAGATGGCCATCGCCCGCCTGGGCGTCTTCGCCGTGATGTGGATCGCCCCGATGATCTCGAACCGCTACGAGCAGTCGATCGTGGCGCCGGTAGCCTTCTGCACGGCGCTGCTCATGATCGGCATGCTCTGCTACACGGTCTTCGTGTTCATGGACCGCAAGCTCGACCGGCAGCTCATCGCCGCAGGCGAGATGAAGGAGGAGAAGTCGTCGGACGAGGAGTTCCAGATCCGCGACCTGGGACGGATCTTCTCGTCGAAGATGTTCTGGCTGGTGGCGCTGCTCTGCGTGCTCTACTACTCGGCCATCTTCCCCTTCCAGCGCTACGCCCCCAACTTCCTGGAGGTGACGCTGGGCATCGACGCCGAGTCGGCCGCGCGGCTCTTCAGCTGCTTCCCCGTGCTGGCGATGATCCTCACGCCGCTGCTCGGTGCGCTGCTCGACTTCCGCGGCAAGGGAGCCACGATGCTCATGGCCGGCGCCGTTGTCATGATCGCCTGTCACCTGAGCTTCGCCTTCGTGCTGCCGATATTCCCCTCGAAGTGGCTGGCCCTGCTGCTCGTGGTGACGCTCGGCGTGTCGTTCTCGCTCGTGCCCGCGGCGCTGTGGCCCTCGGTGCCCAAGATCATCGACGAAAAGGTGCTCGGCTCGGCCTACTGCCTCATCTTCTGGATCCAGAACATCGGTCTGTGCCTCGTGCCGCTGCTCATCGGCAAGGTGCTCGACGCCACGGGCGGCTATACGGCTCCGATGGTCATCTTCTCGTCGTTCGGCGTGCTGGCCTTCATCTTCAGCTTCTATCTGAAGATCGAGGACCGCAAGAAGGGCTACGGCCTGGAGCTGCCCAACATCAAGAAGTAGGACGAAGGGGTCCTCAACGGAAACACCCGGCATTCGCAGAGCGCGAATGCCGGGTGTTTCCGTTGTCGTGGGGGGGGGAAATTCACAATGCACAATGCATAATTCACAATTATAATAAGCCTTGCCGCTGGAAGCGGCACCCTGACCGCGCACTTCTGAAAACGGCGGAAGAAGAGGCCGTGCGTCGTTGAGCGCCCGGAGCAGGTGTGCGAAACAGCGAAGTCTTTCGTGCCTGCTCAGCGAGACGGCGCGCGGCATCCCGCCGTTTTCTGCGTGCGCGAGTTCTTTGGTTCTTTCTTTGAAGAAAGAACAAGAAATCGAGAAGTCGTAGACTTCGTCGATAGCCCGCAGCCACCCCGGGCGAAGGCCCGCAACTCTTCACAGAGTTTGCCGTCCTTCGCTGGCTGCTGCCCGAAGAGAGAGACGCAAACGTCGAAGCCTCGGGCCTCGTCCCTTTGCCGGCTCGCGCCTGCGGCGCGACCGCCCCAGCCGGCAAAGGGAACTTGTGCGCGAACGACGGTCGAAGACCAGCAGCCCACCCAATGAACAATTAAAAATGAATAATGAAAGAGGGATCCTGCCCGCCTTTCAATTTTCCATTTTCAACTTTCAATTCTCAATTTTCACTTTTGACCCGCTCGTAGAGCTCCGCCACGCGCGAGCACATCTGCTCCCACGAGAAGCGCTTGCGCTCCTCGGCGCAGCCGGCGCGCAGGCGGTCGAGCGTCTCGTCGTCCCAGATGCGGTCGATGGCGCGGGCCACCTCGCCCGCCTCGGGCTCGCAGACGAAGCCCGCGCGGTCGTCGGGTACGATCTCGGGCAGCCCGCCCACGCGCGTGACGATCATCGGCGTGCAGAACTGGTAGGCGACCTGCGTCACGCCGCTCTGCGTGGCGCTCTTGTAGGGTTGCACCACGAAGTCGGCCGCCGAGAAGTAGTACTTCACCTCGTCGTCGGGGATGAAGCGGTCGTAGAGCAGCACCTCGTCCTGCAACCCCAGCTCGGCGATCTGCCGCAGGTAGGGAGCCTTGTCGGCGTAGAACTCGCCCGCGACGATCAGCTTGCGCTCGGCCGTGCGCCCCTCACGGCGCAGGCGACCCCAGGCGTCGAGCAGCAGGTCGAGCCCCTTGTAGTCGCGCACCAGGCCGAAGAAGAGGGCGTAGCGCACCGATGGCTCCAGCCCCAGGCGCAGGCAGGCACGGCCGCGCTCGACCCGCTCGCCGAAGTGGTCGAAGAGGGGGTGGGGCGAGAAGAGCGCCGGCGCGTCGGTGTAGGCGCGCAGCTCGCGGTGGACCTGCTCCGACATATAGACGAAGCCGTCGACCGCGCGGAGGAAGTAGCGGTTGAGCGGCCGGTCGAAGAGGTGGTGCTCGTGGGGCTCCACGTTGTCGATCTGGCAGAGCAGGCGCGTGTGGCCGTTGCGGCGGGCGATGCGGGCGATCGTGCCGAAGCAGGGGGCCATGAAGGGCGTCCAGTACTTCATCAGGATGAAGTCGGGCCGCTCGCGGCGGATGCGCCGCCCCACGCGCCACCAGTTGAAGGGGTTGACCGTATGGACACAGCGCTCTATGCGGAGGTCCTGCGGCGCAGGCGTCGGGACGGTCTGGCTCTCGCCCGGGAAGAGCAGCGAGGGGTACTGGAGCGTGAAGGTGCGCACGACGACCTCGTGGCCGCGGCGGCCGAAGACGCGGGCCATCGTCTCCATGATGGCGGCCAGCCCTCCGCGGTAGGGATGGGCGGGCCCGAGCACGGTGATCTTCATACGTCGCCCCCTATTTCCAGCAGAACGAGGCGCGCACGGAGGCCGGAGCGCCGTCGGCCGCGATTTCGAAGAGCGCCGTGCGCGTCTCCTCGCACAGCTGGCACCCCACGGCGAGCGTCTGGCCGTAGCGACACTCCCTGAGGAAGTGGATGTCGATGCGCACGGGACGCTCCGACGAGGGCCACTCGACGGGCAGCGCGTCGACCATCATCTCGACATAGCGGATGGTGTTGACGTGGCGGTTGAAGTCGATGTCGCTGTAGACGACCGGGTGCGTCACCGTGAAGCCGGGCTCGACGGCGCGGATCTTGCGCGGACGCTCGGCGGGCGGCTCCTCGGCCACCACGGCGTCGGCGTGCTCGCGCCCCACCCACGACAGGTCGACGGCCGAGCGGGTGTCGAGGTCGATCATCGCCCACTGCGTGACGCAGCGGCCGAAGCAGTCGCCCGCCTCGTCCGTGAGGGTGAAGTTGCGCGTGGAGAGCAGGCGCCCGTAGTCGCTGATCCACGTCTCGAGGGCGTAGCCGGCATACTGTTCGGGGCGGCGGTCGATCTCCACGGCCATGCGCGAGAGCACCCACGAGCGGTTACCCTGCTGGATCGCGTCGGTGCCGAAGCCCTTCATGTGGGCGTCGAGCCCCGCGGCGTTGAGTATGGAGGAGAGGAGCGACGGCAGCGTCGCCCGCAGCGTGAAGTCGACCTGGTGGGGTTCGATGCGCAGATCGAAGCGTGTTTTCCGAGCCATGATTTACGAATGATTTACCGTCTGTAAAGATAGGCAATTTTTCGGTTTGCGGCGCCCGCACACGGCGGCAATCGGCGGGAAGAAGAACTATTTTATCGAAAAACGATAAATTTTGCACGAATCTCGGACTTTTTGTCTATCTTTGTTGCGGAACCCATCGCAAGACAACGACATGCAGAACAAAAAATCGCTCCTGCGCCGACTGCTGGCCATCTACGTCACCTTCTTCGTGGTGCTGGTCGTCAGCCTCGCGCACAGCCTGGCACCCAACTTCTCGCGCGGCTACGCCAAGGGAACCGCCATGGGCGACGACATCATGAAAAACTGGGTAGCGGGCACGCCCCGCCAGATCTACCTGCTCAACCGCATCCCGGTCAGCACGGAGGGCGAGGTGCTGCGCGGCGGCGCGTCCGACGACCCCGTCACGGTGCGCGGCTACGTCTCCCACCTCTCGCTCACGGTCGAGGAGCAGGCCCCGGGCCGCTCGGCCATGCAGCTGGCCTTCCGCTCGATCGGCGGCTCGCCGTGGCTCTATCTGACGGTGATGCTCGTGCCCGTATGCCTGCTGGCGATCATCGTCATGATGTTCTTCATCATCGGGTCGCTGCGCCGCTCGATCCGCGAGGAGCGGCCGCTCGGGCACCGCAACGTGGTGCTGCTGCGCGCCATCGGCGCCCTGACGATCTTCGTCGAGCTGCTGCAGGACACCTCGGCCTGGTTCATGGCCCGGCGCGCCGCGCGCCTGCTCGCCGACACGCCCTATGCGGTCGACACGCAGCTGCACGTCTCTTACTCGACCATCATCATGGGCATCCTCGTGCTCTTCGCCGCCGAGGTCTTCGCCCTGGGCCGCAACCTCAGCGAGGAGCAGCGGCTCACCATCTGACGCACTATGGAACCACTGTACGATATGAATCTACTCAAAGAAGGGGGGGGGAAAGCATGGCTATAATCATCAACATCGACGTCATGATGGCCAAGCGCAAGATTTCGCTCGGCGAGCTGGCCGAACGCGTGGAGATCACCCCCGCCAACCTCTCGATCCTCAAGAACGGCAAGGCCCGGGCCATCCGTTTCTCGACGCTCGAGGCGATCTGCCGCGAGCTCGACTGCCAGCCCGGCGACATCATCGAATACCGCCCCGGCAACGACGGCAAGTGACCGAAACCTCAACCAACAAACCCATCGAATATGAAGAGATTGCTATTGACGATCGCCGCAGCGATGACCCTCTCGTCGCTCACGGCGCAGATCGACCCCATGCAGCCCATACCGGCCGACAAGGAGGTCCGCACGGGCAAGCTGCCCAACGGCATGACCTACTACATCCGCCACAACGAGAAGCCCAAGGGGCAGGCCGACTTCTACATCCTCCACGACGTGGGGGCCATCCAGGAGAACGACCGCCAGCAGGGCCTGGCCCACTTCCTCGAGCACATGGCCTTCAACGGCACGAAGAACCTGCCGGGCAAGCAGCTGATCGAGTATCTGGAGACCGTGGGCGTGAAGTTCGGCCGCAACCTCAACGCCGGCACGAGCTGGGACCAGACCACCTACCTCATCAAGGACGTGCCCGTCGTGCGCGAGGGCGTCGTCGACTCGGCGCTGCTGATCCTCCACGACTGGTCGCACTTCATCGCCCTGCGCCCCGAGGAGATAGACTCGGAGCGCGGCGTGATCATGGAGGAGCTGCGCACGCGCGACGGCGCCTCGTGGCGCTCGACGATCAAGATGCTGCAGGCCGTGGGCCGCGGCACGAAGTACGCCGAGCGTAACCTGATCGGCTACCTCGACGGGCTGAAGGGCTTCGACCACAGCGACCTCGAGGAGTTCTACCGCACGTGGTACCGCCCCGACTACCAGGCCGTGGTCGTGGTGGGCGACATCGACGTCGACGCCGTAGAGGCCAAGATCCAGAAGCTCATGGCCGACATCCCGGCTCCGGCGGCCGACGCGCCGCAGAAGGAGACGATCACCGTGCCCGACAACGAGGAGCCGATCGTCAGCATCTACACCGACCCCGAGATGCAGGGCTCGCGCATCCAGCTCTTCATCAAGCGCCCGACCACGCCCAAGCAGATCAACGGTCTGGTCTACGGCGAGATGATCGACGTCATCTCGGCCTACATATCGACGATGGAGAACGCCCGCCTGCAGGAGATCGCCATGCGTCCCGACGCACCGTTCATCGGCGGCGGCATGACCGTGGCCGGCGGCCTGGGCGTGATTCCCACGCTCGACATCACCGCCTTCGTGGCCGTGACGCAGGACGGCAAGCTGCGCGAGGGCTTCGAGGCGATCTACGCCGAGATGGAGAAAGTGCGCCGCTACGGCTTCACGCAGGGCGAGTTCGAGCGCGCACAGGAGAACCTCATGCGCCAGTGCGAGCGCCAGTGGGCCAACCGCAACGACCGCACCAACGGCCAGTTCGTCGACGTCTACCTGGAGCACTACAAGAAGAACACCCCCATGCCCGACGCCCAGACCGAGTGGCAGCTCGACAGCATGCTCGTCAAGACGATCACGGTCGAGGCCGTGAACGCCGTGGCGCAGCAGCTCATCACCCCCACCAACCAGGTCATCGTCGTCAACGCCCCCGAGAAGGAGGGGGTCTCGAACCCCTCGGAGGCCGAACTGCTCTCGATCCGCGAGCGCGTCGCGGCCGCCGAGCTCGAGCCCTACGAGGACAACACGGTCAAGGAGCCGCTGATCCCCGCCGAGGTCGAGCTGAAGGGTTCGCCCGTGGTGGCGACGCACGAGGACGCCGCCTACGGCACCACCGAGTGGACGCTCGCCAACGGCGTGAAGGTGGTCGTGAAGCCCACGACCTACAAGGCCGACGAGGTGCAGCTCTACGTCTCGGCACCGGGCGGCCTGTCGCGCCTGAGCGACGAGGAGTTCTACACGGGCGGCATCATGCCCTCGGTCAACGTACTCTCGGGCGTGGGCAAGTTCTCGCGCACGGACCTCACCAAGCAGCTCGCAGGCAAGTCGGCGCGCGTCTCGACCTCGGCCGACGAGTATGAGAGCGCCATGAACGGCCACTGCTCGCCCAAGGATCTCGAGACGATGCTCCAGCTGCTGTGGCTCAACTTCGAGCAGCCGCGCTTCGACCGCAACGACTTCGACAACCTGATGAAAATGATCCGCGCGCAGCTCGAGAACGCCGGTTCGAACCCCGACTTCGTGGCTTCGGAGCGCTTCTCCGACGTCGCCTACGGCCACAACCCGCGCCGTCAGCAGCTCACCGTGGAGCGCCTGCAGGACATCGACTTCGACCTCCTCCCGCAGGTCTATCGCAAGCTCTACCCCTCGGCCGCCGGCTTCCGCTTCACGTTCGTGGGCAATGTCGACCTCGAGACGCTCAAGCCGCTGGTCGAGAAGTATATCGGCTCGCTGTCGGCCGACGCTGCGCCCATCGACTTCGTCGACGACAAGTGCGACCCCGTGAAGGGCATGGTCGACGACCAGTTCCGCACCCCCATGCAGCAGCCCAAGGTGTCGGTGCGCTACCTCTTCTCGGGCGAGATGCCCTACACGATCGCCGACCGCGTGGCGCTGGGCTTCCTCTCGGAGGCGCTCAACTCGCGCTACCTGGTGTCGATCCGCGAGGAGAAGGGCGGCACCTACGGCGTGCAGGTAGGCCAGCAGACGCAGCGCATCCCCTCGGAGCGCTACCTGCTGCACATCCTCTTCGACACCAACGAGGAGCTGGCCGACGAGCTGTGCGAGATCGTCATCAAGGAGATCGAGCAGATCGCGGCCGAAGGCCCCCGCAGCGAGGATGTCGAGAAGCACCGCGAGTACCTGCTCAAGAGCTGGAAGAACAACCTCGAGCAGAACGGCGGCTGGATGAACATCATCGGCCTGAAGCACGACGCCGGCCTCGACTACCTGGCCGACTACGAGCAGGCGGTGCGCACGCTCACCGACGCCGACGTGCAGGCCATGGCCCGCAAGGTACTCGCCGACGGCAACCGCGTACGCATCATGATGCGCCCCGAGGCCCAGGCCGAGTAACGACGCCTGTTCGGCGGCCGGCGCAGGTGCAGCCAATGCTGCCGGTGTTGCCGGCCGATCCGCGACCCACCGCAAAGAAGCGATCCCCGGAAGGGGGTCGCTTCTTCTGTTCGTATTCGGGGGGGGGCGGGTCCGCAGCCAGCCAAGGACCAAAACTCGAAAAGTTGCGGGCCCCCGCCGCCGGTGGCTGCGGCCCGCCGGCCCTGCGAGCCGAGAAAAAGCGAGGGGCTGCGCCGCGTTCATTGTCGCCGGTTGCCGCCCGAAAAGTCCTCCATTTTCAATTTGCAGCCCGCGGCCCGAACAGAAATCGGAAACGAAATCGGCCGCCGGGCCATTATCGATTGGATTTTCCCGAAACTTTGGCTAATTTTGCGGGGCGTGCGCTCCCCGGCCGAAGAGCCGCCGGAAGAGCCGACCGCACGCCACCGAAACACGCTATCCGCATGCGCAAGAAAACCCTCCTCTACCTCCTGCTCGCAGGCTTCGTCCTCGCCGCGGCCGCCGCGGCGACCGGCTACCTCCAGTTCAAGGGCAATGCCGTGGGCGAGCAGTACGAACTCTACGTCTCGCGCCAGGCCGACTACGACGCCGTGGTCGACTCGCTGCGCCCGCGCCTGCGCCACCGCGCGGCCTTCGACCTCTACGCCCGCCGCCTCGGTCTGGAACAGAGCTTCAAGCCGGGCCACTACGTCGTGGAGCCGGGCATGAGCGTCGTGGAGATCGTCCGCATGCTCAAGCTGGGGTTGCAGACCCCCGTGCGGGTGACGCTCCAGAACGTGCGCACGCCCGAGCAGCTCTCCGAGCGCATCGCCCGCCAGCTCGACATCGACACCGCGCAGATGCTCGGCGTGCTGCGCTCGCGCAAGGTGGCCCGCGAGATGGGCTTCACGACCCCCGAGGAGCTCTTCTCGATGTTCCTGCCCGACACCTACGAATTCTACTGGACCGCCACGCCCGAGGAGTTCATGCGCCGCATGAAGCGCGAGTACGACCGCTTCTGGAGCGCGGGGCGCGACGCCAAGCTCAAGCGCAGCGGGCTGAGCCGTCTGGAGGCCACGACGCTCGCCTCGATCGTCTACGAGGAGACGCGCAAGACCGACGAGATGCCCCGCATCGCGGGGGTCTACATCAACCGCCTCCGGCAGGGCATCCCCCTGCAGGCCGACCCCACGATCAAGTACGCCATGAAGGATTTCGGGTTGCGGCGCATCCTCTACCGCCACCTGAAATACCCCTCGCCCTACAACACCTACATCAACCGGGGCCTGCCCCCCTCGCCCATCTGCATGCCCTCGGCCGCGGCCCTCGACGCCGTGCTCGACTTCGAGCAGCACGACTATATCTTCTTCTGCGCCCGCCCCACGTTCGACGGCTACCACAACTTCGCCCGCACGCTCTCGGAGCACAACGCCAACGCCCGCGCCTATGCGGCCGAGCTCAACCGGCGCAAGATCAAATAATCCCGCACCCATGCTCATCAAGCTCCACGACAAAAACCCCTCCGAGCGCGACCTGCGGCGCATCGTCGAGGTGCTCGAGCGCGACGGCGTGGTGATCTACCCCACCGACAGCCTCTACGCCTACGGCTGCTCGCTCCGCTCGCCCCGGGCCATCGAGCGCCTGCGCCGCATCAAGGGCAAGCAGGCCGACGAGCTGGCCGTGGTCTTCGCCGACATCGCCCAGGCGGCCGAGTACTGCCGTGTGGACAACGCCGCCTACCGCCTGCTGCGGCGCAACCTCCCGGGGCCCTTCACCTTCCTCGTGCCGGCCTCGTCGCGCACGAGCGACAAAGCGCTGGGCAAGCGCCGCACAGTGGGCATGCGCATCCCCGGCCACGCCGTGGCCCGCGCGCTGGTCGAAGCGCTGGGGGCGCCGCTCCTCACCACGTCGCTGGCTCCCGATGCCGAGACGGAGTACACCACCGACCCCGAGCTGATCCACGAGCGGCTGGGCCGCACGGTCGAGGCGGTCGTCGACGGCGGGCAGGGAAGCACCGAGCCCACCACCGTGGTCGACCTCACCGGGGACGAGCCCGCGATCGTGCGCCAGGGGCGCGGCGAATTGCAATGACCGAACGAATATCAAAAATAAGAAAACCATGAACAACAATTTCTGGAACGAAGCCCTGCGCAAGGGCGTGGTGCTGGGCGGCCTGCTGGGCCTCTCGGCCGTCATCGAAAACATGATCCAGCTCTCGGGCAACGCCTCGCTCTACATGCTGCTGGTCGTGGAGTTCATCGCCGTGGCCGTGCTCCACTACTACCTGCTGCACCGTGCGGCCCGCCAGCGCGGGGCGCTCTGCACGGCCGAGGAGGGCTACCCCTTCTCGCACGCCTACGGCTACGTGATGGCCATCTCGGCCGTCGCCGGAGCCATCGTGGGCATGGTGCAGGCCGTGGTGCTGCACCTGGTGGTGGGCTACGACCGCTACATCGAGCGCACGATCGCCACGGTCACCGACCAGATCAACAGCAGCGGCGGCCTGCCCGCCTCGATGGAGGGCATGTTCGCCCAGATGCTCGGCCAGTTGCAGGCGGCCGAGGCCCCCTCGTTCCTCGCCACCTGGTGGGGCGGTTTGTGGCAGGGACTGCTCTTCGGCGTCCTGTTCGGCCTCATCATCGCCGGCATGGCTTCGCGCAGCCCCCGTCCCTTCGAATCGCACGACAATGAGTAGCCTGCCGGCCCCCGACATCTCGGTCGTCGTACCGCTCTACAACGAGGCAGAGTCGCTGCCCGAGCTCGTGGCGTGGATCGACCGCGTGGCCGCCGACAATGGGCTGAGCTACGAGGCGATACTGGTCGACGACGGCTCGTCGGACAGCTCGTGGGTGGTCATCGAGCGTCTGCGCGAAGAGTATCCCGCGCTGCGCGCCATCGGCTTCGCCCGCAACTACGGCAAGTCGGCGGCGCTCTACTGCGGCTTCGAGGCTGCGCGCGGCGAGGTGGTCTTCACCATGGACGCCGACCTGCAGGACTCGCCCGACGAGATCCCCGCCATGCGGCGCATGATCCTCGACGAGGGCTACGACCTGGTCTCGGGGTGGAAACGCACGCGCCACGACCCCATAGGCAAGCGGTGGCCCAGCAAGTTCTTCAACTGGACGGCCCGCGCCGTGTCGGGCATCCGGCTCCACGACTTCAACTGCGGTCTGAAGGCCTACCGGCTCAAGGTGGTCAAGGCCATCGAGGTCTACGGCGAGATGCACCGCTACATCCCCATCCTGGCCCGGCAGGCGGGCTTCCGCCGCATCGGCGAGAAAGCGGTCGAGCACCGCGCCCGCAAGTACGGCTGCTCGAAGTTCGGCCTCGAGCGCATGGTGAAGGGCTATCTGGACCTCATCAGCGTGTCGTTCCTCTCCCGCTTCGGCCGCTCGCCCATGTACTTCTTCGGCTCGCTGGGCACGCTCATGTTCCTCCTCGGCGGCGGCACCACGGCGTGGATCATCGCCGCCAAGCTCTGGAAGCAGGCCCACGGCCTCGCGCTGCGCCCCGTCGCCGACCAGCCGCTCTTCTACCTGGCCATCGCGGCCGTCATCCTCGGCGTGCAGCTCTTCCTGGCAGGATTCCTCGGCGAGCTGGTCAACCGGGTGTCGAGCGACCGCAACCGTTACCTGATCGACCGGCGCCTCTGAGCGCGCGGCCGGTCTTCACCTCAAAAAACCGAACAACCATGATACAACGCATCCAATCGCTCTACCTCGTGGTCATCGCGGCCCTGATGGCCACGACGATCTTCGCCCCGCTGGGCTGGTTCGCCGGCGCCGGCGAGGAGTTCACGCTCCGCGCCCTGGGGCTCGAAAACGCCGCGGGCGAGATCGTGCAGTCGACGCGCCACCTGGCGATCCTGGCCGTGGCGGCCGCCGCGCTGCCGCTGGCGATCCTCTTCCTCTACCGCCGCCGCATGCTCCAGCTGCGCCTCTGCGCCGTGGAGGCCGTGCTGCTGCTCGGCACGGCGCTCATGGAGGGCATCTACTACTTCCTCAGCTGGCGCGTCTTCTCCGGCGTGGAGTTCCACGCCCAGGGCTTCCGCCCGGCCATCGTCCTGCCGCTGGTCTGCCTGCTCTTCGTCTACCTGGCCGCCCGGGCCATCCTGCGCGACGAGGCGCTGGTCCGCGCCGCCGACCGCATCCGCTAACCCCCACCGCACTACCATGAAACGATCGTACAACCGCTCCCTCGCCGCACTGGCCGGCTACGCCTGCTGCGCGGCCCTGTTCGTCGCCTCGCTGCTCGCATGCAGCGAGAAAGGCGACCCCGCTCTCCCCCCCGCACCCGACCAGCCCGAGCAGCCCGAAAAACCCGGGCAGCCCGAGGAGCCTGCGCCCCCGACGGGCGACCTCTACGAGCAGCGCCTCGACCTGGTGTGGCCCGAGATTCCGGCCCGCCTGGCCGCCGACACCGAGCTCGTCGCCGTCGAAAACCTCGTCTACCGCACCTGCATGGGCGAGATCGGCGGTGAGGAGGTGCGCAACTACACCATCTGCTTCGACCGCACGAAGCGCGGCGGCTGGTGGGTGGCCTACCCGCTGGTCGCCAGCTACACGGGCAAGGAGAAGCGCCCCGACAAGTGGGCCTACGACCCCGAGATCGACGAAAAGTGGCAGGCGTCGCTCGTCGACTACAGCTACCCGGCCAAGGAGTACGACCGCGGGCACCAGATCCCCAACGCCGACCGCAACTGCAACGCCTCGATACAGGCCCAGACCTTCTACTGCTCCAACTCCACGCCGCAGAACAACAAGCTCAACGGCGGTGAATGGGCCCAGCTCGAGGGGCGCATCCGTAGCAGCTGGATGTGCGCCGACACGCTCTACGTGGTGACGGGCGCCGTGTGGGAGGACGACAAGACCACCCCCGACCGCGAAGGCAACGAGTGCGCCGTGCCCAGCCACTACTTCAAGGTGCTGCTGCGCACGCGCCGCGGCAACGTCCGCCGGGCGGGCGACCGCATCGGCGAGATGGATCCCTCGCAGCTCAAGGCCATCGGCTTCTGGGTGGCCAACGCCGACGGTCAGGGGAGCTTCAAGACGTGGACAGCGAGCGTCGCCGAGATCGAGCGCCGCACGGGCTTCGAGTTCTTCCCCACGGTTCCGGCCGAGGTCAAGGAGCAGCACGACAAGGCCGACTGGGGGCTCTGATGGGAGCTTTTCCGACTAAATCCATTCGAGTGCCGGTACGCTTCGCTGTGCCGGCACTTTTCGTCGCGGGCCTGCTCCTGGCCCGCCCGGCGCACACAGCGGCGCAGGAGGGGCGCCCGCCGGCCGCGCGGCTCCGGCCCGCGACGGAGCGCCCGGCACCCGGTCACGCGCTGGATACAGCCTCCGCGCCGGCGCCGCGCCCCTGCAAGATCGCCTTCTACAACGTCGAGAACCTCTTCGATACGACTGACGACCCGGCGACGCGCGACGACGCATTCACGCCCCGCGGCCGACGCCGCTGGAGCGAGGAGCGCTGCGCGGCCAAGTGCGCCCGCATCGCCCGCGTGCTGGCCGATCTCTCGGCCCGCGGGGGCGGCGAGGCCGCAGTGGTGGGATTGGCCGAGGTCGAAACCCGGGCCCTGGCCGAGCGCATCGCCGCCGACACGTCGCTGCGCGGCGCCGGTTATGCCGTCGTGCACGAGGAGTCGGCCGACGAGCGGGGCATCGACGTGGCCCTGCTCTACCGGCGCGATCGCTTCACGGCGGAGGGCCACCGTGCCGTGCCGGTCGTCGTCCCGGGCGAGCCGCGCCTGGCCACGCGCGACATCCTCACCCTCTGGGGGCGTCTCGACGGCCGCCCGTTCTTCTTCCTGGCCGCCCACTGGCCCTCGCGCCGCGGGGGCGCCGAGGCTTCGGCACACCGACGCCGCGCCGCAGGCGCAGAGATGCGCCGCATCGTCGACTCGGTGCAGCAGGCCGACCCCACGGTGTGCATCGTCGCCATGGGCGACTTCAACGACGACCCCGTCGACGCCAGTCTGACCGAGTGCCTGCGCGCTCGCGCCACGCTCCCCGCACCCGGCTCGGGCGACCTCTACAACCCCTTCTGCACCCTCTACCGCGCCGGGCGGGGCACGCTCGTCTACCGCGGCGAGTGGAACCTCTTCGACCAGATCGTCGTCTGCGAGCGGCTCGCCGCTGCTCCGGCAGGGGCGCCGCGGCTGGCCGCCGACCCGCAGACTGGTGCGCATGCCGCGATCTTCCGACCCGACTACCTCCTGCTCCGCACGGGCCCCGACCGCGGCACCCCCTTCCGCACCTACTCCGGCAACCGTTACACGGGCGGCTACAGCGACCACCTGCCCGTCTATATCCGGCTCGAATAGGGCGGCTTTTCAAGCCGGAGGCTTCGACGGTTGCGTCTCTCTTTTCGGGCCGCTGCCAGCGAAGGGCGGCAAACTCTGTGAAGAGTTGCGGGCCTTCGCCCGGGGTGGCTGCGGCCCGCCGGCTCTGCGAGCCGACGTAGCCAAAGAATGAGCCGACGGGTGAAACGAGCAGCCCTCCGTCGGGAGCGGCTGCGGGATGCCTTCGGTGTGAAAATCTCTGTTGCCAGATGCAGCGTCAGCTGCGCGGGCCGCAGCCTCCGGCGGCGGAGGCCCGCAACTCACGCTGCTCGTGCGTCCTCCGCAGGCCGCGGCCCGAATGCAAATTGAAAATGGAAAGTGGGAAATTGAAAATGAAAACTTGCCCGGCTCTGTGAGCCGGCAGCCCGTAGCCACCCCCGGCGGAGGGCTGCTCTCCTCGCCCGAAGGCTCGGCGGCACCCTCCACTGACTACGGGCAGAAAACGAGCCGCCCCATTTTCAATTTTCCATTTTCAACTTTCAATTTTCCACTTCCCATTTTCAACTCCTGCTCGCCCCGCCGCCCGTAGCCACCCCCGACAACGAAATATCGGCCGCGGAAACGAATATTTCCGCCGGGAAGTTTGCGATTCGGCAAATTTTTCCTACTTTTGTGCCCGGGTGAGTCTTATACGACCAGCTCCCACAGAATCCCCCAGGCGAGGAATCGAGCAAGGGTATGTGGTCGTAGCGGTGCGATATAAGGAGCTCACCCTTTTTTATGCCATAACGAAAGGCTGCCCGAGCTGGGCAGCCTTTCGTTCGTTCATGGCAGCGGGAAGCACCCGGCGATCAGAAGATCGACTCCTCGGTGCGCGTGGTGAGCAGCTCCAGAGCCTTCATGCCCATCACCGAGTTGCCCTTCGTGTTGAGCCGCGGGCTCCACACCGCCACCGAATACTTCTGGGGGTAGACCGCGACGATGCCGCCGCCCACGCCGCTCTTGCCGGGCAGCCCCACCAGAAAGGAGAACTCCCCCGCCTCGTCGTAGAAGCCGCACGTCTGCATGATGGCGTTGATGCGCTTGACCTGCGACGCCGTGAGGCTCACCCCGTCGAAGCGGAAAGGGGTGCGATGGTCGGCGAAGGCACCGAAGGCGCACGCCAGATCGCGGCAGCTCATCGCCACCGAACATTGCAGGAAATAGAGGCGCAGCACCCGCTCGATGTCGCCGTGCAGGTTGCCGTGGTACTTGAGCAGGTTGGCGATGGCGGCATTCAGATAGCCCTTCTCGCGCTCGGAGCGGGCCACGCGATCGTCGTAGTCGAGTGCGTCATTACCGCTCAGGGCCCGCACGAAGGAGAGGAAACGCCCCTCGGGGTCGTCGAGGTGGCGCAGCAGCACGTCGGCCAGTACGATCGCCCCGGCGTTGATGAAGGGGTTGCGCGGCACGCCCCGCTCGACCTCGAGCTGGATGAGCGAGTTGAAGGCCGTGCCCGAAGGCTCGCGCCCCACCCTGCGCCACAGCGCGTCGCCCTCGAGCCATAGGCACATGGCCAGCGAGAAGACCTTGGTGATGCTCTGGATCGAGAAGCGCGCGTCGGCACGCTCCAGACCGTATATCCGTCCGTCGATGGTGCGGATGCAGATCCCGAACTGGTCGGGGTCGACCTCCGCAAGGGCCGGGATATAGTCGGCCGCGCGCCCCTCGCGGGCGAAGGGCTCGATCTCGCGGCGGATCTCCCGCAGAATACGCTGGTAGTCGGTGCGCTCCATCAGAATACCATCTTTATGCCCACCGTCACGCGGGCCCCGAAGTCGCGATAGCCCGGGAAGAGGTAGAGGTCGCGCCCGGCCAGATTGCTCCCCTCGGCGAAGAGCTCGACGCTCTGCGACGCGCGCCATGCGAAATCGACCTTCAGGTCGAAGTCGAACGGCGCGGCGTAGGTCGACATCGTCGGAGCCTCCGCCTCGGTGCCGTCAACCGACAGTCGCTCTGTCAGGACCGTCCACTCGCGGCGGCTCTGCATCGCGACGCCGGCCCCGAACGAGATGCGTCGCCCCTCGTAGCGCAGCGCCACGTCGCCGCGGAAAGCGGGCTCGCCGTTGGCGTACTGCTCCTCGTCGTTATAGAGGTATCCGCTGCCGCCCAGCGTCAGCAGGAACCCGGTCACGGGACGATACTCCACCTCGCCGCGGAGCGATCCCACGGTCTGGCGCCCCCGCACGGGCAGGAAGTGGGCGAAATCGACCTCGGCCTCCTGCCCCCCGTCGCGGAAGAAGAGGCTGCGCGCGGCGATCCAGTAGAGGTGGTCGTCGCGGATCGAGAAGCCGGCATAGAGGCGGTAGTTGACCTTGCCGCGCCAGAGGCTGCCGCCGATACCCGCCCGGGCGTTGTAGTCGGCCGAGCTGCGGTCGCCCCACATGGGACCCGCCAGGTAGGGATTGCGGAGCGTGAGCGAGCGGAAGTCGTTGGTCTCCAGCCCGCCGTCGACCTCCACGAAGGGTCGGATGCCCGGGGCCCCGAGGTCGAAGTCGAGGCGTGCGAAGGGGAAGATATAGCTACGCCCCTCGCGCTCGCCGCCGATCTCGGTGCGGTCGTAGCAGTAGTCGGCGCCTGCCTCGAAGCGCACCACCCCGCCGTCGACGCCGTAGCGGGCGCCCGCACGGATCAGGTCGGACTGCGCGCCGTCGAGCGCCTTGCGGCCCGCATGGCGGTCGTAGGCCGCCTCCAGCGAGAGGCGGTGCTTGCCGAAGGCGCGCCCCACGCGGGCCGTGGCCCCGAAGCGGATTTCGCGCGCCGCCTCCGCATCAGCGTAGTGGTCGGAGTGGTCGAAGAAGAGGCCGCAGCGCAGCGCCACCTCGAAATTGGTACGCGAGAGGTCGTGGAAGTCGTCGCCGAAGCGCACCGCCAGGTTCGCATCGCCGTAGTCGAGCCGCCGCCCGGGATGCACGAAGGCCTGCCACAGCGCCTCCGAAGCGACGGTCGCCGCGTATCCGGCGCCGTGGCGGTGGTACATGCGGTTTTCATAGGAGAGCTCGCCCTCGAGCGTGCGGCGCCCGAAGTACTTGCCCGCGGCGGCGCCGATGCGGTTGAACATGCGCGTGGCGGTGTTCTTCTCGCCCCAGTCGTTGCACAGCTTGCCGTAGAGGCCCTCGTGGTTGACATAGCCCACCACATAGCCCGTGCCGGGGTTCTGCGTCGAGGCGTAGAAATCGAGCACCGAGTTGAGCGGATAGCCCGCGCCCGCCTTGAGGTAGAAGGGCTTCGGGCGGTTGAACTCCCAGTAGGTGACCGTCGCCGGGCGGATGGGCCGCGTGGCCAGAACGGTCGACATCGTCAGCGGCGTGATCGAATAGTCGATCTCGGGCCGCATGCGGGTGGTGTCGGTCATGTCGGGCACCATCGCCAGCTTGGTCGCGCTCTCGAGACTCGGGACGTAGGCCTTGGTCACCTCGACCTGCTTCTCGACCTGCGCCCCGGCGCTCCAGGGCAGCACCGCCGCGAGGGCGGCTATCAGAAGGATCTTTTTCATCGTCAGTTGAGTTTTTGAATCCGCTCCTTGGCCGCCTCCACGATGCCGTCGTCGGCGGGCGAGTAGCCGTCGGCGATGCTCTGGTAGGTGGCGCGGGCCTGGAACGTGTCGCCCTTGTTCACGTAGACGTCGCCCAGGACGAGGAACGCCCGGGCCAGCCAGTAGGCGCGGGGCGAGCGCTCGGAGTAGGCGAAGACGGCCTTCTCGGCGGCCTCCATGTCGCCCGCCTCGAAGAGACCCTCGATCAGGTAGTAGGCCGCGGCCGAACCCTCGGCCGTGCGGACCTCGGAGGCGAGCCCGCGGTAGAGCTGCTCGGCGGCGCCCCTGTCGCCCGCCGTGCGGAGCTGCTCGGCACGCGCGAAACGCGCCTCACGCAGCGCCGTGGCTCCGGCATCGGGCAGCGCCCCGACCTCGTCGGCCAAAGCAGCGATGCGCGCCGCGTCGCCCGTGGCGAGGGTCGCGCGCACGTAGCCCGTGGCCGCCGCCTCGCGCCCGGCGGCCGTGGGGGTCGCGTCGTAGAGCTTGCGGTAGGCTGCGGCGGCCTCGTCGTAGCGCTTGTCGGCGTAGGTCATCTCCGAGAGGTGCTCCAGCACCGTCTGCGAATAGCGGTTGGGGGCCCCGTCGGCCAGCGTGGAGAGGGTCTCGATAGCCGCCTGGCGCTCGCCCGTGCGGAGGTAGCAGTCGCTCAGGTAGTAGAGCGCATCGGTCAGGTAGGACCCCTTGGGATAGCCGCCGACGTAGTTGCGCAGCGCCTTCACGGCGGCCTCGTCGCTGCCGTCGAGGTAGAGCTTCTGCGCCGCGGCGAACGACAGCGAGTCGCGCGAGAGCTGCTTCAGGTCGCTCTCCATGCCCGCTTTGGCGGCATAGTCGAAGTAGGCGTCGACGTCGCCCTCGGATACGTAGATGTCGCGAATGCCCTGCATGGCGTCGCGCGCCTCCTGCGAGCGAGGCGCCACGGCCACGGCCTTCTGGTAGCAGGCGAGCGACTTCTGCCGGTCGCCCAGGTTGAGATAGGCCAGCCCCAGGTCGGAATAGGCTTGGGCCAGGCGCGGCGAGGAGGGGAAATCGGTGACGAAGCGCTCCAGCGCTGCGGCGCCGTCGGCATAACGCTGCCGGGCAATGAGGGTGCGCCCCAGCTCGTAGGCCGCAGCGTCGACATATGCGCCCTCGCGCGCCGCGACGATCTGCTGCAGGGCCTGCGTCTTCTCGTCGTTGCGGCCGAGGATGCCCAGCGACACGGCCCGCTTGTAACGGGCGTAGTGGGCCTCGTCGCCGCCCAGGGCGATGGCCCGGTCGTATTCGGCGATCGCCTCGTCGAAGCGGCGGTCGGCATAGCGCACGTCGCCCCGGCGGTTGAGCGCGTCGGCGCGGTAGCGGTCGCTCGCGCCGTAGAGCGAGAGGAAACGCCCGAACGCAGCGTCGGCCTCGGCCATCCGCTCGCGGGCGAAGTCGCAGTAGCCCCGGTTGTACCACGCCATGGCGTACTCGGCGCTCCGGCGCGGCGCACGCTTCAGGAAAGCGTCGTAGCGCGCCGCGGCGAGGGTGTAGTCGCCCTCGGCGAAGGAGATCTCGCCCTGCCAGAAGGCGCAGAGAGCCGTATACTTGGGGCTCGCGTCGAGCGCCGCCGACTCGGCCAGGTAGCCGCGCGCCGCGCGCAGGTCGCCCGCGGCGTAGGCCTCCAGACCGCGGTAATAGGCGATCTTCTGCAGCGCCGCGCGCAGGTCGCCGTCGGTCGAGGGCATCGCCTTGATGGCCCGATAGGCGGCGTCGTAGTCGCGCGAGTTGTAGTAGGCCGCGGCCAGCAGCGCACGGGCCTCGGCCGTGCGCGACGACGACGGATAGCGGACGATGTAGCGTTGCAGCAGGTTGATCGCTCCGTTGAAGGCCCCGTCGCCCAGCTCGTACTGCAATTTGGCGTAGTTGAACAGCGCCTCCTCGGCGATCGCCCCGTCGAAACGGTCGTCGGAGGCCATGGCGAACGACTGCATGGCCGCCCGCTTGTCGCCGGCGCGCAGGTAGCAGTCGGCCAGGTGGTAGGAGGCGTTCTGCGTGAGGGCGTCCTCGGCGCCGCACGCGCGACGCAGCCACTCCACGGCGTCGGCATAGCGGGCCGTGCGGTAGAGCGAGAAGCCCATCAGGTAGTCGGTGTCGCGGTCGGCCGCGCCCCCGGCGTCGAAGAAGGCTTGCAGGTGCTCGATCGTGCGGTTGTAGTCGTCGAGGCGGAACCACGACTCGGCCACCACACGCTCGATCTCGGCGCGCCGCTCGGGTACGGCCCGCGCGGAGAGCGCCCCGCCGCGGTCGACCACATAGCGGTAGTTGCCCTCGCGGAACTCGATCTGGAGCAGATAGTAGGGAACCACGTCGCCGTAGGCGTCGCTGCGCTCGAGCGCCAGGAAGGCCTCCTTGGCCCGCTCGGTGCGCCCCTCGGCGTAGTCGATGTAGGCCCGGTAGTAGCGGGCGTGGTCGGCATACTCGCTGTCGGAGGGCACGCGGCCGAAGTAGTCGTAGGCCGCCACGCGGTCGCCCTCGGTGAAGGAGACGTAGCCCATGCGGATGTCGTACTGCACACGGCGGCGCGGCGCGAGACGCCGGCGGTCGGTGCGCTCGAAAGCCTCGCGCGCACGCTTCATGTCGCCCGTCGAGCAGTAGTAGGAGCCCAACGAGAAGCGCACGTCGTTGGCGTAGACCGAGCCGGGATAGCGCACCTCGAAGTCGCGCAGCATCGCCTCGGCGTCGCTGTCGCCCAGTTCGACGGCGCAAGCTGCCAGATAGAAGTCGATCTGCTGGCACTCGGCCCGATCGTCGGCCGAGAGGGTCGCGCGGGCAGCCAGGAACTCGTGCCGGGCGTCGCTCCAGCGGCCGAAGCCGAACAGATCGCGGCCGCGCCCCAGCGCGGAGAGCGTCTCGGGCGTCGCACCCCGGGCGGCAAGGCCGGAGGCTGCGAACGCCACGACGCAGAGAAGTTTGGAGTATCGTCGCATATGCTGAAATTCGGTGCTGCAAATATAGCAAAAGTCATGCGCAGAAGCAAGACAAAGACTTGGTTCTGCCGAGACGAAGTATATTCGGCGGAGCCAAATAGCGAAAACAAGCGAGGGTAAATGGAAAATTGAAAGTCGAAAATTGAAAATGGGCGGATAGGCCCGCAGCCAGCGGACGGGCGCGACGAAGGCGCAGCCGACAGAGCAGCCCTCCGCCCGGGGGTAGCTGCGGGCTGCGCGGCCCGAGGCCGCATTCTGCGAAACACAAATTTTCCACTTTACATTTTCAACTTTCAGCTTCCCGCCCGCTCCGGCCATCGGGGAACGATTCTTGCCGGAGAAGAAGACATACACCGAAAAACAACCGAAACCATGATCGAAAAAGTCACCCTGCGGCTCGCCGACGACGGCACCTTCGAGCCCACGAGCGGCATCCCCTGCCAGCAGACCAACCCCAAAGCGCTGCTGCTCTACGCCGCGGCCAAGTGCGCGGCCCTCACGGCGCAGCACATCATCGCCCGCTCGCGCGTCACGCCCCGGAGTCTCCAGGTGAGCGTCTCGGGCGAGCTGTCGACCGACACCGTGCGCTCGGAGAGCCTCTTCACCTCGTTCCACTTCTTCTACGAGGCCGCGTGCGACACCGACGCCGACCAGGCGGCCGCGATCCGCGCCTTCCGCCTCACCCACGAGAAGCACTGCAGCATGGTGACGATGCTCGGCCGCATCGCCCCGGTCACCTACGAGATGACCGTCTACGGCTACGACGAGCCGAAGTGCTGATCCCGCCCCGCACGCAACGAAACGAAACCGCCCGGTCTTTCAAGGACCGGGCGGTTTCGTTCGCGCCACACCTTGTCTCGACGAGCCCCGACACGCCCCGGGCACCCGTCCCGCCCTACGGACGGGCCGTGATGCGCCGGTAGTCGGCCTCGGCGACGGCACGGTCGAAGCGCGCCTCGATGTCGTTGGTGTAGAGCTGGATCCAGCTCAGCTGCGCCTGCAGCACGTCGAGCACGGTAGTCATCCCCTCGCCGTAGGAGTAGGTGCTGATCGAGAGGTTCTCGCCCGCCACGCGCAGGTTGCGCGCCGAGGCGCCGAGACGGGCGATACTCTGCCGCAGGGCCGTCCAGCCGTCGCTCTCCTGACGCACGATGTCGTCGCGCAGCTGCTCGCTCCGCCACTCGCTCTGCCGCTGCACGGCACGGGCCGCCGCAGCCGCCCGGCGCCGCTCGCCGCCGCGAAAGAGCGGCACCGACAGCCGCACGAAGGCCACGCCGTCGAGGTAGGTACGCCCCGAGACGTTGGGCGCGGAGGGCTGCCACGCGGCCCCGGCCCCGACGCTCAGCTGGGGGTTGAACGGCGCCACGGCCGAGCGCACCCCCGCGGCCGCCTGCTCCGAGCGCAGGCGCGCGGCGGCGTAGTCGGCCCGGCGGTCGAGCACCTCGCCCGTCGCGACGCGCAGGGGCTCGGGCAGCGAATCGCGGATGCTCGCAGCCAGCGTCACGGCCGCGTCGGGAGCCTCGCCACGCAGGACGTTGAAGTCGTGCAGCGCCACGTCGGCCCGCTGCTCGGCGTTCGCCAGGCGGTACTCCGCTTCGCCGAGCCGCGTGTCGATCATCAGCACGTCGCCGCGGGCGATATAGCCCTCCTCGAAGCGGCGGTCGACGACCCGCTTGAGCGAGCGGATCACCCCGACGTACTCGCGCATCGAGGCGACGTAGAGCCGCATGGCCGAGAGGTTCCAGTAGGCGTACTCGGCGGCGTAGCGCACCTCCGAGCGCGTGAACTCCTCGTCGCTGCGCGCGGCGTCGTAGCCCAGCTCGGCGCCGTCGATGGCGGCGCCCACACCCCCGCCCCCGTAGAGGGTCTGCACCACCTGGGGGCCGAGGTCGAAGGTCCAGAGCTTGCCCCCGGCGGCGCTGCGGGTCACGGCGGTGAAGTTGCCGTCGAGCGTCAGGCGCGGCAGACGACCCGTGCGGGCGCGTCCCAGCTCCTCGGAGGCTTCGTCGCTGCGCGCGGCGGCGATCTTGAGCTGTCGGCTGTAGGCGTCGACGGCGGCACAGTAGTCGTCGAGCGCCACGGGCGCCTGTCCGGACGCCCGGAGGGCGACGAGGAGCAGCGCGAGGGTCGGAAACAGAAGACGTGTTTTCATGATTCGGAGGGTCTGATGCGATAGAATATGGCGTAGACGACCGGCAGCACCAGCACCGTGAGGAGCGTGGCGACGAGCAGACCGCCCATGATCGTGGCGGCCATGGCGCCGAACATCGAGTCGAAGAGCAGCGGCAGCATGCCCAGCACGGTAGTGCCCGAGGCCATCGCCACGGGGACAATGCGGCTGCGCGTGGCTGCGGTGAGCGCCTCGTAGGGCGGCATGCCCGCGGCGCGCAGCACGCCTATCTGCTCGACGAGCACCACGGCGTTCTTGATGTTCATGCCCACCAGTCCGAGCAGGCCGAGCAGCGAGAAGAAGTTGAAGATCTTGCCCGTCGCGGCCAGCCCCACCACCACGCCGATGAAGATCAGCGGGATCATGAGCAGGATGACCGCCGGCTCGCGGTAGTTGCGGAAGAGCAGCAGCAGCACGACGAAGATCGACACGAGCGTCAGCGGCATGTTGGCCGCCAGCGCCTCGTTGGACTCCTGCTGGCTCTCCTGCTCGCCGAAGACCTGCATGCGGTAGCCGTCGGGCAGCGGCACCTCGCGCCCGATCGCGGCGCGCAGCGTCGAGAAGAGCTCCATGGTGTTGACCCCGCGATCGGGGTCGCACTGCGCCTTCATCACCCGCTGGCGGTTGTAGCGGCGGATCGTCCCGTCGCGGAAGTCGAAGCGGAAGCCGTCGGTGACCTGCCCCACCGAGACCACCTTGCCCGCGGCGTTGAAGAGCGGCAGCGCCTGGAGGTTGGTGAGGTTGTAGCTGTCGACGTTCTCGTCGACGAGCAGGATGGGCAGCAGCTGGTCGCCCTCGCGGTACTCGCCCAGCAGATAGCCCTGCGTGGCGATGCCCAGGCCGCGGGCCAGCTGGCTGCGGCTCACCCCCGCGCGCTGGCCCTTCATCTGCGAATAGAGGGGCGTCCAGGCGGGGATGCGGTTGCCCCAGTTGTTGCGGATGTTGACGGCGCCCGGCGTGCGGGCCATCACCTCGGAGGCGAGGGCCGTGAGGCGGCGCAGCGTGTCGGCGTCGTCGCCGATGAATCCGAACTCGATGGCCGCGTCGGGCACGGGCGAGAGCTTGAAGAGCGACGAGCGCAGCCACACGTCGGGGAACTCCGCGCGCACGTAGTCGTCGAAACGCTCCTCGACGGAGGCCGTCTGCCGCTTGTCGTGCAGCTCGACGAGCAGGTTGCCGAAGTTGGGGCGCAGCGAGACGCTGCCGCTGGCCAGATAGTAGCGCGGCGGGGTCGAGCCGAGCGTCGCCGAAACGCGCGCCACCTCGGGCTGGGCCAGCAGCCACCGCTCCATGCGGGCGACGCGCTCCTCGGTCGAGCGGATGTCGTAGCCCTCGGGCAGGATGACGTCGGCGCGGAAGTAGGGCTTGTCGAGCGACGGGAAGAAGTTCTGCGGCAGCAGCCCCATCACCGCGATCGAGGCGGCGAAGAGCCCCGCGACCACCGCCACCACGACCCAGCGGCGGCGCAGCAGCAGCGCCAGCAGGCGGTCGAAGGCGCGGTAGAAGCGCGAATCGTAGGGGTCGCCCGCCGTGGCGGGGCTCCGCAGCAGCAGGTCGCCGAACAAGGGGGTCTGCGTGAGGGCCAGCACCCAGCTCAGCAGCAGCGAGAGGGCCAGCACCACGAAGAGCGGCTTGACGATCTCGGCCACCGACGACGGGGCCAGGTAGAGGGGCAGGAACGAGAAGATGCCGATGAGCGTAGCGCCGAGCAGGCTCCAGCGGGGAGCCGTGGCGCCGTCGACGAGCGCGCGCCGGCGGTCGACGCCCCGCAGCATCGCCTGTCGGGCGTTGTCCGTGACGACGATGGCGTTGTCGACCAGCATGCCCATGGCGATGATGAAGCCGGCGAGCGAAGTGCGGTTGAGCCCCTCGCCCAGCAGCTGCATGACCAGCAGCGTGCCGCCTATGGAGAAGAGGAGCGAGCTGCCGATGACCACCCCCGAGCGGAAACCCATGACCAGCATGATGACCACCACGACGATCGCCACCGACTCGGCCAGATTCACCAGAAAGGTGTCGGTGGCCTCGCGGGCGATGCGGTTCTCGGGATAGAGCGACACGAGCTCCATGCCCACGGGCATGCGCCCCAGCAGCGGCTCCAGCGCGCGCTCGATGCGCTCGCCCGTCTCCACCACGTCGGCCTCGGCCTCGGTCGAGACGCCGATGCCCACGGCCCTCCGGCCGTCGATGCGCATGAGCGTCGCGGGCGGCGTGCGGTAGCCGCGCTCCACGCGCACGATGTCTCCCAGGCGGTACTGCTTGCCCGAAGAGGAGGTGAGCAGCTGGTCGGCCAGATCGTCGAGGCTGCGGTAGGCGCCGTCCTCGAGGATGCGGATCTCCAGCTCGCCCGCGCGCTTCTCGCCGCTGCTCACCAGCGCATTCTGCTGGGCGATGGTCTGCACGATCGCCTCGGGGCGGATCGAGAAGTTGGCCAGCGAGGCCAGACTCACGTAGAGGTTCACCACGGGGGTCTGCTCGCCGAAGAGGGTCACCTTCTGCACGCCGTCGACGGTCACCAGCGCCGTCTTGATGCGCTGCGCCTCGCGCCGCAGCTCCGACCAGGTGAAGCCCTCGTCGATCGCCAGGCCGTAGTAGATGCCGTAGACGTCGCCGAAGTCGTCGGCCACGGTGATGTCGGAGGCCCCGGCCGGGAGCCGCGGGCGGATGTCGAGCGCCTTACGGCGCAGCTCGTCCCACATCTGGGGAATGGCGCGCGCCGGGGTGCCGGGGTCGAGCTCGACGAGGATCTTCGACAGCCCGTAGCGCGACTCGGAGGTGACCTTGTAGACGCCGCGCATCGACTGCACTTCGCGCTCGATGGGCTCGGTGACGAGCTGCTCGACTTCGGCCGGCGTGGCGCCCGGGTAGGAGCAGAGGAGCGAAGCGCTCTTGATGACGAAGGTCGAGTCCTCCTTCTTGCCCAGCGTGCGGAAGCCCGCCACGCCGCCCACGAGCAGCACCAGAAGGAAGAACCACACCACGCGGCGGTTGCGCAGGGAGTATTCGGAGAGATTCATGGCGTCAGTCGTTGAGTATGCGTACCTTCTCTCCCTCGCGCAGTCGGTAGACGCCCGCCGTGACGATGCGGTCGCCCGCCACTACCCCGCTGTCGATCACCACGCGGTCGCGGCCGTAGAGCTCGCCCACCGCCACGCGGCGCAGCGCGACGCTGTCGCCCGGCGCGACGGCCCAGACGTAGGTGCCGCCCTCCGCGGGGGCGTAGATGGCCGAGACGGGCAGCGAGACGGCACCCCGCACCGGGTCCTCGCTCTGCATGGTCACCACGCACGACATGCCCGGGGCGATGCGGTAGCGGGCCGTATCGACCCCCTCCACGTCGAGCGACACGGGGAAGCCCGAGCCGTCGGACGACGTGCGCACGTACTCCTTCAGGCGCGCGGGGAAGCGCACGCCGCGGTAGTTTTCGAACTCCACGCGGAAGCGCGTGGCGGGCGACGAGAGCAGCTCCAGACCGCTCTCGGGCAGGGTGAACTTGACCGTCGAGGTGTGGGGATCGACCACCCGCACGATGGGCTGGCCCGACTGCACGCGCTCGAAGTTGTCGACGTAGGTACGCTCGACCACCCCGTCGAACGGGGCGCGCAGGCGCGTCTGGTCGAGCAGGCCGCGGCTGTTCTCGTAGGCCGAGCGGGCCTGCGCCAGGCGCGTGCGGGCCGCCTCGAACTCCTGACGCGAGACGGCCTCGTGCTCCAGCAGCCGCTGCATGCGGTCGAACTGCGAGCGGGCCTGGTCGTAGGCCGAGCGGTCGGCGTCGACGGCCAGGCGCACGTCGCGCGGGTCGAGTTCGGCGAGCAGCACCCCGCGCGCGACGCGCTGGCCCTCCGAAACGGGCACGTCGAGCACCTGCCCCGCGACCTTGAAGGCGAGGGTCACGGCGCGGTCGGGGGTGGCCATGCCGGCGAAGTCCTTGTCGATGACCCCGGCATCGGAGGCCGTGGCGATCTTCACCGGACGCACCGCCGGCGCCGGCGTCGGTGCCGGCGTCGGGCCGCAGCTCACAGCAAGGAGGGCGGCCCACAGATATACGTATGCGCGCATAAGAAAGAAAGTTGACTTTGCCCGAGCCGAGTCAACTTTCGTACCACACGACGCTTCAGAACCTTACGGACGAATATCGCGACAGTTTCTTTTAGCGGCGATCACCCCGTCGTCGAGCACCACCACGCCGTTGCGCGCGCGCAGCATGGTGAGCATGGTCGAGGCGTCGATGTTGCAGCAGTCCACCGGACCCGAGCCGAAATCGTGGCTCTCGGCGCCGTAGAGCGGCTGCGGGGTGAGGCACACGACCCCGGCGCCCTCGTCGCGAGCCCGGGCCACGAGCGCGGCCATGCGGCGGCGGCAGGCGCGGGGCAGGCGGTCGGGCGACGTGACGCAGAGCATGTAGAGGCGCCCGGGGTGCGTCAGCACCCGCTCCGTAGCGTCGTTGCCCGCGGCATCGCGCAGGGCGAACTCGGCGACCGTCGGCCGCAGCGCCGGCAGCTCGTCGGTGCGCGTGTCGACCCACTCCCACCGCTCGGCGTCCTGCCACTCGGTGTCGTCGAGCGAGAACTCGCGCACGCGGCCCGTCTCCCGGTCGCGATAGACGAGCACCGTCTCGACCTCCGCCTCCGGCGCGGCCGCCGTGTCATGCTTGGCGGCCCAGATGTCGGTACCCACGCGGTAAGGCAGGAGGTCGACCAGGGGCAGGTGGCGGTAGCAGTAGACGCCCAGCGACATGGTGGCCGCGAAGAAGAGGAGCGCGAGCACCACCTCGGCGGGGCGGAAGGCGAAGATGCGGTCGGGGCGGTAGCGCCACCACACCACGGCGGCCATGGGCAGCAGCGCGAGGTTCTTCAGAAAGGTGGCCCAGGGCGAGAGCTTGATCGCCTCGCCGAAGCAGCCGCAATCCTCGACCGGCAGCAGCGTGGCGCTCAGGAGCGTCAGCGCCGTGAAGAAGAGCATGGAGGCCAGGGCGAAGATCGAGATCAGGCGGATGCGCACCTTGAAGAGCAGCATGCAGCCCATCATCATCTCGGCGCCGCACAGCCAGATCGAGAAGGCCATGCTCGCACCCGAGAGCCACTCGAGCGAGTAGATCGAGAGGTACTCGTTGATCTTCAGCGCCGTGCCCCAGGGGTCGATCACCTTGGAGAAGCCCGACACGACGAATGTCGCGGCCAGGACGAGCCGGCACACGCGGGCCAGCATCTTGAACCAGCGTTTCGTTCTCATCGGCGGGCGGGGTTTGCGGTGAGCGGCTCGATGGCGGCGACGATGCGCGCGAAGACCTCGTCGGGGGCGGCCATGGCTCCCGCCGCGTCGGCGCAGTCGACCACGCGCAGGGCGTCGTCCTCGCGCGCGGCGGAGAGGTAGACCTCGCGCACGGCGCGCTGCAGCCCGAGCGAATCCTCGTGGATGTCGCTGCCGCCGCGCAGGTAGGCGCGGTCGTCGCCCGCGCGCTGCTCGGCCAGGCGCTGCTCGGTGAACGAGAAGGGTACGTCGAGGAAGAGCGACACATCGGGGCGCGGCAGGCCGTTGAGCCCGTATTCGAGGTCGAGGATCCAGCGCGCGAGCCGCCCGCGGGCCTCCCCTGCGGGGAGCTTGGCGCACTGGTAGCCCACGTTGGAGTAGACGTAGCGGTCGAGCACCACGGCACGGCCCTCGGCGAGCCACTCGCGGATTCGGGGTGCGGCGGCGGCGCGGTCGCCCGCGAAGAGCAGCGCCACAAGATAGGGGTCGACGGCATCGACGCTGCCGAACTCGCCGCGCAGGAAGCGGGCGACGAGCTCGCCGTAGACCGGCGCGTCGAAACGGGGGAAGTGGATGTATTCGCTCGCGACGCCGCGCGCGGCCAGCCACTCCCTCAACAGACGGATCTGGGTCGACTTGCCCGCGCCGTCCAAGCCTTCGAGTACGATGAACATCGGATCGGGGTTTATTTCAGTGCCCGCCCGCGCCGCCGGTTTGCAGCCGGCGGCACGGGCTGAGCGATCATTCGTTGTCTTTCGGCGGCGCATCGCGCCGCATCCGCCCGTCAGCGGAACATGCGCACGGCGCGCGCCACGCCGTCGGCGAGCGCATCGGCCTCGGCGGGCGTGTTGTAAAGCGCGAACGAGGCGCGGCACATGCCCGCCACGCCGTAGTGGGCCATCACCGGCTCGGCGCAGTGCTGCCCCGTGCGGACGGCGATGCCCAGCTTATCGAGCACCATGCCCAGGTCGTAGGGGTGGACCCCCTCGACGTTGAACGAGACGATGGCGCACTTGTCGGCCGTCGTGCCGTAGATGCGCACCCCGTCGATCGCCCGGAGCCGCTCGGTGGCGCGGAGGAGCAGCGCCCGCTCGTGGGCCTCGACCTCCGCCACATCCAGCTCGCGCAGGAAGCGCACCGCCTCGGCCAGGCCGACGGCGCCGACGAAGTTGGCCGTGCCGGCCTCGAACTTCAGGGGCACGGGGGCATAGGTCGTGCGGCCGAACGACACCCGCTCGACCATGTCGCCGCCCCCGAGGAAGGGGGGCATGGCCTCGAGCAGCTCGCGGCGGCCCCACAGCACGCCGATGCCCGTGGGCCCGTAGAGCTTGTGGCCCGAGAAGGCGTAGAAGTCGCAGCCGAGCCGCTGCACGTCGGCCCCGCCGTGGACCACGCCCTGGCAGCCATCGACCACCACGATCGCCCCCGCGGCGTGGGCCGCCTCGACGACGGGCCGCAGATCGGGCCGCGTGCCGAGCGTGTTGGAGGCCTGCGTGACGGCCACGGCGCGCGTGCGCGAATCGATGAGCCCGGGCAGCAGGTCGAGCCGCAGGGCCCCCTCGTCGTCGAAAGGCAGCATGCGCAGCTCGGCGCCCCGCCGCTCGCAGAGCATCTGCCACGGCACGAGGTTGGAGTGGTGCTCCATCTCGCTCACGACGATGTTGTCGCCCGCCGAGACGAAGCGGTCGCCCCAGGCGTAGGCCACCGTGTTGAGGGCCGCCGTGGCGCCCGCCGTGAAGACGATCTCCTCGGGTGCCGAGGCGCCCACGAAGTCGGCCACGAGGGCCCGCGCCTCCTCGTAGCGCTCGGTCATCTCCTCCGAGAGAAGGTGGACGCCGCGGTGGATGTTGGCGTTCTGGTCGCGGTGGAGGCGGTCGATGCAGTCGATCACCCGCCGCGGCTTCTGGGCCGTGGCGCCGCTGTCGAGGTAGACGAGCGGTCGGCCGTAGACCGTGCGCGAGAGGATGGGAAACTCCGCGCGTATGTTGTCGATGTCGAACATGTCTTCCCTAATTATATATGCGCCAGCCTGGCCGCGACGGCCTCGGCGAGCGCCTCGCCCAGCGGCTCGATGCCGCAGCGGGCCACCACGTCGCCGGCAAAGCCCTCGAGCTGCAAGCGCCGGGCCTGCGCCTCGCTCAGACCGCGCTGGCGCATGTAGAGAATCGCCTCGTCGTCCATCCGCCCCACCGTGGCGCCGTGCGAACACTTCACGTCGTCGGCGTAGATCTCCAACTGGGGTTCGGCGACGATGCGGGCCGCATCGCCCAGCACCACGTTGCGGCTCTGCTGCCGCGCATCGGTGCGCTGGGCGTCGGGGGCCACGTAGACCAGGCCGTGGAACTCGCCCACGCCGTCGGCCGCGGCCACGCCCTTGACGAGCGACTCGCTGCGGCAGTCGGCGACCCGGTGGTCGGTGCGCAGCCGCATCACGCCGTGCTCGCCCGCGCCCGCGAGGAAGAGGGCCCCCACGTCGCTCGACGCCTCGCGCCCCTCCAGGGAGATCCGCCACGAAGCATTGGCGCTCGCCAGCTCGACGGCCGTCATGCGGCAGGCGCTGCGCGCGCTCTGGCGCACGTGCAGCTCGGCGAAGGCCTCGGCGAGGAACACCTCCGCCAAATCGAGCGAGGCGCCCTCGCCCAGCGCCACCTCCAGCGACGAGACGCCCGCCGCGGTGTGGACCACGACCAGCTGCGCCGAGGCGCCGGGGGCCACCTCCACGCGGAGCTGCGCAGGATCGAACGCCGCGAAAGGACCGGCCGTCGGAGCGTCGACCGCCAGCCGCTCACCGCCCGCCGCACGCATGCGGCGGATCGTATCCAACAGGGCCTCCATTACTCCTTATGATCGTTGATGAGCCAGTCGTAGCCCTCCTTCTCGAGCTTGAGCGCGAGGGTCTTGTCGCCCGTGTGGATGATGCGCCCGCGGTAGAGCACGTGCACCACGTCGGGGACGATATAATCCAGCAGGCGCTGGTAGTGGGTGATGACCACCGTGGCGTTCTGCGCCGTGTGGAGCTTCGTCACGCCCGTGGCGACGATGCGCAGGGCGTCGATGTCGAGCCCCGAGTCGGTCTCGTCGAGCACGGCCAGGCGCGGCTCGAGCATCGCCATCTGGAAGATCTCGTTCTTCTTCTTCTCGCCGCCCGAGAAGCCCTCGTTGACGGCGCGCGACGTGAGACGGGGGTCGAGCTCCACCACGGCGCTGCGCTCGCGCATCAGGCGCAGGAACTCGGCGGCCGTGAGGGGCTCCTCGCCGCGGAAGCGACGCTGCTCGTTGACGGCCTGCTTCATGAAGTTGGCCATCGTGACGCCCGGAATCTCCACCGGGTACTGGAAGCCGAGGAAGAGCCCCAGGCGCGCCCGGTCCTCGATGGGCATCGCGAGCAGGTCTCGCCCCAGGAACTCGACCGATCCCCCGGTCACGGTGAACTTCTCGTTGCCGGCCAGCACCGACGCGAGCGTCGACTTGCCCGAGCCGTTGGGACCCATGATGGCGTGCACCTCGCCGGGCCGGACCTCGAGGTCGATGCCGCGGAGGATCTCCTTGCCGTCGACCGAGGCGTGCAGATTGGTTACTTTCAGCATATTACGATTTTCAATTTTCAACCTTCAATTTCGGAATCCTCCCGCTCGCTTCCGTTTCGGATTTCCGCTCTTCGGGGCTCCCGAAGAGCGGCAGCCCGCAGCCACCCGGCGCGGAGGGCTGCTTTCGCTCCTAAGCGTCGCTCGCATCCTCCGCCGGCTGCGGCCTGCCCGACCACAATACGAAACGGGGCGATTCCGCTCTATTTTCAATTTTCAACTTTCAACTTTCCACTCCGGAGGGCTACCCCACCGACCCCTCGAGGCTGATCGCAAGCAGCTTCTGCGCCTCGACGGCGAACTCCATCGGCAGCTTGGCCAGCACCTCGCGGGCATAGCCGTTGACGATCATCCCCACGGCGTCTTCGGTCGAGAGACCGCGCTGACGGCAGTAGAAGAGCTGGTCGTCGGAGATCTTCGAGGTCGTGGCCTCGTGCTCGACCACGGCCGAGCGGTTGCGGCAATCGATGACCGGGAAGGTGTGGGCGCCGCAGCGGTCGCCGATCAAGAGCGAGTCGCACTGCGAGTAGTTGCGGGCGTTCTCCGCCCCGCGGGCCACGCGCACCAGACCGCGGTAGGAGTTCTCGCTCCGCCCGGCCGAGATGCCTTTCGAGACGATGCGGCTGCGGGTGTTGCGGCCGATGTGGATCATCTTGGTGCCGGTATCGGCCTGCTGGAAGTGGTTGGTCATCGCCACCGAGTAGAACTCGCCCACCGATCCATCGCCCGCGAGCACGCAGCTCGGATACTTCCACGTGATGGCCGAGCCGGTCTCGACCTGCGTCCACGACAGGCGGGCACGCTCGCGGCAGAGACCGCGCTTGGTAACGAAGTTGTAGATGCCGCCCTTGCCCTCCTTGTCGCCCGGGTACCAGTTCTGCACCGTGGAGTACTTCACCTCGGCGTCCTTCTCGACGACGATCTCCACCACGGCGGCGTGCAGCTGGTTCTCGTCGCGCCGCGGAGCCGTGCACCCCTCGAGGTAGCTCACGTAGGAGCCCTCGTCGGCCACGATCAGCGTGCGCTCGAACTGCCCCGTGCCCGCGGCGTTGATGCGGAAGTAGGTCGAGAGCTCCATCGGGCAGCGCACGCCGCGCGGGATGTAGCAGAACGACCCGTCGGAGAAGACGGCGGCGTTGAGCGCCGCGTAGTAGTTGTCTGTGTAGGGCACGACGCTGCCCAGGTACTTCTTCACCAGCTCGGGGTGGTCGCGCAGCGCCTCCGAGATCGAGCAGAAGATGATGCCCCGCTCGGCCAGCGTCTCGCGGAAGGTAGTCTTCACCGACACCGAGTCCATCACGGCGTCGACGGCGACGCCCGCCAGCGCCATCTGCTCCTCGAGCGGGATGCCCAGACGGTCGAACGTGCGCTTGAGCTCGGGGTCGACCTCGTCCATCGAGCTGAGGGCCTTGCGCTGCTTGGGGGCGGCGTAGTAGATGATGTCCTGAAAATCGATCTCGGGAATGGTCAGGTGGGCCCACGCGGGCGGGGTGAGCGTCAGCCAGTGGCGGTAGGCCTTCACGCGGCGCTCTGTCATCCACTCGGGCTCGCCCTTCTTGGCCGAGATCAGCCGCACGACCTGCTCGTCGAGCCCCTTGCGGATGGTCTCCGTTTCGATCTGCGTCGTGAATCCGTATTTGTATTCCTGCCCGCCGAGGTCGTCGAGCAGCTCTTTTTCGTTTTCAGCCATTGCAAGCTTTTTATCGTACAAAGGTATAAAAATCGTCGCACATACGCAACGGCACCCCGCAAAAGCGGGGCCGAAGCGGCCGTTTTCGCAGGTGAGCCGACCGCGCCGCAGCGGAAGAAAGCGCACGATCGGCGAATTTTCGGGGTCAATATTTTGTTATTTACCGAAAAGGTTCTATATTTGCACACCTTTTCCAGCGAACACCTCGCGAAAAGGTGCCCGGAGAGATGGGTGAGTGGCTGAAACCACCGGTTTGCTAAACCGACGTACGGGGTGAACCCGTACCACGAGTTCGAATCTCGTTCTCTCCGCGACAAGCGCAAGCGCACGAAAACATCACCCCAAGGGGTGATGTTTTTTTGCAAAAAGGGGAGGGATCCGCAAATTCGTTTGCAGGTCCCTCCCCTTTTCTGCAAAACACCGGCAGGTGGGTTCGTGCGCCGGCGCTTGCGAATCGAGGAGTACGGGAGATCACGGAGCGCAGCGACGTAATCGGGTAGCGCCCGCGGCAGTGCAGAGAAAGGCGAAGCGCAGCGAGCCAATCTCGCCAGCCCTTCCACAGCAGCCAGCAGCCACCCCGGGCGGAGGGCTGCTCTCCTCGCCCGCGGGCTCGGCCGCGCCCCTCCGCCGGCTACGGTCCGATTGTGCATTATAAACCGTCGATCTCCCGCTGCAACGCCTCCAGAAAGCGTGCGGCGTGCGCCCCGTCCATCTGCGTGTGGTGGAACTGGAACGAAACGGGGAGCGTCGCCGCGAGCCACCGGCGGCGGTAGCGGCCCCAGATGAGGAATGGATTGTTGAAGATGCCGCTGTAGATGCCCACCGCCCCGTCGATCGCGCAACGGGTCAGGGCGGAAGTGCCGATGACCATGCGGTCGGAGGAGAGGTCGTGGTCGGTGCGGCTCGCCCGCACGCGCTCCGTAAGGCGCAGGTAGTCGGCGTTGAAGGCGTCCGGGTCGTCGGTCAAGGGCACGTCGCACGACGACACCCCTCCCCCA
>ERZ777306.889-NODE-889-length-55001-cov-31.824955_pt1 | contig 55001 bp, 46 predicted proteins | sample MGYA00374966_ERZ777306 | MGnify/ENA primary metagenome ERZ777306 (study PRJEB29329, sample SAMN06343882) | mouse gut metagenome | isolation source: Mouse cecum | place: Austria: Vienna | collected 2014-11-15 ... | reverse complement strand
AATTTGTTTTAAAATCTTTCCGTTTATTTGGTTGGGAACATAGATTACAATAAGGTTCGTTTTGAGGAAATAATGAGCCTTTTGGGCAATGTGCCAATAGACCAATGGAAGAAAATGTGAACCTATTAAATGATGATTTATGGGTGTGATGGAATGACATCGTTGTCGAAATGATTGTCGTTCTGTAGGGGCAGGTTCTAAACCTGCCCGATATCGACAAATATACATGTTGCAATCGGGCGGGTTTAGAACCCGCCCCTACAGCGACACCTTAAATATACCGATAAATCATCATTTATGATTCACATCTGGCAAATATTGAATTGGCAATCTGTATCGTGTAGATATCGATGTAGCTTATATATGTAGCTTATATATAATGTACGCGTATACATTATTCTTACTTTGTAGGGCTTGGTCGTAGTCCATCTGCATATTTCGGAGTTTGTCTTGTAAATAAGCATTTTCGTACGAGATAGCTTATATCGTTGATAAGAAAGAATATAGAAAAGGAAAAAATATTAAGGAAAAGGATTGTCGGTTTAAAAGTTATGCGTATTTTTGCCAAAAGAAATTCGTACGCATTAGTGATTGATTATAAAGTATTGGAAGCGTACATATTATTTGATTGAACTTATTACACTTTAGTATTAATATTAAATTTTTGATTATGAACAAAAAGTTTTCTACTCTTGTAGCGGCTTTTGCGCTTACAGCTTTTGCTGGTAATGCTGCAACAACCGCTCAGACAGTTGACAAGCTGGACAAGGATGCATTGAAAGGCATGTATCAGTTGCATGATGCAAGCAATAATATGCTTGTAATGCATGGTGACAGTTTGTTCTTAGTTGACGCTGCAGGTCTTGATACTGTAGGCGTTTCTGCTTCTCTTTGGTGTGTACAGGTTACTGAACCTGAAAATCAGGGACAAAATCCTATTTTTGACTTTACAAACAAAAAAACAGGTAAATTCTTGGCTGTATCTGCTGCTGTAGTGGATACAATGAATCGCTATGTGACATCTGCCCCGATTACTGCTGGTGTAAATTATCAGGGATGGGGTTGGTCTAAGACTTATGAAAATAAGTTGGAAGCAGGCAAGCCAATGTATACTTATGTAAGTAAAGATTCTGTTGTTTATTTGACAGGTGCTGCTGGAGCTGCCGGCCGTGTTGGTTTGATTAAACTTGGTGCTAATGACGCTGCTCCTACTACTTTGGTTCTTACATTAAAAACAGCTGCTGACGTAGTATTGACAGCTCCTGAAATCAATGCTTACTTGGCAGGAAATAAGGATGTTTTGAAATTTGATCCTGATTACAAAGGAACTGAATCTTTAAAGAATCCGTTTAGTACAGTTGCTTTCCGTGTTGACTCTGTTAATGGAGCTGCTAAGAAGCTTGATGCCTCAGCTGTTGCTGATGATTATGGTTTTATGTTGGTAAAACAGAAATCAGATTCTATTTATCTGCGTGTCGATACAGCTTGGGCAAATGCAAGTGGCGAAAAGTTCTTGAAGTTCAATTGGACAAATCCTAAAGCAGATGCAGATTATCAAGGATATGTTATCGACTCTATCTTGTGTAAAAATGCTGCTTCAGGCGCACAAACATTGTTGAATCAGCATAAGTTTAAATTCACTTATAGTCCTTCTGTAGACAGCGTATTTATTCAGGTGCAGGAAGCTCGTTTCAAACCGGAAGGCGTTGATTACTGGAATAGTGATGCTGCTTTAACCGTAAAACAATACGATACTAATCCTGACACACTGTTTGTTAAACTTCAGGATTTGATTGAAGGTGAAACTCGTATTGTAACAATCGGTAAACCGGCTATCAATACAAAGATTTCCTTCGGTGTAACAACTTGTGTTGCTGCTGACGATCTGTCTAAATCTGTTGCTGATGGTGTTTATTACATCAAAAACAACAAAGGCCAGTATCTGACTTCTCCTCTGGATAAGAATGGTAAAGCAATGCAGTGGGTAACAGTTGAAGAAGAAAGTAGAGATGTTGCTCACATGCCGGCATTCCAGTGGATCGTTTTGAAAGATCAGACAAATCCGAAGTTTGCTGAAACATCTCCGATCTCTATTTATAACCGTGAATTTGCAACTGCAAAGAACATGGCTAACGCAAGTCAGAAAGCTATCCAGCTGTATAAGGCCGTAGGTGGTACTAAATATTATGCTAATGTTGCTTCTATTTTAGGTCAGCCTGTTGACTCTTTGACATTTGATCTGGTTCCGGAAGCAAGTGTAAAAGATAGTTTGCTGGGTTATAAGAACATCGAAGAAAAAGATTTGATGATTTATAAATATCAGTTCAACTATTTCCATAGCTTCAATGCTGATAAGTTTGTTGCTGTAGCAAAAGACTCTATCCTGGGTGCAAATAATGAAAAGGGTGCACAGTTCTCATTGTTGAATGGTGACATTCAGTCATTTGGTTATGCTGTAACAAAAGACATTCAGAAGAGAATTGAAGGTTTGAAACAGCTTTACAGAACAGAGTATCGTGTTGTTTTAGGCAAAGACTCTTTAGTTAATGCTAAGAATGACTACTATGCTGTTGGTGCTGGTAATTACAATGGCGGTCTTGCTCCTTACTATCAGAATGTAGATAGCTTCTACTTCAAAGAAAATAATCATTATGATGGCAAGCATTTCTATGCTATCGTTCGTGCTCAGGCTGATACAATCGGTGATGTACGTGTAGGTGTTGACGATCAGGTATTGTCATTGTTATTGAAAGTTCAGTCTTTGACTGATGAAACTCGTGTTTCTTCTTTTGCTATCGAACGTGACGAAGAACCGTTGTATCGTCGCTTCAATAATGCAGCTCTGAATGAAAGCGTAAAAGATGGTCCTGACAGCTTACGTTTCTACGAAAGTGTTCGTAAAGAATATCTGATGGATGAAAACAACCGTGAAGGTGGTTTGATGGATGCAAATGTGAACTACTTAGGTATGTGGACCGCTGATAAAGCAACAGGTCTGGCATTCCGTATTGATACAGCTTGGGTGACTCGTGGTGCTGGTTATATCAAACCGCAATATCTGGTTTCTGTAAATCGTAATGATTTTGCAGGCAAAGAAGGTACTCCTTGTCAAGAAGATGGTCCGCATATCCGTCCTGACGGAACTGTAACAACAGATCCTATGGAATGTAAGCATGCTCATCAGGGTGTTCCTGCATTTGAAAGAGGTAAATATTTGGTAAGTTTCGCTGATTCTTTGGCATTGTCTAAGAATGACAAACCGTATGCTGATAGCAAGAATGGTTACACTCGTGTAGGTTTTGTTGAAGGTATCCGTATGGCTGATACATTGTGGATTCTGCCGGCTAATTTCAAAGCTCTGGAAAATGAAAAGATCGACTTCGCTGCTTTGAACGCTGCAAATAAAGCTCTTGTTGATGCAGGTAAGACTGGATTCAAGAATATCTTATCTGGTGATCAGCATAAGAATTATACTTGGTCATTCCGCTATTTGTCTCCTGAATTGGCTTCAAACAATCAGGTAACTAAAGAAGGTGAAGCTAACCGCTTCTTGATCGAATCTATGAGTGCAGACAATACTGATTCTAAGAATTGGATTGCTCCTGAAAAGGCACAGTGGTTGAAGATCCAGAATGGTTGTGTAGTTCTGACTCGCCCGACTGCTACATTTAACGATGCAGCTCTGGGTGTTGACGGTGCTCTTCGTTTCAACGTTGAAAACAAAGAAAACGATGAATTGGCTACCGACAACGAAGCTATCGCAACATCTGAAGTAGCAGTTATCGCTCAGGAAGGTGCTGTAAGAATCGCTAACGCTGAAGGCAAGAAAGTTGTTATCACTAACATCTTAGGCCAGGTAGTTGCTAACACAGTTATCACTTCAAGCGACGCTGTAATCGCTGCTCCTCAGGGTGTAGTTGTAGTTGCTGTTGAAGGCGAAGAAGCTGTAAAAGCTATCGTTAAATAATTCGATGCATTTATAATTAAATAAATCAACTGCTCCTCTTCTCGTGAGAAAAGAGGGCAGGAAAACAAACAAGCCTTTCCGGTAGAAATATCGGAGAGGCTTTTTGTGCATATATATGAGTGATATGATCGGGAAGATTTGAAGATAATAGGAGAGGCTCATCTTCCGGAGAATGCGATATTTGAAAACAATCCTGTATAATCGTCCAAATATGCGATTCTGACAGGGTTTAGGGACGCCATAATATAACTATTTATCTGACCTGTTGAAAACTTTTTGTTACTTTTCTCTTATATTTCTTGGCGGTTAAATTAGGAAATGTGTACTTTTACCCTCCGATAGGGTGATGTATGTGCTAATCAACCAACTACAGGCCCTTATTTTAAGGAAAAGTTTAACATGAAGTAGCGAAGAAATGGAAGAAAAAGAAGTCTGTTATCATGTGCCGGTAATGCTTCATGAGAGTTTGGAAGGTTTAGACATTCAACCCTCCGGAGTGTATGTCGATGTCACCTTTGGCGGTGGCGGGCATTCCCGGGAGATATTGAACCGGCTGGATAACGAAGGGGAACTTTATGGGTTTGATCAGGATGCCGATGCTGAAAACAATATTCCGGCAGATCCTCGCTTTGTCTTTGTCCGTAGTAATTTCCGTTACTTATATAACTTCATGCGCTATCATGGTGTAGCGGGCGAGGTCGATGGGCTGTTGGCAGACCTGGGCGTTTCTTCCCATCATTTTGATGACAAGGACCGCGGGTTTTCCTTCCGTTTCGACGGAGCGTTGGATATGAGGATGAATACCCGTGCGGGGCTGACTGCTGCGGATATTGTCAATACATATACCGAAGAACAATTGGCCGACCTGTTCTATCTTTACGGAGAGTTGAAAGTGGCGCGTAAGTTGGCATCTGTGTTGGTGCGCAGCCGGGAAACAAAGAAGATAGAAACAATTGCCGACTTTCTGGAAGTGATAAAGCCCTTTACGGGAAAAGATAAGGAGAAGAAATTCTTGGCACAGGTTTTTCAGGCATTGCGTATCGAAGTAAATGATGAAATGCGTGCCTTGCGCGAGATGTTGCAACAAACGTTGCAAGTGTTGAAACCCGGAGGCCGTCTGGTTGTTATCACCTACCATTCGTTGGAAGACCGGTTGGTGAAGAACTTCCTGAAGACGGGAAACTTTGAAGGGAAAATGGAAAAGGATTTCTTTGGAAATGTCAAATCCCCGTTTCGTTTGGTAAACAATAAGGTGATTGTTCCGTCGGACGAGGAGATCGAACGGAATCCCCGCTCCCGGAGTGCAAAATTAAGAATTGCGGAGTTGAATAATGAACATAAAGTCTAATGACTTTCAACTTTCAACTGAAAAAGTATGGCAGTGGAAACGAAACAAAAGAAAAAGAAGAAGGAGAATCGTTTCTCTTTTTTGTATATATTGGGCGGTGGGATCCTGAAGGAAGATTTCATTGTCAAGCATACGAAGATGATCGTACTTGTTGTCGTGCTGATATTCGTATTTATCGGTAACCGGTATGTCTGTATGCAACGGTTGCGCGAGATCGACCGTTTGCAACAACAACTGCGTGATGTGCGTTTCGAGGCGTTGTCCATTTCTTCGGAACTGACAGGCAATAGCCGCCAGTCGCAGATCGAACTATTGATAGAAGAACAGGGTATAGAATTGGAAGCGGCGAAAAACCCGCCGTATGAATTGTATAAGTAAAGATGGCTGAAGAGATCGAATCAAAAGAACAAGCTCCTAAGAGTAACCGGATTTTATTCTGTTACTTCTTTATCGTGCTGTTGCTCGGATTAGTAGCAATAGGCATCTTGGTGCGTGCCTGCGATACGGCTTTTGTGGAAAGGGAGACTTGGATGAAGGTGGCCGAGAGCCAGAAGCGTCCGAACCGCCTGATCTATCCCAGCCGTGGGAATATCTATTCTTCCGATGGCAAGCTGATGGCGACCAGTGTGCCTTGTTTTTATCTGTATATCGATTTTAATGCAGACTGCTATACCCACTCGACCAAGACTTGGAACAGCCTGGATACGCTTTTGAAAAGTAAGCGTGACGGGATCGATTCCCTATCCATTTACCTTTCCCGCAAATTGAAAGATAGGACACCTGCCGGATATAAGAATTATCTGCTGAATGGTTTGAAGAAGAAGAGCCGCCAGTTCCCCGTTTGCGACGGTAAAGTTTCCTATTCCGATTTGAAAGAAATAAAGAAATTCCCCTTCTTCCGTTTGGGACGGTTCAAGAGCGGTTTCTATACCCGGGAGATGGTCGAGCGGCAGAAGCCGTTCGGCACATTGGCATCCCGTACGATTGGCGATACGTTCCGTGATATCGACCCGAAGACCGGGTTGACCAAAGGAAAGAACGGGTTGGAATTACAATACGATACGTTGCTTCACGGTGTGGCCGGCCTGAATTCCGTGCGCCGTGTGGGAGGCGGATGGACGAATGTCGTGGAAGTGGAGCCGGTGGAAGGAATGGATATCCGCACGACGATCGACATCAATATCCAGGATATAGCCGAGAAGTCGTTGCTCGATATGTTGAAAAAGATCGATGCCGCATCGGGTACGGCTGTCGTAATGGAAGTCGCGACAGGCGAAGTGAAGGCTATTACCAATATGGGACGTATCCGTGAAGGCGTTTACGGCGAGGATACGAACCATGCCGTGGCGGACGAAACGGAGCCCGGCTCGACCTTTAAAGTCGCATCCATTATGGTTGCGCTTGAAGACGGTGTCTGCCAGCCTAGTGATACGGTAGATGTCGGTAACGGTATTTATATGTATAAAGGGGCCCGTATGACGGACCATAATAATAATAAAGGCGGTTATGGCCGTATCTCGGTGGAGCAGGCAATCTGGTTTTCATCCAATATCGGGGTTGCCAAGACAATCCTGAAAGGATATGAGAAGAATCCGACTAAATATGTGGAAGGGCTTTACCGTCTCGGTTTGAATGAAAACCTGCATCTGGAGATTCCCGGAGCCGGCCGTGCTAAAATCCGCCGGCCGGACGATACGGTGCGCTACTGGTCGAAGACTGCTTTGCCGTGGATGTCTTTCGGATATGAGACCCAGATCCCGCCGATCTATACGCTTGCTTTCTATAATGCGATTGCCAACAACGGCAAGATGGTGCGTCCGATTTTTACAAAAGAAATCATGCACAACGGCAAGACCGTGCAGAGCTTTTCTACCGAAGTGGTGCGCGAATCCATCTGTTCGGAACGTACGTTGAATATCATTAAAGATATGTTGTTGGGCGTAGTGGAGAAAGGTACCGGTAAGGCGGTCCATTCCGACTTTGTCCGTATTGCCGGTAAGACCGGTACGGCTCAGATCGCTTCGGGTGGGGTCTATAAGAAGGCAGGCCACCAGGTCGCCTTCTGCGGCTATTTTCCTGCCGACGAACCGAAATATTCCTGTATCGTCGTGATCCGCCAGCCGCGCAACGGCTATCCTTCGGGCGGTACGATGTCAGGCGGCGTAGTGAAGGCGATAGCCGAGAAGGTATATGCCAGCCATATGTCTTTCGATATCCGGGAGATGGAGAAGGATTCATTGGCCGTAGTGTTGCCGCAACCGAAAGCTGGTGAACGGGATGCGCTGGAATATGTTTTGGATAAACTCGATATAGAGGCCGATAACGATAGTATCGAAACCAGATGGGTGACCGCTAAGCGTGAAGATGGCAGGGAAGATGTGAAACTGAAAGATATCCCTATCCGGGAAGGATTGGTGCCGAATGTGGTCGGCATGGGTGCGAAAGACGCCGTTTATCTGTTGGAAAGCGCCGGGTTACAAGCTTCGTTGAATGGTATGGGACGTGTATCTTCTCAATCCATATCTCCCGGTTCACGGGTTTCGAAAGGACAAACCGTTTCATTAACATTAAAATAGGCTATGGAACTAAAAGAACTTATTCATCCGTTGGAAGTGCTTGAGGTTGTCGGAAACACCGACGTGGAGATCTCTGGCATTCAGTCTGATTCCCGTAAAGTGGAAAAAGGCTTTTTGTTTGTGGCAGTCCGGGGTACGGCCGTAGACGGTCATGCTTATATCCAAAGCGCGATCGAAAAAGGTGCTGCCGCAATCGTCTGCGAGGAAATCCCTGCCTATCCGGATGAAAACATACAGGCATCCGAAGGCAAACCGGTCCTCATCCGTGTGAAAGATTCAGCGGATGCTTTAGGCAAATTGCTCTCTGCCTGGTATGAGAATCCTTCGGACAATCTGGTATTGGTGGGAGTGACCGGAACAAACGGGAAGACAACGATTGCGACGCTCCTGTACGAGATGTTCCGGAAGATGGGACATAAAGTGGGGCTGCTCTCTACCGTCTGCAACTATATCGACGGCGAAGCGATCCCGACGGACCATACGACGCCTGACCCTGTCACCCTCCACAGCCTGATGGCTCGGATGGTAGATGCCGGTTGCGAGTATGCCTTTATGGAGGTCAGTTCGCACTCGATAGACCAGAAGCGTATCAGCGGCCTGTCGTTCAACGGAGGTATCTTTACGAACCTGACGCGCGACCATTTAGATTATCATAAGACGGTCGAAAATTACCTGAAAGCCAAGAAGAAATTCTTCGATGACCTGCCCGCTTCGGCTTTTGCACTTACGAATGCGGACGATAAAGCCGGTCTCGTCATGTTGCAGAACACGGCTGCTAAGAAGCTGACTTATTCGCTTCGTACGTTGGCTGATTTCAAAGGGAAGATTTTAGAATCCCATTTCGAAGGTACTGAAATGCTGATAAACGGGCGTGAAGTGATGACGCGCTTTGTCGGCCGTTTCAATGCCTATAACCTGTTGGCGGTGTATGGTGCTGCTGTCTCTTTGGGCAAAGATCCGGAAGAAGTGCTGGTCGTGTTGAGCGATCTGCATTCGGTTTCCGGCCGTTTCCAGACGATCCGGTCTCCGAAGGGATATACGGCAATCGTGGACTATGCCCACACGCCTGACGCATTGACGAACGTGCTGGGCAGCATCCATGAGGTGCTGGATGGCAACGGCCGTCTGATCACAGTCGTAGGCTGTGGCGGCAACCGAGATAAGGGAAAGCGCCCGATCATGGCGAAGGAAGCAGCCAAGCTGAGCGATCAACTGATCCTGACCTCCGACAATCCTCGTTTCGAGGAGCCGGATGAGATCATTAAAGATATGGTTGCCGGCCTGAATGCCGCCGATATGGAACGTACGCTCTGCATCACGGACCGTGCGCAGGCGATCAAAACGGCTACCATGCTGGCAAAGAAAGGCGACGTGATCTTAGTTGCCGGCAAAGGCCATGAAGATTACCAGGAAGTAAAAGGGGTGAAGCACCATTTTGACGACCGGGAACAGTTAAAAGAAATATTTAAGAGTTGAAAGGTGAAAGGTGAAAGTTAGGCTTCGCCGTAAAGAACTCTCAACTTTCAACTTTCAACTGAAAAACGAAGTTTTTATATGTTGTATTATTTGTTTAATTATTTGGATCAGCTCGATTTTCCGGGTGCCGGCATGTTCAAGTATGTATCATTCCGTTCGGCTCTGGCATTGATCCTGTCATTGTTCATCTCGACGGCTATCGGACGCCGTATCATCGACAAGCTGCAACTATTGCAGATCGGCGAGACGGTGCGTAACCTCGGCTTAGAAGGGCAGATGAGTAAGAAAGGGACGCCGACGATGGGAGGTATCATCATTATCATTGCGATTGTGGTGCCGACCTTGCTTTGTGCGAAGCTGACCAATATCTATGTGATCCTGATGTTAGTGACCACGCTCTGGTTGGGGGCGTTGGGATTTGCCGACGACTATATCAAAGTGTTCCGGAAGAACAAAGAAGGTATGCACGGTAAGTTTAAGATTATCGGACAGGTCGGCCTCGGACTGATCGTCGGCTTGGTGCTCTTCATGAGCCCGGATGTGGTGATCAAGGAAAATATGGAAGTGCGGCATGACAATGTGATCGAGGAAGTACGTTATCATACGGTTGAAAAGAAATCGACCAAGACGACGATCCCGTTTATGAAGAACAACAATTTCGATTATGCGCAGTTGGTTAACTGGGCAGGCGAATATAAGGAAGAGGCGGCCTGGCTGGTCTTCGTCCTGATGGTTATCTTTGTCGTTACGGCCGTGTCGAACGGGGCGAACTTGACGGACGGCTTAGACGGTCTGGCGGCAGGAAGCTCGGCGATCATCGGGGTGGCGCTCGGAATACTGGCCTATATGTCGTCGCACTTCGAGTTTGCCTCCTTCCTGAATATCATGTTCATTCCGGGAGCGGAAGAGTTGGTGGTATTTGCGGCTGCCTTTATCGGAGCGACGGTCGGGTTCCTGTGGTACAATGCTTATCCGGCGCAGGTGTTTATGGGAGATACGGGTAGCCTGACGCTGGGCGGTATCATCGCCGTATTCGCGATCATTATCCGGAAGGAATTGTTGATCCCGATCTTGTGTGGTATCTTCTTAGTCGAGAACCTGTCTGTCCTTATGCAGACGTTCTATTTCAAATATACGAAGAAGAAATACGGTGAAGGACGGCGTATTTTCAAGATGGCTCCCCTTCATCACCATTTCCAGAAACCCGGAAATGCGGGGATACAGGCATTGATACAGAAACCTTTTAATGTGGTGCCCGAATCGAAGATCGTGGTCCGGTTCTGGTTGATCGGTATCATCCTGGCGGTTATTACGATTGTAACATTAAAGATGAGATAAAGTGATTTATGATTTATAATTTATGATTTATTATCGACGCATAAATCATAAATCATAAATCATAAATGAATAAAGAAATCATAAATCAAATGAAGAAAAGGATTGTTATCTTAGGGGCCGGTGAAAGCGGCGCAGGTGCCGCCGTGCTGGCGAAGGCGAAAGGATTCGATGTATTCGTTTCCGATTTTTCGTCCATCAAACCCAAGTATAAGGATATGCTGGATGCCCGTGGAATCCGTTGGGAAGAGGGCCGGCATACCGAAGCCGACATCCTGAATGCCGACGAAATTATCAAGAGCCCGGGTATTCCCGACAAGGCTCCCATCATAAAGAAACTGAAGGAGAAAGGTACGCCTATCATCTCCGAAATAGAATTTGCCGGACGGTATACCGATTCGAAGATGATCTGTATCACCGGAAGCAACGGCAAGACGACGACGACCATGCTGACCTACCACATCCTCCGGCAGGCGGGAGTGGATGCAGGCCTTGCCGGTAACGTCGGGAACAGCCTCGCCCTTCAGGTGGCTGAAGATCCTCACGCCGTTTACGTGATCGAACTGAGTAGTTTCCAGCTCGACAACATGTATGACTTTAAGGCGGACATCGCCATCTTATTGAATATAACGCCCGACCATCTGGATCGTTATAACTACGAGATGCAGAACTATGTGGATGCCAAATTCCGCATCATCCGGAACCAGACGGCCGAAGATGCTTTCATATTCTGGAACGACGACCCCATCATTGCCCGCGAAATCGCCAAACGGCATCCCGAGGCAACTCTCTACCCGTTCGCCGAAACTCACGAAGCCGGCGTAAAGGGCTATACGGAAGACAAAAAGATAATAATTGAAACCTCAAACGGTACGTTTACAATGGAACAAGATTTATTAGCATTATCGGGAACGCATAATCTGTATAATTCCTTAGCTTCTGGTATCGCATCCAAATTAGTGGATATCCATGACGAGAATCTGCGGGCTTCGCTGAGCGACTTTACCGGGGTGGAGCATCGCCTTGAGAAAGTGGCGCGTGTGCGCGGAGTCGATTATATCAACGACTCGAAAGCTACGAATGTAAACTCTTGCTGGTACGCCTTGCAGAGCATGACCACTCCGCTGGTCCTGATCCTCGGCGGGACGGATAAGGGAAATGACTATTCCGAAATTGAAGAGTTGGTGAAGAAAAAGGTGCACGCCCTGGTATTTCTCGGTGTGGACAATGCCAAGCTGCACGGCTTCTTCGATGGGAAAGTTCCCGTAATCGAAGATGCCCGCTCGATGGAAGAAGCCGTATCGAAAGCGTATAAACTGGCTGAAAAGGGAGATACCGTCCTGTTGTCACCCTGCTGCGCCAGCTTCGACCTCTTCAAAAGCTATGAAGATCGGGGCGACCAGTTCAAAGCCTGTGTGCGTAACCTGTAAAGAAAGACGAAGAAATGGATTTAGCAAGTAAACTGTTCAAGGGCGACCGGGTGATATGGGTGATCTTCATGTTCCTGTGTCTGATCTCGGCGATAGAAGTCTTTAGTGCGACCAGTACGATCGCCTACAAGAGTGCGACTCATTGGGACCCGATTGTGCGGCATACGACATTTCTGCTGGGTGGTTTTGTCCTTGTTTTATTGTTGCATAATCTCCCGTGCCGGTTTTATATGTTCCTGAGCTTGCTTTTGCCTGTTTCGGCAGTCTTGCTGATCCTGACGTTTTTTATTGGCGTAGAGGTTAATGGAGAACCGCGTTGGTTGGAAATATTGGGAATCCGTTTCCAGCCGTCGGAGATTGCCAAAATTACGGCTATCGGCTATACCGCGTTTTTCATGAGCAAACGGAACTGGTTTACGGAAAAGCAGATATTCAACTATGTCCAGATCGGTGTTTCGGTCGTTTGTGGGCTGATCTTCTTTACGAACGGGTCGACTGCCCTGTTGCTTTTCGCCGTGGTTCAGATCATGCTATTTTTCGGACAGGTTGCATTGCCCCGTCTGTTTAAGTTTTGGGGGATTTTGCTCATCGGAATTTCCATCTTGGTCTTGTTGCTGCTTTATACACCGGACAAGGTTATGGATTATATGCCGGACCGTCTGCATACTTGGCGGGCCCGAATCGAACGCTTCTTTGATTCCGAGCCTCCTGTAACACAGGAAGCGGGACGGGCTGCCGTTATCGATGACAAAGATTACCAAGCGGTGAATGCCAAGATAGCCATAGCCCGCGGTGGACTATGGGGCAAGTTTCCGGGGCATGGGCAACAGCGGGACTTCCTGCCACAGGCCTATTCGGATTTTATTTATGCGATTATCATCGAAGAAATGGGGATTGCGGGGGGAGTATTTGTGCTTTTCCTTTATATGGCTTTGCTCGTCAGGGTCGGGATGATAGCCCGCAAATGTGATAAGCTTTTCCCTAAGTTCCTGGTCTTGGGCTGCGGATTGCTGATTGGCATCCAGGCCTTGCTAAATATGGCTGTGGCGGTTGGGCTATTTCCTGTTACCGGACAGCCTTTGCCTTTGGTCAGCCGGGGTGGAACGTCTACTATCATCAGTTGTGCCTATATCGGGATTATCCTTAGTGTAAGCCGTTTCGGAGCCAATATGGGTAATGAGGAAGATATGCTCCCTTTGGATGAAAGTTCCATGGGCATCGAACCGGAAACGGATGGGCATGGAACCGCAGATGGGCCGGCATCCGTTGAAAATGGGACGGGAGCCGGAAATTATGGGCTGGGTGCCGTAGAATATGGGACAGGAGGCATGGACTACGAGAAGGAAGCAGGTGATCCGAACCCCCTCGAAGCCGTAGCCGAATTGAAAGAAGAAACAACAACAGAAACAAGAATATGAAACAGTACCGAATCATCATAAGCGGCGGTGGAACCGGAGGACATATCTTCCCGGCTATCTCCATAGCCAATACCTTCAGGAAGCGTTTCCCGGAGGCGGAAATACTGTTTGTGGGAGCTGATGACCGGATGGAGATGGAGAAAGTCCCGGCTGCCGGTTACCGCATCGTGGGGTTGCCGGTAAGCGGCTTCGACCGTGCCCACTTAGCCAATAACATCCGTGTCGCAGGCCGCCTGCTCAAAAGCCTCCGCCTTGCCAAAAAGACGATACGCGAGTTCAAACCCGATATTGCCGTGGGCGTAGGCGGCTATGCCAGCGGACCGACGCTTTGGATGGCTGCCTCCTTGGGAATCCCAACCCTGATACAAGAGCAGAATTCCTATGCAGGTGTCACGAATAAGCTCCTGGCAAAGAAAGCCTGCAAAATATGTGTTGCCTACGAAGGCATGGAGAAGTTCTTCCCGGCCGACCGTATCGTCGTGACCGGCAATCCGGTCCGTCAAGATCTGGCAGAAGCGTTGGATAAGCGCGAGGAAGCCTTGAAGTTCTTCGGCCTTTCCCCGGATAAGAAGACGATCTTAGTGGTCGGCGGCAGCCTGGGAGCCCGGACGGTCAACCGCAGCATACAGGGCGATCTGGATAAACTCTTCGCTTCGGATGTCGACGTACAGGTGATCTGGCAAACCGGACGCTATTACCATGAAGAAGCGTTGAAGCATCTGAAGGCTTACAGGGGAATGCCGGTCTGGTGCTCGGACTTCATCACCCGCATGGACTATGCCTATGCGGCGGCCGATCTGATCATCTCCCGCGCAGGAGCCAGTTCCATTTCAGAGCTTTGCCTGCTGAAGAAACCGGTGATCTTAGTCCCTTCTCCCAATGTGGCGGAAGACCATCAGACGAAGAACGCCTTGGCATTAGTTAATAAAGAGGCCGCTATCATGGTGGCCGACAAAGATGCCGAACAGCAATTGGTCCCGAAAGCCCTCGAAATCATCCACGACGACGAACGCCTCCGTACCTTGAGCCGCAACATCGCGACACTGGCCCATCATGAGAGCGCGGAACGCATCGTGGACGAGATCGTCAGGATCATCGAATAGGCCTTGTCTCCGCGTCAAGCGCGGGAACAGGTTATGACCTTTCGTCGGAAAACCTATGGTCTTTTAATGAAAAAGCTATAGTCTTTTATCGCAAAAGCTATAGTCTTTTCCGAAGAAGATGCCGGTCTTTTATAGCAAATACGATATGAAGATAGTATCTTTGTAACAAAGAATAGTAACGAGTAAGAAAATATGGATATAAAAAACATAACGGCTGTCTATTTTGTCGGAGCCGGTGGAATCGGGATGAGTGCCCTGATCCGCTATTTCCTTTCGAAGGGAAAGAAGGTGGCGGGTTACGACAAGATCCCTTCCGACTTGACGAGGCAGTTGAGCCGTGAAGGAGCTGCCCTTCACTATATGGACAATGTCTATCTGATCCCCTACGACTTTACCGATCCGGCAAAGACGCTGGTCGTCTATACCCCTGCCGTCCCCGAAGACCATTCGGAGCTCTGCTATTTCCGGAGGAATGGTTTCGAGGTGATGAAGCGTGCCCGCGTATTAGGAGAGATCACCGGCTATAACCGGGGACTCTGTGTGGCCGGTACGCATGGCAAGACAACGACCTCTTCGCTGGTCGCCCACCTGCTGAAACAGTCCCATGTGGATTGCAACGCTTTCTTAGGTGGCATCCTGAAGAACTATAACAGCAACCTGATGCTCTCCGACAAGAGTGATCTGACCGTGATAGAGGCGGACGAGTTCGACCGTTCTTTCCACTGGCTGAAACCCTATATGGCCGTTATTACGGCGGCCGATCCCGATCATCTGGATATCTACGGGACTCCGGAAGCCTACCGTGAAAGTTTCGAGCATTTCACTTCGCTGATCCGTCCGGACGGTTGCCTGCTCATGAAGCAAGGCATCAACGTAACCCCCCGCCTGCAAGAAGGCGTGAAGTTTTATACTTATACCGGTGCTCTCGACACAAAAGAACTTTCAACTTTCAACTCTCAACTCTCAACTTTCTACGCCGAGAACGTCCGTATCGGAGGTGGCGAGATCTTCTTCGATTTTGTCGGCCCTGATGTCCGCATTCCCGATATACAGTTGGGTGTGCCCGTGAAAGTAAATGTCGAGAACGGAGTAGCCGCTATCGCTCTTGCCTGGCTGAACGGTGCGACACCGGAGGAGATCAAGCACGGTATGGCGACCTTTGCCGGTCCGCGCCGCCGCTTCGACTTCCATCTCAAGAAAGAAAATATCGTCCTGATCGACGACTACGCCCACCATCCTGCCGAGTTGAAGGCAAGCATCCTCTCCGTGAAGGAACTCTATGCCGGACGCAAGGTGACCGGTATCTTCCAGCCGCACCTCTACACCCGCACGCGTGACTTTGCCGCCGACTTTGCCGCCAGCCTCTCGCTCTTGGATGAACTGATACTGCTGGACATCTACCCGGCACGCGAGAAACCGATACCGGGCGTCACTTCGCAGATCATCTTCGATGCTGTGACCATCGCCGACAAACGGTTGATCCGCAAGGAAGAACTGCTGGACGTGGTAGCTGCCGAAGCCGGCAAGCTCGAAGTCGTACTGATGCTCGGAGCCGGCAATATTGAACTGTTGGTAGAACCGGTAAAACAAATATTGGATAAAAAAGAATAAATCGTGATCCGTATCGTATCCATAATCGTTGCAACACTGTTGTTCTGTTACATCGTGTTTGTTTCCCTCTTCTTCCGGGAAAACAGGCAGAAGGATTTGTGCCGTGACCTCCAGGTAGTGGTCGTGGACAGTCTCGACAAACATTTTGTGAGCGAGAACGACCTGGTGTATATCCTCAAGAAGGCCGGCTTGAACCCGATCAAGAAGCCGATGGACGAGGTCAACACAGACCGGATTGAAAACGAGCTGCTGAAGAACGAAATGATTGCCCGTGTGGAGGCCTACAAGACTCCTTCCGGCATGATTAAATTGGAAGTAGAGCAAAAAATCCCTATCTTGCGTGTGATAACTCCGCGAGGCAACTATTATGTGGATAATTTGGGAAGCACGATGCCTGTCAGCCGCCGTTATGTGGCGCACGTTCCGGTAGTGAGCGGATATGTGGAAAAAGAGCTGGCGGTAACCGACTTATACAAATTTGCATTATTTTTGCAGGAGAATGATTTCTGGAATAATCAGATAGAACAGATTTACGTTCATCCTGATAACGAGGTGGAGCTGATCCCGCGGGTCGGCAACCACCGTATCGTGCTGGGCTCCTTTGCCGATTTCGAGGAGAAACTGGACAACCTCCGGCTCTTCTACGAGAAAGCGATCCCTAAGGTGGGATGGGAGAAGTACGGTATTATTAGTTTAAAATATAAGGATCAGATTGTTTGTACTAAAAGATAGAGAATATGGCATACACAGACTTTATAGCGGCCATCGACCTTGGCTCTTCTCACATGGTCGGTATGGTAGGCACGAAAGGCCCTGCGGGGACCCTTTCCATTATTGCCTACGAAGTGGAGAACTCCGATACCTGTATACGAAGAGGATGTGTATATAATATAAAAGATGCGGCCGGCAAGATCGTGCGGTTGATCCGCAAACTGGAAAACAAATTGGGCGGTTCCCGCATCGGCAAGGTATATATCGGGGTGGGAGGCCAGTCGCTTCGTTCGGTCAACCACGCTGTGTCGAGAGTGATCGGTAGCGGAACGGTGACCGAAGAGGTGCTGAAGGAACTAAACCAGGAATGCCGGCAATATCGTCCCGATATGCTGGATGTGCTGGATATAGCTGCTCCCGCTTATTACCTCGACAACCAGCCGGAGACTCACCCTGTGGGTCAGGGCTGTTCCCGCATAGAAGCCCGCTATAAGCTGCTCGTCGGCCGTCCATCCCTCCGCCATGCCGTAACCACGAATATGTCGGAGCAGATCAGGATCGATGTGGCAGGTGTCATTGTCTCGCCGCTGGCATTGGCCGATCTGATCCTGACGGAACAGGAGAAGCTGAAAGGGTGCGCACTGATCGATTTCGGTGCAGGCGTTACCTCTGTCACAATGTATAGGGACGGTAGCCTGGCAGGCCTGTATGTCATTCCGTTGGGTAGCCATCTGATCACCCGCGACCTGATGTCCTTAGGTATGCCGGAGAAGGAAGCGGAACGTGTCAAACGCACGTACGGCAACGCTATCTGGGAGAAAGACAACGAACAGCAGATGGTCACGGTAGACTTGGCCGACGGACAGCATTCAAGCGAGATCAAACTCTCGGATATCAATATGGTGGTGGAAGCCCGCAGCCGTGAGATCATCGAAAACATATACGCCCGCTTAGAAGATACGGGCGTGGCGAAAGAGCCCGGTTACAGCATCGTGATTGCCGGCAACGGCGCCGCATTGAAGAATATGCGCGAAGCCCTCAGCGAACGTTTCAAGATGGATGTCCGTTATGCATCCGTCCGCAAAGACCTGATTGCCGACGGCGAGATGATAGCCAACAATCCCGAATATACGACCGCAGTCGCCCTGTTGCTGAAAGGCGCGGAGAACTGCGCCCTTTATATCGCTCCCGAACCGGAGAAACCGAAGGTGGTGGAACCGAAGACCGAGCCGAAGGAAGAACCCGTAATCGTTGAAATAGAAGAAAAGCAGGAGGAACCGCCTGTCGAAAAGCAGGCCGCGGCTACGACGACTAAGAACCGCAACACCGGAGCTAAGAAAGAGGAAGAGAAGAAGAAAGGCAAGAGCTGGGGAATCTTCGACCTCTTCGATAAGGCAGTGGATAGGGCGGCCGGCAAGGTGGACGATATGTTGAATGAGGAATAATCGGTAACAATAAAAAGACAGACGACAATGGACGATAATACATACGATTTTGATTTGGCAAAAGCGCCTCAGACAATCATCAAGGTGATCGGTGTCGGTGGCGGTGGTGGTAATGCGGTCAGCAATATGTACCGCGAAGGTATCCGGGATGTATCTTTCGTATTATGCAATACCGATAATCAGGCGTTGCAGAAGTCGGAAGTTCCCGATAAGCTCCTGATCGGACGGAACACGACAAACGGGCTTGGCTCCGGCAACGTTCCCGAAAAAGGAGAAGCGGCAGCCCTTGAAAGTGAGAAAGAAATCCACGATATGCTCGACGACGGGACCCGTATGGCTTTTGTCACTGCCGGAATGGGGGGGGGCACAGGTACAGGCGCCGGGCCTATCGTTGCAAAGATCTCCAAAGATATGGGAATCCTTACCGTCGGTATCGTCACGATCCCCTTTGTCTTTGAAGGACGTCCGAAGATCGTGAAGGCGTTGAAAGGCGTCAGGAAGATGGCGCAGAACGTAGACTCCCTGCTTGTCATCAACAACGAACGGTTGAGGAATTTTGCCGATATGCCGGTTCCACAGGCCAACCGCAAAGCCGACGAGACGTTGACGATTGCCGCCAAGAGCATTGCCGAGATTGTCACGACCAACCTCGAACAGAACGTCGATTTCGCCGATGTCGACACGACGATGCGCAACAGTGGCGTCGCCCTGATCAGTATCGGTTTCGGGGAGGGCGAAGGACGTTTGCACCAGGCCATCAACGAGGCGTTGGAAAACACGCTGGTGAACGATGTCAACAATATCTTCAATGCCAAGCGTGTGGCGTTTGTCATCTACTATAGCCATGAAGACGAGCTACGCATCAGCGAGATGACGGATATACACAACTTCATGTCCCAGTTCAAGACCGAATATGAGGTGAAGTGGGGACATGGCTATGACGACAGCCTGGGTCATAAGATCAAGATCACGATCCTCGTGACCGGTTTCGGCTTGGAAGACATCCTGACGCAGAGCGAACAGCAAGAGCTTGCCACCGAAGAAGAAATACGCCTCGCAGCAGAGCGGGAAGAAGCCGCAAGGAGAGCGAGAGAAGAAGAAGATAAATGGGTGAAGCAATATTACGGCGAGTATATCGATTCCCGTCCGAATACCGAAATCGTAGTCCTTACCGTCGACGAACTGGACGACGACGCCCTGATTGCTTTCATGGAAGATAAACCGGCTTACAAGCGGACAGCAAAAGATGTGCAGCAGATACGCCGGAAAGGAGAGGAGCCGCGTGCACAAAGCATGTCGTTCACCTCGCCTGCCGCTAACCGGAGCAAGAAGCCTAAATCGGGCGGCACAGTTATTAGTTTTAGATAATGAATAATGAATAATGAAAAATTAATGATGAATAGTTGGGAGCCTGAAGGTTTAATTATTCATTCTTAATTCTTTAATTTACAAAACTATGGATATGTTTGAAAGAGTCAGCGAAGACATTAAAAGCGCAATGAAGGCGAAAGACAAAGTAGCCCTTGAAACACTGAGAAACGTAAAGAAGTTCTTTCTTGAAGCGAAGACCGCTCCGGGAGCCAACGATACATTGACCGATGCTGATGCATTAAAGATCATGCAGAAGCTCGTCAAACAGGGTAAAGATTCCGCCACTATCTATGTGCAGCAAGGACGTCAGGATTTGGCAGACGACGAGTTGGCACAGGTTGCCGTTATCGAAAAGTATCTGCCGAAACAGATGTCTGCCGAAGAACTGGAAGCCGAGCTGAAAGCGATCATCGCACAGGTCGGAGCCGCCGGTCCGAAAGACATGGGCAAGGTAATGGGCGTTGCCTCCAAAGCATTGGCAGGAAAAGCCGAAGGGCGCATGATCTCGGAAGTCGTTAAAAGACTGCTGAATTGAAACTTGAAAATGGAAAATTGAAAGATAAAGAAGAAACACTTTACTTTTCAGTTTTCCATTTTCTTCCTCTTGTTGTCTCCTTATTAATCTAATTTTCAATTCTCAATTTTCAATTACCGGTATGATTACTTTTGTTTGTTGCCTTATTGCACTCATCGTAGGCTATTTCGTCTACGGCAAATTCATTGAACGTATTTTCGGCATCGATGCCAAGCGGCAGACTCCTGCCTATACACATCAGGACGGCGTGGATTACATCCCGATGCCAACCTGGAAAGTCTTTATGATCCAGTTCCTGAATATCGCCGGGCTGGGTCCGATCTTCGGTGCCATTATGGGAGCGAAGTTCGGAACCGCCTCTTTCCTGTGGATTGTACTGGGAAGTATCTTTGCCGGCTCGGTACACGATTACCTGTCCGGCATGTTGTCCCTGCGTCATAACGGGGAGAGTCTTCCCGAAATTATCGGCCGTTACTTAGGTGTGAACTTCAAGCAGTTTATGCGCGGGTTTACGGTGGTCCTGATGGTGCTGGTCGGTTCCGTGTTTGTGGCAGGTCCTGCCGGGCTGTTGGCTAAGCTGACGCCGGAGCATCTGGATGCCACCTTCTGGATCATTGTCGTGTTCCTGTATTATATTCTGGCGACCTTGTTGCCGGTCGATAAGATTATCGGCAAAGTCTATCCACTGTTTGCAGGAGCTTTGCTGTTTATGGCGATCGGTATCCTGATTATGCTGTTCGTCAATCATCCTCCGTTGCCTGAGATTACGGACGGGATGCCGAACACCTATCCCGGTCATTTACCTATCTTCCCGATCATGTTCGTCAGTATTGCTTGCGGCGCTATTTCCGGCTTTCATGCGACGCAAAGCCCGTTGATGGCCCGTTGCATCAAGAATGAGAAGTACGGGCGTCCTATCTTTTTCGGTTCCATGATTACGGAAGGTATCGTTGCGCTGATCTGGGCGGCTGCCGCTACTTATTTCTATCATAACAACGGCATGGGCGAAAACAATGCCGCCGTTGTCGTCGACAGCATCACGAAAGAATGGCTCGGTGCGGTAGGCGGTGTATTAGCGATCCTGGGTGTGATCGCCGCCCCGATTACCTCCGGCGATACGGCGTTCCGTTCGGCCCGCCTGATCGTGGCGGATTTCCTGCATCTCGAACAGCGTAGCATCTCCAAGCGGCTCATGATCTGCATCCCTTTGTTCTTAGTGGCTATCGCTCTTTTGCTTTACAGCCAGAAAGACAAGGACGGCTTCGATATGATCTGGCGTTATTTTGCCTGGAGCAACCAGACGTTGGCCGTGTTTACCTTATGGGCGTTGACCGTCTATCTGGTAATCTCGAAGAAGCCCTATATCGTTACGCTGATCCCGGCCCTGTTTATGACAGCCGTCTGTTCGACATACATCTTTGTCGCCCCCGAAGGCTTAGGCATGGCGACCGGCATTTCACAGATTATCGGTATAGCCATAACAATCGTCGTCTTTGTTTTCTTCCTGATTTGGAAGAAGAAGGTCGGCAAATTATAAAACAGACCTCGTAGGGGAGGGTTCCAAACCCGCCCAATACCGGCAAATGATAATCCGTGTTTTCGGGCAGGTTTGGAACCTGCCCCTACGGAACGGCAATCATTTACCAGAAATCGAAGGAAAAATATCAGAACTGTAAACTGAGGCTTGGGGTTTATCTCTTATCTTTATCCACAGAAACAAATTAAAGGATAACCACCATGAGAAAACTGATAAGTTTAGTAAGCCTCTTTTGCCTGTCGGCCCTCTTGCCTTTGTCTGTAATGGGAGAACCTATCGATCGGGAGGCTGTTGTCAAGCGGCATCGCGTATGCACGACCGGGACGCTCCTGAAAAGTCCGGCACAAGTAGGTAACGGCAAGTTCGCCTTCGGGATGGATATAACCGGATTGCAGACCTTCGTCCCCTTCAACACTCTGTCCGATTGGAGCTGGCATAGTTTCCCCCTCCCCGAAGGGATGAAAGCCGAAGATTACCGTCCGGTTGTCGTGGAGACGCACGGTAAAAAGATCGCCTACGAACTCCGCAACCCCGACCAGCCGGAACTGTCCGAATGGCTGACCAAGAACCCCCACCGCTATAACCTGGGTCGCATCGGTTTCCGCCTGCTCCGCGAAGACGGTACGGAAGCGCAGGAAATCGACCTCGGCAACGCCCGCCAGGAGATCGACCTGTGGACGGGTGTCGTTTACAGCCGTTTCGAACTGAACCGCAAGGAAGTGAAAGTGCGTACCGTCTGCCATCCCGATAAAGACATGATCGGAGTCAGCATCGAGTCCGAACTGCTGAACGACGGCAATATGAGCATCTATCTCGATTTCCCCTATCCCGACGGACGCTATTTCAAACAGTATATAGGTCGCTACGACACGATCTCAGGCCATACCTCCACACTCGAGAAATTAGCTCCGAACTCGGTCCGTATCGCCCGCACGATGGACGACACGCACTATTACGCCACCCTCGACTGGACCGGCCCCGCCACCTTCAGCCGTGAATCGGAAGAGACGCATAAGTTCCTCCTCCAGCCCCGGCATATCTCCACCTTCTCCTTTACCTGCTGCTTCTCTCCCGAACCGGTCGCAGGCGTGACCGAGCCGGTCGCCACTATTGAGCGGAAGAGTGCCGCTAGCTGGGAGAAATACTGGCGTTCGGGAGCCGCCATCGACCTCTCCGGCAGCAAGGACCCGCGCTGGCTGGAACTGGAACGCCGCATCGTCCTCTCGCAATATCTGATGCGCGCGAACGAAAGCGGCCTGTTGCCACCCCAGGAATCCGGCTTAGTAAACAACGGCTGGTTCGGCCGTTTCCATTTCGAGATGATCTGGTGGCACGGTGTGCACTACGGGCTGTGGAACCGGATGGAATGTTTCGACAACTACCTGAACGTCTATAAGGACTTTATGCCGGCAGCCCTCGAACGAGCCAAGAGCGAAGGCCGCACCGGTGCACGTTGGCCCAAATGTACCGGGAACTTCAACCGCGAATGGCCCGGCAGCGCCCATGCCTACCTGATCTGGCACGAACCCCATCCGGTCTACTTCGCCGAGATGCAATACCGTCGGAAGCCTGTACCCGAGACATTGGAGAAATGGAAAGACATCGTGCTGAACACGGCCGACTATATGGCGGATTATCTTTTTTACGACAAAAAGACGAAACAATATGTCTTGGGCCCTCCCGTCGTCGTCGTTTCCGAGAATACGGACCCGTTGCAGACCATCAACCCGATTTTCGAGTTAGGCTATTTCCGCTACGGCCTGCGTACGGCGTTGGAGTGGGCGGACCGCCTCGGCCTGCCGGAAAAACGGACGAAAAAATGGAAGGAAGTGCTCTCGAAGATGGCGCCCCTTCCCGTTGCCGATGGTGTCTATACCACCTACGAGGGCATCCCCGATATGTGGACGAAATATACTTACGAGCATCCGGCCCTGACCGGTGTCTACGGTATGCTGCCCGGTGACGGGGTAGACCTCGCGACCTTCAAGCGTACGCTGGAGAAAGTCAGCAAGGAATGGCAGTTCAACCGCATCTGGGGTTGGGATTTCCCGATGTTGGCAATGGCCGCCGCCCGTACGGGACAGCCGGCGCTGGCTATCGATATGCTGATGCACCCATCCGCCGGATTCCAGTTCGACGAACACGGTCTGGCGACAGGCGGCCCGTTCCCCTATTTTCCTTCCAACGGGGCGTTGCTGACGGCAGTCGCCATGATGTGTGGCGGTTGGGACGGCTCCGTGGGTGAGGCTCCCGGTTTTCCGAAAGACGGGAGTTGGACGGTCTGCTACGAAGGGTTTGTTCCGATGCAGTGACAATGGCAGTATGCCGGAAAAACTGTCAAAACTGTCAAAACTTCGCCCCCCATTTTTGAAAATGAGCAATGAATATGTAATGATGGCTATCTGTTGATTATTAATCGATTAACTATTATTTCCTGCATTTTTTCATTCATTTTGAGCCTATGAGGAATGTCTTTTACGGACATTTTAGAGAGGAAACGATGGCAATGTATTGTTTGGAGTAGGTCGAAATTCCGTAGAAGGATGAAAATGTCCGTCAAAGCTTCGGTAAATTGGCAGGATAGTAGCTTTGAAAGTTGGAATTTATTATTATAATATGCTGTTATTCTGCTTGTTGTTGCTATTAATCGGGAATTTCGGAGCGAATGTGACAATTAAAATATGTGGGGCGAAGTTTTGACAGTTTTGACAGTTTTTGGGAGGAAAATCAGACAATCACCGAAAAACAAACGAATAGGCATCGGATTAAAAACGGATAAGCACCCCTCTGAAACGCAGTAAGCATCAATGGTTTCCTTGAAAAGCACCGATTTTTGGACCAAAACGGGCGTTGATGAATTTTTAGACTTGGTATTTGAGGAATAAATAATTGAAAATGAAAGTATTGAGTGGTAGGAAAATGACTAAAAAAAACGATCCTTTTTTTTAGTCATTTTTTTTGCCTATCTTCGGAGTTCGTATCGGAAAGACGGTTTTTTGTACTCAAATTGCTATCTAATTGATAAGAAAGGATATAGAGGTACGAAATTTTTTACAGAAAAGAGTTGTGGTTTAAAAAGGAATGCGTATTTTTGTCTCGTAAAAATGACGAATTTAAACGATCGTTTTTGCTGTCAAAATACAAAAGTTAACACGTGTACATTATATACGTGTACATATATAATAGTAAAAAGTAAGAACTGACATTTCAATTAACTGTATTATTAATATTAAAATTTAGATTATGAACAAATTGTTTTCTACACTTTGTGCTGGTGTTGTTCTGGCAACTGTAGGGACTACATCTGTTTCAGCGATTAAGTTGAAAGCAGACGGTGCTTACAACAACAAATTGTATCAGATTACGGTTGGTACGGCTACAAGCGATTCTGTCTTGTATATGACTAATCGTGCTGATGGAAATGACTCTCTTTATGTGAAAAAGCTGAGTGACGTCTCAGCTAATGAATTTGCCAATACTTTATGGTGTGTTGCTGTCTCTAAATCTGCACAACAAGGACAGTCTTATACGTTTGACTTTTTAAATAAAGCAACAGGTAAGAAGTTAGCGATTGATGGAGATAATGTTTTGAGTGAAAATTGGGCAGCAACAACAGGACTCCCTGTTGGAACTGAGATTGACGGATGGGCTTTCTCTATGAAAGCAGGTGATGACGATTTGGAAACCGGTATGCCTCTGTATTCTTATATTCCTGGAAAGAATAAAGTTGCAGCGTTGGCGTTTAATGCGAGTGGCGTTACTTCTGCCCCGAATGTCTCATCTATAGGTGCAGGTCATATGACTGCTGTAGAAATGGATGCCGTAGATGCATCTAAACCTGCTATGATTGCTAATGGTTGGATTTTTACAGTAACAGCTCCGAAACGTTTGTCTTTGGATGCAAAAGCCTTGCATACAATTTTGGGCTCTCGTGACTCTGCTCTCATTAACTTCGATTTCTTTAAGCAGATTGCAAACAAAGAAGAGAAGTTGGATCACGAAAAAATCCAGAATAATGTGTTTGCACAAGGTTTAGTTGCTGTAGATGATGCTACTACAGGTGGTGTATTTCTGATGAAGGCAGACAAAAGCGCTTATTTGCGTATTGACACAGCATATCAGAATGCTTCTGGAGACGACTTTTTGACATTCACGGATACAACAAAGGTCGCAACATTCGAAGCTGATAAAGCTGCTCAAAAAACAGGTATCTATACTTTCTTCTTTAACTATGCACCGGAAGGTGACAGCTTGTTCATCAAGATGGATACTGCTATTTATAGTGCAAATATAGGTAAAGGACCGTTCGATGTTTATAGAACAGGTAATGATAGTACACATGTGGTTTTGCAAGATTTGGAAGCTAATCAATCTTGGGCTTTAACTGTTGGAAAGGACACGATCCGTACACGCATCGGTTTGGGCTTTGGAACATGTACATCCTCTTCTTCTAACAAGACAACTCTTGACGAAGGTCTGTACCTGATCAAGAATAAAGAAGGTAAATACCTGGCTATGCCGATCCACGAAGACTCCACTTATCACTGGGTTTCTTTGGAAGCTAACGTTGAACCGTGGGATATGCCTTCATTCCAGTGGGTTGTTGAAAAGATTAATAAAAAGGATGCATCTCCGATCAAGATCACAAACCGTGAGTTCAGCGCAGTAGTTGCAGATGCTTTGCAGCTTTACAACGATGCTGACGCTACAATCTTTGGTGAAGCGGTAGCCGTAGAGGCTGGTTTCGTAAAAGCTTCTAAAGAAGTGATGGCTGATGCTCACAGAGGGTATCGTTTCTTGGACAAAGACTCTCTGAAAGTTACTTCTTACAAGTTGCAGTACTGGACAGCTTTCGCTTCCGATGATCTGTATATGGGTGCGATGAAGAGCGGTGACTCTGTAATCTATGTAGGTGCAAAAGATAACTATGTATTGGCTGCCACAGGTGCTGAAGCTGACTTCGGTTACAAAGGTAACGTAGAAGGTTTGGCTCAGTTGAAACGTCAGGCTTATACAATGAAGTCAAGAGGTTCTAACAAGATGGTTGTTGAAGCTGGTGAAAACAGAATCGCTGTTTCTGATGCAGCTGCTGCTGATACTGCTAAGTTCTTCTTCAAGGCAAACAACAATGTAGAAGGCAAGATCTATTATGCTCTGATCGACACAGCCTTCAAACTGACTCCGGACTCATTGCGCAAAGTCGGTGTGGATGAAAACAACAAGTATCTGAAGAGACAGATCATGACTGAAACCCGTACTTCCGCATTCTCTGTAGAAGTAGACAATACTCCGGTTTACCGTCGTTTCAACTCTCTGAAACTGGAAGGTAATGAAGGCGATGCTGCCGATACATTGCGTTTCGTAGAAAAATATCGTGGCGAATTCTTGCAGATGGAAGCTAACGAACACTTCATGGTAGAAGGTATCAACTTCTTGGGTATCGATGCTGTCAACAAGGGTGAAGGCAAATCATTCTATGTAGATACAGCTTGGGTGAACCGTGGCTTGGGTTATATCAAACCGCAGTATCTGGTATCTATCGACCGTGTTCCGGCTGAAGATGTTGTGATCCGCAAGAAATGTCCGCTGTGTGTAGAAATGGGCGATGCTGCTCCTGACCACTGTATCCACGATGAATACATCACGGAAGAAGGCTTCGAAAGAGGTAAATATCTGGTTAATTTCGTTGACTCTGCAAGTGTTGACAATTACAAATGGGGTAAATACAGCCGTGTCGGTTTCGTAGACGCTTTGCATATTGGTGACAGCTTGTATCTGTTGCTTGACCAGTTCGCAGGTCTGGATACGAAAGATATTGATGTAGCTGCAATCGCAAATGCTGATAGTATTTCCAAGACTGTAAGTGTAGATAGAAATGGCAACGGCCGTTACATCAAGAACCTGACGGGTGACAAACATAAGGCTTACACTTGGTCATTCCGTTTCGTAGACCTTGAAAATGCTGCTGTAGAAGAAGAAGCGAACCGTTCGTTCTTGTTCGAGTCTCTGGCTCAGAATGCAGCTGACTACATCCAGCCTCAGAACGCTTCTTGGTTGAAGATGCAGAACGGTTGTCTGGTAATGTCTGATCCGAATGAATCAACTTTCAACGAAATCAAGACAGGTGGTGACGATGCTTTGATCTTCAATATCGAAGAAGGTAAAGCTGACGATATGGCTACAGACAACGAAGTAATCGCTACATCTGAAGTAACAGTTATCGCAGGCGAAGGCAATGTGACGATCGCTAACGCTGCCGGCAAGAAAGTTGTTATCTCTAACATCTTAGGCCAGACTGTTGCTAACACTGTTATCTCTTCTGACAACGCTGTTATCGCTGCTCCTCAGGGTGTAGTTGTAGTAGCTGTTGAAGGTGAAGAAGCTGTTAAAGCTATCGTTAAATAATAAATGTGTTACACACGTAGGGATGCACGGGCGTGCATCTCTACACACGTACACAAAAATTATAATCAAATAATTCTAAGATTCATCGTGCGGCATTCCCGGAACGCCAGCTTTTACAGCTTACCGTCCGAATCAGCCAACTACCCCGCGAGGGCGAACAAGCGATGAATATTAATACTAAAGTAATGAAATCAAAAAAAGTTCATCTGCTCTCCCTCTGTGAAGACCGAAGTAGACAAAAAACAATCCCTTGCAGTCATAGATTGCAGGGGATTCGTTTTTTATTGGAAAGAAATTGAAAAGATAATTGATCTTTCGCTCTTTATGTACGGTATATTTACTTATATTTGTCATCGAAGTAATAACAGTTGCAGCTAAAACATTTAATTATGAACAAATTTGTCAATCCTTTCTCGGATTACGGCTGGAAAAAGATTTTAGTATTACCTTTGCATGAGTGTGATACGCTTTATAAGAAGTGGTTATATGTCTTAAACAACATCGAGATCATGGAACGATTACCCCAGGAACTGAATAACCAGATATTCCGCAAGCTGAAAAGCATCGTGGAGGTAGAGCGCATGACCCCCGATCAACGCTTGGAATACGAACTAAGCATATCCGTCGAACGTGACCTTTCCGCCGCCCTCGATACCAGCTTCGAAGATGGGATGGAGAAAGGGTTGGAGAAAGGGTTGGAGAAAGGAATAGAAAAAGGCAAGGCGGAAGGCATGAAGCACGGAGTAGAAAAAGGCAAAGCCGAGGAACAGCGCCTTATCGCTGCCAATTTGAAAAAGCAGGGAATCAATATCGAAACGATTGCGCAATGTACCGGTTTGCCGGTAAAAGAAGTTAGCGAGTTGTAGTCTGTTAGTGCTCGTCAATTGAACCGGCCGGGTTGTTTAAGCACATGACAATCCGGTTTACAGCATATGATGCTTCTTCAACTCCTTCCTCAGCTCTAACGCTTTCCCGTCCGTCACCTTGTCCATCAGTGCCCAGAAACGGTCGCTGTGATTCATCTCTATGGTGTGGCAAAGTTCGTGGAGGAGGACGTAGTCGATCAGGGGCCAGGGCAGGAGCATCAGCGAGAGGGAGAGGTTGATGCTGCGGCGTGGCGTGCAACTTCCCCAATGGCTTTTGCTGTTGAATATCTTTACACCCGTGCAGGTGAAGCCGTGCCGGGAGGCCAGGTCGAGCAACCGTGTAGGCAAGAGGCGGCGTGCCTCGTGCCGGAGGGCCTGTTCTAAGAGGTCCTTTAGCAGTTTTTGTACACGTTCGTCGGCAAAGTCGGTCTGTGCGGGGCAGGCGATATGCAGGATGCCACCCTCTAATTTCATATAGAAGTTAGCCCGGTCGGTACGGAAGATATGGAGGCGGAACGTTGCGGTCTGCATTTCCGTCTCGTCCGTCAGGAGCGGGCGGGCGGGATGTTTGGCAAGGGCTATGAGAAGTTTTTTTCTGTTTTCGCGGATAAAAGCCAGCATACGCGCTTCGTCGCCCCTCGGAGGCATCGTAGCCGTAATCATGCCCTTGGAGATTTTCAGCGTGTAGCGTGTAGCACGGGGACTGGTGCGGAGGAGGATGGTTCCCAGCTCTTTGTCTTGTATCGTCTTTTCCATATCGCTTGCAAAAGTAATGTTTTATGGGCAAACAATATATGGTTGAAATTGATTATCTTTGCGGCCGGATAACGAAAATGAGTATAAACAATATAATAAATTAAGCAATCATGAGCAAGAAAGCCCTTTTAATGATTCTTGACGGCTGGGGTATCGGCGATCAAGGTAAAGACGATGTAATCTTTAATACTCCCACTCCTTACTGGGACAGCCTGCTGGCCACTTATCCTCATTCACAGTTACAGGCAAGCGGCGAAAACGTAGGGCTGCCTGACGGACAAATGGGTAACTCTGAAGTCGGTCACCTCAATATCGGGGCCGGACGTATCGTTTACCAGGATTTGGTGAAGATCAACCGTGCTTGTGCCGACAACAGCATCATGAAGAACCCTGAAATCGTTTCTGCTTTCTCTTACGCCAAAGAACATGGCAAAAACATCCATTTCATGGGGTTGACCTCCAACGGTGGCGTACACAGTTCCTTCGACCACTTGTTCAAACTCTGCGATATCTCTAAGGAATACGGTATAGACAATACTTTCATCCACTGCTTCATGGACGGTCGCGACACGGACCCGAAGAGCGGTAAAGGATTTATCGAACAACTGACGGCCCATTGTGAACAGTCGGCCGGTAAGATCGCTTCCATCGTCGGCCGTTTCTATGCAATGGACCGCGACAAACGTTGGGAACGCGTGAAAGAAGCCTACGACCTGCTGGTTGAGGGCAAGGGAAAACAGGCTACCGACATGGTGCAGGCTATGCAGGAATCTTACGACGAAGGTGTGACCGACGAGTTTATCAAGCCGATCAACAACGCTACCGTAGACGGTACGATCAAAGAAGGCGATGTCGTGATCTTCTTCAACTACCGTAACGACCGTGCAAAAGAATTGACTGTCGTGCTGACTCAGCAGGATATGCCGGAACAGGGTATGCACACGATCCCGGGCCTGCGGTATTATTGCATGACTCCGTACGACGCTTCTTTCAAAGGCGTCCACATCCTGTTCGACAAAGAAAACGTCCGGAACACACTGGGAGAATATCTGGCTGAAAAAGGTAAGACACAACTCCATATCGCCGAAACGGAAAAGTATGCTCACGTGACCTTCTTCTTCAACGGCGGTCGCGAAACTCCGTACGAAGCAGAAGAACGCATCTTAGTTCCGAGTCCGAAAGTAGCTACTTACGACCTGAAGCCGGAAATGAGCGCTTACGAAGTAAAGGACAAATTGGTTGAGGCTATCGGTTCGCAGAAGTTCGATTTCATCGTTGTGAACTATGCCAATGGCGACATGGTAGGCCACACCGGTATCTACGGTGCTATCGAAAAAGCGGTTACTGCTATCGACAACTGCGTGAAAGACACGGTCGAAGCTGCCAAAGCTAACGGCTATGAAATCATCATCATCGCCGACCACGGTAATGCCGATCATGCGCTCAACGAAGACGGCACTCCCAACACGGCACACTCCCTGAACCCTGTCCCTTTTGTATATGTAACCGAAAACAAGAATGCAAAAGTCGAAAACGGTGTCCTGGCCGATGTCGCTCCGTCTATCCTGCACATCTTAGGCATGGCGCAGCCGGCTGATATGACAGGACGTGACTTGATTAAAAACTAAAGATTTATGATTTCTGATTTATGATTTATTGTCGATGCATAAATCATAAATCATAAATCATAAATCAGAAATCAGAAATCATAAATTCTTTCATCGTGATTCAAATAGACAATACTTTGGTCAGCCTCGACGTCCTCGAACGTCAGTTTTTATGCGATCTGTCGCATTGCAAAGGTGTTTGCTGCGTGGAAGGTGATTCCGGCGCTCCTTTGTTGGAGGAAGAGGTGGGCGAACTGGAAAAAGCCCTTCCGGTTATCTGGGACGATCTGGCGCCGAAAGCCCGGGAGATCATTAAGAAACAAGGCGTTGCCTATATTGATGAGGAGGGCGACTTGGTGACCTCTATCGTAAACGGCAAGGACTGTGTTTTTACCTGTTACGATGCGGATGGTACTTGCAAGTGTGCGGTGGAGAAGGCTTATCGCGAAGGCAAGCTCTCTTTCTATAAGCCGGTTTCCTGTCATCTTTACCCGATCCGTGTGGAAAAATACGATACGTTCGAAGCGGTTAATTACAATCGTTGGAATATCTGCAAAGCTGCCGAGATATTGGGTAAGAAAGAAAAACTCCCGGTCTATAAGTTCTTGAAAGAACCGCTGATCCGCCGTTTTGGAAAGGAATGGTACGACGCGCTTGAAGAGATTGCCGGAGAGTGGGAGAAACAGAAGAAAGAAGAATAAAAAAGGTATAGCTCTTCCCGGAAAAGCCTATACCCTTTGAGGCAAAAGCCTATATCCTTTTGATCGAAAGGGTATAGGCTTTTGCTTTTTTAAATATCTGTTTTGCGTATCAGGTCGGCCGATTTGCCTTCCTCGTTCAGATAGGTTTCGATATGGCGCTTTTTCTTGTCTTCCAGGATCTCGTCGATGGCGATCAGGATGCCGGTTTCTTCCACCTCTCCAAACTCATGGTTGATAGCTGTACCGAATACGCGCATCTTGGGGGAGAGGCTCATATAAGCATTGACAAGCGGCGGCACATTGATGCCGAACTTACGGACCTCCTGGTTCAACACCTTATAATTATCCTTGAAGTTGTCATACTTGAAAAGCTCCTGCATCTTTTCCAGGTCCGTGCCTGTCTCCAAAGGATAGACCGGTGTGATCAGCTTCTCCGGATCGGGGAAGTGCATGTTCAGGAAATACAGGATCATGTTGCGCGCTTCGGAGTTGTAGGTGTTGTACATCGTCACCTTCCCGAAATAATACTGCAAGCTGGGGTCCACCACGGAAAGAGCCCCTAAGCCGTCCCAGAGGTTATCCAGCACGAACAGCCCCTTTGCGCTGCCACAACGCGTCGACTGGTATTCCAGTGTCACGAACGAACGGCCCAACTCGACCGTGTATGGCAGATATTCTTTATTGAATGTATCGGAGAAATTAAACAGATGGGAAGTCGCCAAAATAGGTTTGCCGGCTTTATCGAATTTAACGTCCGAGCCGCAGAGGAAGCGGTAACCGCCCAAAATCTGTTCGTCTTCTGGGCTCCATACGATAAGCTGGCGGTAAGCGCCTTCCATAGTGTCGTATTCGTCGATATCGACCGGAAAGCCGGTCCCGCCACCGTAAAACCGGAAGGCGATCTCACGGAGTCGCCCGATCTCCTGCATCACATTAGGAGAGTCGTGGGCTGTGACAATGTATATTTCATTGTTGGATTTGTTGGTTCTCCGTAGCTTCTTGTCCCCAGTCAGTTCTGCTTTCAGGAGAGCACGGTCGATCGGTTTGATAATGTCTTGCATATAATAAAAGTCTATTATTTCTTTAGATTATAAACGACTTCCTTCATCCATTCGGCCCACTCGGCCGGTTTGCGGCTGCCCGTGAAGGTCTGCCAGGGAATCGGTTTCCCGAAATGGATACGGAATGTCTTGTGTTTGCTTTTGAACATCTCGTCGGGCAGATAAATCATTTCGTAATTCATCTTTATGCCCAATGCTTTGCGCAGGTTGGCGAGACGGTAGAAAAAGTTGGAGTTGCGCCCTTCGAAAAAGACCGGTACGATGTCACGCCGGTATTCCACGGCCTTCTGGATAAACGACTTTTTCCATTCGGTGTCCTGTATCTTTCCGTTTTGCTTGCGTGAACATAGGCCGGCAGGGAATGTGATGATCTGGTTGTCCGAAGCATAGGCCTCTTCGATCAGTGCGGCGTTCTTTTTCCCCTGCGCCCCGTGTTTGTTGATGGGGACGAAGATGGATCGCAGATTGGACAAGTAGAGCAGCAGGTCGTTCACCAAATAGCGGATCTTCCCGTCGAAACGACCGCCGATAACGGCCGACAGGCAAATCCCGTCCAGTCCGCCCAGCGGATGGTTGGATGCGAATATATACCGCCCTTCGGCAGGGATATTCTCTTCATTTACCAATTCCAGGTTCAAGTCAAAATATCCGATCAACTCCTGCATGAACGCCACCCCGTCTTTATCGTGATACCGGCGGAGGATGTCGTTCAGCTCATCCTGATGAACAGTACGGATCAGATAGCGGACTACAAAACCGGGAATCTTCCGGGCTGCCGAAGGCGCCTTTTGCTGTAATACCTGTTTGATGTCTATCTGTGTAATACCTTCTTGTGTCATTTTGCATAACTCTTACAGGAAGCAAAGATAGAGTTAATAATTAAAAGTCAATGCTTTCGGGAAAAGTTTTTAAGTGTCGTCTACAACAATTCACGTTGCATTTCTGTTGTTATTAGTTAGTACGGAACGTGTAGGCCCTGATGATACGCCTGCGAAGTGGCGTAAGGTGTTAATTCCAAAATAGATAGAAAGGTGATTCCTACCTTTGGGTAATGCATTTTTAACATTTAAGGCTTTCTGTTTTTACCTTTTTTGTGTAAATATTAAATTAAAAGGCGCGTTATTTGTGACATTAAAACGAGAGATTTATTGATATGAGGAAGTCTACGATTTGGTTGCTTGCGGTGGTGATGGCTTTTGCCTTTGCCGGTTTACTCTTTTTGCAGGTAAAATATGTAAGCATCATACTCAAAAAAAGTAGCGAGCAGTTCAATGAAACTGTCAAAAGATCGATGCACCAAGTCTCGAAAAACCTGGAGCTCGACGAAACGGCCCGTTATCTGGAGGAAGATCTCAGCCGCGACGAAGCCAACAATTATCTTTACCAGAACGGACAGAACAACCTCGGCGGCGGAATCATCACCGAGAAAAAATACAAGATGCAGTTCACCAATGCCGACGGCACGATAGAACATATCGAATTCCATAGCGACATCCAGACACGGAAGTTCGAGCCACTCTCTTCATTAGGCAGCAATAAGTCGCCTAAAAGCATTGTCAGTACGTCAAAAGATTTGCAACAAACGTTGAAACGCCGCTATCAGTACCAGAGCGGATTGTTTAACGAAGTGATCTTGAATATTTTGCATACAGCAAGCCTGAAGCCGATCGAAGAAAGGGTAGATTTTAAAAAGCTGAATAATTACTTAAAATCAGAATTTATTAACAACGGATTGAACCTGCCGTTCGTCTTTTCTGTTATTAACAAAGACGGAAATATAGTGTACCAGAACGGGGATATTCCTCCTGTATCAGACGTGATTCAACAGGTATTATTTCCCAACGATCCTCCTTCGAAACAGAATTACCTGAAAGTGTACTTCCCGACGAAGGGTGATTATATTTCAAGTTCTGTAACATTTATTGTACCGTCGATCATCTTCTCGCTGATACTTTTGGTGACGTTTATCTTTACCATTTATATCGTATTCCGTCAGAAGAGACTTTCGGAAATGAAGAATGATTTTATCAACAATATGACGCACGAACTGAAGACACCGGTTTCGACCATCTCGCTCGCCGCACAGATGCTGAAGGATTCGGATATCACAAAGAGCCCCGACGTGTTCAAGCATATCTCGGGGGTGATCAACGACGAGACGAAACGATTGGGTTTCTTGGTGGAAAAGGTGCTGCAAATGTCACTGTTTGAACGTCAGAAAGCGGCCCTCAAGCTGAAGGAGGTGGATGCGAACGATTTGCTGGCAAGTGTTGCCAATACATTCGCCCTGAAGGTCGAGAAGTACGACGGCACGATCGATATCGATTTGCAAGCGGAAGATTCGGACATTTACGTGGATGAGATGCACATCACCAACGTATTGTTCAACCTGCTGGATAACGCAGTGAAGTATCGCCGCCTCGAAGTACCGCTGACGCTGATGTGCCGCACCTGGAACGAGAACGGCAAGTTGTTGATATCGATCGAGGACAATGGTATCGGGATCAAGAAAGAATACCTCAAGAAAGTATTCGACCGCTTCTTCCGCGTACCGACAGGAAACGTACACGACGTGAAAGGGTTCGGTCTCGGACTTGCTTACGTCCGTAAAATAGTAGAGGACCATAAAGGTACGATCCGTGCCGAAGTGGGAACCGGAAATGTAGGAACAAAATTTATTATTACTTTACCTCTTATAAAAAGTTAGTTATGGAAGAAAAACTAAAAATCTTCTTTTGCGAAGACGACGAGAACCTGGGTATGCTATTAAGAGAATACTTGCAGGCAAAAGGTTATGTGACTGACCTCTTCTCCGATGGAGAAGCCGGTTACAAAGGTTTCACCAAAGGCAAATATGACCTTTGCGTATTGGACGTGATGATGCCGAAAAAAGACGGTTTCACACTGGCGCAGGAAATTCGTTCTATCAACCCTGATATCCCTGTTATCTTCCTTACGGCCAAGACTATGAAGGAAGATATCCTGGAAGGTTTCAAAATCGGTGCAGATGATTATCTGACCAAACCTTTCAGCATGGAAGAGCTTTTGCTCCGTATCGAAGCGATCCTTCGCCGCGTGAAAGGCAAGAAGATGAAAGATATTCCTTTCTACAAGTTAGGCAACTTCTTGTTCGATACCCAGAAACAAACACTGGCTATCGGCGACAAGGTTACGAAGCTGACAACTAAGGAATGCGAACTTCTGAGTCTCCTTTGCGCACATGCAAATGAAATTCTGGAACGTAATTATGCACTGAAGACAATCTGGGTAGACGATAACTACTTCAATGCCCGTAGCATGGACGTGTATATCACGAAACTTCGTAAACTGTTGAAAGATGATCCGGGAATCGAAATCATCAACATCCACGGTAAGGGCTACAAGCTGATCACTCCTTCAGGTGAAGAAGCTGCCCGCGAAGAAGGCATCCAGGTTCTTTAATCAGATTTACCGGACGCGAACTACGCGGACGAGCGCAGAGTAACGCAGAGATATTATCATCAATAAAGGATAAGTCTGCGTTAGTCTGCGCTTTCTGTTTTAGGGGATGGTGACGGAAGTCCGTATCACTCGTTGGTCTCTTCGTGTTTCCTGCCTGTGAAACTTTAGTTTCCTGCCGATGAAACTTTTGTTCCCTGCCTGTGAAACTTTTGTTTCATGCAAGGGAAACTATTGGGACACACGGGAAACTCTGAGAAATTGCTTATATTTGTGTGCAATTAAATAAAGATATGATGAACGATAGACCGCTTATTCTGATTACAAATGATGATGGTGTTGAAGCCAAAGGGATAAAAGAGCTCACCGAGTGCCTTAGGGATCTCGGGGATATTGTGGTTTTTGCCCCCGACGGGCCCCGTTCGGGAATGGCAAGCGCAATCACTTCGCTCGTACCTATTAAATATACATTGGTGAAGAAAGAAAAAGGACTGACGGTTTATAGCTGTACCGGGACCCCGGTCGATTGCGTGAAACTGGCTATTAACGAAGTGCTGGACCGCAAGCCCAGCCTGTTGGCTTCGGGGATCAATCACGGCGGCAACCATGCCATCTGCATCCAGTATTCCGGTACGATGGGGGCGGCTGCCGAAGGATGCGTGTTCGGCATCCCTTCGATGGGCGTGTCGTTGTTGGACCACCATGCGGATGCAGACTTTACCGAAAGCTGTCGCCTGGGACGTATGCTTGCCCGACGGATCATAAAAGAAGGGTTGCCGCACGGTACTTATCTGAACCTGAACGTCCCCAATATTCCGAACGTCAAAGGTATGAAGGTCTGCCGGCAGGCGGACGGACGCTGGACTAATGAATTCAAACGGTCGGAGAACGCAACGGGCGAACCTGTGTTCTGGCTCGCCGGCTCGTTCGAGAATGCCAAGCCGATCCATGCCGACAACGACACTCTGGCGCTCGACAGTGACTATGCTTCGCTTGTCCCTTGCAAGATAGATGTGACGGACTATGACTTTTTAGCAAAGCTAAAAAGTCAATGGAAAATTGAAAATTGAAAATTATGTGTTGCTGTTTCCAACTTTCAACTCTCAACTTTCAACTTTCAACTGAAAAAATATGAAATATTTTTTAATAGCTGGCGAAGCCTCCGGTGATTTGCATGCCTCCAACCTGATGGCAGCACTGAAGGAGCAGGATGCGGAAGCGGACTTCCGTTTCCTGGGGGGCGATCTTATGCAGGCTGTCGGGGGGACGTTGGTGAAGCATTACAGGGAGATGGCTTTCATGGGCTTTATCCCCGTATTGCTCAATCTCGGCACGATCCTGAACAATATGAAAGCCTGCCAGGAGGAAATACGGCGGTATAAGCCAGATGTGGTGATTCTGATCGATTATCCGGGGTTCAACCTGAAGATAGCCAAATATGTAAAGACACAGTTGGGGTTGCCCGTCTACTATTATATCTCTCCGAAGATATGGGCCTGGAAGCAGTATCGTATCAAGGATTTCCGCCGCTATGTAGACCGGATGTTCTGCATCCTGCCTTTCGAAGTGGAGTTTTTCCGTAACCTCGACTATCCGGTGGACTATGTGGGCAACCCTTCGGTCGATTCGGTTGCCAACTATACCGTAAAACAGGCGGTCGAACCGGACACTTTCCGCGGGGATGAACAGTTGGACGAACGCCCCGTACTGGCACTGTTGGCAGGTAGCCGTCGCCAGGAGATCAAAGACAACCTTCCGACCATGCTGAAAGTGGCAGCCGCCTATCCGGACCACCAACCTGTGATTGCCGGTGCTCCCGGTCTGGAACCGGAATATTACAGGCAATATATCGGCAATGCGGATGTCAAGATCGTGTTCGGCAAAACCTATCCTCTCCTTAGCCATAGCGATGCGGCACTCGTCACATCGGGGACGGCTACGCTCGAGACATCGCTTTTCCGTGTCCCGCAAGTTGTCTGCTATTATGTGGCGGCCGGCCGGCTGGCAAGTTTTATTTTCCGCCATTTCTTCCATACGAAATACATTTCGCTTGTTAATCTGATAGCCGGACGCGAAGTGGTGCAGGAGCTGTTCGGAGCCCGGTTCTCATACGGCCAGATACACGACGAGTTGGGGCGCATCCTGAATGATCCTCTCTATCGTAAACGTATGCTCGACGGCTACGACGAGATTATCCGCCTTCTCGGAAAACCCGGAGCTTCCCGCCGTACAGCGGAGCTTATCTACCAATCACTGAAGCATTAACATCTTTTATAAACAGTCTTTGCAGCATTTCACGATTGTCCAACATCTTCCTTTATAGAAAGAAAAATTAAACAATTTAGTGATACATGTTATGAAGACGTTGAAAAGTTTTATGCTATTAATCGGAATCATGTTAGGTTCTACTGCTTTTTATTCTTGTTTGGATGATGACGATGCTTATAGTGAGTATTGGAATGCGACACCTGCCATTGTGACGGTCAAGCCGTTAGGCGACAATACTTTTTATATGCAATTGGACGATTCGACTACTCTGTATCCGACCAATCAATACTTTCCCGGAAGCTTGAAAGAGACACGTGCTTTCGTGCGTTACAATATTGAAGACAAGAAAGAGAGGGACTACGATTATGCAGTCCAACTGCTGAGAATGGACACGCTGTTGACCAAACAGATCGCCCCTGATCTGGGAGCAGAGAATGATGCTTACTATGGTACCGACATGCTTGCTTTGAACGGTGCGAGCGGTTGGGCGAGAGGAGGTGTTTGGATAGAAGATGGATATATCACGTTCGATTTTCTTGTCAATGTCGGAGAGCAGCATTTCCTGAATCTGGTGCAGGCGAATGCAGCTGACCCTTATGAATTGGAGTTCCGGCATAAGGCTGAAGGTAGCAACTACAGATATGACCCGCTACCGGGCCTGGTTTCCTTCAAACTGGATAAGTTGCCGAGCACGGAAGGTAAGACCGTTAAGTTGAAGATCAAATATAAATCTTTTGCTACAAACGAGTACAACACTGTCGAGTTGGATTACAAATCAAAAGATACAGAAGACTAATAACCTTCCCACATAACTTTTATTTTTATCATTTAGTTCAAGGAGAAAGGCATCGGGATGATGCCTTTCTTTTTTATATGCAATTGTTTATGAACTGAATGCCGGTTAATTTACGAACAATCCTTTCTTTTTTATCGGAAAAATGCAACGTTTCTCCGGTCCCCTTCGTTTATATATATGAAAATGGAAGAAACAAATGCACATCTGATCGAGGGGTGTCGACGTGGTAAACGGACTGCGCAGCTCGCCCTTTACAAGCAATTCGCACAACGGCTGTATGTCGCCTGCCTGCGTATTGTCGGTAACGCGTCAGAGGCGGAGGAGGCGATGCAGGATTCTTTCCTGAAAATATTCACCCGCCTGGACCAATATCAGGATGGACAATGTTTCGAAGCATGGATGCACCGTATAGCCGTCCATACAGCCATTGATTACGTGCGCCGGCAGACACCCGACTGGGAAGAACTCTCCGATAACTATACCGAGCCCGACGACGACGGGCCGGACGAGGAGGAAATCAGCTATTCGGTCGCACAGGTGAAGGAAGCCTGCAAGAAACTGCCGACCGGCTATCGCGTGATCCTCTCGCTCTACCTCTTTGATGGATATGATATGGAAGAAATTGCCTCCATCCTGAAGATCCGGCCGCCGAGCGTGCGCAGCCAGTATCTCAGGGCAAAGCGCAAATTGTTGGATATAATAGCAGCTAATTAAGAAAATGGATAAACTGAAAAATTTCATAGACACGAACCGGGAAGCATTTGAAGACGATCTGCTGCCTGTAGGCCACTTCGAACGCTTCGAGCAGAAGCTGGCTGCTCCGCGCAAAAGCCGGGCTATGCTGTATAGCCTTTGCGCTTTTGTTGCGGCAGCTTGCATCGCCTTGCTGTTCCTTTTCGAACTGCCGGGTGGCACACCGATACATACACAGCCCGGGCAGGCCGTTGCCGGACAGCATAAATGCAAGATGAAGGAGGAGATAGAAGAGCTCCGCCTTTTCTACAATATGCAGATGAACGATATCATCTCGCAGATGCAGGCGATATACAAACAGCAGCGGATTCCCGGAGCGAAAGACCTGTTGGGGGAGACCAAGCGGGTACTGACGGACAATTATATGTTCGAAGAGACAGTCCTTCCCACTCTGCCCTGCTCCAATGCCGGCCTCTATGCCATGAACTTGCATTACAGCACCAGCTTGGAAAGTCTCAACATCATGTTGAAACAGATGGAGAATATGAAAACAACAAATAATAAGGTAATAAAACAGACAAGCAAATGAAAGCAACTCATCAACATTCAGTGACCGGCAAGCAGTCCATATTAAGACCTTGCCTGCTTATGCTCCTGGTTTTGTTTTGTAGTGTACCCGGTTGGGGCAGCAAACAGGAAAGCATCAAGAAAAAGGAAATCAACAAAAGTTTCAATGTCGGTAAAAACGACATCCTGCAAGTGGACAACCGTTACGGGAACATTACGGTTACGCACTGGGGCAAAAGCGAAGTCTCCATCCGTGTCGTGATCGAGGCAAAAGCCCGTAATGACGAAAAGGCGCAGGCTATCATCGACCGTGTCAACATACGGATGGAAAAGATGGGCAATACGGTTTCGGCCGTTACCAGCCTGAGGTCGCAAAACGGGAATGGTGGCTCTAACGAATCCTTCACCATCAACTATTATGTCAATATGCCGTCTGAATTGACGTGCGACCTGACACAGAAGTATGGCAATATCATCATGCCGGAAAACAATAAGGGAAAGTGCGACCTGCATGTCAAATACGGCAATCTCAATGGCGGGAATTTCACAGGCCCTCTCAACATAGACGTGCAATATGGCAATATGGATATTGCCGATGCCGACAATGCGACCTTAGACCTGGCTTATTGCGGCAAATCCACTATCCGCAACGGCTCACAGCTGAATATCGACAGCAAATACTCCAACCTCAATATCGGGAATGTCCGGAAGATGAATGTCGAAGCCAAATATGGCGACATCCAGATCGATAAGCTGGACAACGGCTATATGGAACTGAAATACGGGAATTGCAAGATAGACGAGCTGAAACAGGGTATCAACGTTGACGAGCTAAGCTACAGCACGCTTACCATCAAAGACCTTGCCAGCAACTTTGACAAGATCAATGTGGATGCCCGCTATGGCAACCTGAATATCTATATTGATGTGAACGCCTCCTTCCGTGTCGTTGCCAACAATATGAAATATGGCAATTGCAAGATTCAAGGCGGGTTCAATATCCTGCGTCGTAACCAGGACGACAACTCGACCGGTTTCGATAGCCGCGACGATCAAAGAAACAAAAACAACTACACCCTCGACGTCAACAACGGTAAGAACGGCCGCATCAATTTCGAAGGAAACAGTTATAGCAATATCAAGGTGATGGCAAAATAAAGCCCACCGTCTGTATCGGACAAATGAAAGAAGCCCCGGCATCCAAAACGATACCGGGGCTTTCCTATTTGAATAAAAGGGAGGACTGCTTAGTCAAGTTCTTTAATCGTGATGTTACGATACCAAACATCGTCACCGTGATCTTGCAAGCCGATCAAACCTTCTTTGTTTTCACCACCGCAGTTCAGCAACAGTTCGTAAGCCAACGGCCATTTGTCTTTGCTGAATTTGCTGTTGTCCAGCAATTCCTTCCACTGCTGTGTCCACAAATGATATTCAACAACCGGTTCGTCGTTCTGATAGTGAACAATCGTACCTTTGTAGCACATGATCTTTGACTTGTTCCACTGGCCGAACGGTTTAGAGTTCTGCGGCTTAGCCGGGATCATGTCATACAGGGAAGCAGACTGGCGGTTGCCGTCTTTACCCAACTTGGCATCCGGATGGTTCACGTTGTCCAAGATCTGGTATTCAGGAGCCGAGATGTAAGAAGGCTGTCCTTCTACTTCCTGGATCATGATGAACACGCCCGAGTTAGAACCTTTGGCCACTTTCCATTCCCATTCCAATTCGAAGTTTTTGAACTTGTGTGCAAATACCAAGTCGCCACCATCCTTAGCACCGGCTTCGCCAGCACCTGAACCAGACATATGGATAGCACCATCGTTGACAGTCCAACGAGCCGGAACATCAGCACGGTTGTATCCACGCCAACCGTTCAATGTCTTTCCGTCGAACAGCGTGATCTTGCCATCTGCATCTTTCGGGAATTTAGACAAATCTACCATTGGCAGGTCGTTCATGAGTTTGTATTCAGGAACGGCAGCTTCCGTATTGGCTTCTTCTGCAGGAGCAGCAGCTTCTTCTGTTTTCTTACCACCGCTACAAGATGCGAAATAACACATCATAATAGCGGCACTTGCTAATAATACTGACTTTTTCATTTATTTATTTGTTTAAAACTAAAATCACGGCATAGCAGGCAGATTCCAGCCTTCACGATAGTTATGCTTGATCAATTCGGCAGCGAACTGTTTAGCAGGAACCGGATCAGTCCAGATCTTGTTGAATTTCGGGTCACCGTCAACGATCTTGAAGTCGTCTTTCTTGATGATCTTGATCTCTTCGTTGTCACCGATATTCGTAAACTTCATGTTAGGACCATCCCACAACAGTTCTTTGTTCAGCGTCTGCAGGCGGATAGCCAATACACCCATTACAACCATTTCGTTCATCGGGCCTGATACGGAGAAGTCAGACTTAGTCAGGACACGGTTGGAAGAACTTTCCTTACAAGCACGGATCCAGTCTTGTTCGTGACCGCCACCCATAGCGTTTTCTACGCGACGGCAAACTTTCGGAGCGTTAGGCACACGACCTGACAGCAACCAAGGTTTCTGACCGTAGCAACCGCAGATCAACGTATCTTTTGTTCCGTGGAAGATACACAATCCGCCACCAGGACCCATCAGTTCCATGCCTTCGGGGAATCCAGCAGGACGGTCCGGCATCATACCGCCGTCATACCAATGTACTTCAACTTCAGGTAAACCGACTTTCGGCATATTGTCACGAGCCGGGAATATCAATCTTACGTGCTGTGCGTTAGGAGCGCAGTCAGCCAGCAACAATGTGGAAGACCCCTGTACTTTTGTAGGATAACCTAATTTCAGGGAAGTAAATACCGGCTGCATGATGTGGCAAGCCATATCACCCAAAGCACCTGTACCGTAATCCCACCATCCGCGCCAGTTCCAAGGATGATAAATCTTGTTGTAAGGACGAACGGCAGCAGGTCCTGTAAACAAATCCCAGTTCAGTGTAGAAGGGATCTTGTCAGCCTTTTCAGGAGCATTCAAGCCCTGCGGCCAGATAGGACGGTTGGTTGCACATTCCACTTTCGTTACTTCACCGATTTCACCGTTCCAGATCCATTCGCAAACCAAATCAGTGTCGGTTGCAGAAGAACCCTGGTTACCCATCTGAGTGGCTACATTATATTTCTTAGCCAAATTGGTCAGCAAACGGGATTCGTAAACCGAGTGAGTCAACGGCTTCTGTGTATACACGTGTTTGCCCATTGTCATGGCGTCGGCCGTGATGATAGCGTGAGTATGGTCGGCAGTAGCAATCAATACGGCGTCGATGGATTTACCCATTTCGTCATACATCTTGCGGTAATCCCAGTACTTTTTAGCCTGCGGATGACGTTCGAATACCGGTTTAGCATATTTCCAGTCGATATCGCAAAGCGCTACGATATTTTCTGTTTTCTCCATATTCTTAAGGTTGGCATTACCCATACCGCCGATACCGACAGCAGCAATGTTCAACTTATCGGATGGAGCTGTGTATCCGTGAGATTTTCCCAGGATGGACCCCGGAACGATAGAGAAAGCTGCAGCAGCTGCGGCTCCTCTTTGAAGAAATGATCTTCTTGAAATGTTCGACATAGTAATAATTTTTTATAGATTAGCACTTAATTATAATATTCGATGTGATTTCTCGTCTTATAAAAACACAAACTGACGCAAATATAACCAATGCGAAAGTAACAGCAAGTCTTCCTTTCGGCTTTCTTCTTCAAAATAATTTTTTTTAACAGAGGTTATAGATAAAGTCTATTTTTTCATAAATAATATCTATGCTTTTAGGGGAAAACATTTTAACGCTTTCCCTATATTTGTATAGGAAGAAAACTAATTCACCCAATCTCTTGTTATTAAAGTACGATACGGATATGAAAAGGGAGCCTGTATACATACGAATATACCATTTTTACCTGGAAGGATTTCGCGAGATGAAACTGGGTAAAACGTTGTGGCTAATCATATTGGTCAAGCTCTTCATCATGTTTTTTATCTTAAAACTATTTTTCTTTCCTAATTATTTAGGGAAGTTTGATGGAGATTCCGCAAAGGAAGAACACGTTTCGGGTGAATTGATCAACAGAGCAATTACTCCTTAAATTATATAATTATGATCGCAAGCATTGACACTTCTTTGATTGACTGGTCAAGAGCGCAATTTGCTCTCACTGCCATGTATCATTGGCTGTTCGTCCCCCTTACATTGGGGCTCGGCGTTATACAAGCCATCATGGAGACCATCTATTACAAAACAGGTAACGAATTCTGGAAAAAGACAGCACAGTTCTGGATGAAACTGTTTGGTATTAATTTCGCTATCGGTGTTGCCACCGGGCTAATCCTCGAATTCGAATTCGGGACAAACTGGTCTAACTACAGTTGGTTTGTAGGAGACATCTTCGGAGCTCCCCTCGCTATCGAGGGAATCCTGGCTTTCTTTATGGAAGCGACTTTTATAGCCGTGATGTTTTTCGGCTGGGACAAGGTCAGCAAACGCTTTCATCTCGCTTCCACCTGGCTGACGATCATAGGAGCAACCCTTTCCGCCCTCTGGATTCTGATTGCCAACGCATGGATGCAGTATCCGGCAGGTATGCATTTCAATCCGGACACCGTGCGCAACGAGATGTTCGATTTCTGGGCGGTGGCCTTATCGCCTGTCGCCATCAACAAATTCTTCCATACCGTCCTCTCCGGCTGGATTACGGGTGCCGTCTTTGTGATCGGCATCAGCAGCTGGTATCTGTTGAAAAAGCGTGACACGAAGTTCTCGCTCGAAAGCATCAAGGTCGGTGCCATTTTCGGGCTTGTCGCTTCCATACTGATTGTATGGACTGGTGACGGTTCCGCTTACCAGGTAGCCCAGAAACAGCCCATGAAGTTGGCTGCCATGGAAGGCTTGTATGAAGGAGGTAATGGCACTGGGCTGGTTGCCATCGGCCTGCTGAATCCCGACAAGACAAGCTATACCGATAATGTAAATCCCTTCATTTTTAATATAAAGATACCGAAACTATTGTCTTTCCTTGCCGAGCGCAATGTGGACGCTTATGTCCCGGGTATCGTCAACCTGATTGAAGGCGGTTATACGACTAACCAAGGAACGGTCGCCCTATCCGCCGTCGAGAAGATTGAAAAGGGGAGGACCGCCATCCAAGCTCTTGCCGATTACCGCAAGGCGGTAAAGGATAAAGACGAGGTGGCCGCCCGGCAAGCCCGTACCTTGTTGGACGAAAACTTCGCTTATTTCGGCTACGGATATATCAAAGATCCTGCCGATCTGGTTCCCCACGTGGGATTGACCTTCTATTCATTCCGCATCATGGTGATCCTGGGCGGATATTTTATCCTGCTGTTCATCGTTGCTTTGATCTGGAGCAAAAAGAACAAGTTTGCCGATGCCCGCTGGTTGCAATGGGCGGGCCTGTGGACCATTCCTCTGGCCTATATAGCCGGGCAGGCGGGGTGGATCGTTGCTGAAGTGGGACGTCAACCTTGGGCTATCCAGGATATCCTGCCGACGAGCGCATCCGTGTCCAAGCTGGCTACTTCGTCGGTGCAGACAACGTTCTTCCTCTTCCTGCTGCTCTTTACCGTCCTGCTTATCGCGGAGGTCGGCATTATGGTGAAGGCGATCAGGAAAGGACCGGAAAATCATAAATCATAAATCACAAATCATAAATCATCATGACCTATATATTATTACAGCATTACTGGTGGTTCCTCATTTCCTTGTTAGGAGCACTATTGGTATTCCTGCTTTTCGTACAGGGGGGGCAGTCTTTGCTTTTCACGATTGGCAAAACCGAATTGCAACAAAAGATGTTGCTGAACTCGACCGGGCGTAAGTGGGAGTTTACCTTTACGACTTTGGTTACTTTCGGAGGTGCGTTCTTCGCCTCCTTCCCGTTGTTCTATTCGACCAGCTTCGGCGGAGCCTACTGGGTGTGGATGCTGATCCTGGCTTGCTTTGTCCTGCAAGCCGTATCGTATGAATACCAGTCGAAGAAGGGAAATCTCCTGGGGAAAAAGACCTATCAGGTATTCCTGTTGCTGAACGGCATCTTGGGGCCGATCCTGTTGGGGACGGCTGTCGGCACGTTCTTCAGCGGAGCCGAATTTATCGTCAACAAAGGGCAGCTGACCGATGTCGCCATGCCGGTGATCTCCACCTGGGCGAACCCGTGGCATGGGCTTGAAGCCGCTTTCGTGTTCTGGAACGTATGCCTCGGACTGGCGGTGTTCTTCCTGGCACGCATCCAGGCCTTGCTCTATTTCATCAACAACATCGACGATGCCGAGATCGTGAAACGCAGCCGCAAGCATTTGGTGATCGAAACGGCGCTGTTCTTGGTTTTCTTCCTTGTCTTCCTTGTGCATCTGTTGCTTGCCGACGGTTTTGCCGTTAACCCGGAGACGAAAGAGGTGTATATGCAGCCCTATAAATACTTCATGAACCTGATCGAGATGCCTGCCGTACTGGTTGTGCTGTTAGTGGGCGTGGTAGGTGTCTTATACGGCATTGTCCGTACGATCTTGTCGGGAACATGGAAAAAGGGGATCTGGTTCTGCGGGACAGGTACGGTGCTCACGGTCTTGGCGCTCTTCCTTTGTGCCGGTTGGAACAATACGGCTTATTATCCTTCGGTCACCGACCTGCAAAGTTCGCTTACGATAGAGAACAGTTGTTCCAGCCCGTTCACCCTGAAAGTGATGAGCTATGTATCCATTCTCGTACCCTTCGTCCTGGCCTATATATTCTATGCCTGGCGTGCGTTGGATCTGCGCAAGATCAGCGAGAAAGAGATGGAAAGCGAGAAAGGACATACCTATTGAATTGAAAATTGAGAATTAAAAAATAAAGGGGGCTGATCGGCTCCTTATAAAACAAAGGAAACGGCGAAGCTCACGCTTGGCCGTTTCTACATTTAACCGTTTTAAACAAAAAGAAAAAGTTAGTTAAGGCTTAGATGAAAATATCTTAAGCTTTTCTACTGACTCTAAATAGCTTCCTGAAAAGGACAGCAAACAAATATATGGAATACCTGTCATCCTCGGAACAATCTTCCCGCTTTTTTTGTTATTTTTCACAGTACGCCAATGCTTTTGTATTATCTTTACACCCAAATTATCCGATGGACCTTATGGCAGAATTTAATATAAACATATTGGGATGCGGTTCGGCGTTACCTACCACGCGGCATCTGGCAACTTCACAGGTAGTAGATTTACGGGATAAATTATATATGATCGACTGTGGGGAAGGTACCCAGGTACAGATGCGTAAAATGCGCATCCGCTTCGGCCGTCTCGCCCATATCTTCATCTCGCATCTGCATGGCGACCACTGCTTCGGTTTGCCGGGGCTGGTCTCTACGCTCGGTATGCTGGGACGTACCGGTGAGCTGGTCGTGCACGGCCCGAAGGAGGTCGAAGCTTACTTGCGTCCGGTGATGGACCTGTTCTGCCGGGGCATGGAGTTCGAGGTGCGTTTCAACCCGGTCGATACACGTAGCCATTCGTTGGTCATGGAAGACCGGTCGTTGTCGGTCTATTCCATCCCGTTGAAGCACCGGATTCCCACTTGCGGCTACCTCTTTGCCGAGAAGCCGAAGGAGGCGCATATCATCCGCGAGATGACGGATTTCTACCAGGTTCCCGTCCGCTGCATGAAAGATATTAAACAGGGGCAGGATTATGTCACGCCCGAAGGCGAAGTGGTTCCCAACTCCCGCCTGACGCGCCCGGCTGCTCCTCCCAAGCGCTATGCGTTCTGTTCCGATACGGCCTATAACCGCTCCGTCATCCCGATAATCGAAGGGGTGGACTTGCTCTATCACGAAGCGACATTTGCCGAGTGCGATCTTGCCCGTGCCAAAGAAACCTTCCACTCCACCGCCCGCCAGGCAGCGGAGATAGCCCGCGACGCCCATGTAAAACGCCTCGTCATCGGCCACTATTCCGCCCGCTACGAAGATCTGTCCGAACTTCACCGGGAAGCCGAAGCGGTATTTCCCGGCACGATATTGGGGAATGAGGGGATGGTGGTGACTTTGTAATTGAAAGTGGAAAATTAATTCCCGTAGGGGCGATCCCCATGTGGTCGCCCTTGCGGGATCGCCCGTCAAATATAATCAAATACAAATCGTTTCTATTCCAAAAGATTATCGTATCTTTGTGAAGAAATCAATATATAAAAAGAAAGAGAGGATATAATCATGACAGCTATGGAATTAGAATGTAAGAAAGATGAACTCCGGGAATTGATCGATATGATCGAATCCGAAGAGACTGTAAATCGCGTAGGGAAGTACCTTAAACGTATGCTCACGCGTGAACAGCCGCCTTGCCAATTTTCTATAGAAGAGTTGAAGGAACAGTTGAATGTGGCAGAAAAGGAAGCTCGTTTGGGATTGGGATGCTCGACTGAAGAACTCCGAAAAGCAGTTCTGACATGGTAGACAGAATCATTTGGTTGCCGGCAGCCCAAAGAAACCTTAATAATGTTTATAAGTTTATCAGTAAGAAGAGTGTGCAAGCCGCTATTAAAACACACAATAAATTATTAGATGCAGTAGAACCTTTACTCAATTTTCCCCAAATGGCTCCGATAGAGCCTTTATTGGAAGATCGTGATAAAATATACCGTGCGCTTGTCGTTGATAAATATAAGATTATATATTATTTCGAAAAAAATATCATCTATATCGCTGCTGTCTGGGACTGCCGCCAAAGTACAAAACGACTTTGGAAACGATTTAATCATTAATAATACAGAACATTCTACATTATTCAAAAAATATTCCTACATTTGTACGATCTTAGGGTTTGGCATATGAAGATATTAATTGCAATCGTTTTATTGCTGGCCGTATGGGCCGGTTGTCCGCTTGAAGTGATGGCACAGCAAGCGAATACAACTGTGTCCCGGACGACCGTTGCCCAAGACAAAGATCCGGATGCTGTTGAGATCAGCGCCTACGATAACAAGATCGTTGTCGAGAATGCTCCGGCCGGTAGCAAGCTCGAGATCTACAGCGTGGTAGGCATACGGGTGAAAGAGATACCGATGAAGCAACCCTCCGGCGAATATACGGTGGATATTGCCAAAGGGTACTACATCGTCCGCATCGGCGACACGGTCCGTAAGGTGTCCATCCGCTAACGTTCTCCGGTCAACCTCCCCATAAAGACATTCCGACTGCATACGAAAACAGCGTCCAGCCTACGAAGGAGGCGGCTTGTCCTGTGTAGGCCGCCCGCACCCCGAGAGTGTCAAGAGGGCTCCTACACATCCCAGCACCACCTCTGAACGGTCCGCCCACAGGGCCAATATCCCGAGACCAGCCAGATACAATGCCAATACCTTCCTGAGGCACATCATCCGGCACCTCGTCCGGCAGCTCTCCCGGTATCGGGTGAGCAGGCTTTTCATTTTTCTCATCTTTTTTCTTCTTTCTCTTTTTCAAGTTCAACAAGAAGCCCAACAAGGCTCTGATAAATTCAAGGATTTGTCTTAGTTTGCTCATAATGGATTCTGTATTTGGTGGTTGATAAATGGGGTAATTATTTTACGTTTTTATGCTGCGAGCTTCGCATTCCAATCCAGCAACCGCCCGATCTCCGCTTCGAGCGCAACGATGTTGCGGCGGTACAGGTCGCGGTTGTCGCCGTTCTGTTCGCTGATGTACGGGCTGTAGGCGATCTCTTTTGCGTAGGCTTCGGGCTGGAAGCTGAAATGGTAGGCGCGGGGATAGGCGGAGCGGATCAGGCGGGCGAAGTCGAGAAAAGAGAGAAGCGGCGAATCGTAATGCCTGAAATGATGGGTCCCGTAGGCTGTCTCGAACGTGGCACGTTGCCCGTGCCAATAGGCGTTTGAAGCGCCATAGCCCATCATGCCGAAGAAATTATGATGCTCCGCAGCAAGCAGGGAAGTTCCCCAGCCGCTCTCGAGCGCACCCTGTGCAAGGATGATCCGGGCGTTCATGCCGAACTGCTTTTCCGCTTCGGAGGCAGCCTTCCGGCAAGTGTGTAAAAAGTTGATTTTATTGTTCATAATATATTGATATTTACTTGTATGTCAGATTAATAATGCCTATATTTACGTGTCACAATCAAAAAACATACAATGGAAAATTCACTGAATCAAAACAAAGTCTGGGGATGGGGCGAACTGGCTCTGATGTACTTCCCGAATATCTCACAGAAGAGCGCGACCATGCAATTATTGAAATGGGTACGCGTCAGCGACGAACTGGTCGGGCAACTTGAAAAATCAGGATGGCACCCGGGCAAGAAATACCTCACCCCCAAGCAAAGGGACTACATTGTGGGTCACCTCGGAGAACCCTGAAGAGTTGAAAGTTGAGAGTTGAAAGTTGAAAGTGATGCTTCGCGTTCGTACAAATAACTTTCACCTTTCACCTTTTACCTTTCACCTCTTACAGTTCTCCCGGTCGTTCCTCTTCGCCTCCGCCCTCCACAGGAACACCGGAAGCGATCTTTTCGAACGTGTAGTTTTTGACTGCTTCCTTCAGTTGCTTGCCGGGACGGAAGGCAATGCGGCGGCTTTTGATAAGCGATTGGTTGAACTCCTTCTCGGTTGCCGTGCCGGTGCTGCCGAACTGCAACTGGAAACTACCAAGCTCGCCCACTTTGACCACCTCGCCTTTGCCGAGGTTGCGGCGCATCACGTTGACCAATTCGTCGAGGATCAGCTTCACGTCGCCGGACGAGGCGGTGGACTGGGACGAGATCAGGTCGCACAATTCATACACGTCGCACGTGCCGGTCGTATTGGCACTGGCGTAATACAGTTTCGAACCTTCGGCTGCATCTTTGCGCATATCTTTGCGCTGGACTAATTTGTACTTTGCTGGCATAACATTTAGATTTTTAGGATAAAACATGTATTTCTTAATCACATAACAAAGATACAACCACCCCCGACGCCCCAGCGGAATGTGGCGGAACGACGTGGAAAGAGAGGGAAAAGATGAGAAAATTAAGGAAAGCCGGTAAAAGGGAAGCCGGCTCCTTATCTATATGTGGCAGACGGGTAAAAGATATTACAAAATCGTAAAGCTGATTTTTCGTCCGAGGCCTTGGAATATCTTGAACAGGGTGGACAGTTGGATATCTGCATGCCCGTTTTCGATACGGGAGATGTAACTTTTCTTCGTCCCGATCTTAGCGGCAAGCTGCTCTTGCGTCATGCCTGCTTTCAAGCGTTCCGCTTTCAACTGTTCGCCAATGATAAAAGCCTCGCAGTTACTTTCGAACTCATCCCGTTGAGGCGTACCCGGTGTGCCGAAGTCCTCTGTGATCAAATCCTCGATAGGGGTGCATCCTATCGCTTTCCAATCTTTTTTATTCATTGTTTGTCCCATTCAGGATTTACTTCGCCAAAGATAACGAATTAGTGAACAAAAGCAATGCTTTTTCAGATTTATTTTTTTTCTTTCCCCCGCCTATACCCTATCAAGAAAAAACCTATACCCTTTTCCCCCGAAAGCTATAGCTTTTTGAGGGATAGGGTATAGGGTTTTTGCCTTCTTGAAATCAGTTTGCCCTTTCCTGAAATCAGTTTCGGGGGGGAAAAGGACAGGAGAGGCGGAAAAGGCACTCTATTGTTTTTGGGGAGCGGGAGAGGCTGTCTTTTTATATACTCCATGTGCTACACGCATGAAATACAAAGGAGTGAGCTTGTTTATGAAGCGCCTCACACTCCGTTTCGACATCCCTTCCGACTCGCCCGAGAGGTAAGCATCTTGCAGGGTAAAAAGCTCCGGCAGCTTCTCTAACAGCCGGCGCGATTTGAGCGGGAAAGAAAGTTCGGGGGCGGTCTCGTCACGACGAAGCCCGGTCAGCAGCAGGCGGCTGTGCTCGAGGCAAGTTCCGGCGATCGAGAGGGCCGCCCGGAAATGCTCGTCCGTGCAGTATTGCTGTTTCATCCCGTAGCCCGCCGCCCCGCAGCGCAGAGCGGTGAAGACCATGCAGAGGCGGAACGTGATCAGCCCGTAGCGCTTCACGACCCCGATGAACTCTTCATCGCCAAACAAATCCGCCTCATGCAGCCATGCCGTGAAACGCCGGTTCAGCTCTCGCCATTGCGCGGACGTCAGGCATACCTGCAACGGACGCTTGCGGAGCGTCAAGGCAACCTCCATCACCTGCTGCGACAGTTCGGACAACTTCTTTTCCATCTCCATCCCGTCGCCTTCGGGCGAGACATCCTGCCAGGCTGCCTCGTTGCGGCACGTGTAAAGGAGCAGGCGGCTCACAAGCCCGCTCTCGGCATCGGGCACTAAGCGGGGGAACTGTCCCGGTGTGCCGGCTAAGAGCAACGCCAGGCGAGGACGTTCGATGCGGATCAGCTCGTTGTCCGTCTTGCGCGACGAAGCGACCGGTTCGTGGTGGAACGCCTTGCGGAGCAGGTCGTCGAACATCCCGAAGTCCAGTTTGCTCGCCGAAACGATCGTGTCGATCTCGCTGTCTGCCATCAGCCCGCCGATGCTGCCGTTGTCGCGCAGGTGGACGAGCAGTTTCGCTTTCGTGATCTGTGTCGGGATATTCAGGTAAACTGTGCTGGCAGGTTTCGGGGCGTCTTTCACCGTGACCGCCTGGCGGTTCTTGTGCGCTTCCGCCTTCTTCAGTTCCCATTCCTCCAAAGCCTGCAAGTATTCTTCCTCGGCACGCCCTGTCTCCGCCTCGATCAGTTCCGCATAGCGGTCGGCTAAGTGGCGCATATCGTTGATGCACCCCTTCCCGTTGGCAGCCGGAGCCACTTCGACGGTGAACAGGTGGGGGTAGACGTGTTTGCGGTGGTAGATGCCGAACACCTCCGGCAGGCAGGCGCTCAACACGGTGCAGGCCCCTAAGAGCGCCATGTCCCGTTCACGGCGTTGCGGGTAGAAGGCGACAGCTTCGCGGATCAGCGGCGGGATCAATCCGTATAGCTCTTCGGGCAGGAAAGGAGTCTGTTCGCGGAGCCTCTCGCCAGACTCTTCGGGGTCGGGCTCATACCCTTCCGCGTCCGGAAATGTAGAGAGTGCCTTTTCAGCCTTTTTGTGTCCTTTTACATTGCCGGAAGTTGCATGCTCGTTTGCATTTCCCTGATAAGCAGAAGATAACGCCTGGCTGATTTCCGCCGCCGTAAAATCCGGTGCTTGCAAGCGGAGCGTGCAGCAAGCGACCGTTTCGGCATATGAAAAGCCCCTCCGGTTCGCCTCGCAACCGAGGCGGTAGACCGTCTGGTTGCGCGCCCCTGCCAACGGCGGGTTACGGTCGAGGAAACGTCCGACAAACGCTTCGACACCCTTTTCGGCCGGTTGCTGTTCGGGGACGTGGAAGACTTCCGCCTCCGGGTTGTAATACGCCTCCTCGTCGTCACTCACGTAACAGCAGCGGCTGATGTCCTTGCATTTGGCATCGCTCGCCACATCGCCCGCCTTCTCGTAGAAGGCGGCGATGGTCCGGTAGGCTTCGCGGTGGTGTTCGGCGCTGCTGTCGACCCGGACGAATACCTTCAGGCCGTGTCCGCCGGGACTGACGAACATCGCCAGCGTGTAGCGCAGCATCCGGAGGACGGCGATCAGTGCCGCAAGGTCTTTCACATGATCGAAATCCAGCCCGACGATCTTGCTGTATTCCTGTAACGCGTCGGCCTTATGTCCGCCCTTGAACACCCCCGAAGGGGTGAATCCAGGCAATCCGCCTTTCAACTTCCGGGCTTCTTCGGCCTTCCCTTCCGCCAGGGCGGTACGGTAGGCAGTGATTTCAGCTACCCACCGGCGACGGCGGATCAGGATGATGATCTCTTCGAAGGTTAACACTTGGCACTCGGTCCGGTACAGGCTGGCGTAAAAAGAAACTTGTTCTTGCTTTTCCATTTGATATTTATTGCTGTCCGATAAAACTTTTATGATGTGAATAAAATTAGGGCTGATTCCAT
>ERZ777306.881-NODE-881-length-55589-cov-7.008463_pt1 | contig 55589 bp, 54 predicted proteins | sample MGYA00374966_ERZ777306 | MGnify/ENA primary metagenome ERZ777306 (study PRJEB29329, sample SAMN06343882) | mouse gut metagenome | isolation source: Mouse cecum | place: Austria: Vienna | collected 2014-11-15 ... | reverse complement strand
TTCCCGACGATGAAATCGCTTGGAACAGACGCGGCTGCGAAAAAAGCGGCAAAGTCAGAGACGAAGGCAGCAGAAACAGTTGCTGAACCAGTAGAGGAAGTCATTGATTTCTCTAAAGTAGAGATTGAACCGTTGTTCAAAGATGAAGTGGATTTCGATACATTCAGCAAGTCTGATTTCAGAGCTGTAAAAGTGAAAGCATGTGTGGCAGTACCTAAGAGCAAAAAGCTTCTCCAGTTTACACTGGACGATGGAACAGACAAAGACCGCACAATCTTAAGCGGTATTCACGCTTTCTATGAGCCTGAAGATCTGGTAGGAAAGACACTGATTGCGATTACTAACCTGCCGCCAAGGGCCATGATGGGAATTGAATCCTGCGGAATGCTGCTCAGCGCCATCCACGAGGAAGAGGGAGAAGAAAAACTTCATCTTCTGATGGTTGATCATCATATTCCGGCTGGTGCCAAGCTGTATTAACAGAAAATGAGAGCGCTTCTCAGAGGTAATCTGAGGAGTGCTTTTTTGCATCTGCGGTGGCAGCTAATAAAATCGCATTGAAAAATAAAAAAATTCTGTCACACAGAAGAAGAAACATTGTCTAATTTCATGTACTTATTGAACTGTGATTTTATCACATAGGAGGGAATCGCTTTACGTGGAAGTGCCGCAAAGTTTGAAGTCTGATACAGATGTATTTTTTTCTGTATTTCCCAAAACCAATATCATTTGCACTTCAGAAAAGAGGAAGTATGAATCAGTTTACAAATGAAGAGTTGCTGGATTTTATCCAGAAAGCCACTGCAGGAGATAAGGAAGCCCTTGAGACCGTGATCCTCAGCGTACAAGATTTGGTGTTTAACCTTTCTTTGCGTATGCTGGGAACTTATCCGGATGCGGAAGACGCAACGCAGGATATTTTGCTGAAAATCATTACCCATCTGTCATCTTTCAAAGGGGAGAGCGCTTTTGGAACCTGGGTATTCAGCATTGCTTCGAACTATCTGAAAAATTATAAAAAGCATATGTTTGCCAGGTTCCCGCTTACCTTTGAATTTTATGGGGACGATATCAAAAATGCAGACATTACGAATGTGCCGGATTTGACACAGAATGTGGAACAGTCCATTTTGGCGGAGGAATTAAAGCTCTCCTGTACCAATGTTATGCTTCAATGTCTGGATGCCGAAAGCCGCTGTATTTTTATTTTGGGAACAATGTTTCAGCTCGACAGCCGGATTGCAGCGGAGATTCTTGACATTACGCCGGAGGCTTACCGGCAGCGCCTTTCGAGAGTACGCCGAAAGGTGGCGGACTTTTTAAAGGAATACTGCGGTGCATATGGCAACGGCTCCTGCCGCTGTGTAAAAAGAGTGAATTATGCGATTCAGAATCATCGCATCAATCCGGCAAAGCTGGATTTTACGAATGCTGTACCAAAAGAAATAAAAGTGTTTAAAGCGGCAATGGAGGAAATTGATGGTCTTTCCCAGGAATTTTCTTTCTGTAAAACGTATCAGTCCCCACAGAGTCTGAAAAAGTTTATAGAAGATTTTTTAAATGGGCCGGCGTTTTCCGTTGTGAGAAAAGCATAGGAGATGAGCCGCCTTACTTTTCGAGTATTTTATTTCAGAAACAGTTTTGCATCCACAGGTGAGGCCTTCTAAAATGGGTCATTTGATTGTCTTTTTAAAAATGCTTCTGGATAAATCGTGTGTTCTGAAATTGGATCGAGATGAGATAAATTTTTATCTATGAGCATAATTCCGCGCTGAATGGCATAGTGGCCATAACGATGACGTATGTGATCAATACTCCGTTCCAGTTCTTCCTGGCGCTGGTCTTTGACGGCGTCTGCTAAAAAGGAAAGCTGACGATATTTCATATAAGAAAGGTTGCAGGCGCGTACCCCAAGACTGCGTACTGGATTCGATGGACGATTGCGGCAATACAATTCAAACGCTTTTTCAAAAATTGCCTGTGCGGTACAAGTCGGAAGCAGAAGCCTACCCTGACGTTCATAGGACGTCAGGGTATTATCACGTATGCTGATTTGAACACTGCGGCAGTAAAAGTGTTCCAGACGCATTCGTTCTGCAACACTTTCTGATAGAATATGCAGGATGATGCGGATGTCTGTGTCGCTTGTCAGATCGCGCGGCGTGGTGGTGCTGTTGCCTATGGTTTTGATGACCCGGTGAGAATAGACGTGCGAGACTGGCGAACGGTCAAGTCCATTGGCAAATGTCCAGAGCATGATTCCGTTTTTCCCCAGCAGTTGTTCTAAAAATGCAGGCTCACTGCGGGCCAGATCACCAATAGAGTGAATGCCGTATTTTATCAGCTTTGCATATGTGGCCTTCCCGACATAAAGAAGCATATCAGCGGGAAGTTTCCAGATTTTTTCTCGGAAATCGTCACCAATTACAGTGGTGGCATCTGGCTTTTTCAGGTCGCTTCCGAGCTTTGCAAAAATTTTGTTATAGGACACCCCAACACTCGCAGTAAGACCAAGTTCCTGTTTCATCCGGTCACGGATTTGATCAGCTATTTCCTTCCCATTTCCAAAGAGATTGATGGATTCACTTACATCGAGCCAGCATTCATCAAGGCCAAAGGACTCCACTTTGTCAGTATACTCCTCATATATTTCACTGGCGGCCTGCGAAAACTCGATATATCGCTCATACCTTGGAGGAGTAAATATGATATCCGGGCATTTTTGTCTGGCCATCCATAAAGGATCGCCAGTTGCAACACCATATTTTTTTGCCTCATAATTTTTGGCCAGAACAATCCCATGCCGGGCATCAGGATCGCCGGTCACTGCCATCGGTTTTCCGCGTAGGCTGGGATTATCGAGGCATTCAACGGAAGCGTAAAAATTATTCATATCGGAATGAAGGATTACTGGGTGCTGCATAATATGGGCGTCTCTTTCTAATTTGATAGGAATATTATGTGATCGTATCCTGGTTTTTATGTGTTCTGCTGGGCGAACAGAGAAATGTCCCTGTTTGTATGGCAGAGATTTGAAAAGAAAAACAAAGAGCGTTTGAAAAAAATATAATTTCATGATAGATTAGAGACATAAATTAGGAAGGCAGGAGAGACTTAAGATGAAATTGTTGATAAAACAGAGAGTATTTTCATGGAGCGATACTTATGACATATATGATGAAAATGAAACAGAAAAATATTTTGTGAAAGCAGAGCTTTTTGCATTTGGACACCGTCTGCATGTTTACGACACTTCCGGAAGTGAGCTGGGGGTGATCCGGCAGAAATTGATCACGATGCTTCCTGCATTTGAGATTGAAATGGAGGGCAGATACTGTGGGAGGGTGCAGCGGAAATTTACATGGTTAAAGCCAAAATATGAGATTGATTTGAATGGCTGGAATGCAGAAGGAGATTTTATGGGCTGGGATTACGAGGTGTTTTCCGGCGACAGAAGTGTAGCGCATATCAGGAAGGAACTGTTTCACTGGGGAGATACATATGTGATTGATATTGTTAATCCGGAAGATGAATTGATGGCATTGATGCTGACGATTGCAATTGACGCGGCGAATTGCACGGATGGAAATTAAATAACTCTGTCGTATTTGTTTCCTTTTGGGGGAGGACACAGATGCTTTGATAGAAAGGGAGATTGAGGATGAAGGAGAAACAGAGCCGGAGCAGGAAAAACAGAGGGATTTCTTTGTTCATTCCGATTCTATTGGTTTTTAGTATTTTGGGAGCTGTTGTTTTTTCCGTGTCGCAGAAGATATCCCGGGAAATGTCTGCGTCCGCAATTCAAAATCTGAGCGAAAGTCTGAATCTGATTAAAAGCACAATCGAGGCGGTTCTGAGAAATGAAGCGGAATTTCAGACCATGATTGCAAGGGAAGTTGCATCGACAGAAGATCCTGAAGAATATATTCGTTCCTACGGGAAGAACCAGATGATAGCAAAAGTATCTCTGATCCAGTCGGGGCAGACGCAAGGAGTTTCCAATACAGGGGAAAACTTTTCAGGAGAAGCTCTGGACTTTACCCAAGGGGGAGAAGTGAATGGTCTTCCGATTTCAGAATCCTACGTCAATTATATGGGCGCATGGGCTTATTCCATGAAATGTCCTGTTGAAAAAGACGGTCAGGAGATCGCCACGCTTTATATTGAGTACGTCTATGATTTCCTGGACCGTTCATTACCGGACGGATTTTATAATCAGCGGGCTATGCTTTACATTATGGATGCAGAGACACAGCGTTTTGTGCTGAAACCAAAAGGCATGGGAAAACGCAGTGCGGGGCATTTGAATCTGGAAGATTTTTACCGGGCGAACAGCATTGAAGATGAGAAGCTTCAAAAAGAGGTTGCCGATTGTCTGGAAAACAACAGGGATCTTTTGTTTTATCATAATATTCAAGGCGTGCAGGCGCTGAATTATATGTGGGCAGTGAATGGAGGGACGATTTTTCTGGTTGGGTATGTACCGATTGAGGCAATTCAGCAGGAGGGCAGAACGGTCAACCAGAATATCTATATTGTTGTCGCTGTGATGCTGGTGGCATTTTTTGTGTGCTGCGTTTTGTATTACTGGAATCAGAGTCAGCAAAATAAGATCAGGTCGGAACGGGAAGCGGAGCGCGAAATTCATAACAAACAGCTTGCGGAGGCGTTGCAGGCCGCTCAGATTGCGAATCATTCCAAGACAACATTTCTCTCGAATATGTCGCACGACATTCGAACGCCGATGAATGCGGTTCTTGGTTTTACAAAGCTTCTTTCCATGGATGCGGAGAATCCGGTCAAAGTGCGGGAATATACGAAAAAGATCATGGCCTCCGGACAGCATTTGCTCAGTCTGATAAATGATGTTCTCGATGTATCTAAAATTGAAAGCGGGAAGGTTGTGCTTGCTTATGAGAGATTTACCCTGAATGATCTGGTATCGTCGGTGGATGCGATTATTCAGCCAATGGCGAAAGCAAAGCATCAGAATTTTTACGTCGAGGTCCGGGATATCAAGCATGAATATCTGATCGGAGACGAGATGCGGGTCAATCAGGTTCTGATCAATCTTCTTTCTAATGCGGTGAAATATACGCCGGATGGCGGAAACATCTGGTTCCGTATCATCGGATTGAAACAACGGTCAGGTCAGTATGAGCATATCCGGATTGAGGTGCAGGATGATGGCTATGGAATGACGCCGGAATACCTGACTACCATTTTTGATGCATTTACAAGGGCGGAAAACAGTACAACCAACAAGGTGCAAGGTACGGGGCTTGGCATGGCAATCACGAAGAATATTGTCGAGCTTATGGGCGGCACAATCGAGGTTTTCAGTGAAGTAAATAAGGGCAGTCTGTTTCGGGTTGAACTGGAATTCCGTATCCCGGAAGACCAGGCTGACAAGCGCTTCTGGAAGGAAAACGGAATTAGCCGGATTCTGGTTGTGAATCGGGATGAGCAGGCTTGCAAGAATATCCGGCTACTGATGGAAGAAGCTGAAATTCTGGTGGATACGGCAGATGACGAAGAAGAAGCCATACAGGTGATACGGGATGGGATGAGAGCAGAAAAGAATTATCATGTGATTCTCATGGATTGGTGTCCGCAGGGGGCGGAAAGAGATGAGGGTGCCAGAAAAGTAGGGGAAGCCGCGGCGAAGGCTGTACGGGAGACACTACCTGATCGTGTGCCACTGATTTTTCTGACCGATTTTGATGCCAACGGCGTAGAATCCGTTCTTCAGATCAAGAATACAGGTATTTTGACCAAACCGTTTTTTGTCTCTGCACTGAAGGACAAAATTCAGGAGCTGCAGATGGGAGATGCGGAAAAAGAATACAGTGTACAGGACAACAGTCTGGAAGGGCTGCATTTTCTTGCGGCGGAGGATAACGAGATCAATGCGGAAATTCTGACAGAGCTTCTGGATATGGAAGGCGCCAGCTGTGAAATTGTGGAAAATGGACAGAGGGCAGTGGAACGTTTCCAAAATGCTGATCCAGCTGAGTTTGATGCAATCCTGATGGATGTGCAGATGCCGGTAATGAACGGTTATGAGGCCACAAAGGCAATCCGGGCGCTGGATTGCAGCCGTGCAAAAGAGATACCGATTATTGCGATGACGGCAAATGCTTTTGCAGAAGATGAAAAGGCGGCGCTGGATGCGGGGATGAACGCCCATGTGGCAAAGCCTCTTGATATCGAGCTGTTAAAGGCGGTGATCAGAGCGTACCGATAGAGAAAGATAGAATGGTATTCTATCTTGCATAAACGCCTTTACAGATATTGGAATTGTATAGGAGAGGAAAGGGCTCAAAAATAGGAATGGTAAGAAAAAAATATAAGGGCAGCAGATTCGTTCAGGTAGCGCTGCTGGCAGCAATGGCGGTATTTGGCGTAACAGCGTGTGGGCAGGACAGACAAACAGGGGAAAATCTGATTGTGACAGAGGTTGGAAATAAAAAGACAGTAAATTTATTCAGCCCCATGGAAAAGATAAAACCAAATGCTGAAAATGTCGCGAGAAGTGCGTTTGACCAAACCGTAGCCATGGCAGAGGAGAAGCTGGGGGTTAATCTTGCGTATATAACCTATACGGCGGAAAACTATCAGGAAAAAACGTACGATGACGTGGCGCTTGAGCGGGCGCGCAACAATATGGATGATATTTATCTGCTGAATCCTGACGTGATTCAGGCCCTTGGGGAAGAGGAAAAGCTGCTGGATCTGTCCTGCCTTGACAGTGCAGAGAATTTAAGAGAGGTCGTGAAAACGGCAAATACCGTAAATGGCAGGTTGGTTGCGATTCCGCAGGAGGTTGTTGCATATGGGTTATTTGTGAATCAGGATATGTTTGAACAGTATGACCTGAAGCTGCCGGAGACTCCGGAGGATTTGTTGGAATGCTGTAAGGTGTTTCAGGAAAACGGAATTGATACGCCGATCGGTGCGAACCGCTGGTGGCTGGAAACCTTTGTTTTTGCCCAGGCGTATGCGGATTTGTACAATGGGGGAAACACAGAGGCGGAGATAGAGGCGCTGAACCGCGGGGAGCGAAAGTACAGCGACTATATGCGCCCCGGTTTTGAATTTCTTCAGAAATTGATCGACGAGGAATACATTGATGCAAAGAAAGCCGCAGTCAGTGAGGCGATTGAAGGAGAAGGAGCAGATTTTCTGGCACAGAAGACGCCGATCGTTATGGCTTACTGGGGAGCGGCTAATTCAGAAACTGCGTATGGCGCCCCGGATTTTAACTTGCAAGTGATCGGATTTCCGAGCAGCCGCGGTCAGATGCCAGTTGTGTCTATGACAGGATTGGCTGTTGGTTCAGAGGCTGAGCATGCAGAAGACGCAGTGCGCACGCTGGATGTGATCCTCTCAGATGAAGCGCTTCAGATTTATGCAGAGACGAATAAAGTGATTTCTCCGTCCAGGAATGTCGAGGTGGAATGCATTCCTGCATTAAAACCGCTACATGATAAAATGAAAGAAAATGTCTATGTTCTTGCAACGAATGCAGGGATGAAAGTGGAACAGTGGGGCAATACGTGTCTGATCGTGCGAGATCTGCTGAACGGCGCTACTGTAGACGCGTGTATGGAGAAATTTGACGAGCTTCAGGAGGCATCATTGGGGCAGTAAGGCTTTTTCTGGAAGACGTTACCATTCGTGACAATTAAGAACCACTGATGACAATCAAATTGAATGTAAAAATACTGTGTGCTATGATGACGTTACTTCCGTTGACCGGGCGTATTTTCCGGTTGGCAGAGGCAACGTCATTGAAACTTTGCGCGAAGTTTTCAAAAAGATAGAACCAGTAAAACAATTCATAGAAAAGAGAAAAGGTGGTAATCTTATGAAGAAATTTCCATTAGCGCTTGCGATGGCAGTGGCTGCGAATGCAATGTGTGTTCCGGCTCTGGCAGCAGAGAATGATTCGGTGATCAAAGAAAGTTCCTCCGGTTTTTATTATATCGAGGCAAACGGCGAGCAGGTTCGTCTGAGCAACAAGAGTGCGGAAGGATTTCTGGAGGCCGACGGCCTGTACTTCCGTGATCTGGACAAAGATGGCGAGCTGGATGTATATGAAGACTGGCGTCAGGATCAGGAGACGCGTGTTCAGGATCTTCTGTCTCAGATGACCGATCAGGAAAAAGCGGGTACGCTGATTTTCTCCTGTGTATTCGGAAGCAACGGAAGTACGGTCAGCAATCTGACTAACGACATAGAGGACCGCGGTAATGTATCTGCTACCGGAACACCTTATGTAGATGATCCGGAAGCATGTCTTTATTCTACAGAGTCTCTTGTAAACGTAAACGGAACGAATATCGTACCGATGGCTTACCAGATCAAAGGAACGAATGTTACGACCTATATCGCAGCATTTACAGGAAATCCGAAAGATCAGCTGGATACATTTAATGCAATCCAGGGCATTGCAGAGGAGAACCGCCTTGGTATTCCGGTTGTATTTTCCGGTGACCGTTCCTACAATACATGGGGCGGCATGATCGATATGCCTCATTATGCATTTGGTGTGGCTCATGATGAAGAACTTCTGTACAATCTTGTATCAGAGTATTCCAAAGAATCCGCAGCACTTGGTTACCATCAGGTATTCCATGGCTATGGAAATGAGATCGGCAGCTTCTACGGAGATGATCCGCAGTACATCGCAAAGATGTCCGCGATCGAGACAAATGCTTACCAGGACAATGGCTGGAGTGCTCATTCCAAACACTTCATTGCCCGTGGCGGACGTAATGCATATGTAAAAGCAAAATCTCCGGCAAACCTTCTGGACAGCTGGATGGTAGGATGGAAGGCAGTTGTTGATGCAGGTACAGACTACATCATGACGAACAACAATGAAGGTATTACTCCGGGCGTTCAGGGTTACATGGACAAAGATACGTATGACATCCTTCGTGAGGATCTGGGCTATGAAGGCGTTGTCTGTCTTGACTGGCCGCTGGATATCACATGGATTATGAGCAACACAGGCGTTACCTCCGATGGTATCGACATCTCTACGTTGAACGCAACTGAGCGCTATGCAATGATTCTGAATGCAGGCGTTGATATGTTCAGCTGTTACAGTGCAATTCTTGGCGATGATCTGAGCGAGCATCAGGAAGAAATCTTCTGCCGTGCTTATCCGGATCTGATTATTGAAGCAGTAGAGCAGGGTCTTGTTACAAGTGAAGACTTTGACGAGCATGTGGCACGCGTTCTGCGCAACAAGTTTGATCTTGGTATCTTTGAAGATCCGTATTCAGACTGGGAAGACGCAGTTGCACTGCTTGGTTCTGAGGAATATCAGGCAGAGCCGTTTGCAGTAATGAGCAATGACGATATCAACCGTGCACGCCGCAGTGAACTTGCTGAGATGGAAGAACAGCTGATGGTTGAATCTACGATCCTTCTGAAAAATGAGAACAGCATTCTTCCGCTGGCAGCAGGTACAAAGGTATACGTAGATGGAACAACAGAAGATCTGAAGACAAACGACAGTACAGCAGTTGGCGCATATGGCGAAGTTGTTGACACAATGGATGCAGCAGATGTATGCCTGTTCCATGTAACGACATTTGACGATGCTTACTATTACATGATCGAGGATGCACAGGCAGCAGGCAAGCCGGTTGTTCTGGTATTCGAAGGTACGGTAAGTTCTGAACCGGGCCTTGAGCAGGTTGAAGCAGCAGATGCACTGCTGATGCAGACATACAGCAATACACCGGACCATGGTTCCAACGTAGGAAGTTTCTATCGTTACGCAACTCCGTCTGTTACGGCAGCAATGCTGTTTGGCGAGAAAGAGCCGGCAGGAAGCACACTGTTTGAGACAGCTTACAACAAGAATGATTATACTCTTTCCTGGGGCGAACTGCAGAATGATATCGGTGTAAATGACGAGACACGTCTGTACATGGCAATGCTGGCTAAGGAAAATCCAAACATCGAAATGGCAAATAACCTTGGAGACGTTCTTTGGACAACCGACTATGGTATGAGCTACAGCAACCCGGCAGCGATCGAGCTGAGTCTGTTAACAGTACCGCGCACAACGGAAGAGGTTGAGGTTGAGACCAGATGGGGAACTCAGATGCAGACAGTAGCAGTAACTGCAACTCAGCAGGCAGGCGTTCCGTTCAAGGTTTCCTTCGTAGCAAAGAACAACGGCGGCGACGGACATATGACCGTTCAGGTAATGGATGGCGAAAACGTTGCAGCAGAGAAATTCGTAGCTCTGGATGAAGGACAGTTCCGTGTCATCAGCGTAGAGCTGACACTGGAAGCTGGCGAGCATACCATCAGCGTTGGCGATATGAGCGAGACAATCGTTGTCGAATAATCTGAAAACTGAAAATATTTCTTCTACTATTTTCAAGGGCGCTGCCAAAACAGCAGCGCCCGGTTTTTCATATCAGGAATTTTATATTACAAGAGTGTATGAGGCATACTTTTGTTTTATCACAGGAAAGGAATGTATACAAACATGAAGAATAAAGTAAGAAAAACATTACTAATACCAGGAGCTGCGACACTTTGCCTTGGGATGTTTTCCTGCACGGCACTGGCCGGAGAGAGTACGGCTGTTGCACATCAGGCACAGGGAGCCGTTACGATTGACGGAGATTTAAGTGAGTGGGATCTGTCCTCGCCTATCGAGATTAAAGACGAATCACAGGTGATCCGGGATGCAGAGCACTGGCTTGGCGAGACGGATGTAAGCAGTAGCGTTTATCTGATGTGGGATGAAGAAAATCTGTATCTGGCTGTAGATGCAAAAGAGGCAACGCCGTTTGGCGCAGTCGGGCAGCTTGCACATAATATGGAGGATAACTTCAAACTTTACATTTCCACCAATCCGGATGCAGACCCGGATCGTACCGCTTATGAGACAAATGATTTTCTGGTATACCTGATGATGGATAAGACAAACTGGTATACAGCGATTGACCGTTCTATGATCGAGCGGGAAAACCTTGCGCGTTTCAGCACCCAGGGGATGGAGGGGAGCGATAAGGTCCTGCAGGGGTATGAGAGAACTTACACAATAACTGATGAAGGTTTCATTTTTGAGGCTGTAATTCCGTGGGCCAATTTTTCCAATGACTACATTGAAGCCTATGTACCGACAGCAGGCGATACAGTTAATTTTGATTTTTGTATGACTGACAATGACTATCCTTTCCCGAATACGCAGGCCAGCGTACAGATCAGCTGGTCCGGATCGGCAGAAAGCGATAAAAATCCGAGCGTGTGGGGCCGGGTGACATTTGAATAGGAAAGAGAAATAAGCGCTGCAATGCAGGACTTATTGGATGATACAGGCTGTCCGCTTTGAAAAAAGTGTTGACAGCCTGTTTTTTTGTGATATACTTTTAAAATCAAAATATTTTAAAATCAAATATATTTAAAATAAAATAGAATAAAATAAATAAAGGGCAGATGGTGAAGAACAATGACTGGAGTAATAAAGGGAACGGGTTCGTACGTTCCACCGAACATTCTCACGAATGAGGCGCTCTCACAAATGGTAGAAACAAGTGATACGTGGATACGGGAGCGGACCGGAGTCGAGGCGCGGCATATTACAGAGACAGAGACAACTGTGTTTATGGCATCGCAGGCGGCAGAGGCAGCTATTTTGGATGCAGGGATTTTGCCAGAGGAGATTGACCTGATTGTTGTGGCAACGAGTTCCTCGAATGTGATCTTTCCATGTACGGCGTGTGAGGTCCAAAGAGCAATAGGCGCCGTGCATGCGTTTTGTTTTGATCTGAATGCAGCATGTACCGGCTTTTTGTTTGCCTATAATACGGTCTGTTCGTATCTGGAATCCGGTCTTTGCCACTGTGCGCTTGTGATTGGCGCGGAAAGCCTGTCGCATTTGGTCGACTGGCAGGACCGCAGCACGTGTATTTTGTTTGGCGACGGAGCCGGGGCTGCTGTGATCTGTGCCCAGGATGGACCGCGAGGGGCGTCAGTTTTGCATTCGGATGGGAGACTGGGGGATGCGCTGACGTGTGAGACACACCATCAGAGCCGCTGGCAGGAAAGAACAGAAATGACCCATCTGCGTATGAATGGAAGAGCTGTGTTTCAATTTGCAGTAAAGAGGGTGCCGGAGGTCATAGAAGAGGTACTGGAAAAAGCGGAGCTTTCCAGAGCTGAGATTACATATTATATTCTGCACCAGGCGAATCAGAGGATTGTAGAGTCAGTGGCGAAGCGGCTTGGGGAGTCACTGGAAAAATTTCCGATGAATCTTTCCAGATATGGAAATACTTCTTCTGCAAGCATTCCGATTTTGCTGGATGAGCTGAAGAAAAGCGGGAAGCTGAAAAAGGGGCAGCGTCTTGTGCTTGCAGGATTCGGGGCTGGCCTATCCTGGGGGGCGTCTGTAGTAACCTGGGGCTGATAAAAGGTAATTACCGGAATTGCCGGATTACAATAAAAAGAATATTTATGAACTTTGTATGAATGAAAAGGAGAATAAGATTATGTTTGAAGAATTAAGAGAGATTATTGCAGAGAGTCTGAATGTAGATGCAGAGAAAATCACAGAAGAGACTTCTTTTAAAGAGGATCTGGGGGCAGATTCCCTCGATCTGTTCGAGATGGTTATGGCGCTGGAAGAAAAATACGAGAAAGAGATTCCGACAGAGGATTTGGAGCAGCTCACAACGGTTGGAGCAGTTCTGGAGTATTTAAACCGGTAAAAGGAGAGACGCGTTATGAGGACAGAGATTACAGAATTGCTTGGCATACAGTATCCGATTATCCAGGGAGGTATGGCCTGGGTAGCAGAGCATCATCTGGCAGCAGGTGTGTCAGAGGCAGGCGGATTGGGACTGATCGGCGCTGCGAGCGCTCCGGCAGACTGGGTGCGCCAGCAGATCAGGGAAGCCAGGAAAAAGACGGAGAAGCCGTTTGGCGTTAACATCATGCTGATGAGTCCGTATGCGGACGAGGTCGCAAAGGTGATTGTGGAAGAAGGCGTAAAGGTCGTAACAACAGGAGCGGGAAGCCCTGAAAAATATATGGAAATGTGGAAGGCTGCCGGTGTAAAGGTTATTCCGGTTGTGGCGTCTGTGGCGCTTGCAAGAAGGATGGAACGCACGGGAGCGGATGCCGTTGTGGCAGAAGGAAGTGAGTCAGGGGGACATATTGGCGAGAATACGACGATGGTACTTGTGCCTCAGGTTGCAGATGCCGTCCAGATACCGGTGATCGCCGCAGGTGGAATTGCAGACGGCCGCGGTGTGGCAGCCGCTTTTATGCTCGGCGCAAAAGGGGTACAGATCGGCACTCATTTTGTCGTGACAAAGGAAGCGCAGGTTCATGAAAACTATAAACAGCGGATTTTGAAAGCCAAGGATATTGATTCCTGTGTGACAGGCCGCACAACAGGCCATCCAGTACGGGCACTGCGCAACCAGATGACCAAAGAATACCTCCGTATGGAGAAAGAGGGAACCTCTTTTGAGGAGCTTGAGCTTCTGACACTGGGCGGACTTCGAAAGGCAGTTGTCGAAGGAGATACGGTAAATGGAAGCGTAATGGCAGGACAGATCGCAGGAATGATCAAAGAAGAGCTTTCCTGTCAGGAACTGATCGAAAAACTCGTAAAAGAGACGGACGCACTGATCGGGGGAGCCGGATTCTATGAGTAAAACAGCGTTTCTTTTCCCGGGACAGGGTTCACAGAAATGCGGCATGGGAAAAGACTTTTATGAGCAGAGCAAAACAGCGAAAGTGATGTTTGACCAGGCGTCAGAGGCTTTGGGATTCGATATGAGGGCGCTCTGTTTTGAACCGAATGAGAAACTCGACCAGACGGAATATACACAGGCGGCGCTGGTAACAGCCAGCCTTGCGATGGCACGCACAGCCATGGAGAAAGGACTGAGGGCAGATATTACGGCTGGGCTGAGCCTTGGCGAGTATGCTGCGATTGCAGTAGCCGGAGGGATGAGCGATGAGGACGCGATCCGGACGACACGCGTGCGGGGAATTTTGATGCAGCAGGCTGTTCCACGGGGGGAAGGCGCTATGGCGGCCGTACTGGGGATGGAGACGGAAAAAATTGAAGCAGTACTGTCTGGAATCAGCGGTGTGACGATTGCCAATTATAATTGTCCCGGCCAGATTGTCATTACCGGGCGGACATTTGCAGTAGAGCAGGCAAAAGCGGCGCTTCTGGAGGCAGGAGCGAGGCGAGTGCTTGCGCTTAACGTCAGCGGGCCGTTTCACTCGCCGATGCTGTGTGGGGCGGGCGAAGCGCTCCAAAAAGAACTCGATCATGTTCGGTGGAGAAATCTTGAAATTCCCTATGTGACGAATGTAACAGCAGAGACTGTGACGGAGATTGGGCAGACAAAGACGTTGCTTGCACAGCAGGTGGCATCACCCGTTCGATGGGAGCAGAGCATTCGCCACATGATTGCATCCGGAGTCAAAACATTTGTAGAGATCGGACCCGGAAAAACATTGAGTGGTTTTGTGAAAAAAATTGACAGGGGCGTGAGATGTTTTTCTATTCAGACCGTGGAGGATTTGGAGAGCGTTTTGTCGCAGTTGCAGGATATGTGAAAACCACAGGAGAACAGGAGGAGAGTGAAGATGACGGAGGAAAAGATTGCAGTTGTTACAGGGGCGTCGAGAGGGATTGGAAGAGCAATTGCGTGCAGATTGGCCAGTGCCGGAGCGACGGTGGTTCTGAATTATAATGGGTCTGCGGAAAAAGCGCAGGCGGTGCAGGCAGAGATTGAGGCAGCAGGCGGCCGCGCGCAGGCAGTGCAGTGCAACGTTTCGGATTATGCTGCCTGTGAGACATTTTTTCAGGGTGTGATTGAGACATACGGAAGAATCGATATTCTTGTGAATAATGCTGGAATTACAAGAGACGGTCTGTTGGCGCGGATGACGGAGGAAGATTTTGACCGGGTGATTGAAGTAAATTTAAAGGGAACGTTTCACTGTCTGCGTTTTGCGGCAAGGCAGATGATCAGACAGCGAGGGGGGCGGATCATCAATCTGGCTTCTGTGTCCGGTGTGGCCGGGAATGCCGGACAGGTAAATTACGCGGCTTCCAAGGCCGGAGTGATTGGCATGACGAAGTCGGCGGCAAGAGAGCTGGCTTCCCGTGGCGTTACGGTCAATGCAATCGCGCCGGGATTTATTGAGACTGATATGACAGGAGCGCTTTCCGATGCAGTAAAGGAAGCGGCGGTCCGTCAGATTCCGCTTGGAAGATTTGGAAAGCCGGAGGAGATTGCGGCTATGGCCGCATTTTTGGCTTCGGAAGAGGCCGGCTATATTACAGGCCAGGTATTTCAGGTAGACGGCGGTATGGTCATGTAGGAGGGAAAGATGAAGAGGAGAGTCGTAGTGACAGGCCTTGGCGCTGTTACGCCAATCGGAAATGATGTGCAGCAATTCTGGGCATCTGTGAAAGAGGGAAAGGTCGGAATCGGGCCAATTACAAAATTTGATACATCTGCGTATAAAGTAAAGCTTGCAGCAGAAGTGAAAAACTTTACGGCAGGGGATTGTATGGATGCGAAGGCAGCCAGACGAATGGAGCCGTTTGCACAGTATGCGGTGGCGGCGGCCAAAGAGGCAATGGCAGATGCCGGGCTTGATCTGAATCAGGAAGATGTGTATCGCGTGGGGGTGATTGTGGGTTCCGGAATCGGAAGCCTGCAAACGGTAGAACGGGAATATAACAGACTTTTGGAGAAGGGACCTGCGAGGGTGGCGCCGCTTATGGTGCCGCTTATGATTTCGAATATGGCAGCAGGCAATATTGCAATTCAGATCGGCTGCAAAGGAAAATGTACGAGTGTGACAACTGCATGTGCGACGGGAACTCATGCAATCGGAGATGCAATGCGCGCGATTCAGTGCGGGGATGCGGATGTGATGTTTGCAGGGGGAACAGAGAGTGCGATCTGTCCGACCTCCGTTGCAGGCTTTGCGAGCCTGACAGCGCTTACGACGAGTACGGACCCGCTGCGTGCTTCCATTCCGTTTGATAAAGACAGGAATGGTTTTGTTATGGGGGAAGGAGCCGGTGTGGTGGTGCTCGAGGAGCTTGGACATGCAAAACAAAGAGGCGCGAGGATTTATGCGGAGGTGGCAGGCTACGGAGCAACGTGTGATGCGTACCATATTACTTCTCCAGCAGAAGACGGAGAAGCTGCGGCCAGAGCCATGCTGCTTGCCATGCATGAGGCAAATGTGGCTCCGGAAGAAATGGATTATATCAATGCACACGGCACAAGTACACATCACAATGATCTGTACGAGACGCGGGCAATCAGGCTTGCGCTTGGCGAGGCGGCCGAAAAAGTGGCGGTTAATTCAACAAAGTCGTTGATCGGTCATCTGCTCGGGGCAGCGGGCGGCGTAGAATTCATTACGTGTGTAAAGAGTATGCAGGACAGCTTTATTCACCAGACCGCAGGAACGGCGCAGGTTGACGAAGCGTGTGATCTGAATTATACCGTGGGTGCTCCGCTTCATAAAGAAGTGCGATGTGCGCTCAGCAATTCACTTGGTTTTGGGGGGCATAATGCAGCCGTTCTTATAAAAAAGTATCAAGGGGATTGAGCAACCGTGCAAAGGAGTTAATTATAGATAGTTTTGAGATTAGGGTTCGGATCTGGCTGTAAAAAATATGGAGAACAGGGAGATATGGTATGGACTTGGAGCAGTTATTGCGGCTGATTGATGCAGTGTCGAAGTCAGCGCTTACAGAATTTAGATATGAAGAGAGAGGTGTCCGGATTCGGATGGGCAAGGCGGGAACCAAGGCCGGTGCAACAGAGGTTGACCGTGTCCCTGATACAGCAACTGCCGGTGCAGAATTAGAGCAGCAGACGTGGGACGATCAGGAGAAAGCGGAAGCGTCTGGAATGCAGGGTGAGGGAAGGATGATCGTGTCTCCGCTTGTCGGGACTTTTTATGCGGCGCCGTCAGAGGAAGCGGAAGCGTTTGTGGCAGTGGGGGATCGTGTGAAAAAGGGTCAGGTACTGGCAATTATCGAGGCGATGAAGCTGATGAATGAAATTGAGAGTGATTGTGACGGTGTGGTCGAGCAGGTATTTGTGAAGAACGGGGAAGCAGTGGAATACGGGCAGCCGTTGTTTCGGATTCGTTAAATGCAGGAGGAAAGTATGAATCATTTGGACGTTAACCAGATCAAAGAGATTATTCCGCACAGACATCCGTTTTTACTGGTGGATTATATAGAAGATTATCAGGCTGGAAAATATGCAGTCGCTTATAAATGTGTGACGTATAGAGAGGATTTTTTTGCCGGGCATTTTCCGCAGGAGCCGGTGATGCCAGGCGTACTTACTGTAGAAGCGCTGGCGCAGGTCGGTGCGGTTGCAATTTTGAGCCAGGAAGAAAACAAGGGGAAAATTGCGTATTTTGGCGGGATTCAGAAATGCAAATTCAGGGGAAAAATCAGGCCTGGGGATAAGGTGAGACTCGAAACGAGAATAATAAAGCAAAAAGGGCCGGTCGGGATTGGCGAGGCTGTGGCCAGTGTGGACGGGAAGACGGTAGTGAGTGCAGAATTGACGTTTATGATCGGTTAGGTGATGGTATGGTAAAAAAGGTATTGGTTGCGAACCGGGGGGAAATTGCGGTGCGGATTATCCGGGCGTGTCGTGAGATGGGGATTCAGACTGTCGCGGTGTATTCGGAAGCGGACAAAGAGGCACTTCATACACAGCTTGCGGACGAGGCAGTGTGCATCGGTCCGGCTCCGGCGTCCGAGAGCTATCTGAGCATGGAGCGTATCATCAGCGCCACGATGATAACCGGAGCTGACGCGGTTCATCCGGGGTTTGGTTTCTTGTCAGAAAATTACAGATTTGCACAGCTTTGTGAGACATGCGGCATTGTGTTTATCGGTCCGCGTGCGGAAGTGATGCAGAAGATGGGGCAGAAGGCTGAGGCAAGAAGGACGATGATACAGGCAGGCGTTCCGGTAATTCCGGGAAGCCAGGAGGTTTATGATGCGAAGGAGGCATCCGTCCGTGCGGATGAAATCGGATATCCGGTGATCATAAAGGCAGCGCTGGGCGGCGGTGGGAAAGGCATGCGCGTGGCGTTTGAACGGGAAGAATTTGAGAGCTGTTTTCTGACCGCGCAAAAAGAAGCCAGGGCGTCTTTTGGAGATGACACGATGTATCTGGAGCATTTTGTGGAGCATCCGAGACATATTGAGTTTCAGATTCTTGCAGATACGTACGGAAATGTGGTGCACCTTGGAGAACGCGACTGTTCCATTCAGAGAAACCACCAGAAGATGATCGAGGAATCGCCATCTGTGGCAATATCCGGGGAGCTGCGTTCTCACATGGGGGAAGCGGCTGTGAAGGCGGCAAAGGCGGTCGGATATACAGGAGCCGGAACTATTGAATTTTTGCTGGAAAATGACGGAAGCTTTTATTTTATGGAGATGAACACCAGGATTCAGGTCGAGCATCCGGTGACTGAGTGGGTGACGGGATTGGATCTGATTAAAGAACAGATTCGGATTGCATCGGGCCTGGAGCTGCCGTATGGTCAGCAGGATATCAGGCTGAAAGGACACGCAATCGAGTGCAGAATTAACGCGGAAAATCCGAACCAGAAATTTCGGCCGTGTCCCGGAACCATTACGGATCTATATCTTCCGGGAGGGCAGGGAATCCGGATTGACGCTGCCATATACAGTGGTTATACGGTGCCTCCGTATTACGATCCGATGATTGCCAAACTGATCGTGCATGCCGATACGCGGGAAGAAGCGGTTGCCAAGCTGCGCAGTGCGCTTGGCGAAACGATTATAGAGGGAATTGATACGAATATTGATTACTTATATGAGATTACAGGAAATGAGAGATATCGGCAGGGAAATTTTGATATCGGATTTATTGAAATGCTCGGGCAAGAGGAAGACAGCGTATGAAATTAAAGGGAATGTTTAAAAAAACATGTTATGAACCGCAGAAATCCACATCCGGTCACGGGACAGCGAATCAGAAACCGGAGGTGCCGGATGGGCTGCTGAAGAAATGCAATATCTGTAAGGCGGCGATTTTTTCGGAGGAAGTCAAAAACGGGCACTACATCTGTCCGAAATGTCACGGATATTTTCGAATGGACGCGTATCGCAGAATTGAGATGATTGTGGATGCAGGAAGTTTTGAGGAGTGGGATAAGGGCATTGCTTCCGGAAATCCGTTGCATTATAAAGGCTATGAGGAAAAACTGGATACCCTGCGGGAGAAGACGGGGCTGGATGAGGCAGTAATTACGGGAGAAGCAAAGATTTGTGGAAGCAGAGCCGTGATTGGTGTCTGTGACGGACGTTTCCTGATGGCCAGTATGGGAAGAGTGGTCGGCGAAAAAATTACGAGAGCCGTCGAGAGAGCCGTTGAAAAAAGGCTACCGGTCATTTTGTTTGCCTGTTCCGGCGGGGCGAGAATGCAGGAGGGAATTGTTTCCCTGATGCAAATGGTGAAAACAAGTGCAGCCCTGAAGCGTCACAGTGAAGCGGGACTGCTTTTTATATCTGTTCTTACAGATCCGACAACCGGCGGCGTGACGGCAAGCTTTGCCATGCTTGGGGATGTCATTCTCGCGGAGCCAAATGCACTGATTGGTTTTGCAGGGCCGCGTGTGATCGAGCAGACGATCGGACAGAAGCTGCCGAAAGGCTTTCAGCGTTCCGAGTTTTTGCTGGAACACGGTTTCCTGGACGCGATTGTCGGGCGTGAGGAGGAACGGGAGGTGCTGTCTGGCCTTTTAAAGCTTCATGAGCCGAGTGAACGACAGGGCTGTGAGAAGGATGAGGCAGAAAGGGCAGCGTATAGTGTAAAGGAAATAGATGCATGGGAACGTGTGCAGATCTCAAGACAAAAGGACCGTCCAGTCGGACGCGATTATATCGACGGTTTGTTTACGGATTTTGTTGAGCTGCATGGGGACCGATATTATAAGGATGACACAGCGGTTATCGGAGGCATTGCAAAATTCCACGGACGCCCGGTTACTGTGATTGCGCAGGCAAAAGGAAGGGACGTAAAAGAAAACGTTAAGAGAAACTTCGGCATGCCCTCCCCGGAGGGGTACCGCAAGGCACTGCGTCTGATGAAACAGGCAGAGAAATTTAATCGTCCCGTTTTTTGTTTTGTAGATACGCCGGGCGCTTTCTGCGGTCTTGAGGCAGAGGAACGCGGGCAGGGAGAGGCGATTGCGAGAAATCTGTTTGAAATGTCAGATCTGAAGGTTCCGGTTCTTTCGGTTGTGATCGGGGAGGGCGGAAGCGGCGGCGCGCTTGCCATGGCAGTGGCCGATGAGGTTTGGATGCTTGAGAATGCAGTATATTCAATTTTGTCACCGGAAGGATTTGCAGCGATTTTGTGGAAAGACAGCAAACGTGCCAGAGAGGCTGCCGGCATTATGAAGCTGACGTCAGGTGATCTGAAAAAGCTGGGAATCATTGAGAAAATCATTCCGGAACCGGAGGTTTTAACGATAAATAATTTCAAAGAGCTGACCCGGGAGCTGGAATACAGGATGGATGAATTCTTAGATCGGTACGAATCGGTGGATAAGGAAACGCTCACAGCACGCAGGTATGAGCGTTTTCGGGCAATGTAACAGGCAAAGTGCAGAAAAATCTGTGTATTATGGAAAAGAAAAGATTGATTCTGGAAGCCCGGAGTGGTTATACTGTCAGTAAAGACAAAAGAGGGAGAGACGGACCTTGCAGACATATGAAGTAATCAATGATGTTCTTGTAAATCTTTTTAATGAAATCTGGAAAAAAGAAGGGGAGGCCATCATTACACAAGAATTTAAAGATATCAGCAACAATGATATGCATATCATAGAAGCCGTCGGCATGGGGGCTGGCAACCGCATGTCGTCGATCGCCAAAAAGTTGGATATCACAGTCGGTTCTCTGACAACTGCGATGGACAGTCTGGTAAAGAAAAACTATGTGATGAGGGAGCGCAGCGACCGTGACCGCAGAGTTGTTAATATTCGTCTGACGCAAAAGGGTGAAAGGGCGTTTTTGCATCACCAGGAATATCATCATAAGATGACGGAAGCGGTGATAAAAAGTTTGCGGGAGGATGAAATTGAGGTATTGTTGAAAACGCTCAAAAGTTTGGCAGAATTTTTCAGGAATTATGAGACAAATTGTAGGATGGAAGAATTTGTACTTGAAAAAAAACAGAAATTATAGTATGCTAATCCGAAAGATTCAATAAAAAGGAAGCGACAGAAATGAATAGTGAAAGACTGCAAAGAGTTCTGGCAGAGATGAAGAAAGAAGGGATTGGGCAGCTCGTGATCACCAATCCGCATTCCATTTGTTATCTGGCCGGACATTATGAGGAGCCGATTGAGCGGTTCTGGGCCCTGTATCTGAACGAGAGCGGGAGTCATCGGCTGATTGCGAACCGTCTTTTTACACTCAGTGAAGTTTCAGGTATTGAGATTCTCTGGTACGAAGATGGACAAGACGGCGCAGAATTGCTTGCTTCCTGCGTAGAGCACGACAAAGTGCTGGGCGTGGATGGAGGTATGAGGGCGAGATTTTTACTGCGCCTGATGGATTTGAACGCAGCGTCAGGATACCGCACGGCATCAGATTGTCTGGATACGGTGAGGGCGCACAAAGACGAAGAAGAAAAAGCGCTGATGCGCCGGGCATCTGAGATCAATGACAAGGCGATGGCCAAGTTTAAAGAATTGATTCGTCCGGGTGTGACGGAAAAGCAGATAGCGGGACAGCTGCTGGAGATTTACCGAAAGCTTGGAGGCAAAGATTTTTCATTCAGTCCTTCGGTGGCGTTCGGCGGCAATGCGGCGTGCGGTCATCATGAGCCGGATGACACGGTTCTGAAAGTTGGAGACTGCATCCTGCTGGATGTCGGATGTACATATGAAAGTTATTGCTCCGATATGACGCGAACGTTCTTTTTCGGAGAAGTCAGCAATGTGCACAGGCATGTGTATGAAAGTGTACTTGCTGCACAGCTTGCAGCAGAGGCGGCCATCAGACCGGGGGTACCGCTTAAGGATATCGACGGGATTGCGCGCCGGGTGCTGACAGAAGCCGGCTATGGTCCTAATTTTACACACCGGCTGGGGCATTTTATCGGCCGTGAGGTACACGAAAAAGGAGACGTATCGCCATCTAGTCCGTTAGTTGCCGAGCCTGGGATGATTTTTTCGATTGAGCCGGGAGCGTATCTGCCGGATGATATAGGCGTACGAATTGAGGATCTCGTTCTGGTTACAGAGGACGGCGTGGAACTGCTGAATCATTACACGAAGGACCTTCAGGTGATTCCGGCAGAATAATCACAGAACAAATCAGCAAAAAGAGAATAGATGTACGGCAAGGGCGCCGGTTTTTCAAAACGGCGTCTTCTATTTTAAACGGGTACTTTGCCTGTTTAATGTAAAAAAGCACCACAAATACTGGGAAAAGAGAAAACTGGAGGAAATGAAACATGTCAAAATACATATTAAAACGACTTCTGACACTCATTCCTACCCTGCTTGCGGTTATTTTTATCGTTTACTTTATCATGGATTTGACACCGGGAGATCCCGGTACGCTGATTCTTGGAGAGCGGGCGTCACAGGAAGAGATTGATGCAAAAAATGAAGAACTTGGGTACAACAAACCGCTTCCGGTTCGTTATGTGAATTACGTGGCAGACCTGGTGCATGGCGATATGGGTAATTCCTGGAAGTCAGGCCGTCCGGTTATGGGCGAAATTATTGCAAGGCTTCCGGTTACGGTTACGCTGGCAGTCGGGGCGATTCTGATTGGAACCGTGATAGGTATTCTTGTCGGCATTTTATCAGCGGTGAAGCAGTACAGTTTCTTGGATTTTTCCGCGACGGCAATTGCGATGGCGCTTGCTTCGTTTCCAGGATTCTGGATCGGTATGATGTTGATTCTGCTGTTTTCCTTATATCTTGGCTGGCTGCCTTCCTTTGGAGGCGGAGATCTGAAGCATTACATACTGCCGTGGATTACGACCGCGTGTCCGTTTTTGGCATCCCAGATGCGTATGACGCGTACCTCTATGCTGGAAGTGATCCGTATGGATTATATCCGTACGGCTAGAGCAAAGGGACAAAGAGAGAGTAAAATTATCATGCAGCATGCGCTGCGCAACGCGTTGCTTCCGGTTGTAACGATTCTCGGTATTAACTTTGGCGGACTGCTGGGCGGTACTGTTACGATTGAGACGGTATTTACACTTCCAGGTGTTGGCTCTCTGATTATTGAAGCAATCCGTACGAAGGATGTTCCCATTGTTACGGGAGCGACAGTTATGCTGGCGTCGTTCTTTGCCATCCTGATGTTGATCGTGGATGTGCTGTATGCATACATTGATCCGCGTATCAAATCAAGATATGAAAGAAAGTAGCGGAGGGAAAAGACATGGGTGAGAATACAGTAAAGGTAAAAATAAAGAAAAAAAGTCAGGCTGGCGATATCTGGCGCCGGTTTCTGAAAAATAAAACAGCGGTGTTCGGGCTGATCGTGTTTTCTCTGATTATGCTGGTCGTGCTTCTGGCCGATGTGATTGTCTCTTATGATTCAGCGCTGACACAGAACATCATGGACCGTTTGCAAGCTCCGGGAGCCGCACACTGGTTTGGTACAGATAATTTCGGACGTGATATTTTTGCGAGAATCGTTCATGGTTCGAGAAATTCTCTGCTGGTTGGTATCGGCGCAGTGGCAATCGGTATCACAGTCGGGGGCCTTCTCGGTTCCGTCGCGGGATTTTACGGCGGAAAAATTGATTCCGTGATCGGGCGAATCATGGATACCATCATGAGTATTCCGCTGATGCTTCTGGTGCTTTCGCTTGTAACAGCGCTTGGCAACAGTCTGATCAATGTACTGCTGGCTATGATGATTGCAAATATTCCTCAGTATGTACGTATCGTACGTGCAGCGATCCTCTCTGTTGTGGGACAGGATTATATCGAGGCAGCGCGTGCGTGCGGCACATCGAATCTGAAAATTATTGTGAAGCATGTAATCCCGAATGCAATCGGACCGATCATTGTGCAGGCAACTATGGCAGTAGGCACCATGATCCTGAATGCGGCAGGCATCAGCTTCCTTGGCATGGGTATTCAGCCGCCGACACCGGAATGGGGTGCGATGCTCAACGAAGGAAAGCAGTTTATGACGATGTATCCGTATATCGTTGTGTTCCCGGGAATCGCAATTGGGCTGACGGCCCTGGCTCTGAACCTGATGGGAGATGGGCTTCGGGATGCGCTTGACCCGAAACTGAAAGACTGAGGTGATAAAGATGGATCATACGATAGAACATACAGACAAGATTCTGGAAGTAGAGAACCTCACAGCAGTATACAATACGGATGCCGGCGTTGTGCATGCGGTAAACGGCGTGAGCTTCAGTATCAATAAAAAAGAAACGATTGGCCTGGTAGGAGAGACCGGAGCCGGAAAGACGACAACCGCACTTGCAATCATGCAGCTTCTTCCGGAACGTACCGGTGAAGTGAAAAGCGGAAGCATCCGCTACCGTGGAGATGAACTGTTGACCAAAAATAAGGCAGAGATGCGCCTGATTCGAGGAGCATGTATTTCTATGATTTTCCAGGACCCGATGACGGCCCTGAACCCTCTGATGACAGTAGGCGAGCAGATTTACGAGTCACTTGCCATCCATAACAGCAACAAGACGCAGAAAGAACTGGAACCGCGTGTGGATGAACTGCTTGAACTGGTAGGAATTCCAGCCAGAAGAAAGATCAATTATCCGCATGAATTTTCAGGTGGTATGAAGCAGAGAATTGTCATTGCGATTGCCCTTGCATGCGAACCGCTTCTGCTGATTGCGGACGAACCGACGACGGCGCTCGATGTGACAATTCAGGCACAGGTTTTGAACCTGATGGATGAGCTGAAACAGAAGCTTTCCACTTCTATGATTATGATTACGCACGATCTTGGCGTGGTTGCTCAGACGTGTGACAAGGTAGCGGTCATGTATGCCGGAGAGATCGTTGAGTACGGTATGCTCGAAGAGATTTTTGATCCCAACCGGCCGCATCATCCGTATACCATCGGACTGTTCAATGCGATTCCGAGCCTCAGCGGAGAGAGCCGGAGACTGAAACCAATCGACGGGCTGATGCCGGACCCGGCGAATCTGCCGGAAGGCTGCCGTTTCCATCCGCGTTGTCAGGAATGCATGGAGTGCTGCAAATCCGGAGAGATTTATCAGTACGAAAACGGCACGCATAAAATTAAATGCAATCTGATGCGGAAAGGAGAGAACGATGGCAGAGCTGATTAAAACAGTTGATCTGAAAAAATATTTTAAGCTGTCCAAAACAGAATACCTGCACGCCGTGGACGGTGTGAATCTCTCCATTGAAAAAGGCCGGACACTCGGTGTGGTAGGGGAGAGTGGTTGCGGAAAATCAACGCTTGGCCGTACAATGATCGGTCTGAACAATGCGACGTCCGGTGAGATTTGGTTTGAAGGAGAGGATTTGCTGAAACTGAGTCCATCCCGTCGGAAGGCCTACCGCAGTAAAATGCAGATTATTTTTCAGGACCCGTATTCGAGTCTGGACCCGCGTATGTCGGTATTTCAGCTGATCGCAGAGCCTTTGATTTCCAATAAGGTACATAAAGCGAAAGGTGAGCTGGTAGATCACGTATCCTATCTCATGGAAAAGGTCGGACTCGATCAGCGTTTCATCAACGCCTATCCGCATGAGATGGACGGAGGACGCAGACAGAGAGTCGGAATCGCCCGTGCACTTGCACTGAATCCGGAATTTATTGTCTGTGATGAACCGGTATCTGCGCTTGATGTTTCAATTCAGGCTCAGATCATCAATTTGTTGATGGATATGCAGGAAGAGATGGGACTTACGTATATGTTCATTACGCATGACCTGTCTGTAGTGCGTCATATGTCGGATGAGATCATGGTTATGTATCTGGGCCAGTGCGTGGAAAAGGCTCCGGCAGCTGAGCTGTTCCGGAATCCCCTGCATCCGTATACGAAAGCACTTCTGGCCGCCATTCCGCAGCCGGTAATTGGCGAAAAAATGAACAAAGAAATTATCCGCGGCGAGGTATCGGACCCGATCAATCCTGCGCCGGGATGCCGGTTTGCATCACGCTGCAAGCATTGTTGTCCGCAGTGTACGCAGGCCGATGTACCACTGAAAAAGGTAGAGAACGCTCATGAGGTTGCATGCGTTTTATACAAATAAAAAGGTTACACTTCCGTCCTGCATGAGACAGGGCCGCAGTGATAACAGATTTATAAGGAGGAAAAAATATGAATACATCAATGAAAAGAGCGGTTGCGGCAGCACTTATGTGTGCTATGATGGCAACAAGTATGACGGTAAATGTATCTGCGGCGGGTGACAGACCGATCAACATTGCATATCCGGCAATTCCGGACGGACTGATCCAGAGACTGCACTCCCCGGGTGTTCCGGAGTCTATCGCATATGCACAGATTTCTGATACTCTGATTCACAAAAACAGTGATGGAGAGTATGAGCCGAGAATGGCAGAGAGCTGGGAAGTAAATGAGGAATCCACAGAGCTTACGTTCCATTTAAGACAGGATCTTAAGTGGTCCGACGGAGAACCGGTTACGGCAGAGGACGTTGTGTTTACGATGCAGATGCTGAAAGAAGAAGCGCCTGGATTTTCTGTAGTAGTGGCAGATCTGGATACCGTAGAAGCAGTGGATGATTATACAGTTGTCATGAAACTGACACGGCCGGACGTTGTGTTCCTGTCCAATCTGGCTACTGATATGTACGGTTCCATCATGCCGGCTCACGGCAATGAGCTTTGGGGCGCAGAGTACGGTACAACCGTTGATAAGACACTTTCCTGCGGTCCGTATATTCTGACAGACTGGAAACCGGATGTTTCCATGACCTTTGAGGCAAATCCGGATTACTATGCAGGCGAGGCAGATATCAAAGAAGTTGTTTTCCATGAGATGCAGGATACAAACGCAGCCGTTGTTGCACTGCAGACAGGAGATATGGATGTATGGTTCAATCCGATTACCGGAACCGCATACAACACACTGACAAGCTCAGACAATATCGCAGTAGAAGAATATGTCAGCGGACGTAACGAGGGTGTTTATATGTACACACCGGACGGTACATTCTCTGATCCGAAGATGAGACTGGCAGTTGCATATGCAATTAATCCGGAAGAAGCTCTGGCAGTTGCAGCAGACGGCATGGGCGTGCTGATCAGCTATCCGGGCGACATCGGAAGCGAGATGTCCGGTAATCCGGATTATGATTCCGAGTATGCTTACAGCTATGACCTGGATAAGGCAAAAGAACTCGTGGCAGAGTGCGGTATGGAAGGCGCAAGCGTTACCGTAAAATCCTACAATACAGAACCGTATGCAACACTCGGTGTATGGCTTCAGAATGTACTTGTAAACATGGGCCTGAATGCAACCGTTGAGCCGATGGAGCGTGCTGCGTTCCTGGAAGAAATGAGAGCAGGCGGCGTTGAGATTCTTCCGCTTTCATGGGTAGGACAGACCTATGATCTGGATGAGGTTCTGGCTGGCGCTTTATATTCTGAGAATGCAGGAAGCTCAAACTACAGCTTCTACAACGATCCGGAAATGGATGCACTTGTTCAGCAGTCCCGCGGAGAGTCTGATCCGGAAGCGCGTAAGGAAATCTTTAAGCAGATGATCGACAAGTTTATGCAGGATGTTCCGTTTGTTCCGCTGTACGCTGTAAAATTTGCGATTCCGCACAGCACGGACATTGTATGCGACAATGCAAAATCCTACTCGATGTTTGATTATCACTGGGCAGAATAAAAAAGGAGATTAAGAACAATGGAAGATCCAAGAATCCGTAAGTTTGCGAGATTTATTATCGAGAAATCCGTTGGTCTGAAAAAAGGGGAAAAAATTCTAATCGAGCTTCACGGAGATCCGAAGGCGGCTCCGCTGGCGAAAGCAATGATTGAGGAAGCCTACGCTTTGGGGGGCTTCCCCTTTTTCCAGAAATTTGATTATGAGCTTGAGGGTGCTATCTTAAAAGGAACATCCGAAGAGCATATGCATAATATCGCAGCGTATGAGCTGAAGCGTATGCAGGATATGGATGCATATGTAGACATCCGTGCGTCGAAAAATATCCACGAGTGGAACGACGTACCGAAAGATAAGATGGCTATTTATAACAAGGAATACTGGGGACCAATTCACCTATCCGAGCGCTGCAATCACACAAAATGGACGGTAATTCGTTATCCGAATGAAGCGATGGCACAGCTTGCAGGCATGTCTACAGAGGAATATGAGAACTTCTATTTCAATGCGTGTCTGGTAGATTATGAGAAGATGGGCAGATCCATGCAGCCGCTTGTGGAGCTGATGGAACGTACGGACAAGGTACGTATTACAGGTCCGAAGACAGATTTGACGTTCTCAATCAAGGGAATTCCGGCAATTGGTACAACCGGCGAGAACAATGTTCCGGATGGAGAGATCCTGACCGCACCGGTAAAAGATTCTGTGAACGGATTTATTTATTACAACGTTCCGTCACCGTACGGCGGAGAAGTATTTCGTGACGTAAGATTGGAATTTAAGGATGGAAAAGTGGTAAATGCCACCTCCAATCTGACCGATAAGATGAATCTGATCTTTGATACAGATGAAGGAGCACGTTATGTGGGCGAGTTTGCGATTGGCGTGAATCCGATCATCACGTCTCCGATGCTTGACATTCTGTTCGATGAGAAGATGGCAGGCAGCTTCCACTTTACACCGGGCAATGCATATGATGTAGCGGATAATGGCAATCGTTCTGCACAGCACTGGGATCTGATTTCCCTGCAGACACCGGAAGCGGGCGGCGGTGAAATATACTTTGATGATGTGCTGATTCGCAAAGATGGCCGTTTCGTTCTGCCGGAGCTGGATTGTCTGAATCCGGAGAATTTGCTGTAGATTTGTGAACTGTATCATAGGAACTTCACGCAAGGTGAAAGGGATATAGTACACCATAGAAGGGCTGTCGCATTAGGAAGATAATGTGACGGCCTTTTTTTAAAATTTAGAGAGGATAGAATATGGAAGATAACAGAATTCGCAGATATGCGCAGTTTTTGATCAATAAGGCCGTATATTTGCAAAAGGATGAGAAAATACTGATTGAGCTTCATGGTGATCCGGATGCAGTGCCGCTGGTGCGGGCGCTGATTGAGGAAGCATATGTGGCAGGCGGACAGCCGTATGTCCACCAGTTTGATGAGCAGCTGATGGGAGCGGTGATTGCAGGGGCGAATGATGCGCATATGGCTGCGGTAACGTCTTACCAGCTGGAGCGCATGAAAAATATGGATGCCTATATCGACGTGCGTGCAAGTCTGAATATTCATGAATGGGACAATTATCCGATTTCACAGATAGATGTCTACAAACGGAATTACTGGGGACCGCTGCATCTGTCGGAACGCTGTAACCACACAAAATGGTCCGTACTGCGTTATCCGAACAGCGCGATGGCACAGCTTGCAGGCATGTCCACAGCAGAATTTGAGGATTATTATTTTAAGGCATGTCTGGTGGACTACGATAAGATGGAAAGGGCCATGCAGCCGCTTGTGAAGCTGATGGAGCGTACCGATAAAGTCGATATTATCGGACCAGGAACCGATCTTCATTTTTCGATCAAAGGAATTGGCGTATATCCGTGGCACGGACAGTGCAATATTCCAGACGGGGAGGTCTCTACGGCGCCGGTGAAGGATTCTGTCAACGGAGTCATTCACTACAATATCCCGTCGCCGTATAATGGAGCAGTCTATTCGGATGTGACACTGACTTTTAAAGATGGAAAGGTGATAAAGGCTGATTCCAATCTTCCGGATCGCATGGACGAAATTTTTGACACAGATGAGGGTGCCCGCTATGTGGGAGAGTTTGCAATCGGATGCAATCCATATGTGACACGTCCGATCTGTGATATTCTGTTCGATGAAAAAATGGTAGGAAGTTTTCATTTTACACCGGGAAATGCGTATGAGCGCAATGAGAATGGCAATCATTCCGCACAGCATTGGGATCTGATCTGTTGCCAGATGCCGGAATTTGGAGGCGGAGAGATGTGGTTTGACGGTGTGTTGATCCGCAAGGATGGGAGATTTGTTCTGCCAGAGCTTGACTGCCTGAATCCGGAAAATCTCAAATAAGAATGGATGGGCTGCCGCCGCTTCGGAAAGGGGAGGGGGTAGCCCTTTTTATAAACATCTGGAGTTTTTGGAAAAGTTTTGCAGTTGAATTAGAATATAGATGACAGAAGAAATGGGGGATTGTGGTTATGCTGTATGAAAAGCAGGAATTTACGATGAAGAATGGGAAGACTGCCGTTTTGCGGAGTCCGAGGAGAGAAGATGCCGAGGCGATGCTTTTGTATATTCGCAGGATGTCGGAGGAGACAGAGTTTGTCGGACGGTATCCAGAAGAGATTACGGAGACCTTGGAATCAGAAGCAGATTTTCTCGAACAGTGTGTGGAGAGTAAAAACAGTATTCAGATTTCGGCTTTTGTGGAGGGAGAACTTGCCGGAAATGCGAGCATCAGTCCATTTAGTGAGCGTATAAAACTGCGTCATCGTGCCGATTTTGGGATTGCGGTGCTACAGCCGTGGTGGGGACTTGGGCTTGGACGAGCTCTCACGCAGGCATGCTTGGAGAGGGCGAAGGAGATGGGATTTGCGCAGGTAGAGCTGAGTTTGCTGAAAACAAATGAAAAAGGGCTCAGGCTGTATCAGAGTACCGGATTTGAAGTGTGGGGCGAGCTGAAAAACGGATTTCATTTAAAGGATGGGACGTGTGAGAGTGAGCTGTGCATGGTAAAATATTTCTGAAAAGAAACAGAACTTTGTTTTACGGGTACATCGGCATGGACTTCACTGGAAGTCCATGCAAAAGTCCCTGGTACCATCCGGCAAATAACTGATTTTTCCGGAGATTCCGAATACCTGCTTCACATTTTTTGGAGTCAGTACGTGCTCGGGGATTCCACTGGAGGCGACGCGACCGTCCTGCATCAAGAAAAGGTGATCGCAATAGTGGGCTGCAAGGCGGAGATCGTGAATAACAAGGAGAATGGTCTTACCGCTTCGCTTCAGATAGTTTAACAGAAAAATCTGGTGGTAGATATCAAGGTGGTTGGTCGGTTCATCCAGTATGATAGTATCTGCACCCTGTGCTACAGCACGGGCCAGAAAAACCAGCTTTCGTTCCCCTCCGGAGAGTGTCTGAATGCTGCGTCCGGAAAATTCCAGGATATTTAGTTCTTCCATGGCGAGACGAATTCGCTCTTTTGATGGGAGATCTGTCTTTTTTTGGTGGTAAAGAGCCATGCCAATAATATCCTCCACAGAAAAGTCAAAAACCACAGAGGTATCCTGTCCGACATATCCTAACTTCCTTGCGATATCCTTTCGGCTGAACGATTGCAGGTTTTTTCCGTCCAGAAAAATAGCGCCGGATTTGCAGGTGACAATCCCGAAAACTGTTTTAACCAGTGTCGATTTTCCGGAGCCGTTTGGTCCGACAATTCCGGTGATTTTTCCCCGCTCTGCCTGCACGCTCACGTTGTGCAGGATTTCTTTTTTTCCATAACCGGTCTGTATATTCTGAAATTCTATTGCTGTGGTCATGCGCCACCTCGATTCTTTCGTATCATCAGATAAAAGAAAAACGGAGCTCCAACAAATGCGGTAATGATGCCAAGCGGGAGTTCGGCAGGGCCAAACAGGCTGCGCGCAGCGGCATCGGCCCAGATCAGATAAGAAGCGCCGAACAGTGCGCTCAGAGGCAAAATGATTCTGTTACTGCTTGTCCCTGCGAGCAGACGAACCATATGGGGGACCATAAGGCCTACAAATCCAATAATACCGGTGACAGAGACGAGAGATGCTACAATGAGGGCACAGATGATGAACATCATACCACGAAAGCGTTTTACATGCAGTCCCATGGCAGCAGCATCGTCGTCTCCTATCATGATAAGATTGAAATTGCCGCTCTGGCAGAAAAAGACGATACAACCCAAAGCGGTGCCGAGAGCCGGAATCCGGAGACTGCTCCACTGGGCGGAGGCAAGGCTTCCCATTTGCCAGTTATAGACAGCAGAAATGCTCTCAGGACTTTTGGCCATAAAGATTAAAAAGCTGGTAACGGCGCTCATCACGGCATTTACGGCTGTGCCGGAGAGCAGGAGGGCAACCGGCTGTATTTTACCGCCGCCACCGGCTTTTGCCATGCGATAGACGCAGAAAAAGGCAAGAAGTGCACCAAGCAGGGCAAAGGCAGTGGTGCGGTATTGTCCGCTGAAAAAGGGGAGCGGTGTCAGAAGCGCCAGAGCAGCTCCGGCCGATGCACCGGAAGATACGCCTAAAATATAGGGTTCTGCGACAGGGTTTAGGACAAGGGCCTGCATGGCTGCGCCGCAGATAGAAAGGCCGGCGCCGCAGCATACTCCGAAAAGAACTCTGGGCAGCCTGATATTCCAGATAATCTGGTAGATTGATTTATCCCATGCACCGGCAGCTGTCTGTGCTCCACTGAAAAAGATCTGATCTGCCATGACCCGATAGACTGTTTTGATGTCTATCGGGGTAGTGCCGATTGATACCACATACAGGATGGAAAAGATCAAAAATGCAGTCAAAACAGGAAACAGCAGACCGCTGCGAATATGCTTCCCCTTCATATTGTCTCCTTAAGTAAATTGCGTTTCATTGGGCTATGCGTATGAAAATGGTGTTTGATCACAGGGGCATGCTTATAAGAAGCGTTCCGGGTAGAATGCTTCCGCGAAAATCTTACATGCTTCTACTGCGCTTAAATCATGCATCGCATAAGCGAGCGGAATAATGATATAATTCTGATTTGCGACTGCCGGCACATCGGCCAGCGCTTCGTTATTATTGATAAAATCAAGGCTTTCCTGCAGCATTTCCTCATTGCCATAGTCGTTGAAGATCATAACGTCCGGATTTGTGGCAACAATGGTCTCCACGCTTGTTGTGAACCATCTGGAATCAGCCATTCCCTTTGTGGCATTGATGCCGCCGGCCAGTTCGATCAGATTGCTTTCTAGGCCCGCGGAAGTGGTATAAACTTCATTACCGCTTACGCTGTCCATAACGAAGGCGGTTATTTTTTCTTCTTCCTTAATATCAGCTACAGAGGCTTCAATTGCAGCAATCTGTTCTTTTGTCTCAAGAATCAGCTCATCAGCGCGCTCCTCTACCTTGAAGATTTTCCCCATATTCTCGATATCCTGATAAATGCTGTCCATTGTCTCGTCTTCCACGATCGTACCGGTCAGCACGTAAGAGGTAATTCCCTTTTCCTCAAGCATCTCGTACGTTCCCCAGCGATCCTCCTGGAATGCGCTGACTTCTCCGACGATCAGGTCTGCGCCGGAGGCAACTGCATTTTCGTGGGAACGTTCGATTTCCGGAATTCCTTCAAAAAGTTCAGCAACGCCTTCAATCGGTGAAATCCGGCCCTTGTTGTTTGTGCTTGTGCCGATGATGTACTGGTCAAGTCCGAGTTTCATCAGTACTTCTCCGCTGTAGCAGCAAAGGATACCGGTCGGCATTTCCGTGAAGGTCAGAGTGCGGTCTCCGTTTTCAATGGTTACTTCGCCATAATCTGCTGTCTCACTGGCAAAAACCCCCGTACCAAAAGAAGACAGAATCATCATACCTGCGAGTAGTGATAAAACAACTTTCTTTTTCATTTTAAATCCTCTCTTTCTGCTGTGAAATGACTGGACTGCTGCAGAAGTATGTGGTACTGCAACGGTCTGTATGCATAAAAAAAGAGCCTTTTGGTTCGGCTCATCAGATCTGAGAAGTAGTAATGAAAATATAAAACTTCAGAATCTGCGCACAGCAAAAAAGCATTTCTGCCATGTCCCATGCAAGCCTCCCCACCGAAAGCGGCAGTATTGATAATATAGCAGGTCTCCTGACTCGACTTCATCCTACTATCTCCGTCTTCCCGGTTTTCCAGTGACTTTTGGGAGAGTTCGTCTGTCACACAGTAGCGGGGGCTGTCAAAGCTTCTACTTTGTTCCCGTTGCCCCAAAGGGGGCAGCCTTTCGGCACTATATTAACATACGCAGTATTTTTATGCTATTTTTATCTTATTATAGAGAAGCGTTTGCTGTCAAGTACAACTTTTATAGATCCGAGTCCCATTTATTTTGTTAGAAAACGAAGGAATTCACAGTATTTTCACATATTATGTATTGACCTGTAGCTTAGTCGAACTGTTATAATGTTACCGCCAACTGGGGGACCAATGTGTCCTGGCTGGCAGTAATATCGTTTGCGGGCAGAAGTTTGAGAAGATAGGATGAGGAAGAATGAAATTCCGGATTTTGGATATTCTGTATTTTGTTAGCAGATCGTGAAATATTGATAAGGAAAAGCAGGGAGAAAGAGAATGCGGTTTTTTGTGAGAACGGCGGGAATCTTTATGATTCCACTTTACATTTATTTGTATTTTATTATCAGAAGGATTCAGATCCTGCTGTTTGGCGGGAAAGGGAAGTATGTGCAGATGGTGCTGGCAGTGGTACTATCTGTGCTGGTGATTCTTCCGGCGCAGAATCTGTTTGGTTTTTGGGCGCTTATTGTTCTGCATTTTCTTGCAGCGTCGGCGATTGTGGATGTTGTGAGACTGGTTCTGAAAAAGTCAGGACACGGATTTCACAGGTACGTGGAGCTTGCATGGCGCAGCGGTACACTGGCAGCAGCGGTCACGACTGTTGTTCTTGGGTATGCATATTGGAATATGCACCGGGTGGTTGTGACGGAATACACGGTTTTTACAGAAAAGGAAATCCGGGAAGAAGGATATGACCTTGCCTTTTTGTCAGATCTGCATTTTGGGACAACCATGAATCCGGAACAGCTTCAGAATTATTGTGAACGTATAGAGAAAGAACAGCCAGATCTCGTTGTGCTTGGCGGGGACATTGTAGATGAGGCTTCGACGCTGGAACAGGTGAAGGAGGCGTTTAGATGCCTGGGTCAGATCAGAAGCACGTACGGAACGTATTACGTTTATGGCAATCACGACAAGGGGCGCTACTTGGATGCGTGTGATTTTACGGAAACGGAACTGGAGGAAGCGATTACCGCAGCAGGAATAAAGATTTTGGAGGACGAGACGGCTTTGATCGGCGAAGAGCTCTGTGTGGCCGGCCGGCGCGACCGGACGGATGCCAGGAGAGATGAGATGGAGCGCAAGTCATCTGAAGAACTTCTGGCGGATGTTTCTGAACAGCGATTCTGCATTTTGACAGACCATCAGCCGCGGGAGATGGAAGAAAATGAACAGGCCGGATATGATTTGATGCTTTCCGGGCATACGCATGCCGGTCAGATGTGGCCGGTGGGACTTATTACTACTTTATTCGATAAAGATACGTTTAACTATGGCAGAAAAACAATTGGCGATATGGAGCTGATTGTATCGTCAGGCATTGGAGGTTGGGGATACGCGTTTCGAACCGGAAAGCACAGCGAAATTGTCGTTGTGCATGTGGCCGGGAATCCTGCATAGAAGACAGCTTTCCAGCTTGACTTCTATGGGAAAAAAAGCATATAATATCAAAGAAAACGCTCAGAGATCCGTTTGCACTGTAAAAGGATAAGGCACATTATGTGATAGCAGATATCTGAGATAAAGTTTGAACATGAGAAAGCTGAGGTATGTTTATGAAATTTATATATCCTGCAATTATTCAAAAAACACCTTCCGGTACCTTTCGGGCAGTATTTCCGGATCTTGCCTGCTGTGAGGCACAGGGAGACACCCTGGAAGACGCTGTGGACGCTGCAAATGAAGCAGCTTATAACTGGATTGAGCTGGAGCTTTCGGAAGAAGGCGCTCATCTGCCGCCGGTTTCGGATGTGGCAGATCTGAAGCTTACAGAGGGAGAAGTTGTGCGCAATATCTGTGTGAATGTACGTCTGTCAGACGGATGGGACGAATAGAGAAGTTCAAGAAATAAGGCGAAGAACAACAGAAAAGAACAGAATTAAAAAAACAAGGAGCTGCCGCGAGAAATAGAAACAAGCACGGTAACTCCTTATTTTGTTTTTGGTGTGTAGTATATTTATTAGCCGATCACTTTAATCCAGCCTTCCGGCGCTTCCAGGCGTCCCATCTGAATACCGGTCAGTGTTTCATACAATTTCTTTGTAACAGGACCCATCTCGGTCATGCCGCTTGGCAGGCAGATTTCGTTGCCGTGGTCCACAATTTTGCCAACCGGAGAGATCACGGCTGCTGTTCCGCAAAGTCCGCATTCTGCAAAATCCTTTACCTCATCGAAGTACACTTCGCGTTCTTCTACTTCGAGTCCCAGATAATCCTTTGCCACAACGAGCAGGGAACGGCGGGTGATGGATGGCAGGATGCTGTTGGATTTCGGGGTGACAACTTTGTTGTCTTTGGTGACGAACAGGAAGTTCGCTCCACCTGTTTCTTCTACCTTGGTTCTGGTAGCAGCATCAAGGTACATGTTTTCGTCAAAGCCCTGACGATGCGCGTCCATAATTGCATAGAGGCTCATTGCATAATTGAGACCGGCTTTGATATGGCCTGTTCCGTGAGGTGCCGCACGATCGAAATCGCATACGCGGATGGTAAGCGGTTTTACGCCGCCTTTAAAGTACGGACCAACCGGTGTTGTAAAAACACGGAATTGGTATTCATTTGCCGGTTTTACTCCGATGACGGGATCGCTTCCGAACATGTAAGGGCGGATATAAAGCGTGGCGCCTGAACCATAGGGCGGAACGTAAGCGGTATTTGCTGCAATGGTCTGCACGACAGCATCGACGAAACGCTCTTTGGGGAATACCGGCATTTCGAGACGCTTGCAGGATGCTTCCATTCGTTCTGCGTTGAGATCAGGGCGGAAGGTGACGATGCGTCCGTCTTCGGTTGTATAGGCCTTCATGCCCTCGAAACAGGTCTGTGCGTACTGAAGTACACCGGCACATTCGGAAATCGTTACGTTAGCGTCAGAAGTGAGGATACCGTCATCCCAGGCTCCGTTTTTATAATTAGCGACAAATCTCTTGTCTGTCGGCACATAGCCGAAACCAAGTTCCGACCAGTTGATGTTTTTCTTTTCCATACTGAACAGTCCTTCCTTTAGTAGTTTAAATAGCTGAATATTGATTAGTAGTAGTTTACGCCTGCTGTTTTGCTGTGTCAAGCAAAAACAGGGAAGTTATTTTTGATTTTCTGTAAAGGAGTCAGAGCCTTTCAAGTGATTTTTTTCAGAAGTGTTCCGCGTGTAACGGCATCGGCTCCATATCGTTTTCGAATCTGGTCAATTGCAATTTCCAGTCGCTTTTGCTTTTCTGCGTTGCATGTCTGTGTTGCGGAACTTTGCCTGTTTTTTGTATCCTTTTCCGGAAGGTTTGTTGCTGTGGACAAGCCAAAATCAAACAGCGAAAGCTGTACGGGAGCATCTTCCGGCAGCAGTTTGGAGGTGCGAAGGCCGAGGAGGCGGATTGGCGTTCCATCCCAGAGCTCATCGAAAAGACGGCAGGCATATTCGTACAGGATGCCGGAGGTTGCATCCGGAGAAAAGAGCTGTGTCTGTTTGGAATAAGACTGAAAGTTGTTATATTTAATTTCAATGGTTACTGTCCGGGCGAGCTGATGCGACTTACGAAGACGCGAGGAAACCTGTTCAGAAAGCGAGAGCAGGATTTTTTTTGCATCAGCCGCATTTTGAATATCTGAGGACAGGGTAGTGGAATTGCCGATGCCTTTCAGTTCATGATTGCCGGCATTCAGTGGTGTATTGTCGATACCGTTTGCATATTCCCACATGGTCTGCCCGTGACTTTTAAACTGAAGCTGTAAAAATGCAGGGTCCGTATGTGCAAGTTCGCCGATCGTACGGATTCCAAGCTCAAGAAGACGCTGTGCACTGCTGTTGCCGACCATAAACAGTTCGCTGACGGGGAGGGGCCACATTTTCTGCGGAATTTCCTCCGGAAACAGAGTATGGACTTTGTCTGGTTTTTCAAAATCACTGGCCATTTTGGCCAACAGTTTGTTCGGTGCGACACCGATATTTACAGTAAATCCGAGCTTGTTTTTAATATGATCGGCGATCTGGCGTGCAGCGGACTTTGGAGAGGAAAAACGCCGGCTGATAGGAGCATAATCCATATAACATTCGTCGATGGATACCTGTTCAAGATCAGAGGTGTAGGTATACAGCAATTCCATAAGTTCGTGGCTGCGCTGATTGTATAATCTGCGGTCCGGTGGAACGATTGTGAGCAGTGGATATTTGCGCAAGGCGGAAGCAACCGGCTCTCCGGTGCGAATGCCGTATTTTTTGGCCGGGATGGATTTTGCAAGGACGATGCCATGACGGGTTTTCTCATCTCCTCCGATAATTGCAGGGATTGTGCGCAGGTCAGCAGCAGCAGGGTGTGCCTGCATACGGGAGAGGGCGGTCCAGCTCAGATAGGCGGAATTGACATCAATGTGGAAAATCATACGCATAACAGGACTCCTTTGTTTCCGGGGGAAATTGATTGCGAAGGGGTTATCCGGACGAAGCATGATAAAGTTTCGCAATTACTTATATTAGGAATGAATGATACTAGTTTAACATTTGAATGAGAACTTGTCATTATGGGAAATAAAGAGCATTTGGAATGGTCAGGGCTTTTGCGTAAAATGTTACAAAAGATGCTTGCAGTGACGATAGAAAGACGGTATGATGTGAGCAATCATGGTGATGAAATGTCGGACAGAAAGGAGATTTATGGAGAAAAATACATTTGAGCGAATTTATGAAATTGTTTGTAAAATACCGTATGGAAAGGTGGCGACCTATGGCCAGATTGCGGAGCTTGCAGGGAACAAAAGGCTTTCCCGGGTTGTAGGTTATGCCCTGCACGTGAATCCAGACCCAAAACGGATTCCCTGTCACCGGGTGGTGAACCGCTTAGGAGAGGTTTCACAGGCTTTTGCGTTTGGTGGAGGAAATCGCCAGGTGGAGCTTTTGCAGGGGGAAGGCGTTGCATTTCGGGGTGGCAGGGTGATTATGGAAACGTATCAGTGGGAAAAAAGACTTTTTTGAATCGCGGCGACCGCGTTTGACACCGTTTTGTGCCCGACGTTGACGGTAATATGTGCGTATTTTTCGTAGAGGGGCACACGGTGTTTATAGAGATCTGTCAAAGTCTGATCCGGTGAAAGGACGACACCGCGTCTGCTCAGATCACCCAACCGCTTCTCAAGGATGGAGCAGCTGACTTTCAGGTAGATGACGGTGCTGATTTCACGCAGATGTGCCATCGCTGTGGGGCAGTACACAACGCTGCCTCCGGTAGCAATGACACTTCGCCTGGCTTCGATTTGGCTGTTTACGCGATCCTCGATACGGGTGAATCCTTCGTTTCCGGCATCCTGCATAATTTCCCACAGCAGTTTGCCTTCCTCCTTTTGAATCAGAAGATCGGAATCAATAAAATCATATCCCAGTACCTTGGCCAGCACGATTCCGATCGTGCTTTTTCCGGCGCCGGGCATTCCAATAAGTGTGATATTATCATTTGACATAACAGAATTCCTAACCTAAAATTGCTCCCGCAGCGCCCAAAAGCCCTGCACTTGCGGCCCCCATAATCAGTCCGGCCAGAATGACTCCGAGCATAACTGCAATGATACTGGATTTGAAATCCATATCCAGCAGACTGGCAGCCAGTGTACCGGTCCAGGCGCCTGTTCCGGGAAGCGGGATACCGACAAAGAAGAGCAGGGCGACGAAAAGACCTTTTCCGGCTTTTTCCTGCAATTTTTTCCCTCCCTTTTCCCCTTTTTCAAGACAGAACGTGAAAAATTTTCCTATATAGGGTTTGTCCTTTCCCCAGACCAACACCTTGCGGGCAAAGAGATAGATGATCGGGACAGGAAGCATGTTTCCGACGATTGCTATAATATAGGAAGGAACAATTGGCAGTCCGAATGCAACGGCATAGGGAATTGCCCCGCGCAGCTCAATGAGCGGTACCATGGAAATCAGAAAAACGATTGCATAATTAAGCATAAATGCCTCCTTTTTAAGTGTACTGTTCCATAGTATACACGAAAATGTCGAATTCGAATAGCCCCTAAATCAGAGACTTTGCCGGTTTTGGAAAGAAAGAGTGTTAAGTGTTGCATTTTCCTTCTGTTTTTGATATTCTGGATTCATTATGAACAAAAGGAAAGGGGCAACAAACTATGATGAAACCGAAAATTCTCGTGGTGGGAAGCTTTGTGATGGATCAGATTGCCACTACGGAGATTTTTCCGCGTGAGGGGCAGACGGTACTTGGGAAAACATTTTCAAAAGCGCCCGGTGGAAAAGGGGCAAATCAGGCGGTACAGATGGCGCGTCTTGGCGCTGATGTTACGATGGTGGGAAAACTTGGTCATGACAGCAACGGCGAAGAAATGGTAAAAACCTGCAAAGAAGCCGGAATACATACAGAACATATCGTTTATGATGACAAACTGCCATCCGGGTGCAGTGTAATTATTCTGGAGGAAGCTCCAGGGAAGCAGACCGTAAACCGCATCATTGTACTTTCTGGTTCTAATATGAGTATTACGCCGGACGATGTCGCATTTTTGAAGGAAAAGATTGCAGAGTATGATCTGGTTGTATTGCAGCTAGAAATTCCGATGGAGATTAATGAGCTGGTTGCCCGGTATGCATATGAAAAGGGTGTTCCAGTTATGTTGAATTCTGCACCGAGCGCACCACTTTCTGATGAGTTACTGTCTCATTTGACATATATTTCTCCGAATGAACATGAAGCATACGATATGGTTGGCATTCGGATTTCACATGAAGATAAGGGCGTTAATATGGAGGAAGCAAAGGCAGCCACCGCAGCGCTGAAAGCCAAAGGAGTAAAAAATGTTCTGATTACACTTGGCGAAGCAGGAGCAATTTTAGATACGGAAAAAGACGGTGTATTTTACAGTCCATGTGCTGAGAATGTTATGGCTGTAGATCCGACAGCTGCGGGAGATTCCTTTGTGGGTGCTCTCTCGGTGGGGCTAAGTTGCGGCTGGGATTACGATGAGACGCTGAAGTTTGCGAACCATACCGCGGCGCTCACTGTATCTGGAATGGGTGCTATGCCGTCTCTTCCGACGCTTGAGCGTGTGGAAGCGTTTTTGATGGAACGTGTTGGCTGTGTGCCAGATACTTCAGCGCTGAAGGCTTGAAGAGTTTGATTACATTTCGGGCAGGTATTTCGTATGGAGGCAAAAGGGAAACAAGAGATTTTATTTTTTTTGACGCTGTGAAGAATGATCTGAGTGAATTTATTGATAGCATAGATTACGGACGACTCGAGGATGCCGCGTGAGTTGAGCATCGAGGTACAGAAAAACGGAAATTGTGTGCATGTTTCCGGAATCCGCAAGCTGGAACATATTGCAGGCTGACAAGGATGTAACGCCGCAGCAGTATGTGAAGTGGCATCCGGGCGGAGCGCTTGGAAAACTTCGGGATGATGAAAAATAAAAGGACTACAGAAAGAGAATATGTGCTTAGAATGAAGCGGAACATAAGGTTCTGCTTCATTTCATGTATTTTCGATCATTGCAGGCATTCTCGGATACTTGTAAAATCTTTCATAAATAAAAGGTGCGGAAAATTTACCTGTGAATGGTTCTTGCACAGGGAGTGATTTTCTGATAAATTAAAAAGCAGGTTTTTTGAAAGAGGGGCTGCAGCAAGATGACAATTAGTGAACGCATTTTTGATATTCTCAAGACAAAGGGTATTTCTCAGAAAACATTTTCAAAACAGACGGGAATTGCGGAAAGCACGATCAGTGATTGGAAACGGAAAAAGACGAATCCGGCAGCTGACAAGATTCTGGCAATCAGCAGGGCATTGGATGTCTCGGTATATGAATTGCTCGGAGAAACGATGTCAGACAAGACGTTTGGCGAAGAATGCATTGTGTTAGAAAGAAATTCTGAGGAATTTGCTTTTTTTACGCTGTACCGTTCCCTGCGGCCCGGAGATAAAGAACGAATGCTTGGATACGCAGAGGCGTTGCATAAACTGGGGCGTTGATTGTTTGCATATGATAAAAAAGAGTGTATGTCGCTTGACATACCTCTTTTTTTGTGATAGTATACGTATATACGAATTAAATATGCAAATACGTAAAGGAGGAGACGGGAAAAGCAGAGAAAAAACAAAAGATAAAATCGAAAGAGAACACATGAAAAGAAAAGTCGAAAAAACACCAGGTGCGTCGGCAGGGCACCTGGTGTTGATAAAAGTATACAAACTGATCTATGATATATCATTGCTGTCTGACAGATGGTTTGGAATGAATTCCAGCAGATCTTCGATTTTGCAGTCTAAAGTAGCGCAAATTCTTGCCAGGACTGCTGTATCGAGTCGAGTGACCTGATTATTACAGTATTGATTAATCTGCGTTCGTTGCATTTCTGCACGATGAGACAATTTGTTTTTGCTGATCCCGCGTTCTTCAATCAGCTCTGCCAATTTGATTTGAATAAATCCATAATTCTTTTCGTACATCCTATTACTACCCCTTCATACTTTTCATATAAACTGTCAAAATATGGAAAAATTTGACAATCATAGTGTATGAAATGTAGAATAGAAATATAAGTTCTGACAAATCTTGTCAGACTTCTTACACATGAGAAGGAAAACATTTACATCCGAAAAAATGTCAATAAAATAACATTAAGATACACAATGAGTTCCCGGGTATTTTAAACGAAGGGAAGAATCAGAATAAAGAGCCGTATGTTTGTTCATGCTGGGTGATCGCCTGGCGGATCAGATAAAGAATTTCTCCGTTGATGGAGCGGCCCTCAAATTCTGCAAGGCTTTTAAGCTTTTTATGAGTATCTGAATCAATCCGGAGACCTAAGTGTTTATCTTTTTCCATGACTATTCCTTTCAGCTTAAAATAAGTATATAATAAGTTATGTACCTCAGTACATTTTAAGTACAATTATGTAAATGTGTTTAAAATGAACTTGTTTTAAGTACGAAAAAAATCAAAGGAGGCAGCTGAGGATGTTTTGGCGGGATGTAAGAATTTTTTTTCAGGAGGACCTTGCAGAAGAAAGAGAATATACTCCACTATGGAAGTATATACTGGTTGCTACAGTAACCTCACTGATGAGCACTACTGTTCCGGATATGCTATGGAAGTGGCAGGAGAATCAGAAATATGTGACAGTTAAGTACAAAGAATTAGATTCAGAATTGCAGGAGCAGGAGGATTGTTTTCTTTGTGGATCACATAATCGGACTATGCTGAGTTACTATCGCCAGGTTGGCGGAATTGGGGTTATTTCTTTTAACGATTGGTATGTGACAGATTTTGACTTACAGTCCAGGAAGAAAAGCAATACAGATAGCGATGGTGGTTCTAATTCCAACGGTGTTTTGGGCGAAGAAAATGCATCAAGTGCCAGAACAATGTTTGGCTTTGTAAATAAGGGAGATATCAGAATTGAAAAGGAAAGTATGGCATCAGGACGACGAGCCTCCATTACTGTGCGATGGCCAGAGGGACTTTTGCCTGATCTTACACTGCTGAAAGAGAATCTTTGTCAGTCGTGTCTTGACAACGTACTAGAAAATCAGGTCATAAGAAAAAAGAAATACGACGATAAAATACCCGTACCGTTTTGCGTGGTGGATTTTGATACATTGGAACTGTACTCACTCCAGGATACACACACAACTTTTTCAACTGGAGATTATTGGATAGAAGTGCGCGAAGTAAGGGAGGGGCTGGAAATGAATGCATATTATTTGCCTATAATGGAAAAAAATGAGAAAGTTCTAGCAGATCAAGAATCTGTTGAGGAGGATACAGTTTCCGTGTCATAGCTTGTTCACAATATTTTATTTAATGAGGTTCTTGTTTTAATATTTGTAAATGTATAAATAAAATGCAAATATGTATTTAAGAGAACAGATAAATTTACCATATATATAAATAGAGTGTGCCACTTATGAGCAAAACAAATCGCACCAGGTGTAGATTGATCGTAACCTGGCGCTGGCATAGTGTTTGTTATTGAGTCTTCCGGGTGCTGACGTGGTATTCGTAGATCTACATTAGGTGTAGACAAGATGTTTGTTTCGTTCTTTGTTGAGTGGATATCAGGGGTCATTGTTGTTTGATATTTTACTTGGAACAAATTCCAGCAGCTCTTCGATTTTGCAGTCTAAAGTAGTGCAAATTCTTGCCAAGACTGCGGTATCCAGACGAGTGACCTGATTATTACAATACTGGTTAATTTGAGAACGTTGCATTTCCGCACGATGAGAGAGTTTGTTTTTGCTGATACCGCGTTGCTCGATTAATTCTGCCAATTTAATTTGGATGATGCCATAGTTTTGTTCGTACATTCTATTTCTACCTCTTTTTGTAAATTATCAAAGTATTTGGAATAAATTGACAATTATAGTGTATGGAAAGTAGAATAGAAAGATAAGTTCTGACTTCTTATGTTAGACTTCTTGCACATGTAGTGATATGTATATTTATGTGGAACAGACATACAAATGTAGCTTTAAATGATACGATAGAATCGCTTGGTTTTAAAACATGCGATAAAATGGGGATCAGAGGAGAGAACCGTGTTTTTTCTCATGTCGGGTGATTGCCTGACGAATCAGATACAGGATTTCACCATTAATAGAACGGCCCTCATATTCTGCAAGGCTTTTAAGTTTTTTATGAGTGTCAGAATCTATCCGTAGACCCAAGTGCTTATCTTTTTCCATAATCTTTCCTTTCAGTACAAAAATCAGTATAAAAATATGTAATATTTTTGCTTTAGTACATTTTAAGTACATGTAAAATGTTGTGTTAAAAATGAACTTGTTTTAAGTACGGAAAAATAAATTTGCACAGGAAAAGCCCCCTGTATTATGCTTGGGGTTGTTTTTGGTAGATATTTTTCTTGATAGTGTATACCTTTGCGCTTCTTCGCATACATTGTAAAAATGGTTTCTCGGGGGATTTTTCCTTGAAAGAATATATAGAAGAGCGGGTACTTGGAACAGCAAATTATATTATTGAGAGTAAAGCAACAGTAAGAGATGCGGCGAAGAAATTTGGAATTAGCAAGAGTACGGTACATAAAGATATCACAGAACGTCTGTCGCAGTTGAATCCTGCTCTTGCCAGCCAGGCGCGGGCCGTATTGGATGTAAATAAGTCGGAACGACATATCCGTGGAGGAATGGCAACAAAAGAAAAATATCTTCATATGTAACACTGACATAATAAAAGAGCTGTCGCTTTACGGTTTTTATCGTTCAAGCGACAGCTTTTCATCTTTCATGGCGTTTGGCGTTTGTGCACATGACAAAAGAGAATTCGGATATAATTGGTTGCATACGGTGTTACCTGAAGAAAAGACCGGGATTTTGTTATATTTATCTTAGAATTATTATATTTTCAAGGGAGAAAAGGTACTTTAAAATTAAGTTACGGCAGATCGTGTCAATAGACAGGAGAGATCAGAAATGAAATATTACAAAAGAAAGTTACTGCTTCTGCTGGCAGGATTATTTCTTATTCTTTGTGGGGTGATTGCAGCGGGATATCCGCTTGTTGCAGATTTGCTTTTTTCGCAGCAGGCAAAGGCAGAGATTCAAGATTACAGGCAGGCAGTGTCGCAGGAAGAAAGCGGGAAACTGCAGGACATGTATGCAGAGGCACAGCAGTACAATGAGGCCTTGTATAAAGGACAAGCAGTATCAGTAGCGGATTATGGAGACTTGCTGGCTGTAACGGATGCCATCGGCTATTTGGAAATACCGAAGCTGAATGTTTATCTTCCAATTTACCATGGGCTGGAGGAAGAAACACTGCAAAAGGGAATTGGTCATATTCCAGAGACGTCACTACCGGTAGGGGGAGCATCCACGCACTGTGTGTTATCCGGACACAGTGGTTTACCGGCTGCGAGGATTCTGACAGGGCTTGATGAGATGGAAAAGGGAGACCGATTTTATCTGCATGTACTGGATGAGACACTTGCTTATGAAGTGAATCAGGTTACGATCGTTCTGCCGGAGGAAACAGAGCAGATCCGGATTGCAGAGGGAAAGGACTATGTGACATTGCAGACCTGTACCCCATACGGCGTGAATACGCACCGTCTTTTGGTGCGGGGAGAACGGACGTCTTATAAGCCTCAAGCAGTAGGCGTGCGTGCGGTACAAGAAGAAAAAACAGAAGAAACCGGTATTCCAATTCAGATGGTATTATGGATTGTGACAGTAGCGGTTGCATTGCTCGTGCTGTTTGTGGGAGTTGTCATTTTCATCAAAGAGGTTATCACAAGGTGAAACATGGGGGGAATCAGGGCTCTGGTCACAGATAATCGTTTTTTTGTGTTTTGGAAAAAAATAACTATTATATAAGGAGAGAGGACCGTGAGAAGATCAGGATGGAAAGATGTGGCAGGCGGCATCTGGATGGCGTCGTTGCTGGCTTTGGGAGGGATATCGGTACAGGCACAGAACGAAGGCTCTGTTGTGCTTCAGATGCCGCAGGAAGCAGTTGGTGCGGAAGTGTCGCTGTATACGGTAGCAGACTATACGGATTCTGAGGGGTATGTATTTCAGGATACGTTTGCGGAGTGCGGGATCGTAATTACTGATTTGCGTGACAGCTCACAGATGCAGGGAGCGGCAGAGCGCCTGGCGACATACGTGGCTGAGCAGAACGTGGAGGGACAAAAAGGGCAGGTAAGTGAGCGTGCAGAGGTGCGTTTTGAAAAGCTTACGCCGGGACTTTATCTTAGTGCGCAGACGGATGGTTTTCAAAGTGTGGTATTACAGCCGGCGCTGATACCGGTGCCGTATCTGACAGAGGATGGGGGCGGTTCGGTCTATGATATCGTGATTTCACCGAAGTATTCTCTGCCGGGAGGTGCAGTGATTGCCACAAAGACGGATGAAAGCGGAACTGTGCTTGGACAGGCACATTTTGTACTGCAGAAAAAAACGTATCCGGCAGATGGGAATGTCCCGGATGATGCGGCGGCAGAATCTGATGAGGATGGTGTTTTTTATTGGAAAGATTTTGATGCAGATCTCGTGTCAAATGAAAGCGGACAGATTGTGTTAAGCGATCTGTCAATGGGGCTTTACCGCCTAGTGGAGACACAGGCACCATCCGGTTGTATTTTGAATACAACTCCGCATGAGTTTCTAATAGAAGAGCCGGGAACTGTGGTGGAGATAGAAGGAATATACCAGGAAGAATCAGGCGCAGTGGCAGCGGTACAGATTGTGAATCAGAGAACAACCCTGCGCGTTCATAAAGTAGATCGTGAGGGACAACCTGTTGCGGGAGCAAGACTGGTGGTGAAGGATGCAAACGGGCAGATTATTCTGGACGAAAATGGAAATGCAAAGTATTCTTTTGTGACTACCGATCAGCCGTATGAGCTGAAAGGCCTGGCAGCCGGTGAATATTATATCAGCGAGCTTGAAGCGCCGGACGGTTATGCAGTTGCGCAGGATGTAAAACTGACGCTCAGCGATGCAGCGGATACGGTCAATGAGGTTACGATGGTGGATGAACGCCAGGAAGAGACTTCAGGGCGCCTGATTGTGACCAAGGAATTGTGCGATCTGAATGGAGATCGTCTGATGGTGGAAGATGCTCTGTTTTATGTAGCGTTGTTTGCAGATGCAGAAAGACAAAACCGAATTAGTGATGTAGAGCCGCTTCACTGTCAGCAAGGCAGTAGTACGTCTGCCATTTTTGAAAATCTTGAGATAGGAAGGACGTACTATGTGGGTGAGACGGATGCATTTGGAAACTTTATGGAAAGCGGCCTTTATGAAGACTGTCTGTTTGTTTCGGAATATCCGGACGGGCATGAGATCAGTCTGACACAAGGGCAGGAGGGAAGCATAGGCTTGCGGAATGTATTCCACGAGATTCCGCAGGGATATTATTACGAGGGTGAGCTGACTATCACGAAAAAGGTTCTGAAAGGCTCTGCGCCGTATGGTACTGATCAAGTCTTTTATGCGGCAGTCTATACAGACAAAAATTATACGGAGCAGTACGGGGACCTGATTACGCTGAATATGGATGGGGCAGAGACTTTGAGCGTAACGGTTCCGGTATCTCTCGGAGCTGATCCGGATGCGGAAATCGTTTACTATGTGGCCGAGACGGACAGAAACGGAAACGTGTATGACGGAGCTTCACGCCTGGAGTTTGCTGTGTCGCTGGATAAGACCAGTGTACGGATGTCCGCTGCAAATGCATCAGAAGAAGTAACCATTATCAATACATACCCGGAAGAGGTCAAAGAACGTGAATCGGAGAATCCTGTCGTGGATCAGAAAAATAATGGTTCTGCAGGTTCGTCTACTGTACGTACGGGGGATGATACGCCTGTTCTGGAATTTTTGTGTGTATTGGGAGGAGCCCTGGTCATGTTGCTGCTTCTGGTTATGTGGAAAATGGGCCGAAAAGCAAAAGAACAGTAATTGATTCTTGTGTTTTCTGTTTGACTGCAGTTTTGCAGGCAGCAGAAAACACAATTTTTTATTGTAATTTTGGTGTCACGGGAAGGTTACAAAAAATGTGACAAGAATTGAAAAAAATACCGAATTTCCGGAGGCGAGCTTGTAATATATAACGGAAACTTATATAATATTGTAATAATATTCAAAAAAGAATCTGGAGAGAAGCACAGTGAGAACTATTTTGATTGCGGACGATGAGAGAATTGAAAGAAACGGAATAAAAACACTGCTGCGGCGTGAGGCCATGGAATTAAACCTGCTGGAAGCGTCAAATGGTAGAGAGGCACTTCAGATGGTACAGGAACATAAGCCGGATCTGTTGTTTTGTGATATCAAAATGCCGTTTATGACTGGCCTGGAAGTTGCGGAGCGAACAAAAGAGATTAGCCCGGACACAGCAATTATCATTATCAGCGGGTACAGTGACTTTGAATTTGCCAGAAGCGCAATGAAAAGCGGAGTAAAGGATTACGTACTCAAACCAATTGACCCGGCAGAGCTGCGCCGAGTTTTCCTCGAGGCAATGCAGTTGGCAGAGGAGCGGGAACATCGTACGGAGCTGCGCCGGAAAAATCAGGATTTTCTCGGTGAGTATTTTCTTCAGAAATTTATTTATACAGGACGGCCGGAGGTAATGGCTGAGGCGGCAGATGTGATTGATGTGAAATGGTGGCAGGGCGTCAGACAGATGCTTTTGATTGAGACAATAACAGATTTTTTTGAGACATGCGGCGATGACTTTCAAGGGAAGCTTTTAGAAGAGCTGAAGCTGCCGTTTCATTATCTGAATCTGGAGGCCAGCCGGACCATGCTGTTGTTTGACGGGCGTGTAAAGGCAGATTTTCGGGTTATGGCACAGCATATCCATGAGTATATGATGCGCCAGTTTCGGGTTGGATGCTATGTGGCTGTGAGCAGTCCGTTACAGCATGGTTTGAAGATGCCGGAAGCGTTTCAGGAAACAGAGTCTTTGATGGAGAATCGTTTTTATCGGCAGGATCTGTGGGTTTTTGTTCCGGCTATGGAGCTCAAAGATAAAGATAATTATGAGATTGTTGCTCAGTTGTTTGAGTGGATGGAGGAAGATATCCGGTTAAGAGATATCAAGCATCTGTGGGAACATTTTCAGAAGCTTTCGCAGCTATGGCAGAGTGTGGGGAGCTTTTCGCATATTTATGTAAAGTTTTCCTGCTCCAATGTGATTAAAGCATTATACCGGGAGCTGCGTTTTTCAGCAGAAAAGTGTAATCAGACCATAGAGAAACTGTATATGTGTACCACGATACAGGAAATTTTGAAGATTCTTGAGGAAAATATTCATGACTATGAGCAAATCATGTTTGCAAACCAGAGCAGTGCGGGCAGCGATGTGGAGAAGGTGAAAAGCTATATCTACGAACATTATGCGGAGGAACTGAGTGTTGAGATTCTGAGTGAAGGGGTCTTCCTTTCACCAGGATATATGAGTTACATTTTTAAAAAGGAAACAGGAGAAGGACTGAGCCATTTTATTCGTGCCTATCGTCTGGAACGGGCCAGGGATCTTTTACAGAATACGAGTATGAAAGTGAACCAGATATGCCGGGAGGTCGGTTTTACGAACGCTTCTTATTTTGGAAAAAGTTTTCGGGAATATTATGGTTGTAGTCCGGAGCGGTTCCGAAAGGGCGTAAGTACAGATGAAGATCTTGGCTGAGCATGTGAAAAATCTCAGATATCAATACAAAGTATTTCTGGCAATGCTGGTTGTTTCAGCAGTTCCGTTGTTTTTGTGTGCGATTGTGTTTTATTCAGACTCTGAGCGATTTGTGTATACAAACATAGAGCTGTCAAAAGAGGCGCAGTTGCGCCAGATCAATCAGGAGCTGGACAGCCGGATTGAGCTGTACGAGCATGTCATTGATTATATGTTGTCCATTGAGGATCTGCAAAATGTTCTGGCGTTTGACGGGCGAAATCTGTATGAAGTGTACCGCGCCTGCCGCGATACGGTTGATCCGCTTTTGCAGACCAATATGTACTATCATCCGATGATACAAAGTATAACGATTTATCTGAAAAATTCAGATATAGAACACGGAGAGACAATCGCGCCTTTTTATCAGCTTGAAAAAGAGACGTGGTATCAGGAGTGTTTTGATGGGAAAGAGCCGGAAGAAACATGGCACGTATCTGTGGATGACTGTCTCGTTTATTATGTCCGGCCAGTGACTCGCTATATGGAAATGAAAGCAGTTCTGGTTACAAGTTTTGACTATGATACGTTTTTTGAACGTCTGGACGGGGTAGTAACTGTTCCGGGTGAAAGCGTCAGTCTTTTGGAGAATAGCGGAAGAATTTTGTATTCCAGCGACAAGAAACGGATCGGGGAAAAGTACGGACAGCCGGAAAAAGAAAGCCAGGATGCGGCGATTGTATCAGAGATAGAATATACGGGCTGGACACTGATCAGTAACCTCCCCAAGTATGCAATCAGCGACGCGCTTTTGGATACACTGAAATCCAGCAGCCTGATTCTGATCCTTTGCCTGGCTTATGCGGTGGTCATGTCAGCTCTGCTGGCAAAGTTGTTGGTGAAGCGGATCGGTCAGCTGACAAAGGCAGTCAGCCAGATCGGAGCCAATGAAGACAAGGGAAGAACGGTTCTGGAACAGTACAATGGCGCCATGGATGAGATCGGCGCTCTTGTGGAAAACATTCATCGAATGGTCCTTCGTCTTGATGAATTGAAGATTGCCGTATATAACGAGAAAATTGCAAGGCGGGATCTGGAGATGAAAGCGCTTCAGGCACAGATCAATCCGCATTTTCTGTATAATTCCCTGTCTATTATCAACTGGAAAGCGTTGGATGCAGGGGCGGATGAGGTTAGCAGCATTACGCTGCGTCTGGCGGAATTTTACAGAACCACACTGAACCGCGGTTCCAGCATTATTACAGTAGAAGGGGAACTCAGAAATATCCGTGCATATCTCGATATTCAGCTGATCATGCATGATTACTGTTTTAAGGTGGCGTGGGATCTGGATGAACAGATTATGAACTGGCAGATGCCCAAGCTGGTATTACAGCCGCTTGTGGAAAATGCGCTGGAACATGGCCTGGATTTGAAGGAGGAGGGAGACAAGCTTCTGTCTTTGTATGCCGGGAAAGAAGGGGATGCCATGGTACTTATTGTACGGGACAATGGTGTGGGCATGACACAGGAAAAGGCAGATGCACTTGTGCAGTACAACAGCAAGGGATATGGAATTAAAAATGTTGTAGAAAGAATTACACTTTTATATGGAAAGAATTATGTGTTCCGTGTTACAAGCCGTGAGGGAATAGGAACGGAGATTTACATAAAGATACCGGAAGAAAGGAGTGTGGGGCTATGCGCCATGACAGAAAAGTAAGTCTGGCAATGTGTCTTTTTCTGGTTGCAGGCTGTATTTTGCAGGGGATGCTGACGGAGCGGCAACAGGTTTTGGCAGCAGACACATGGGAAATGGCTGAGACAACTCCGTACGGCCGGTATCCGGAAACCGTGACGTATACACTGGGCAAACAGGTGAGCGCGTCTTCAGGTATGAAAGACGGAGATTCCTATGAAGATAATGTTTATACAAGGTATCTTCAGGAATTGCTGAATATAAAAACCGAATTGATTCTGAAAGGTGATGAGACGAATTACAGTGCGTTGGAGGCGCTTGCAGTATCGGGCGGAGAGCTTCCGGATGTAATGATGATCAACGATGCAGAGCTGCTTAGCACAATGGTAGCGTATGATATGGTGGAGGATTTGACGCCGTATTATGAAACCTGTTTCAGCAACAAAATACGGGAGATTTATGACAGTTATGGAGATGACCGTTTTGCAGCGGTGACTTTTGACGGCAAAATATACGGGATTCCCGAGACAGATATCTATTCCAGCGCGAACTTTATCTGGCTGCGCAAAGACTGGATGGATGAGCTTGGGCTGGAGGCGCCGGAAACAATCGACGACGTGGGCAGGATTGTCAAGGCTTTTGTAGAACAGGACCCGGGAAACAATGGCGAGGGGCAGACGGTTGGTCTTCTGTGTGACAGGCAGTTGATGGCTGATACGAGCAAATGTTACAATGTCGTTCCGCTGTTTGCAGCATTTGGCGCATATCCGGGCATCTGGATGGAAAAAGAGGACGGAACAATTGCGTATGGCAGTGTTTTGCCGGAGACGAAGGCTGTATTAGAGAAGCTGCGCGAATGGTATCAGAATGGTATTTTAGACCGGGAATTTCTGCTGCGCACCACAAATAACAATGCAAAACTGGTCAGCGAAGGAAAATGCGGTTCCTTTTTTGGATGGTGGTGGGCGCCGAACAATCCCCTGGAAGAGAGTGTGCGCAAGGACCCGGAGGCTGACTGGCAGCCGTATCTGCTGACTAACGATGAGGATGGAACGGTTCAAACGTATCTTCCATATGCGGCAGATAAATTTGTCGTTGTGCGCAAAGGATATGAACATCCGGAGATTGTTATGAAGATAATCAGCGCTCTGTATGATTATGCCAGGTATGAGGATTCGGATGCTGTGGCAATTCAGAATTATTTTGCAAATGGGATTGATCCGTCTGCGACGCCGCTTGTGATCAACTGTGATTACAGCGATGCCATTTTCCGGGTGACGGAGCAGCTCCAAAGTGTATTATGCGGAGAAAAGGATTCCTCGGAACTGAATACACTTGAAAAAGGCTATTATAATGCATGCAAGGGGTATCTTGACGGCGAAAAAAGTTCAACGAACTGGGCGGCTTATACGTCCCGTATTACAGCGGTGAGCCTGCTGATGGAGCATGAAATTGAGTATGTGAATGAGGGATATACGCAGGGATTTAAGGGAATTGTTTCAGATGAATGGAAAGAGTATGAGAATGAATACATGCTGAAAATTATTATAGGTGAATATTCTTCTTCTGCTTTTGAAGTAATGGTGGAACAGTGGTATGCACGCGGAGGGAAGCATGCGCAGCAGGAGGCGCAGAAAAAGTATGAGCGAATCCGGGATGGGCGGCAATAAATGGCGTGGCGATAGGATATACGTTTTTTGAAAAAGCAGAAACTCATAGGATCAATTGGATTGGAAGGAGATTGTCTGGAAAAAGGACAGTCTCCTTTTTTCTGTGATTTGTTATATATTTCTTGGAAAAGTCATATTTCGGGTAAAAATATTCCTGCCTATAATAAAAAGGACGACAGACTGTTGTGGGCCTGGTGCATGCGCATCAGAGCTTTGAACAGTGTAGATGAGGCCGATGAAAAGAGGAAAAAAGAAGAAAGCAGACGGGAAGGTGAGCGTATGAGAAACCGGAAATGGCAAAAGGTGATCGCATTTACGGCGAGTGCTGCAATGCTGATGAATACAGGCAGTATTTACCGTTTACCGGCCGGATTTCACGAATTTGCCAGTGCTGCGGAGGCAGATGGCATACTACTGGATGAAGAAATGCCGGAGATACAAACGGATGGGGAAAGAACCAATCCTGACGGAAACTTTTTAGAAAGCACAGACCTTTTGGATTTAGGTGGAGAAGGATTTCCTGAGATCACGATAGAGAGCAGTGAAATTGTGCCGGAGGCAGAGGCAGAGCGTGCGGCCGGAGGTGGCGGTGAGGTTACCTATCAAACGCAGCAGCGAACGGAAGAGGAACGAATGACGGTGGACATCCGCCTTACGCAGGAAAAAGATATGGTTCAGAACTGTATTTTTTCACCAGAGCAGAAAAATGTACAGTGGATGCATGTGTCGGTCCGGGATATCAGCCAGAAGTCATCGGGCGAAGCGCAAGTGAAAATTTATCTCACAGATAAGAAAACAAAGCGTCCTCCGGAGTGTGTTACTGCGCTGCCGTTTGAAACATATGTGGAGCATTTGCCCAAGAAACAGGAACTTTCGTCGGTGAAGCTGAAAAAGGCACTGAATGGCACAGAAGATCTGGAAATCGTACGCGATCAGGAATACCAGAAAAATGAAAAGGGAGAATACATTCTTGACGAAAATAGCAAGAAGATCGTAGCAGAGGATTACCTTACATTTACACTTCCAGCAGCCGGCCAGGCAGAATTTTCAGTTGCCTTTGTGTATGGGATGTCCGGGGAAGAGACCTACAGTCTGGATGCAAAGGCAAAGGCTGTGCAGGAGATAGATGGAATTCCGCAGAATATTTTATACAGGGGTGATACAGACAAACAATCGGACCATGAAATGACTCTGGTCTGGGATTCCTATGTGCAGGAATTTTATGAAGCGGCAATGACCGCTGGCAGTGAATCCTGGATTGCAGGGGCCGAGGGGGAAGATCATTCCTGGGGCGTTCTGGAAAATGGGCCGATTACGATTATGGAGACAGATGGCGCGATTGTACGGCTGGAAGCAGGTGAAGCGGGAGAGGCATATCTGGCACACACTTATCAGGCAGATGATGCATACAAGATGGAAACGTTTCATGTAACTGTTTCCGGCGAAGCAGAATCGGAGCGAGAGACTTTTGCAGCGACAGAGACAGAAAACTTGGCTTTGCCAGAGCCAGAGATTCCGATCGAAATAGAAACAGAAACAACGACAGAGTCGGAAACAGAGACTTCGACCGAAATAGAAACAGAAACAACGACAGAGTCGGAAACGGAGACTTCAACTGAAACAGAGACCGAGTCAGAAAGCAGTTTGCTTGAGGAAACAGAAAGTGAGGCTGAGACAGAAACAGAGTCAGAAATAGAAACAGAGTCAGAAATAGAAACAGAGTCAGAAATAGAAACAGA
>ERZ777306.879-NODE-879-length-55681-cov-10.732967_pt1 | contig 55681 bp, 32 predicted proteins | sample MGYA00374966_ERZ777306 | MGnify/ENA primary metagenome ERZ777306 (study PRJEB29329, sample SAMN06343882) | mouse gut metagenome | isolation source: Mouse cecum | place: Austria: Vienna | collected 2014-11-15 ... | reverse complement strand
ATTCTCACTAGTAGAAGTATCTCTCATTAAAAATATTTTGTTATTATAATTACTATCTTTTTTACTTTTCTTTATAATTCCTGTTTCTAAAATTCCTTTTAGGTCTTTCTTATTAACCAAATATAAAAAATCTAAATTAATATTAGCTCCAGATATCATATATTTACCTCCTTACTTTAGAACAATTATTAATAGCAACATACCTATATATTATACACCATTTTACATAATTTGTAAAGTTATGTAAAATTTGGATAAATATATATCAAAAATAAGCACAAAAAAGCACAGCATTTGCTGTGCCTATTTGTTTTTAGCCTATACGCTCGCCGCCTTAGCTCCCGAAATCTCAACGTCAATTGGCAAATCAACATATGCTACCCAATTTTTCTGGCGTCCATAAGAAATGATTGAGAAAATCGTTTCATCACGAATTGTTTTCTCTTCTCTGGACACACGTTCACGCTCAGCAGAATATGTGTTATCTCCACGCCACCGATCAAGCACCAGAGTATAGGTCTTTGCTTCGTTCAAAGTAGCTGCCATACTGAGAAGCTGTTGCTCAATCATTCTCTTATCGAGCTTGTTAATGGGTGCATAGTTTATCAGGTCGATAATTTCCTTCACCTGCGGATGAACCTCTGAGAGATTCTCCAACGTTGCATATAAATCTACATGTTCCTTTTTTGCAGGTCTACAAGTTAAAATAATCATATATTGTCCTCCTCAAATGAAATCTTTTACTTTGTTACCATGGAACTTTATATTATTGGATATACCAATTGAATGCATTATATCATGCTTTACATAATTTTTCAACATTTTTTTATATTTAACTTCAATTTATTATACAGGAAAGGCGCGACAGTCAGTCGCGCCTCCTATTCTCTTAAACTGCCACTGCAATCGGCAAATCAATGTACACATGCGTGCCTCCTTCATTTGCCGTTATGGTGAAGATGGTTTCGTCTGTGATCAGTTCTCCCTCCTCAACAATTCTTGCCCGATGAGCAGAGTATGTATTGCCACCGCGCCAAAGTCCAGGAAAAATTTTATACTGGCTGGAACGCAGAGCAGATACCATGCACATGAGCTGATTATTGATCATTTCCTTGTCGTTCTGGTCGATTGACTCAGATGCCTGAACCTGATCTAAAATCGCCTTAACCTTCGGATACTTCTCACCAAACTTCTTCATCATCATTGCTTTCTCCATGTTGTTTTCCTCCTTGAATTGATAAAATTGGTTAATAACTCCGTATATTTTTATTATACTACAATTAACATAAAAAATCAAATTATATAAAATTAGCAATACTATAGAATAAGACAATCTCCTATAAAATACAAAAGCACAGCAAATGCTGTGCTTCCCAATATAAATCTCAATTAATTTATTTACTTGCTTTTTCCAATTTATAAATTCCAAATGCAATAATTAAACCTATTGTAGCAGTTATTAATTGTGTTGTTGTCATAGCAGTTTGTAAAGTTGTTACTAATTTTGCTGGGAATATATTAAATGCTCTTAATAACATAAATCCACCTGTAATTACTAAAACTTTTACTACTATTCCAGCGATTCCTGCTAAGAAATAATGTTTTTCTTTTGATAACATTATTAATTTATAAGCATATACTAATGCAAAATTTCCAACCCATATAGCTGGTATCATATATACCATATACACTGATGCACTTTTAAACACATATCCACTAAGTATTGTAGAAATACTTGGCATTGTTACAACACCTAATATTTTTTTCCAACCTTTAAGATTAATAGCAGACATTATCAACGCTGTATTTACAATTGATCCTACTATTAATTGAGAATTTTTAGTTATAATACTTTGTGCTCCAAAAATATTTTTAATTAGTTGTCCTAAAAAAGTTGGTACTAATAATGCTAACAAGAAAATTGCAATAGTCTGAATTAAATCTGCATTTTTTGAAAAATCTTTAACTCTTTTGTTAATTATACTTTCCATTTTATAACCTTATATGATAAATCCATCATATCCTTTCTTTTATCTTTTCAAAATAATTATAGCATAACCTCCAAAAATAACACATATTTTTCATAAAAATTTATAAAGTAATTTTTGGAAATGAAATTTATAGTAAAATATAAATCCACAAATTTTTCATAATCTGTGGATTTGTATTATTATTTATTTAATTCTTCTAAGAACATTTTATTAAGCATTTGTGGATTTGCTTTTCCTCTTGTTTCTTTCATAGCTTGACCTACTAAAAATCCTAATGCTTTATCTTTACCAGCTTTATAATCAGCAATTGATTGTGGATTGTTTTCTAATACTTTCATTACAACTTCTTTTATTGCTCCTTCATCAGAAATTTGTACCCAACCTTTTTCTTCAATTATTTTGCTTGGCATTTTTACTTCATTAAATAATTCTTCTAAAACTTTTTTAGCTATTGCAGAACTAATTGTTCCTTTATCTATTAAAGTTACAAGTTCTCCAAGTTCATTTCCGCCAAATTTTAAATCTTCTGGTTCTTCTTCTCTCTCATTTAAAATTCTTGCAATATCAGACATTATTAAATTTCCAACTGTTTTTGGATTTTTGCAAACTTCTATTGCTGCTTCAAATAAATTAGAATAGTATTTTGATGATGTTACAAAATTAGCAGCTTTTTCTGTTAACTCATATTCTTCAATATATCTTTTTCTTCTACTTTCTGGTAATTCTGGTAATTCTTTTCTTATATTTTCAATATATTCATCTGATAGTTTTATTGAAACTAAATCTGGTTCTGGGAAATATCTATAATCTTGAGCATCTTCTTTATCTCTCATTGGGAATGTTCTTCCAGATACATCATCCCATCTTAAAGTTTCTTGAGTAATTGTGTTTCCTGCTTCAATTTCTTCTATTTGTCTTTCAGATTCATATTCAATAGCTCTTACAATACTTCTAAAAGAGTTCATATTTTTCATTTCTGTTCTAGTACCAAATTCTGTACTTCCTTTTTTTCTAACTGATACATTAACATCTGCTCTTAAAGACCCTTCTTGCATTTTACAATCTGAAACTTCTATATATTCAAAAATTGATTTTAATTTTCTCATATAAGCTTCTACTTCCTGTGCGCTTCTCATATCTGGTCTAGATACAACCTCTATTAAAGGAACTCCTGCTCTGTTTAAATCTACAAAACTTCCTCTACCATATTCATCATGATTTAATTTTCCAGCATCTTCTTCTATATGAATTCTTTCAATTCTAATTTGTTTTTCGCCATCTTCTGTTTCAATATTTACATATCCTTCATAACATAGTGGTTTATCAAATTGAGAAATTTGATATGATTTTGGAAGATCTGGGTAAAAATAATTTTTTCTATCATTTTTACTATTTTTCTCAATACTACAATTTGTTGCTAAGCCAGCCTTTACTGCATATTCAACAACTTTTTCATTAAGTACTGGAAGAGTTCCTGGCATTGCCATACAAATTGGACAACAATGTGTATTTGGTTCACCCCCAAATTCTGTTGAACATGAACAGAATATTTTGGTTTTTGTAGAAAGTTCGCAGTGAACTTCTAGTCCTATTACAATTTCATAATCTTCTCTTGCCATTAGTTATTACCTCCTTTAAAGCTTGGTTTATTTTCTCTAAAGTTTGTATTTTGTTCATAAGTATAAGCTGCTCTAAAGATTGTTTCTTCATTAAAAGGTTTTGCAATTAATTGGAACCCAATTGGCATACCATTACTATCTAACGAACATGGAATGCTCATTCCTGGTAATCCACCAATATTTACTGGAACTGTACAAATATCTGATAAATACATTTCTAATGGATTATTTGATTTTTCACCAATTTTAAAAGCTGTTGTTGGTGATGTTGGTGTTAATAATAAATCATATTTACTAAATAATTTATCATATTCATCTCTTATAGCTGTTCTAACTTTTTGAGCTTTTTTATAATAAGCATCATAGTAGCCTGATGATAAAACATAAGTACCTAATATAATTCTTCTTTTTACTTCTGGTCCAAATCCTTCACTTCTTGAATTTTTATAAATATCTTTTAAATTTTCAAAGTTTTCAGATCTATAACCATATCTAATTCCATCAAATCTACCTAAATTTGAACTTGCTTCAGCACAAGCAATTATATAATAAACTGCTGTTGCATATTTACCAATATCTAAAGAACAATCTTCAACAATTGCTCCCATTTCTTCATATTTTTTGGCTACATCTAATATTGCTTGTTTTACTTCTTCATTTATACCTTCACCTAAATATTCTTTTGGAAGACCAATTCTCATTCCTTTAACATCATTTACTAAACTTAAAGTATAATCTTTTTTATCTATATTCATTGATGTTGAATCTTTTTCATCATGACCTGCAATTAAGTTTAAAAGCATAGCAGAATCTGTAACATCTTTTGTTAAAGGACCTATCTGATCAAGTGAAGATGCAAATGCAACTAATCCAAATCTTGACACTAAACCATAAGTAGGTTTTAATCCAACTACACCGCAAAGTGATGCTGGCTGACGAATACTTCCTCCAGTATCACTACCAAGTGTCCAAGGAGCAATTTCAGCTGCTACTGCTGCTGCGCTACCTCCTGATGAACCTCCTGGTACTCTTTCTAAATCCCATGGATTATATGTGTTAAAAAATGCTGAATGTTCTGTTGAACCTCCCATAGCAAACTCATCCATATTTAATTTTCCAAGATAAACTAAATCTTGCTCATTTAATTTTTCTATAACAGTTGCATTATATGGTGCAACAAAATTCTCTAACATTTTTGAACTACAAGTTGTTTTAGTTCCTGTTATACACATATTATCTTTTATTCCTATTGGAATACCTGCAAATTTAGAAACATCCTTTCCCGATTTTCTATCTTCATCAATTTTTTTTGCTTTTGCTATCGCATCATCTTCTAAAATAGTAACATATGCTTTTACTTTAGAATCTATTTCTTTTATTCTATCAAAGTAACTTCTAGTTATTTCTTCAGATGTTACTTCACCTTTTTCAAGCTTTTCTACAAGTTCATGTACTGTATATTCATAAAGCTCCATTAAATTTCCCCCTTTAATTTCATATATAAATGTGGCCAAGAGTACACTCTCTTTATTTTCTCATCTTCTAATCCACGATTTACTCTTGTATCCATTAAAAATGTTTTTATACTACTTTCTGCAATCATTTGACAATTCTTAAAACTATCATCTATAAAAACTTCTACATTTTCTTGCTTAACTGCAATAAGCTTATTTTCTGCATTAATTATTAATTTGTCACAAGGAATATTATTTTTTATAACCCACTCTTGAGTTGATTTTCTAACATCAAAATTATCAGTTTCCCATCTAGCTGTTATTAAAACAATTTTATTATCTTCATCTTGAAGCTTTTTCAAATATTCAACAGCTAATGTTTTAGGTTTTACATTTTTTATAATTTTTTCATAATACTCATTTAAAAATTCTAAATCTTCACCATCTTGCCAATTGTGTAAATATTTTGTATAAAAATGATCTGGACAGTTTCCACTTTCATTTATAATTGGCTCTCTTTTTAAAACATCTATTGTATATTTTTGAGCATAATTCATCATTACTTCATAAGTATCTGTTATTGTATCATCAATATCTATTCCTATTATCATTTATATTCCTTTCAGACTTGACAAATCTAATTTATTACTTTTGGTATTCTAAACATTCCTTCATCTTGACTTGGAGCATTTTGTAATAAAAGCTCTCTATTTTCAAAGTTTATCACTTCATCTTTTCTAAAAATATTACTTTTCTCATTTGCTGCAACTGTTTCATTCATTCCTTCTGTATTGACATTATTAATCATATTTGCAAATTCTAATATTTCTTGCATATCGCCAGTATATTTTTCAATCTCTTCTTCTGACAAATTTAAAGATGCAAGTTTTGCAATATGGATTATTTCTTCTTTACTAATAGCCATATAACTTCATCTCCCTTCACATAATGCATTATTATATAATGAAATTAAGAAAAACACAACAAAAAAATCGCTAAGATAGCGATTTTTTTATATTTTTTAATATTTTAATATATATCATCTCTAGTCATTTGTTTTCCATAGCAATCTAAAAATTGTCCAAATGCAATAACTACAAAATCATTTGCAACAAATGCAAGCATTGTTACTAAACACATTAATCCTATTGGAACATTTACAGCTAATAATAGTATTGAAACTATAGTTCCATACATCATTAAAAATCCTGATCCTAGTTTTCCTGCATATAAACGATGAACTCCAAAAAAACCTAAAAACCAACATAGCATCATTGCTGTAAATCTGTTTTTTGTACTTGTATCTCTAACATCCTCTAATTTTTCTACTTTTTCTTTTCCCATTTGTATCTCTCCCCTATAAATCTAATATAGTACTTTATTTTTATATTAAATATACATAATTGTCAATTAATGTTATGAAAATGATAAAAAGAAGTTATGTTTGTTACATAACTTCCTCTATTCTATTTTAACATTCCCATAATTCCATTAATTGCTGCATTAGCTACTGCTCCACCGCCATTATCTGGTGCTTTTGATCCATGAGTTTGTGTCATTGCTTGACCATTTATTGGTGCTAATAGAACTCTTCCTGTACCCCTATAAACATTTACAAGACCTTCTCCTGATATTCCAGATCCAATTAATGTTTTTGATGATTTCTCTACTGTGAAATCTAATGTCCCAGACCATGCAACAGCAAAATTACCATCAACCTTTAAAACATCATTTTCTAATGTAATTTCTACTAATTCGTCTCTTGGAACTAAACTTTCTAATGCTGTAACTCCTGTACCCTCAAGTTTCAAATTAAATAATCCTTCTCCTCCAAATACAGCTGATGATAAATTTGAACGAGCAACTACAGATTGGTTAACATTTGAAGAACATGCTAAAAACATTCCATCATCAAGAACCATTCCACCTTCCCATTCAGACAAATCTTCTAACAATATATATCTATATGTAGGTTCTAAAACAAGAATTCCTTTTCCTCTATAAACAGGTTTAACTGCTGATTCTTTTGTTACTGCACCTTTTAGGGCTTTTCCGATAAAATCACCTGCACCTTTTATCCCTGTTTCCATTTCTACTTTTCCAACAGACCATTGCATTGCACCAGCACTAATTGTATATTCATCATTATCAAGTTCTATTAAAACTTGTCTTTTTCTTACATTCATTTTACTTGCAAAATATGAAGTTGTAGCAGACATTGGAGTAACACTTAAATCATTTTGATATTCTAATACTCTCATTCCTTCTTTTTTGGCTATTATCTTTATATTTTCATTATTTAAAAAGTTCTTAAATTTAAACATATAATCCCCCTTAATTTTTCTATAATAAAATTATATTGATAATAAATTTTATTGTCAATATTAAGATTATTTTGACGAAAAAAGGAACGTATCTAAATACGTTCCTTTTTATTAATATAAATATTGTTGTGGATTTACTGGTGTACCATTAATTCTAATTTCCAAATGTAAATGTGGACCAGTTGAATTTCCTGTTGAACCAACAGCTCCAATTGTTGTACCAGCATCTACTGTTTGACCTTGTGATACATATAAAGCACTACAATGTGCATAATATGATTGAACACCATTTCCATGATCTATGATAATTAAATTACCATAGCTTCCTTTATATGCTGAATAAGTTACTGTACCAGCTGAAATAGGTCTTATTCCTGTTCCAGATGGTGTTGATATATCAAGTCCTGTATGAATTGATGATCTTGAAGAACTTCTAGAACCAAATCTAGAAGAAATTGATCCGGTTACAGGTATTGACAGCTGCATTCCATTTAAGTTTCCAGTAGGGGCTGATGTGGCAGTTGTCGCATAGCTTCTAGCTCTTGAAGCAACAAAAGCTTTTTTGGCAGCTGCTTCTTTTGCAATTCTTTCTTCTTCAGCCTTTTTAGTTTCATATTCAGTAACTTTAGCTACTTTATATTGATTTAATGCATTTGTTGCCTCTTCTTTTGATGAAGCAACATTAGTATCAGTTGTATATATTTCAACTATACCTAGTTTTAAATCTACTTCTTGTTTTAAATCCGCTTTTATTTCATTTATTATGCTTTCTGCTTCTTCTTGTGTATTTACAACAGCTTTTTGTTCTCCATTTGATGTAACAGCAAAAGCTCTATAAGTTGTTACTGTCATATTCTGTACTGCAAGCATAACTTTCTTCTCTTCTGTTTCTTTATCCCTATTTATAAGTTTTAATTCATACTCTGGTAATTCACTTATCTCTCTAAATGCAATATTCCCAGTAGTATCATTTATATATTTTTCTATTTTTGCTTTTATTATTTCTTTATTTGTTATAAATCCAATTGTATCCCCTGCTAAAGTAACTTTATATACAGGTTTATATTTTGCACATGCTACGATAGTAATCATAGCTGAACCAATTGTGACAATTTTTAGGGTCTTGAAAACTTCTTTTGTACAATATTTAACCCAACTTTTTAAAATAAAATTCACTCTCCTTTTATGCTTTTTTAAAATTCGCCACTAAGCAATATTTTACCATAAATCAGAACCGCTTTCAAGGAAAACTTTTTCTGATAATATATTCTTATCACCATTGAGCCAAGATTTTGCTTTTATATAGAATATAGTTTTACACTTTACTCTTCGTTGCTATTTTTTTCTCTTTTTTTCTCCATTTTACTACGTGTTTGATTATTGTCTTTTTGGCACAAGTGGTTTTTCGACACTTTTTTCATATATTTTTCGATATTATTTTGAGTCAATTTCCCAAAAAAACACATTATTAATATTTCCCTTTTTTTATATTTTATTAAAATTTGAATAAAAAAATGCATAAAAAAAGAATCAATATTGATTCTTTTTTTATTTTAATTTCATTGATAACAATTTACTAATACCTTTTTCCTCCATTGTAATTCCATAAACAGTATCAGCAGCTTCCATTGTTCCTTTTCTATGTGTTATTACTAAAAATTGAGAATCTTTAGAAAACTTTCTTAAATATTCTGCAAATCTTGAAACATTTACATCATCTAATGCTGCTTCAATTTCATCTAAAACGCAAAATGGAGCTGGATTCATTCTTAAAATTGCAAATAGTAATGCAATTGCTGTAAATGCTCTTTCACCACCAGACAACAAAGTCATATTTTGCAATTTCTTTCCTGGTGGTTGTACTGTAATATCAATTCCACATTCCAAAATATTTTCTTTATCTGTAAGAGTTAATTCTGCTTTTCCTCCTCCAAACAATTCTTTAAAAACTTCACCAAAATTCTTATTTATCACTTTAAATTGTTCAGAAAATTGAACTTTCATCATATCTGTCATTTCAGCTATAACTTTTTTTAGCTTATTGCTAGATTCTTCTAAATCTAATCTTTGTTCACACATGAAGTCATATCTTTCTTTTGTCTCTTTATATTCATTTATTGAATCTATATTTATACTTCCTAACTCTTTAATATCTTTTCTTATTTCATTAACTTGTCTTTGAACAGTTGATGGATTTGTTATTTTTTCAATTTCATCAACATTATTTGGAGTTAATTCATATTCTTCCCACATTTTGTCAATAACTTGATTTAATTCAAGCTCAATTTTTGATTTTTTCAAATCGAGCTTAGAAATATGATTTTTAATATCTTCTAATTTTGATGATTGCTCTTCAATCGTTTTTTCTATTTTATTTAATTTTTCAGATTTGACTAATCTATCTTGTTTTAATTTCTCTACTTTATCTGTACTTCCCAATATTTCTTTTTCTAAATCTATAATTTTTTTCTTAACCTCTTCTGTCTTTATTTCTATTTCAGAATTATCAGTCAATATCTTCTCTCTTAAAGATTTTTTATTATTTATATTTGCAGAGTTATTTTCAATATCTAAATTTATTCTATCCATCATTTCATTAATTGATGTTTCACTTTCATCAAACGATGAAACAGAAATCTTTAAATTTGTAATATCAAAATTCAAATCATCAATATATTTTTGATTATCTTTATTTAAGTTTGTAAATTCCTCAATTATTTCATTTAACTTAGAATTTTGATTATCCATTTCCATAATTTTTTTACTAATGTCTTCTTGTCTATCTAAGTTTTCTTGTTTTTCTTGTTTGATATTTTCTAAATCTTCTCTTGACTTAGAAAGCTTTACTTCTAATTTAGTAATTTCTAAATCTAATGTATCTATTTTTTGTTTTTCAGTAGCATATATAATTTCTAATTCTTGAGAATCTTTCTGTTTTTGTTCAAATCCGCCTAAAATTGCAGATATGCTTTCTTCATATGTATTTAATTCTAATTGAACTTTTTCAATCTTCTTTTTCATTTGTGAAAGTTCATCTTCAAGTTCTTTAATTTCTTTTCCTCTACCTAAAATGCTTACAGTTTTATTGGCAACTGAGCCACCACTAATTGCACCAGAAGGATTTATAACATCACCTTTTAATGTAACAATTTTAAATTTATATGAATTTTGTTTTGCTAGTTTTACTGCATTGTCAATATTATCTACAATTACAGTTCTTCCTAATAAATTTAATATAATTCCTTCATACTTTTTATCAGCTTTTATTAAATCTGATGCAACTCCTATTATTCCAGCAACCCCTCTATTGTCAACTCCTACTATTTTTTGACCTTTTACAGAAGTTATTGGTAAAAATGATGCTCTACCTAAATTATTTTCTCTTAAATAATTTACTAATTTCTTTGCTTCTTCTTCAGAATCTGTAACAATATTTTGTATAGCACCTCCTAATGTCATTTCAATTGCTGTTTCATATTGTTTGTCAACAGAAATAAGATTTGCAAGAACTCCATGTATACCTTTAGATAATCCACTATTTTTTTCAATAGCTTGCATTAATAATTTTACACTTTTAGCATAACCTTCTTTTTCTTTTTCTGTTTCTACCAAAAATTTGTATCTTGATTCTTTTATTCTATATTCTGATTGATATGCATTAATTTTTGTTTCATAATCTTTCTGTTTTTGTGCACTTTGTTCTCTTTCATTTTTCATAGATTCTAATGATTTTTCAAAATCATTTCTTTTTCTCTCTATTTCATAAAAGTTTCTGGATAATTCATCTTTTTGAGTTCTTGAAGAATCAAGCTCAGAAATAGTTTCCTGTATTTCTTGTTTTAATAAATTTTCTCTTTTTGTTAAGTTTTCAAAGTTAGCCTTTTCAGTATTTATTTGTGAAATCTCTTCATATTTATTATCTATATTTTCTTGTACAATTTTCTTTTTATCTTCTATTTCTAATTCTTTATCTGACAATGTTTTTGAATATTTTTCAAGCTCAGATTCTTTCTCTTTCAATTCTAGTTCAAACTTTTCTTTATTATTGAAAAGATTATCTCTTTTTTGTTGTTTTTGATTTTTTTCTTCTTCTAATTCCTTATTACGATTTTCTAATTCTTCAATTTCAACAGCATATCTTTCATAATTTTCTTTATTATTAGCTAATTTTTCAGCTAAAATTGCAATCTCACTATTATACTGTTCTTTCCTTTTATTTCCTTCAAATCCTAGATTTTGTGTTTGCTCAATTTCTTCAATTAATGATTCTACTAATAATCTTAAATCTTCTTTCTCACTTTGAATATTATTCAAAGATTCCTCTTCTTTAACTTTTTGAGTTTCAAAAATATCAATATTTTCAAAAGTTTCTTCTATTTGCTTTTTATAATTCTCTATATTATATAAAAACAATCCGACTTCTATATTTTTTAAATTCTCTCTTAAATCTAAGAATTTTTTTGCTTTTTCAGATTGATGTTTCAATGGATCGATATTATTTTCAATTTCTGTAATAATATCATTTATTCTTAATAAATTAAGTTTTACTTGTTCTAATTTCTTCTCAGATTCTACTTTTCTACTTCTATATTTTACAATTCCAGCAGCTTCTTCAAAAATACGTCTTCTATCTTCTGATTTATTACTTAAAATCTCATCTATTTTTCCCTGACCAATTATAGAATAACCATCTTTACCAATACCAGTATCCATAAATAATTCTAGAACATCTTTTAATCTACATGGTGTTTTATTAATAAAATAACCTGTTTCACCACTTCTATAAATCCTTCTTGTAACAATTACTTCATTATATTCAATTGGTAACTTTGAATCTGAATTATCTATTACAATAGAAGCTTCAGCATATCCTAAAGATTTTCTATTTTGTGTTCCTGCAAAAATTATATCTTCTGATTTCGCTCCTCTTAAAGACTTCATACTTTGTTCTCCAAGTACCCATCTTATACAATCTGAAATATTACTTTTTCCAGAGCCATTTGGTCCTATTACTGTTGTTATTCCTGGCATAAACTCTAAAACTGTTTTATCTGCAAACGATTTAAAGCCATGCATTTCTAGTCTCTTAAAATACATAATTTTCTTCCTTTTCATAAAAATACATTCATATAATATTATAGTTTTATTTTTTTTTCAAGCATTTTTAATTAAATTTAGGAACACTAGAAAAATTTCATTAAAGATGAAATTTTGACTCTCCATAAATTTCACTTGACCAAAAAAGTATTAAGATATAAAATTATATCAGTATACAAAAGAAGGAGTTTTTTATGAAAGAACAATTTGATTTTTATAATAGTACTTCTATAAAGTCTTATAATTTAGAGGAAACAATTCGCTATCAATTAAAAATGCTTGATGGATTAGATAATTTCACAAGAAAGCATTCAGATAATGTTGCAAATATCTCTTGTAGACTTTGTGAAAATCTTCGTTTATCAGAAGGTTTTACAGTTTATACTACCACATGTGCTTACTTACATGATATTGGTAAATTATTTATTCCACCTTCTGTTCTTCAAAAGCCCTCAAAGCTAACTGATGAAGAGTATGAAATTATGAAAACACATACTTCAATTGGTTATAAAATTTGTATGGATGATTTAAAATTACGTCCATATGCAGCTGGTGCTTTATATCATCATGAAGCTTTAGATGGAACTGGTTATCCAAATGGAATAACAGGTGATAAAATCCCCTATGAAGCACAAATTATAAGAGTTGCTGATGAATTTGAAGCAATTACAGCCAAACGTCAATATAAAACTCACATTGGTATTATTGATGCTTTAAATATTTTAATAGATCATGCTCATCCAACATCTCCAAAATCTTTAAAAGATACAAAAAGAATTTTTAAAACAGGTGGAGTTGGAAAAATAGATAAAAAAGTTTTAAAAGCTTTATTTAAAGTTGTTATTGATGACACTGAATATGAAATATATGCTAGAGGAGATTATTTAAAATTCTTACGAAAAGAAATTGTTAGAGTTTCAGATTCTAGAAAATATTATGATAGAATGATGTATGCTTTAACTCCTGAAAAAAAAGAATATTATAGAGAAGAAGCAAAATACTATTTGAAACCTGGTGAAGATCCTGAAAAAATACCTCAAATGATTACTGAACTTGAAACATCTTATAAAGAAAGAAAAAAACATATTCAAAAATTACATGATGAAGTTCATCAAATAAAAAGATTATCAATATAAATGGTAAAAAAGAATAGAATTAAGAATTCTATTCTTTTTTTATTTATATGTAGAATTTATTATTATTTTTTAATATTGTCTTCCCCAAACTACCATTTTTGTTGCCTTTTTTCCACAAACTGGGCAAGTATCTGCTAAATGTTCTTGTTCAAATGGTATACATCTTGAATGGGCACCTGTAACTTCTTTTATTTTATCTTCACAAGCTATGTCTTCACACCACATTGTTTTTATAAATCCTTGATTTTCTTCCATTTGTTTAATCATTTCATCTAAAGTATATGCAACTGTTGTTTTTTCTTTTCTTCGTTCTAAACATGTATTAAACATATTTTCTTGAATTTCTTCTAATAACTTTTCTAATCTTTCATTTAATTTAGAAAGTTCTACTGACTCTTTTTCACCATTATCACGTCTAACTAAAATTGCTTGATTATTTTCTAAATCTTTTGGTCCAATTTCAATTCTAACTGGTACGCCTCTCATTTCCCAATCATTAAATTTGAAACCAGTTGAACAATTATCTCTATCATCCAATTTCATTCTAAAGTTTTTAGCTAAATCTTTATATATTCCATTAACTTTTTCTAAAACACCTTCTTTATGTTGAGCAATTGGAACTATAACTGCTTGAATTGGAGCAACTTTTGGTGGTAATTTTAATCCTCTATTATCTCCATGTGCCATAATTAAAGCACCAATTAATCTTGTACTAATTCCCCAAGATGTTTGATATGCATATTCTTCTTTTCCTTCTCTATTTTGGAATTTTATTTCAAATGGTTTTGTGAAATTTTGCCCAAAATAATGTGATGTTCCTGATTGTAGTGCTCTTCCATCATGCATCATACATTCTATTGTATAAGTAGCTTCAGCTCCTGCAAATTGTTCTTTTAGTGTTTTTCTTCCTTTTAATACTGGTATTGCTAAAAGATCTTCAGCAACTTCAGCATAAATATCAAGCATCATTAATGTTCTTTCTTCTGCTTCTTTTGCAGTTTCATGAACAGTATGACCTTCTTGCCATAAAAATTCTCTTGAACGTAAAAATGGTCTTGTTTCTTTTTCCCATCTTAATACATTACACCATTGATTTCCAAGTATTGGTAAATCTCTCCAAGAACTTACCCATTTAGAATACATAGTTGACATCATTGTTTCTGAAGTTGGTCTGATGCAAAGTCTTTCTTCAAGTTCTTCTCCTCCTCCCATTGTAACCCAAGCTACTTCTGGTGCGAATCCTTCAACATGATCTTTCTCTTTTTCTAACATACTTTCTGGAATAAGAACTGGCATATAAAGATTTGTTACACCAACTTCTTTAAATTTTTTATCTGCATAATTTTGAATATTCTCCCAAATTGCATAACCATAAGGCCTTATAGCTATACATCCTTTTGTATCTGTATAATCTGCAAGTTCTGCCTTTCTTACAACATCTGTATACCACTTAGCAAAATCATCCTCTATATTTGTGATTTCCTTTACAAATTCTTCTTTTCCCATAATTTAAACCTCCAATTTTTTTATTCTTCATTTTCTTTATTTTCAAAATCCACGCCTTCCCTTTCGGGCATTGGAGCCTCCATTACTTCATCAATTACAATTTGTTCATTTTCATCTAATTTATATCTAGGTAAATCTGGTAACTCTTCTAAACTAGATATCCCAAACATCTTCATAAATTTATTTGTAACTTTATATGTATTTGGTCTACCTGGTGCATCAAGTTTTCCAGCTTCCTCAATTAACTCATATTCTAATAATTTATATACTGTACCATCAGCATTAACTCCACGAATTGCTTCAATCTCTGCTCTAGTAACATTAGGATTGTATGCAATTATAGCCAAAGTTTCTAATGCAGCACCAGAAATATTTGGCTTTGCTCTATTATCAAATAAAGGGTATATATATTCATAGTATTCTTTTCTTGTACATAATTGATAAGAATCTTCTACTTTTATTATTTCAATACCACTATTTCTAGCATCATATTCTGATTTTAGATTAACAATAATTTTATCAATATCTTCTGCACCTAGTTCTAAAACATTCATAAGTTCTTTTACACTTACTTCTCTTCCAGCAGCAAAAAGCATAGATTCAATTATTGCTTGTTTTTGGCTAAGTTTCATACTTTCCTCCTATATTTTTTATACTTATATATTATTACACGAAATCACATTATTGTCAAGTCGAAAAAGCTTGCAATCATTGAATTATAAGCACGTTTGCGATTTATTTTTTTCTGATAATCTAATAATTGACGATAAATTATGACTATGATATAATTATATTGTATTTATTATTAATTTTGAGGTGATAAAATGTTTAAAAAATCAAGTAAACGTAAAAAAGAAGAAATTGATAACGAAGAAGAAATTGAAGTCGTAATTGGTGATGATTCTGTTTTAAATATATCAGAAGTTAATGATTGTATGAATCAATTAAGACCAAAAGATTCTGTTAATAATAGAAAAAAATTTATTATACCTTCTGTAAAAAAGAAAAAAAATAAGAAAAAAGATGAAGATAATAAATCTGAAGAATAAAAAATAAGTCTAGAAAATCTAGACTTATTTTTTTAACACTTTATTTATATTTTTTGTTCTTAAATTTGTTCCATAAAAATCTTTCTTACTACAACCTGCTCTTCCTCCACCTGCACAAGCACATGCGCATGCACAACTACTTACACATGATGAACGAGGTGGTGGTCTATGATAATGATGATGATGATATCCTCCATAGTAACCTCTTCCATATCCACCGTATCCATAACCACTATGTCTAGTATATCCACCTCCCATAAATGGTGATAATATACATGCCAAAATCATTATAATCACCAAAAGAGTCATTACACCATTCATAGTGCTTCCAATACCTGCTGTTGAACCAGTTCCATAACTTGCATATGTACTTTGATGACTTTCATTTAAATTAGTAAATGCAGTTTTATAATATTTTACTTGTGTTTTTAATTTAGCACCTTTAGCCAATTTACTAGACCATACCAAATAATTATCTGAATTTGTTTGATCTGCATTACTTACTTCAACATTTTGCGCATTCCAGTATACTTTTAAATCTTTTACTTCTATATCATCAAACCATCCTGGAGTAAAATCATATTTACAATACGTACTATCTAATGTATACATATATTTTTGATGAAAAGAAAAATCAAAAGTTACTATATCTCCTTTGTTATATTCTTTTTTGAAATCAATTAAAATATATGCTCCATTATCTGAACTATATTGTATTTTTTTTATATTATTAGACTGTGCCTCTATAGAATCTATATTTTTATTTGGAATTCCAATTTGTACCCAAGTTAGTGGTCCTGCTGAAGTATCTTCCAAAACTTCCCACTCAATATGATAACTCATATCAAGAGTTCCATCTTCTCTTGGATCTACTGTAATATAATATTTATTAATTTGATCTATATCTTTAGCAAAGCAAATATTGCTCATTAATATTGCTAAAACAAATATTAATTCAATAAAAATAATTTTTTTAATTTTCATTAGTTTTACCTCCTCTCAATGGACAAGTAAAACTTGATTTGCTTGAATTTTTTCTAATTTTCTTACATTGCACACTATTCCAAATTTTATCCCATTTTACTTCTAGTATATTTCCAAGTGACGCACCTTCTCCAAGCCAACTTTGACAAGGCATAACATTTCCATTTGGAGAAACTGCCATATTACTCAAGCATGCACCACAAGCTGGAATATCTAATTTCATTTCTTTAAGTTTTTCTTCACTAATCCATCCAGGTGATGTAAAACTTAATTCCATTTCTTGTTCTTCAGCATATTTGCATGCATCTTCTAACGATTTTGTAATTTCAGCTGTAGATAGTTGTGTTGCCTTTGATTCTTCTGTTCTCGCATTTCCTGTAACAATTAATCCTGATGAAGATGCATATGTAATTCCAAGTTTTTTTGCAAATTTTAAAGTTGACAAATAGTCTTTATTTAAAGAACACAATGGCGTATTTATACTTACATTTAGTCCTGTTTCTAATGCATTTTTTATTCCTTGTACTGTTTTATCAAAATTATCTGCTCCAACTAATTTATTGTGTATTTGTTTGTCATTAGAATATAATGTAACTTGTACACTATCTAAGCTTGCTTCATATAATTTTTTACAAAGTTCTTTTGTAAGCAAAACTCCATTTGTATTTAGTCTTGTAACAAACCAATTTGAATATTCCACTAATTCAACTAAATCTTTTCTAATTGTTGGCTCTCCACCTGTAAAAGTAATTTGAGGTATACAATTGTTTTTACAAATATCTATTATCTTTTTCCATTCATCAGTTGTTAATTCTCTTGTTTCAGCATAATCTTGGTTTGCTGCATAGCAATGCATACATTTTTGATTGCAATTCCATTTATTATCTTTTTTCATTGAGCTAATCATTAAATCCATACGATGTGGAGCTTTCATAAATTTAGCAAAATCTCCAATTGAAATTTGCCCAACATCAATATCAGTTTCTTCTTTATTTGAAATCGCAGTAAATAAATTCATCATATTCCATAAATCAGCTTTTATAGTTTCAAGCTTTGCAAATTTATAAATCTTTTTTAATTTTTGAATTGTAATATTTACTATTTCCTCTAACTGTTCATCAGAAATTTCATTTCCTTTATGCTCATTTACTTCATCAATAAATATTGAAAGTAAAATTGCCCATGCTGAATTTAGTGGAATAATATCTTTTCCATTTAAGATTACTATACTTGGTCTTGATTTAAATAAAGAAAACTTTGATGGTACTAGATGTATTCTAACAACACCTGGGTTATCTGGATTTAAAGTAGTATGAATAATTCTATTTAAGTTTTTTCGTTCATACTTTTTCTCATAAATATTCATAATTACTCCTTTTAGATTTCTTCTTTATATGTAGCTGCTTCTTGTAAAATAACTTCATATCTTGCAGCTAGTACATCTTCACCTGTATCATATTTGTATAGATTTCTATCAAATGTCATTTCAAAACTTGAATTTGGTTTTATTTCATATTCTTCTACAAAATCAGTACCTATTATTTGATTATTCTCATTATAATAAACTACTTCAAATTCTATACAATCTATTTCTTCATTAGAATTATTTTTAGCTATAATTTCAATTTGTCCATCTATTTCTTTTGATTCAAAAGTCACATCACTTTTATGTGAAATATAAGTTTCATCTTCAATTAAAAAATCTTTTGTAATTAAGAATTCACATCTTGCATATTCTTTTGGAGTTTCATAAAATGTTATATAAGCATCAGAATTCGCATCCATATCTATATAATCTTCATCAATTTTTATAGGTATATTTTCTGAATTATAAAAAATTACTTGAACAGTAATATCTGTAATACGTTCCTGATTTCCATTATGAATTACTGCAATTAATTCATTATCTATGCTCATAGATTGATTTGTAACTACTAAATTAGGCTTTTGTGTTTCAAATTTTGCTAAAGCTTGTTTTTCTAGTTCTTCGTAATCTTCATATTCTTCCATAGCATCGTTTTCAAAATCATCATCTAAATCATTGTCTTCTTCATTTGTATAATCATAAAAGCCGTCTAAATATTCTGAAACATCTCTTTGTGCATTCTTTTTACTAGGAACAGTTCTATAATTCCCTTTATAAAATAAATAAAGCATTGCTAAAGCTACGATTATTATAATAACAACTATCACAGTAAATGCCTTTTCATGTGATGTTGGTTGTTCTTCTTTTTCTTTAACACTTTCTTCATTATCATCTAATTTATCAATTTCATCTAATAAATCTTTATTATCATCCATATTAAAACCTCCATTATAGAATTCTTTACCTAGAATTTTATTTTCTTTTGTATTCATTAATTTTATCAATAGTAGAAATTTATTTCAATACTTTTAAATCTTTATTCATTTTTTTAATATTTTTGTAATATTTATCTTGACAAAATGCAATAATACTTGTATAATTGTAAATGCTTATGGCGACGTAGCTCAGTTGGCTAGAGCATCCGGTTCATACCCGGCAGGTCGTAAGTTCGAATCTCACCGTCGCTACCATTAAATCCCGAAAATGGGATTTTTTCTTTTTTATAAGAAATTGAGGAACGTTGAAAAAGGCTTGAAATCAATCATTTATGTCAACTTTTTTATTAATATTAAAAATAAAAAAAATATATAAATAAAATTATTTCATTTGACATATAATATTAAAAGTAGTATACTATATTTAACTTAAGTTAATCATATGATGACATGATTAATACAAAGACAAATGTTGTGGTAGCATTTGTCTTTATTTTTTTGCATAAAAAATAGAGATGTGTGGTAAGCATCTCTATCGACTATTTTTAGTCATTTGTGGTATTGTCTTTTAATTCATTATCTTTATTTTCCAAAAGCATTTGAATTAAAATCCAAATTAAATCATATGATGACATTTGATTAATACCTCCTTTCATAAAGATTTCCTTATGAAAAGGATGCACTAATTATAGAGTATATTATTTGAATTTACAATAGCATTTTTCAACATTTCTAAATTTCTCTCAACTTACAACCCCAAGCACAACTCCAAATGTTAAAATAATGCCTAAATATCAGCAATAGCATCTGTCCGTCGCTACCATTATCCAGCTATTAAGGCTGGATTTTTTGTTTTTACATTTAATTATTGCAGTTATTTATAAACTATGTTAAACTTTATTTATCACAATATAATTATAGGAGTAAATTATGATTTTAGAAAATAAATTAAATTTAACCAATGAATCAGATTTAGCTAGAGAAGAAGAAAAAATAAGTAAAATGAAAGCTAAAGAATTATTTGAAACTGGATATTTGAATAATTTAAAAGCTGGAACTTTTGAAGCATTATCTAAAATTCATTCTTATTTATTTAATGATATTTATTTCTTTGCTGGCAAAATTAGAACTCAAAATATAGCAAAAGGTAATTTTAGATTTGTTCCTATTCTTTATATTAATAATGCATTAGAAAATATAGAAAAAATGGCACAGTCAAATTTTGATGAAATTATAGAAAAATATGTTGAAATGAATATTATTCACCCATTTAGAGAAGGAAATGGCAGAAGCACTAGAATATGGCTTGATTTAATACTAAAAAAAGAATTAGGATTAGTTGTTGATTGGAGCAAAGTTAATAAAGAAGATTATTTATTAGCAATGGAACGTAGTCCAATAAAAGATGTAGAAATCAAAGAACTATTAAAAAAAGCTTTAACTGATAAAATAAATGATAGAGAAGTATATATGAAAGGTATTGACGCAAGTTATCATTATGAAGGATACACTATTTATAAAACAGAAGAATTGTAATATATAAAATGTTTATAAAAGTTTCCTAAAAATAAATTATTCTGTTATAATATATTTAACTTATAAGTTCATAAGATGTCATAGAACTTGTACTGAGATATGCTGGTCACATATCTCTTTTTTGTGTAAAAATAAAAGGGAAGTAGTCATCCTTCTTTAAGAATTACTCCTCACTTTCATTGCCGTCATTTTTTAATAAAAATAAACCCAAACTGTTAGACTTTTATCTAACAATTTGGGTTTTATCAAGTCATATTATTATTGTATTGGTAATTCAAGAAATATTAACTTAATTTGTGCTAAATCTGTTATAGTAACATTTTCATTTGCATTTATATCTGCTGATATATAACTAGCTCCCGTTAATTCTTCTTTTTCAATAAGATGTAATTTTATTTTTGCAATATCTGTTATTGAAATTTTTCCATCTCCATTTATATCACCTATAACAACTGCTGTATATTCTAGTTTTTCACCAATTTTTACTATCATTCCTGTACATATAATAGCATCATCTTCTACTTTATTTCCTTTATTATCTACAATAGTTATTTCCATATTTGCTTCTACTTTTTGTTTAAATTCAGCTACTGTTGTTTCTTCTTCTATTCTTGATATATAAGAATCTTTAATAGTATATATATTAGATGTAATTGTTGGTTCTTCTGGTTGTTCTTTTTCTATCCATGTAACTGCAGCTTTTGCTGTTCCTTCATTTCCTGCTTGGTCTCTATATGTGAATGTATATTCTCCATTTTCTGTAAATGTATGTGTATTTCCGCCTTCTACTGTTACATTTTCTTTATCAAATGTTATTGTTGCTACTACATCTTGATTTGTCAACTCTGTTGTACTATATGTGATTGTTGGTACTGGTGCTACTTTATCTATCCATGTAACTGTTGCTTTTGCAGTTCCTTCATTTCCTGCTTCATCTCTATATTCAAATATGAATTCTCCATTTTCTGTAAATACATAAGTATTATTTCCTTCATTATTTGTTATAGTTATATTTTCTTCATTAAAGCTTATGCTTGCTGTTACATTTTGGTTTGTTAAACTTGTTATATCATAAGAAATTATTGCTACTTTTACCACTTTATCTATCCATGTAACTGTTGCTTTTGCTGTTCCTTCATTTCCTGCTTGATCTCTATATGTGAATGTATACTCTCCATTTTCTGTAAATGTATGTGTATTTCCACCTTCTACTGTTACATTTTCTTTATCAAATGTTACTGTAGCTACTACATCTTGATTTGTTGTACTTGTTATATTATAAGAAATTGTTGCTACTGGTAATACTTTATCTATCCATGTAACTGTTGCTTTTGCTGTTCCTTCATTTCCTGCTTGATCTCTATATGTGAATGTATACTCTCCATTTTCTGTAAATGTATGTGTATTTCCACCTTCTACTGTTACATTTTCTTTATCAAATGTTACTGTAGCTACTACATCTTGATTTGTTGTACTTGTTATATTATAAGAAATTGTTGCTACTGGTAATACTTTATCTATCCATGTAACTGTTGCTTTTGCTGTTCCTTCATTTCCTGCTTGATCTCTATATGTGAATGTATACTCTCCATTTTCTGTAAATGTATGTGTATTTCCACCTTCTACTGTTACATTTTCTTTATCAAATGTTATTGTTGCAACTACATCTTGGTTTGTTAACTCTGTTGTACTATATGTGATTGTTGGTACTGGAGCTTTTTCTTTTTCTATAATATTTATTGATAATTCTGAATCATCTGTAAATATATCTACATCTCCATTACTTCCTTCAATATCTACCAACTTAAATATAACTTCATTTGGAACTTCTATTGTTTCTTTAACTTTTAAAATTACCTTAAATACTATTCCTTCTTCTAATTTATAATTATCACTTTCTGTTACAAATTTAAAGTTATCATCATTAAATGAATTTTGATCTAAATTCCAAGCGTTTTCACCTAAAATATTTATCATTTCTAGTTTTTGTTTATCATATTCGAATTTTCCAGATAAAGCTATTAAACCTTTTTTAAAGTTTTTCATGTTATTCAAGTTTACATTTACTTCAAATTCATCTCCTATGTTTAAAGTTTCTTTTGAAGATTCTAAGCTTACATCAAAACTTGGAGTTGTTGGTTCTACTGGAATATCTGGATTTTCTTCTTTAGAAATCCATGTAACCTTAATAGGTATTATTCCTCTATTACCACTTTCATCTACATATTCAAAACTGCTTTCTCCATTTTCTGTAAATGTATAAGTATTTGAACCATTATTACTTACTATTCTATAACCTTCTTCTAACTCTAATGTTACAGTAACATCTTGATTTGTTGGTTCAGTTGTAGAATATGTTAATGTATATTCTGGTACTTTAGCTATCCAATTTACACTAGCAGTTGCAGTTCCTTCATTTCCTACTCTATCTACAAATTCAAATGTAAATGTTCCATTTTCTGTAAATGTGTGTGTCATTTCTCCATCATTATTTGTAACTGTTACTTCTTCACTTGGCTCCATTGTTACAGTAACTGGTTGATCTGTAAGATTAACTGTACTATAAGTAAGTTCTGCTGTTGGTGCTTCTTTATCTATCCAGTCTACCGCAATTGTTTTTGTTCCTACATTTCCTAAACTATCTACAAATTCTAATTCATAAGATGCATTAGTTTCAAAAGTAATAGTTTTACTTTTATCTACTGGATTTTCAGCAATTTGCACATCTTTTGAAAGTACTGTTATATTTTCTTTACTAAATGTAATTGTTGCTACTACTTCCTCATTTGTTAATTCAGTTGTACTAAAAGTAACTTCTGCTTCAGGTGCTATTTTATCTATCCAATCTACATTGGCTGTTGCACTACCTTTATTTCCTTCATCATCAACAAATTCAAAAATAAATTGTCCATTTTCTGTAAATGTATGAGTTTTGCTTCCATCATTATTTGTAACAGTAATTGGTCTATTTTCATCTACTAACTCTGCTATAACATCTTTATTAGTTTTATTAGTAATATTATAACTAATCTCAGCAGTAGGTATTTCACTAGCTGATGGATTTTCGTATAAATTTATAACAGATATTGAGAAGAAATTTTCAAAAGGTTGCATACCATTAACTTCTGTACATTCAATTTTTATATATTGAGCTTCTTTGGGTTCTGGGAAAGTAATCTTCTTGCTTGCATTATCATTAGCTAAATTATTTTTAGTTGCAGCTAGTTCCCAAGTTTTACCATCTAAACTTACATAAACATTTATTTTTTTTGCTCTACCAGAAATATAATTACCAGCATTTGTTTTTGCATTTTGCTCTGGTGTGTAATCTAATTCTGATACATATCTAGGTCTATCAATAATTTTTAAAACAACGCTTGAAACTGGATATGTTCCTGAAAACATAGCTCCTGGTTTACTACGCCATGATGTACTCATATCTCCATCTAAAATATTTGATACATTTCCTTTATTTGTAGAAGATGCTGATACAGCTTCTATATTACTTCTTGAAATAAATCTATTAGTTAAGGAAGATGCATTCATAGTAAATGTGTAATGTACTGGATCACTTGTTGTATTTGTTCCTGATGCAGTTAATCTAAGATATACAACTACATCTCCTCTTAAGTTTGGATTTCCATCAGCAAATGATGTCCACTCTCCAGAATTAGGATCTAATGTCCATTCCATTTGATCAGTTGTACCATTAATACAATTTTCTAAATCGTCTATTGAAACAGTATTGCTTGGGAATACTCCCTTGTTAATATTAATAGTGAAAATGTTTTCATCAGTTAATGGTAATCCTGATATACGAATTTTAATATCGTCATTAGCATTTATTGATGCAATTTCTTCATTAGTAAGTTGTATAGAATGTTCATAAACTTCTTTCCAATTATTACCACCATCTAAACTATAACTCCAAGTTACTTGCGCACTTTGAAATTGTTTAGATAATACTATTTTCCCAGCATCTGCACCTGAAAAAGAGAAAGTAGCAATTCTAGAATCAACTACACCTAAAATTGCATTTGCAATTACTGGTACTTCTGCATGATATATCGTATCTGCTGATGTTGCTTTTGTAGCTTGACGTAATGTTCTATCTTGTAGCATCATCAATTTACTACGATACTCTGGAGATGAAACTTTCATTCCAATTTTCTTTAATAAATCATACATTGGTAATGGATGATAAACATAAACATCTGTAATTTCAGATGCTAAATCTATTAAATCTGATTCTGTTTTAGTACTATCATTAATATATGAATTTACTAATCCAAACCATGCATCAAAGTTAATTCTTTCTTCTTCTAAAGCATCAAGATAAATTTGTTTTTGCTTTTCTTTATCATTTTTATAAACATCTTCTAATAATAAAATTAATTGTGCTTGTTCATATTTATCGTATTCGTTTTGTGCCTCTTGAGCAAGCAATCTATAAGAACCTGTTTTGATAACACCACTATTATATTTACTTCCCCATCCATTTAATGGTCTACCATCAGTAGCAGCCCATGCTGTTGATGCAACATTATAAGATAATTGCCATGCATAATTTCCGCCACCAATATTTTTTAAATAAATATAAGCAGCATGTGCTGGTTGACCTACTACATAAGCGGGAACTCCCCAAACACCGTAAAGGTTAGCTGCTGTTTTTGAAAGTCCACCACAAACAGAACCTTCTTCAAATACTATCCATAATTTTGGTTTTCCACTTTGATATGTGATGTTGTAGTCTGATAAATTATATTTTTGATCCCATTTTTCATAATTTTCTTGACTATAATATTGTGGTCTATAATATCCATAACCTGTTCTATAAGTAATATATTTAAATGGATTGAATCGATCTACTAAATTTGAAAATTTCTTTTCAGAATAATCATGTAACCACATTATTTCTTCATCATCGATGTTAACAAACATAACACCACGCATTTCATCTATTGTATAACTTTCAAACATTGCATTAGAATATAAATCTCCATTTAAATGCATTTGTTTATAAATATCATAACGAGTTACTGCATCAGAAAATTGATTTCCGCCAATCCATAATCCAACATTTCCCGCATGTGATAAAGATAATGATAACATCATCTTTAAATATAAATCTTTATATTTTGTTCCATTTGGTGTTAATTCTTCATTATTTAAGTCTTCTTTATAAGTATCATATAATTTGCTTAACACCTGTAATGATTTTAAATATGTTCCACTTGGTTTTCCACCAATTGTCCATAAGCGTAATGCTTCTTCATTATTTATAAACCATTCTAAAGTTTCTTTATTTTTTGGGTCTTCTTGTAAAAAGTTTCTAAGTTGATATTGACCAACGTTTTTAATAAAATTTCTTTGTAAAAGAGTAAGTTTTAAATCGTCTTTAATTACTCCACCATCATATTCGGCTTTTATGATTTCATCATATTCTTCTACTGTTGTCATAACATTTTCGTCATAATCTTCTTTTACAAGTTTAGCGTCTCCCCATACAGCATGATCACTTGCATTAGAACCATTATCATTAGCATATAATCTAATATAATTAGCATCTCTAATATCAATTTTAACATATACTGCATTATTTGAACTTTTTATTGCAGTAGGATTTTCTTCTGTACGTAAAGTCCAATTTTTTCCATCTTCTGAAGTATAAATATAAAATTTTACACCATTTCCTTTATTTCCTGATGTTGTATTTATACCATAATAGGTTGTAAAATATGCATAGTCTTTATAACTGCTAATATCATATTCTAAAGTGGAAGTAGCATGTGCCCAAATTCCTTTTTTTATTATAGTAGTTGAACCATTTAATAACATCGCAAGTTGCCCATTATCTGTTGTTTTATCTAATGTAATATTTCCCCATGCTGTTTGACCTTTGCTATAAGGAATATCAGATAAATACACTACCTGATTTTCATTAGTAACATTATTAAATGAAAGATTTTTTTGATTTGCATTATTACTACTATTATAAGTATGTAAATAATATCCTTGTGCATTTTTATAGCTAGTTTTGTTTTTTCCAAAGTAAACTGCTATACACACTAAAGATATTATGAAAAAAATACAAAAAATATTTTTTACTTTTAATGATTTTTTCATTTTACTCCTCCTTATTAATATAAATTTTATATTCTTTATATATTCCTTCAATTCTATATTATATAACATTTTCAAGAAAAACTCAACAAATATTACAATAATTGTTAATAGAGTATATAAAAAGTGCTGAAAAGTATATACTACTTTTCAGCACCATCAAAAATACATATTAGTTATATCTATTTATTCTATTCCGATAATTAATTTCTTTAATTTCGCCAAGTCTGTTATTGACACTCTATCATCTCCATTTATATCTGCTGCTAGATATCTACAATCTTGCAAAACATCTTTTTCAATTATATGCAATTTTAATTTTGCAAGATCTGTTATAGATATTCTACCATCTTTATTAATGTCCCCTGTGATAACTAATGTATATTCTATATTTTCATCTAATTTTAGTTTCATTCCTGTTGCAAGAATTCCATCATCATTTAAAGTATTTCCTTCTTCATCTATTATTGTAATTTCTTTATTAGCTGTTACATTTCCTTTAAATGTTGCTACTGTTGTTTGTGGTGATATTCTTGATATAATATCTTCTTCAATATTATAATTATCAGATGTTATTGTTCCATCTTCTATTATTCCATCATTTATATGTAGATTTATTTCTACATTGTCAGAATCAATATCATTCTCACTATTACTTGCAATTACTGATATTACCTTAAATTTAATATCTAATGGTCCTTCTACTGTATCTTTTACTTTCAATTTCATTGTTATTATATTTTCTTTTTGAGATACATATTCTCCTTTTTCTGTTACAAACTTAAAGTTATTATCATTAAATGAATTTTCATCCATATTCCAAGAATTCTGACCTTTAATTTCTAAGATCTCAAGTATACTTTCATCATATTCAAATTGTCCACAAATACTTACTAATCCATATTCTATGTTTTTAAGATTATCAATTGCAATGCCAATTTCAAATTCTTCACCTACATTTAATGTATTTTTTGAAGGTGTTAACTTCAATTCAAAACTTGGTTCTTGTGGTAAATCATTTTGAATCCAATTAACATTAGCTATTGCAGTTCCTGTATTTCCAGCTAAATCTATAAATTCAAATGTAAATTCTCCGTTTTCTGTAAATAAATAAGTATTATTTTCTTCATTATTTATAATTTTTACATTTTCTTTATCAAATGTTATTGTTGCTGTTACTGGATCCATTGTTTCATTTTCTGTACTATAAGTAATTGTTGCAACTGGAACTATTTTATCTATCCATAATACTTCTGCTTTTACTGTTCCTCTATTTCCAGCTGAATCGATAAATTCAAAAACATATTCTCCATTTTCTGTAAATGTATGTGTTCCATCAGATTCTATAAAAGTAATTTCTTCACTTGGATTTACTACTGTTGCCACTACATCTTGATTTGTCAATTTATCTATTGAATATTCTATCTCTGCTATTGGAGCTACTTTATCAATCCAATTTACACTTGCAACTGCAACACCTGCATTTCCACTAGGTCCTATAAATTCAAACTCAAATTGACCATTTTCTGTAAATGTGTAAGTATTTTTTCCATCGTTATTTGTTATTGTAACATTTTCTTTATCAAAAGTAACTGTTGCTGTTACATCTTGATTTGTTAGCTCGTTTATATCATAACTGATTGTTGCAACTGGTAATGTCTTATCTATCCATGTAACTTTTGCTAATTTTGCACCTTGATTTCCTGCTTTATCTGAATATTTAAAAATGTACTCTCCATTTTCTGTAAATGTATGTGTATTTCCTCCTTCTACTGTTACATCCTCTTCGTTAAAAGTAATTGTTGCTATTACTTCTTGATTTGTTGCACTTTCTGTACTATAACGAATTTCTGCTACTGGAGCTTCTTTGTCTATCCATGTAACATTTGCAATTGCTGTACCAGCATTTCCAGCAGGTCCTACAAACTCAAATTCAAATTGACCATTTTCTGTAAATGTATAAGTATTTTTTCCATTGTTATTTGTTATTGTTACATTTTCTTTATCAAATGCAATGCTAGCAGTTACTTCTTGATTTGTTGGCTCTGATTTATCATAAGTTATTGTTGCTTTTGGTAATGTCTTATCTATCCAGTCTACAGTTGCAATTGCAATACCTGTATTTCCAGCAGGTCCTACAAACTCAAATTCAAATTCGCCATTTTCTGTAAATGTATAAGTATTTTTTCCTCCATTATTTGTTATTGTAACATTTTCTTTATCAAAAGTAACTGTTGCTGTTACATCTTGATTTGTCGGATTTGTTGTACTATATGTGATTGTTGCATTTGGTTCATCTCTATCTATCCAATAAACTTCTGCCATTGCTGTTCCCTTATTTCCATAAGGTCCAACAAATTCAAATAAATATGTTCCGTTTTCAGTAAATCTATGTGTGTTTCCACCTAAAACAATAACATTTTCTATATCAAATGTAATTGTTGCAATTACATCTTGATTTGTTGGATTTGTTGTATTGTATGTGATTGTTGCATTTGGTAAAGTTTTCTTTAACCAGTCAACTCTTGCTATTGCTGTACCGCTATTTCCTGCTCTATCCTCAAATTCAAATGTATATTCTCCACTATCTTCAAATACATGTATATTTCCACCTTTTACTGTTACACCTTCTTTATTAAAGGTAATCGTTGCTGTTACATCTTGATTTGTCATCTCTGTTGTACTATATGTGATTGTTGGTATGATTTCTTCTTTATCTATCCAATCAACTGTTGCTGTTGCTACACCTGCATTTCCATAAGGTCCTACAAATTCAAATGTAAAGCTTCCATTTCTTGTAAATGTATAAGTATTCTTTCCATCATTATTTGTAACTTGAGTTCCTTCTCTATCAAAATTAACTGTTACTGTTACATCTTGATTTGTTAATGTATTTATGTCATATGTGAATGTTGCATTCGGTAATGTTTTCTTTATCCAATCAACTCTTGCTATTGCTGTACCACTATTTCCTGCTCTATCCTCAAATTCAAATGTATATTCTCCACTATCTTCAAATACATGTGTATTTCCATCTTTTACTGTTACATTTTCTTCATTAAATGTAATTGTTGCTGTTACATTTTGATTTGTTGGATTTGTAATATCATAACTGATTGTTGGTACTGGAACATCTTTATCTATGTTATTTACTTTTGCAATTGCTGTTCCTCTATTACCTGCAGGTCCTACAAATTCAAATTCAAATTGACCATTTTCTGTAAATGTATAAGTATTGTTTCCATCATTGTTTGTTATTGTTACATCCTCTTTATCAAAGCTTATGCTAGCCATTACATCTTGATTTGTTGGATTTGTTGTACTATATGTGATTGTTGCTTTTGGCAATGTTTTATCTATCCAAGTAACTTTTGCTATAGCTGTTCCTGTATTTCCAGCAGAATCTATATATCTAAAAGTAAACTCGCCATTTTCTGTAAATGTATGAACATTTCCTCCATCAACAATTACATCTTCTTTATCAAATGTAACTGTTGCTGTTACATCTTCATTTGTTGAATTTGTTGTACTATATGTGATTGTTGCAACTGGTGCTTTTTTATCTATCCAAGTAACTTTTGCTATAGCTGTTCCAATATTTCCTGCAGGTCCTATGAATGCAAATTCATATTCTCCATTCTCTGTAAATGTATGTGTGTTTCCTCCTTCTACTTCTACATTGTTTTTATCAAAAGTTATTGTTGCAATAACATCACGATTTGTTAATGTATTAATATCATAAGTTATTGTTGCCACTGGTAATTTTCTATCTATCCAGTCTACATAAGCTTTAGCTGTTCCAATATTTCCAACTTTATCTATAAATTCAAAAGTAAATTCACTATTTTCTGTAAATATATATGTGTTATTTCCACCATTATTTGTTATTGTTACATCTTCTTTATCAAAGCTTATGCTAGCTGTTACATTTTGATTTGTTGGATTTGTTGTACTATATGTGATTGTTCCAACTGGTATTTTCTTATCTATCCAATCAACCCTAGCAAGCTTGCTTCCTCTGTTTCCAGAACTATCTATATATTCAAATGTATATTCTCCATTTTCTGTAAATATATGTGTATTTCCACCTTCTACTGTTACATTTTCTTTGTTAAAACTAATGCTAGCTATTACATCTTGATTTGTTAGTTCATTTATATTATATGAAATTGTTGCATTTAAGTCTTCTTTGTCTATCCAAGTTACTTTTGCAAGTTCACTTCCTGTATTACCTGCTTTATCTCTATATTCAAACATAAACTCACTATTTTCTGTAAATGTATAAGTATTTTTTCCATCATTGTTTGTTATTGTTACATCTTCTTCATTAAATGTAATTGTTGCAACTACATCTCCATTGGTTGAATTTTCTGGATTATATGTTATTGTTGCAGTAGGTGCAACTTTATCAATCCAAGTTACAGTTGCTTTTGCTTTTCCAGTATTTCCTGATGGTCCTATAAATTCGAATTCAAATTCATTATTTTCTGTAAATGTATAGGTATTATTTCCATTATTATTTGTAATTCTGACATTTGGTTTATCAAATGTTATGCTAGCTGTTACATCTTGATTTGTTGGATTTGTTGTACTGTATGTGATTGTTGCTTTTGGAATTTCTTTATCTATCCAACTTACTTGTGCAAGCGCTGTTCCTCTTTCTCCATTTGCATTTTCAAATGCAAATTCATATTCTCCATTTTGTTCAAAAGTATATTGGTTACTTCCACCATTATTTACTATTTTTATATTTTCTTGATCAAAACTTATTGTTGCTACAACATCTGTGTTTACTTTAGACGTTCCATCAGGTCTTTCTGGATTATAAGTAATTGTTGCTATTGGCAAATCACTATCAATCCAAGTTACTTTTGCAGTTGCCCAACCTTTATTTCCAGCTTCATCCATAAAATTAAATGTATGCTCTCCATTAGTAGTGAATACATGTTTATTTCCGCCTTCAACTACTACATTACGTTTGTCAAAAGTAATTGTTGCAGTTACATTTCCACTTGTTTGGTTTTCAACATCATATGTTATTGTTGGAACTGGTACTACTTTATCAATGTAATTTACTCTTGCAACTGCTGAGCCTTCATTTCCATAAGGACCTCTAAATCTAAATGTATGTGTTCCATTTTCTGTAAATACATATTTATCTCCATTAGGAATTACATTTCCTTCTTCATCTATAATATCTACATTTTCTAAATCGAAACTAATTGTTGCTGTTACATCTCTGCATGTTAATTCTGTTTCATCATAAGTTATCGTTGCATTTGGTAATGTTTTACGTATCCAGTCAACTTCTGCTACTGCTGAACCTCTATTTCCAGCTTGATCCATAAAGTTAAATGTATATGAGCCACTATCTTCAAATGTATGTGTATCTCCACCTTCAACTATTACATTTTCTTCATTAAAACTAATACTAGCTGTTACTGGTTTATTAGTTTTATCAGTTGTGCTATATGTTATATTAGCTATTGGAACCTCTTTATCTATGTTAAACACCTCTGCTGTTGCTGTTCCAGCTTTTCCTTTTTTATCTATATAGTTAAACACATGTGTTCCATTTTCTGTAAATGTATATATATTTCCATTAGGTATATCATTTCCTTGCTCATCTACAATTCTTACCTCATCTTGATCAAATGTAATTGTAGCAATAACATCTTTGTTAGTTGGTTCTTTCTCACTGTATAAAATAGTTGGTACTACATCATCAGAGTCTTCTATAATCCAATCTACATTAGCTGTTGATGTTCTTCTACGTCCTACTTCATCTTCATATTCAAATGTAAAGCTTCCATTTTCCTCAAATCTAAATGTATCTTTTCCTTCATTATTTAAAATTTTAACATTTGGTTTATTAAATTCAATTGTTGCTGTTACATTTCTGTAAGTTGGTTCTGTATTACTATATTTTATAGTTCCTACTGGTTCAACTTCGTCTATATTAGTTACAGAGACTGGAAGTGATAATAATCTCTGTCCTTGATACTTAAACATTAAAGTAATAGTTATATTGTGCTTAATTGTATAAGTATTTAATGCTCCTTCTTTCTTCTCTATATAATATCCTATTGTTTCTGGATATTTACTAGTAGCTATATTTAAATTATTTTCTAATTGTAACTCTTCACCATCTTTATTAAAATGAATTACTAAGTCTACGCTGTTTTGAGTTAATTCTGTTGTACTATATTCAGCACTAACTTCTGGGAACCAATCAGCTGTTGCTGTTGCTTTATATTCTTCACCTGTATCTTTATTTATATATTCAAATGTATAAGTTCCTTTTTCAGCAAATATATAATACTTTGGAGCAGTAGATTTCTTCATTTGATATCCAAGTGGAAGCACAAGATCTGCTCTCATTTTTGCAATCATTGTTGGCTTTCCATTTACTGATGTAAGACTTGTTTTAATACTATAATTTATAGTTGCAGGTCCATTCATATTTTCCAATTTTGCTTCTGTTCTTCCTTCATTTCCAAAACTGTCTATATATTCAAATGTGAATGTACTATTTTCATCTGTAAGCAAATATGTTCTATTTCCTCCGTTATTTGTTATTGTTATTTTTCCACTTTCATTTACTAGAGTTGCTAAAACTCCATCATCTGTTTTTTCATATTTAATATCTGCTGTTAAATTTCCACTATAAATCCAATTAACTTTTGCTGTCTTTGTTCCTTTATTTCCTAAACTATCTTCAAAATTAAATATATATTCCCCATTCTTTGTAAATGTATAAGTTTGAGTTGTTGGAAGTAATCCCATATTTGGATCTTCTAAATGAAGAGTTGCAACTACTGGTTCTGTTGTATCTTCTGTTGTACTATATTCGATTGTTGCAATTGGTGCATCTTTATCTATCCAAGTTACCTCTGCCATAGTTTCACCTGGATTTCCAGCATTATCTTCATACTCAAAAATAAATTTTCCATTTTTTGTAAATGTATAAGTATTTTTACCACCATTGTTTGTAATAATAATATCTTTACTTGGATTTATTAATGTTACTGTAACTGGTTCTTTTGTCCCAATTGTTCTATCATAATGTAATTCAGCTGTTGGAATTTCTTTATCAATCCAATTAACTGTTGCAGTTGCTGTTCCTGTGTTTCCAGCTTCATCTCTAAATTCAAATGTAAATTCTCCATTATCTTCAAATCTATGTGTGTTTTTACCATTATTATTTGTTATAATTACATTTGGTTTATTAAATGTAATTATTGCTGTTTCTGCTTTTCCAGTTGGGCTATTTATTCTATAACTTATTGTTGGTATAATTTCTTCTTTATCAATCCAATCAACTTTTGCTGTTACTGTTCCAGTATTTCCTGCTTCATCTACAAATTCAAACGTGAACTCTCCATTTTCTGTAAATGTATATATACTCTCACCATTATTATTTGTAATAGTTATATCTTTATTAGAATCTACTATGTTTGCAACAACATCTTGATTTGTTGGATTTGTTGTACTATATGATATTTGAGCAATTGGTGTAGTTCTATCAATACAATCAACTGTTGCTGTCGTAGCTCCAACATTTCCTGCTTCATCTACAAACTCAAATGTGAAACTTCCATTTTCTGTAAATATATATGAGTTCTTTCCATCATTGTTTGTTATTGTAACATTTGTTTTGTCAAAATCGATTGTTGCTGTTACATATTGATTTGTTGGTCTTGTTGTATTATAAGTAATAATTCCTTGTGGTACTTGCCTATCTATTATAGTTACCTTTGCATCTAAATAACTTTCAACATTTTCGGCATCTAAAAGTTTAAATCTAAAATCTCCATTTTCTGTAAATACATATTTACCACCATTTGAAGTTTCTATAACTCCTTCATCTAAATTAGTTATTCTTACTCCTTCTTCTTTAAATGTAAGTGTTGCTGTTACATCTCCATTTGTTAAACTTTCTTTATCATAAGATATCTCAGCAATATATGGACCTCTATTTATCCAATCTACTGACATTTTTATTTCTGATGTATTTCCAATTCTATCTCTTAATTTATATGTTTTTTCTCCATTTTTAGTAAATACATATTTTAGTATATCTTCTTGAATACCTGTAGTATAACGTGTTCTAAATTCTGCAAGTTCTTCTGCTGTATAGTTTACTGTTGCATTTTTAAGATTTTCATCGTAAATGATTTCCTTTGTAATATTTGCTCCACTGTATGCTGCAAAATATGCAATAATATATTCTTTGTCTACTGGATAACCCATAGCACTCATTGACTCTGGAAATCCCATACTTATAATATCCTTAGTTGAATCCTCAAGTATATTACTTACTGGTTTACTTGGATCTAATAATTTATATCCTCTTACCATTTTAATATTATTATTTGAATCCTTTTGAACCATATTTATTATTTGTTTAGTATCAGGATCAAAATTAAATTCATAAATATAATTACCACTATTTTCTATATATCTAATTGGTCTATCTTGTTCGTCTAATATAAATACATTTTTGCTAATATTTACAACTTTTGCTTGAACATGACCTTTAGTATTTGGTAACTCTATATATTGTATATCTGCAGATGGTTTTTCCCTATCTATCCAAGTAACACTTGCAACAACTTCATTTGTTCTTCCATTTTCTGTATCTCTTAAGTTAAAAGTATATGATCCATTTTCTGTAAATGTATAACTTGTTATTCCATTTTCCACTACAACTGTATCTGAATTAAAATTTTCAAGTGTTGCTACAACTTCTTTATTTGTTTTTTGAGTTGTACTATACATAACTGTTGCTGTTGGTGGAGCCTCTTTTGTTGTATCTTCATAAAAATTGAATCCTCTAGCTCCTATATATCCATCATTTGTTTGCGTTGCTATAATTTTTATATATTTTACTTTTTGTGTTTCAGCAAATCTTAGTGTTTTTGTTGAAGCATTATTTGCCCAATTATTTATATCACCAAGTTTAGTCCAATTTTCTCCATCCATACTTCCTAAAACTTCACCTTGCATAATTCTGCCAAGAAATGGTTTGCTACCAAGACCTGAATGGTTTTGTTCATCTGATGGTATATAATCTAGTCTTGATAAATATACTGGCTCTTTAAATTCAAGTGTAATAAATTTATTTTCATCTGTTTTACTAGCTGACAACCATCTAGTAAAATCATGAGTATATTGTTGGGTTTCCCAAAGACCAAAATTCCCATCTATTGCATTTTTAGCTGGTGTATTCTTGCCAGAAGGTGTACTGTCTACAACTGATAAATTTTTTACCTTAATATATGTTTCATTTGCTTCATATTTATTATCAGTAAAAGTAAAAACATGTACATTTGCTGGTAAATTTGTTCCAGTAGCAGATGGTCTTACAGTCAATTTTCTATTACCTGATAAATTAGGTTTTACTTCATCATAAGATTTCCAAGCAGAAGCTCCACCTGAATCATCAGTATATTTCCAATCTAATTTTCTATTACCATAAACAAAAAAAGTATCTTCTGCATCATTTTCATAAAGCTCCATATCAGGACTTAACATTAATGTTTTATCTATTTGTATTGTACTTCTTATCTCTGTACCTATAATATGAACTCTAATATGATCTCTTTCATTAACACCTACTAATTCTGTTTCTGTTAATTGTACATATAACTGATCTGTTTCTGTCCAAGTTTTTCCACCATCTATTGAATACTCCCATGTTGATCTATTATTTTCATTAAACATTGAACCTAATCTTATTTGCCCTGCATATTGACCGTCAAATGAAAATGTTGCAAGTTCTGATTGTGGTTTACCTAATAGTACCTGAGCAACAGATCTATGTATGCTATTTGCACTTACTTCAGCCCATTGTAATGTTGCTGTTTTTAAAGAAACAGCTTCTGCATTTAATGTTGGAGTAGTAATCTTTCCAATAATCATTCCAAATAAATCATAAAATGCAAGAGGTCTTACTTTATATATGACTTGAAATTCTTTTATAAGCTTCAAACAATCTTCTTCTGTATATACATTACTATTTTTATATAATTGTACTAAACCATACCAAGCATCAACATTTATATTTTGAGCATTTATTGCTTTACGATAAAATTCTTCTTGTTTTGCTTCATCACCTTTATAGGCATTTGCAAGCATTACATATTTTTCTGCTATTAGATAATTGCTATAATCATTAACTGCCTCTTGAGCAATTGCTAAATAACTTAAATTTTCACATCCAGTAGAGTATTGTTGTCCCCAGCCTAGCAACCCTCTATATGAATATACGGCTTGTTTAGTAGGAGAATTTTTAGTTGCATTATAAAATGTAGATGTACCATATGATGAATTTCCCCAAGTTGCACCTGAATTATATAATTGCCAAGAAGCATCTCCATTACTATTATAATGTGCAACTCCATAAGCAATATGACCAGGTTGATGAACTGGAAATGCTGGTATACCCGTTGAACTATATGCATTAGCACTCGTATCTCCAAAACCAACACATTGAGTTCCCGCTGCATAAACTATCCATTGTGGAACTAAATATTTTTGATATGGTATACCATATTCTAAAAAGTGAAATTTATTATTCCACATAGTTTTATTTTCTTCACTATAATATTTATCCTCAAAATATCTAAATTTTGCATTATATGATAGCCAAGCATGAGTATATGGACCTCTACTTGTAATATAATCCCTAAACCATTCAATTTCATTATCTGATATTAGTGCTCTCACAACAACTTTCATTTCCTCAACTTCTAGTTTTGGAAATACAGCGCTTAATTTATTTGCTAAGTACATTTTTTTATAAACTGCATAACGTCTTACTGGATCTGATACATGTGAACTATTTGGATCATTACGATTTGAATTTGTAACTCCATCTTCCTCAACATTAGGCAAAAATGAACGTACTAATGTAGAATGAGTATGTGAAATAGCCATAATCATTTTTTTAAATAAATCACCATTACGTACACCATTTTTTACTGTATCATCATTTAAATCATTTTTATATGTTTGGTATAATTTTGTTAAAACATTTAAAGAATTTTTATAACCACCAATAGGTGTACTACCATAAAAATATAACCCTAAAGTATCACTATCCCCCATTAACCATCCAAGTGTTTCTCTACTTGAATCACCCTGATTTACAAAATCAAGTAATGTTGTTCTTCCTACTCTTGATACAAATTCTCTTTGTAAAACCATATGTTCAAGATTAGGATCATTTTCATCCATATTTCTGATTTGAGCTTCTAAATCAAATACTGTAGGAACTCCTGTTCCATCACTATAATCTGCTGTTAATAATTTAGCATCTGCATATACTGAATGATCTTTACCATTTGCTCCATTATCATTTGCATATAGTCTTAAGTATCTATTTCCTTCTATAGGTATTCTACATTCTATTGCATTTTGGTTTGGCAATGCTTCTGCTCTATATTTTTCTGTCCAATTTTGACCATCATTTGATGTTGAAATAACAAATGTAACACCATTTCCACCATTTGATGTAGTATTTAATCCTAAATATGCTGAAAAATAATCATATTCTTGAAAATTTCTTAAATCATAATATACATCAGAAGTAGCATGTGCCCAAATACCTTTATCAAAGCTTGTTGCTGTACCACCAATTTTTACTGTTATTTTAGTATTACTTGATGTTATATCATTAAGAATAGTACCATATTTAGTAGTTGATTTACTCATATGTGGTATATCTGATAAATAAATGAGCTTTCCAGTTGCTCTTGTTTCAGCAGAATATGTTGTTGGTAACGCTGAAACTTTTACTGCATCATTATATTCTTGTATTGTTTCCAACGTTTCTGAAAACTCATTTCTAATTGATTGTGTAGGTAGATTTTGAGTTTCATCTTTGATTTCCTCTGTAAATAAAACCCCATTTCCACCTCCAGATTGCAATAGCATTGGTTTTGCATTTTGTTTAGTTATATGTACTGAATTTGAACTAGCAAAAATGTAAGTTCCCATTGCAAGTAAACATACTATAACCGACACTATCGCAATTTTCTTTTGAAAACTTTTCATACTTTTACATCCATCCTTTCTTTTTATTTATAAATTTTACAGTTTAATTATCTTTTAGCATTATACCATAATCTTGTAGTATTTTCTAGTTATTTATATAACAAAGTTTTATTTGGATCTAATGATTTAATTTTATAATTAAAATATTTTATAGTTCATTTTTTGTAAGAAAATTATAAAAGTAGGTATCTTATTTAAGATGCCTACTTTTTATTATTATTGTACTACTGATACATCAAGAAATATTAATTTTATTTGTGCTAAATCTGTTACTGTAAGCTCTTCATCACTATTTAAATCTGCTGCTATAAAATTAGATCCTGTTAAAATTTCTTTATCTATAAGATGTAATTTTATTTGTGCTATATCTGTTATTGTTATTTTTCCATCTCCATTAATATCTCCTATAACAATTAATGTATATTCTAGTTCCTCACCAACTTTTACTGTCATTCCTGTTCCTATAATATCATCTTCTTCTAATTTATTTCCATTATTATCTATAATTGTTATTTCTCTATTAGCTTCTACATTTTGTTTAAATTCAGCCACTGTTGTTTCTTCTCCAATTCTTGATATATAAGGAGCTTCAATCTTATATATCTCTGATGTGATTTTTGCTTCTTCTTGTTGTTCTTTTTCTATAATATTTATTGATAATTGTGAATCAGTTGCAAATATATCTTCCTTACCATTACTTCCTTCAATAGATACTAATTTGAATATAACTTCAGTTGGAACTTCTATAGTTTCTTTAACTTTTAAAATTACTTTAAATATAATTCCTTCTTCTAATACATAATTATTACTTTCTGTTACAAATCTAAAGTTATTATCATTAAATGAATTCTTATCTAAATTCCAACTATTTTGTCCTAAAATATCTATCATTTCTATTTTTTCTTTGTCATATTCAAACTTTCCTGTTAATGCCATTAAACCTTTTTTGAAATTCTTCATGTTATTTAAATTTACACTCACTTCAAATTGTTCTCCTGGATTTAATGTTTCTTTTGAAGATTCTAAACTCACTTCAAAAGTTGGAGTAGTTGGTTCTACTGGAATATCTGGATTTTCTTCAGTTTCGATCCATGTAACATTTGCAGTAGCCATTCCTTCATTTCCTGCTTCATCTCTAAATTCGAATGTATATTCTCCATTTTCTGTAAATGTATGTGTGTTTCCACCTTCTACTGTTACGTTTTCTTTATCAAATGTAATAGTTGCTATTACTGGTTCTGTTGTTTCAGACTCTGTACTATATGTGATTGTTGCTACTGGTAAAGTCTTATCTATCCATGTAACTTCTGCTGTTGCTGTTCCCTTATTTCCAGCTTTATCTACAAATTCAAATGTAAATGTTCCATTTTCTGTAAATGTATATGTGTCTTTTCCATCATTATTCGTTATTTCTATTTCTTCACTTACATTTCCTAAAGTTGCAATTACTTCTCCATTTGTTTTGTCTGTAGCATCATATGAAACCGTTGCCGTTGGAGCTATTTTATCTATACAAGTTACATTTGCTGTTACCGTTCCTTTATTTCCTGCTCTATCTGAAAATTCAAATATGAAACTTCCGTTTTCTTCAAATATATATGAACTATTTCCATTATTATTTAGTATTGTTATTTCATCTTCTTTTTCATTTTCAAAAACTACTGTTGCAGTTACATTACTATTTGTTGGTAATATTGTACTGTATACCAATAATGGTTCTGGTACTACTTTATCTATCCATGTAACTTTTGCTATTACAACACCTTCATTCCCTGCTGGTCCTGTAAATTTGAAAGTATATTCTCCATTTTCTGTAAATGTATGTGTATCACCACCTTCTACTACTACATTTTCTTTATCAAAAGTAACCGTTGCTGTTACATCTTGATTTGTTAGTTCATTTATATCATATGTAATAGTTGCTACTGGTAAAGTTTTATCTATCCATGTTACTCTAGCTGTTGCTGTTCCTATATTTCCAGCTTCATCTACAAATTCGAAAACAAATTCTGCATTATCTGAAAATGTATATGTATTATTTCCATCATTGTTTGTGATTGTTACATTACTTTCATCAAAATTTATTGTTGCTATTACTTCTTGATTTGTTGCTTCTTGAGTACTATATGTTATTATTGCTTTTGGAACTTTTTTATCTATCCAATCTACTTTTGCTTTTGCTGTTCCTTTATTTCCTAAACTGTTTACAAATTCAAATGTAAATTCTCCATTTTCTTCAAATGTATATGTATTATTTCCATTATTATTTGTTATTGTAATATCATCACTTTCTGTTTCTAAAGTTGCAACTACATTTCTATTTGTTTTTTCTTCAATATCATATTTTACAGTAGCTTTTGGAATTGTATTATCTATCCAATCCACTCTCGCCGTAGCTACACCTGAATTTCCATATGGTCCAACAAATTCAAATATGAATTCTCCATTTTCTTCAAATGTATATGTGTTTTTTCCATCATTATTTGTAACTCTTGTTCCTTCTCTATCAAATGTTATTGTTACTGTTACAGGTTTATTTGTTGTTTCTGTTATATCATACGTTAATGTTACATTTGGTAATGTTTTACATATCCAGTCTACTCTTGCAGTCGCTGTTCCTTCATTTCCATAAGGTCCTCTAAACTCAAAAGTAAATTCTCCATTTTCTTCAAATGTATATGTGTTTTCTCCATTATTGTTTAATATTGTAACATTCTCTCTATCAAATGTTACTGTTACTGTTACATCTTGATTTGTTGGATCTGTTATGTCATAAGTAAATGTTGCATTTGGTAATGTTTTACATATCCAATCAACTGTTGCTGTCGCTGTTCCCTTATTTCCTTCACTATCTTCAAATTCAAATGTAAATGTTCCATTTTCTGTAAATGTATATGTTGTTTTTCCATCATTATTTAATACTGTTATTTCTGTACTTGGATTTACTAATTTAGCAACAACATCTCCATTTGTTAATGTTTCAATATCATATTCTATTTCTGCTGTTGGAACTACTACCTCTTTTTTAGTTATATCTTCATAGAAATTAAACATTCTAGCACCAACATGTCTTTTAGCACTTGTGTAAGATGTTTCTACTCCAATAATTTTTACATATCTAACTTTAACTGATTCATCAAAGTCTACTGTTTTTGTTGTTTGATTGTTTGCCCATGTTACTTCTTTTATTTCTGTAAAGTTTTCTCCATCCATACTTCCTAAGATTTTTCCTGTAAGTATTTTTCCATTTTCACTATGAGGTACATAATCCATTGCACTTAAATAGATTGCTGAATCAAATTTTATTACTATATATTTTTCATTATCTGTACCAGCTGCTGAATTTAACCATCTTGTATTATAATTACCATCTATTGCATTTACTGCTGCTCCATTTTGTCCTTTATCCTCTGCTGAAACTTCTGCTACTGATAAACGATTTACAGGAACATATTTTCTTGTATCTGGTTGATTATCTTCTGTAAAAATAAGTTCTATTGATTCACTTGCTGCAAATATTCCTCTTGCTTTTGCTCTTATTATAAGTTTTTTATTTCCTTCAACAATTGGCTCTTCTTCTACATAATCAGTCCAATTATTATTTGCACTTCTTGCTTGAGTATTTTCTATAATTTTCCACTCAAGACTTTCTTTATTTTGTACACCTATTAATCTATTTTCTAAATCATTTAAATAAGCTGTAATAGTAGGTGTTTCTAATCTTTGAATATTAATAGAATATTCTTGACTATTATTTTCAAAACGGATTTTTAATTTATCTTCTGGATTTAGTTCTTCAATTTCATCTTGTGTTAATTGATGTTCATTACCACTTCCTTGTTTCCAAGTTACACCTGAATCTAAACTATATATCCAGTTTGAATTTTTAAATTCATCTGTTAAAATTATTTTTCCGCCATTTTCCCCATCAAATGAATAATCTGCTACTTTTTTAGCTGTTAAATCTTCATATAAGTTTATCATAGAAACAGAGGCAAATATACCATAGCCTTCCATTTCTAGTTTTACATATTGTCCAGATAAACTTTCATTAAATTTAATTTTCTTAAATTCTTCATCTTGTTCACAATTTTCTAGTCTTCCTGCTTCTATCCAATCTATACCATTTTCACTTACATATGCAATCGCATTTTTTATATAACATGGATCATCTTCTCTATATTTCTTTTGAACAAATTCTAAAGCAGACATCATTTTTGATTCATCAAGTTTTATAGTTATGTATGCTCTACTTCCAACTATTGAATATCTAAAATCTGTATGCCATATTGTGTTACGATTTCCATCTATTGCATTTGGTGCATAGAATGGTCTACTTGCATCTATTGATTGTGTTGAATATGCATGTATTGATAAATGATTTATTGGTATGTATTTTTCTTGATTTGTATCAGTATCCTCAGTAAATTGATATTCAAGTGTATCACTTGCTGTATAGATACCTGTTGCTTTAGCTCTAAGTAGAAGTTTCTTATTTCCTTTTACAACTGGTTCTTGTTCTGAATAAGATTTCCAAGCTTCGTCACCTTCGCATTTCCATTCGAAAATTTCAGGTTTTGCTATTCCAATTAATCTGTTTTCCCAATCATTTACATAAGGTGTAATGTTTGGAGTTTCACCTTTTTTAATGTTAATAGTATATAATGTTTCATTTCCTTTAAATTTAATTTTTATTTTATCATTTTCATTAATTTGATTCATTTCTTCTTGTTTTAATTGATGTACATCTCCCGTTCCATCTTTCCAAGTTGCACCTGAATCTAAACTATATTTCCAATCTAAAGTTTTATATTCATCTAATAAAGCTATTTTTCCACCATTTTCTCCATCAAATGAATATGTTCCTACTATTTCTACTGCTGTGTTTTCATATAAATTGAACATTGCTGCTACCATAAAACTATTACTTGCTGATGCAGTTTGTGTTTTCTTACCTACAATTTTAATATATTTAGCTTTAGTAGGTTCAAAATCTACACTTTTAATTGAAACATCATTTGTATTTGCATATCTCCAATCTGTTCCAGGTACTACTTCTGTCCAATTCTCCCCATCCATACTTGTTAAAATCTGAGCACTTTCTATTTTACCATTGCCTCCTGCAAGTGGTAAATATTCTAATGAAGTTAAATTTTTAGGTTCATCTAATTGAATAACAATAAATTTATTTCTATCACTACCATCCCATGCTGAATGCCAATTTGTATTTGGATTAGCATCAATAGCATTTCTTGCATGTCTTCCTTGAGCAGTAGCTTCTGATGAAACTGCATTAATTGATAAATGAGATACTGGAATATATTTTCTTGTATCTGGTTGATTATCTTCTGTAAAATTGTAAGTTGTGCTATTTGTACTTGCTAAATATGTTCCTGTTGCACCTACTCTAACTATTACTGTTTTATTTCCTGTTAAATCTGGCTCTTGCTCACTATAGGAAGTCCATTCATCTTGTTCATTAAGTTTCCATTGCATTGCAGGAATTGCTGCAATTAATCTATTTTCTAAATCATTTGCATATAATGTTCTTGGTAATCCTGCTGATTCTTGAATATCTATTTTGTATAAGTTTTCCTCACTATAATTTACACCAACTATGTGAATGTATATATCGTTTTCAGCTGTAATTGATGCAATTTCTTCTGGTGTTAATAACAATTTATGTTCTTCACTTCCATCAAATGCAACTTCATGCCAGTGTTCTAATCCACCTTGTGGATTTCCATCTATACAATAATCCCAACGAACTCCGTTTCCATCAAAACGACTAGATAACACTATTTTGTTAGCATCATTTCCATCAAATGAGAAACTTGCAATTGATGTATCTAATGAACCAAGTATATGGTTAGCTTCTAATCTTGTAAGAGATGGTTGATATACTGTATAACTATCTGCTGTATTATTAGGAGTAGCTTTTGCTTCATTTAATATTCTTGTTTGTAAAAGTGTAAATCTATACGAATTTTCAACACTTACCATTTTTGGTTTAATTAAATTTGTTAAATGATACATTGGTAATGGAAAATATTTTAAAGATTCTGCCATCTCTTCTGCTAAGTAATAGAAATCATCTTCTGTTTTTTCTGCATTTGCACAATATGCACTATATAATCCATACCATGCATCTATATTTATTGGTTGTACTTCTAATGCTTTTCTATAAATTTCTTCTTGTTTAACAGGATCTCCTTCATATATTTTTGCTTCCATTATAATTTTTTGACAGTTTTCTAATGTTTCTTGTTGATTCATTGCTTCTTGAGCTAATGCTATATATACAACAGAATATCCTCTACTATAACTTGCATTACCCCAACCTAAAGGTAATCTTTCACCTTTTTCAGATAATGTCCAACCACTTACGTCATTATCAATTCCCCAATAACCTTTACCATTTGAATCTTGTGTGTAATATAGTAATGCTGCGTGACCTGGTTGACCAATAACTGCTGATGCTATTCCATGTACACCACGAATACAGTGACCTGATTTTGATATACCACCACAAACGCATCCTGTTCCAAATTTATTTCTAAAGTTCATCCATAATTTATTTAATCTATAATTTAATGTTCCTCTTGATATACCATAGTCATCTAATGTTTTACCATTAACGCTAAATAATTGATTAAAGTAATCACGGTTTTCTTCAGAATAATATATTGGATTTCCATAATTTGGCCATACATATGATATATAAGAGTGAGGTGTTAATAATCCCCATGCATTATTTGGTGTTTTATCAATTTTGGCTTGTGTATATTCATTAAGCCATACTATTGATTCGTCATCTAGTAATGTATTCATTACATAACGCATTTCTTCTATAGTATAAGTTTCAAACCAAGGTGTAATGTCAACTGTCGATGTTACCCTAAATTTACCTTGATTATACATTTCTTTATAAATTCTATAACGTACAACACTATCAGATTGATTTTCTACTGCTGAAGGTTGCATCCATAATGCAACTTGTGCAGAGTGTGTTAATGAAAGTGTTATCGCCATTCTTTTATATAAATCACCTTTTGTAATAGGTGCATTTGGTCTTCTATTATGTAATCTTCTAATACCTTCTTCTGATATTGGTTCTGTAATATCAAAATCACTTTTATATTCTTTTAATAATCTTGTAAGTTGTTTTAGTGAGTTAAAATATCCACCTGTTGGTGTTCCACCCAATATATAATATCTAAGATTCTCTAAATCATTCATTAACCAAGATACAGTATTCATATTATCTTCGCTAATTTGAACATATGCTTGTAATAATTCATAATCAGTATTTTTAACAAATTCTCTTTGTAATAAAAGTAATTCATATTCTCCTGTTATTTCTTCCCCATAATGAGATTTTATAGCTTCATCATATTCTTCTACAGTTTTTATAAAATCTGCTACTGAAACATTTTCATCATATCCTTCTTTTACTAATTTTGCATTTGCATACACTGAATGATCTCCATCAGCATTTCCGTTATTATGCGCATACAATTTCAAATAATTTGCATCTTTTATATCTATTTTTACAAATTCTGCATTTGAATTTCCCTTCATTGCTTTAGGTGATGCTGGTGTTTTTAAATCCCAATTTTCACCATCTACAGAAGTATATATTAAAAATTTTACACCATTTCCAGCTGATCCCCTACTTGCATCAACTCCTATGTACGCTGTAAAAAAATCATAATCATAATCTGTAATATCATACACAACTGTTGATGTAGCATGTGCTGCTATACCTTTTAAAAATTTTTTTGGCTGTCCATCTACAATTAATGTAATTAACCCACCATTGTATTTGGTGTCTAAATTTTTATCTAAAGTTATGCTTCCCCAACCAACAGAAGATTGATTTGAAACATATTTCATATCAGACAAATACTGATATTGTTTCTCTGTTGCTTGAACTTCTTTTGTAAATATTCCTAAAAAAATTAGTATGAAACTAAATATCATACATATAATAATTCTCTTTTTACTTCTCATACAAAAACCCTTTCATATTTTTATATTTTATATTTACATAACATTCAAATTAATTATACTATAGATAACCATATTTTGTCAATTCAATAATGGTAAAATACTATATATATTAGTATATTCTACTATTTCCGTAAATTAAAATTATATATTTTTTTTGTGTAACATTCATAGTAGCTTTAGACAATAAAAAAGGAAAACTAAAAAGTTCTCCTTATTTTATAATAAACATCTAAATCTACATTTCCTTCAATTCCATCAACACGCCCTTTATCAGAGTTTTGCCACAATATATAGTCTCTTGATATTGAAGGTTTTTTGGTAGAATATTTTGCAGCCCAAATTGTGTAATCTTTTAAATCTAACCACGTATTGTTTAAATAATTTTCACTTGCATATAGCATTGTATCATATCCTGCATCTTTTAATTTATCTGAAAATGCATCATACATTTCATTTAATCTGTATAAGTTTATTTCTAAATCATTAAAATATGCCCAGCATTCCCAATCAAAACAAACAGGAAAATCAAGTTTATCTCCTTTTAAATTTTCAATAACAAATTCTGCATTCTCTATGGCTTTATCTATTGTATTGGATTCTGAATAAATATATACTCCAATTTTTAACCCTGCATTTTTAGCATTTTTATAGTTTTCTTCAAAAGTATTATCAATAGCAAGTGGTGTATCTTTATTTTTCATAACTCCCATTCTTAAAATAACAAATTCTACGCCTGCATTTTTTACTTTTTCAAAATCTACCTCTCCCTGCCATTTTGAAATATCAATTCCAATCATGGTATCAGATGTTTTATAATTTTCTATTTGTTCTTCTATACTTATAAAGTCTTCCTCTGGCTCTTCCTCTTCTTCCGTAGGTTCTTGAGGTTTTTCTTCTGGTCTTTCTTTTATTTCTATTACAGCATCTTTAATTGTTTCATTTCCAGATTGATCTGTAATTATATATTTTATTTTATATTTTCCTATTTCATTGAATTTTACTTCACCATCTATTTCTAATTTTGGTTTTACATCATAATTATCAGCATAAGAAACTTTTTTGGTTAATGACTCTTCATTTGCTTCATTAATATATAAAGTTTTTTTAGATGGAACATTTATAAATATTGGATTAACATTATCTTCTACAATATATTGTAAATCATATAAATATTTTTTCAATTTATACTTGTACTCAATTGTATACTTATGCTGTCCAACTTTCATATAATCTAGTTCTGTATCTTCAGTTAATATATCTACATTACTATTTTTAATTAAATCATATAAATTAGTTTTGTCATAAACTTCTATTCCCTTATCTTCCGTAGTAATTTTGACGCCTTTTGGTATTTTATATTTATCATAAAATATAAAAATCTTTGCAAAAATTCCTATTATTACAATTATTCCTATTATTAATACAATCTTTTTCTTCATACACATTTCCTTACATTAACATTATAAACAAAATTATATATTTTTATTACGCTTAAATCAATAGAAAGATAAAAATGAATTAGATTTACTTTAAATATATTTGTAAGTGTTGACTTTTTATGTAAACTATATTATAATATTGTACAATTGAGGTATTTGCACTATATAAGTTTAAATTTTTCTATAAAGGAGTGTGAAATTTATTTTAATGAATAGGGTTAAAAATTGTACAAAAGATATTTTTAATGCCCTAAAGATTATTTTAATTATTCCAATTGTATTAATAACAATCTTATATATTACATGTAAACCAGCATACAAAGTTTCAATTGCTGGAGAAACAATTGGTTTTGTTACAAACAAAGAAATATTAGAAGAACAAATTAACGACTATATAAATTCTACTGATGAAAATATTGTATTTAGAAAAATTAATACTCTACCAGAATATGAATTTCAACTTGTAGGGAAAAACATTGAAACAGACGAAAATAAAGTTATGAGTATTATTGAAGAAAATTCAAGCACAACTTATAAAGCTTATGCTGTAAATTTCAATGGTGAGCCAAAAACTATAATTGCAAACCAAGACGAAGCAAACAACTTAATAAATGAAGTAACAGCAGATCTTAATAAAGATATTGAATTAAAATTTGATATAGTTGAAGTTTATACAGATAAACCTTCTGTATCATCTCAAGAAGATGCAAAGAAATCTTTAAATGAAATTAAAGTAGAAAAAATAGCAGAATATGAAACAAAAAAAGCTGAAGAAGAAAGAATTGCAAAACAAGAAGCTGAGAAAAAAGCTAAAGAAGCTTTAGAAGCAAAAAAAGCTCAGCAACAAGCTCAAGCTACTCAACAAACTCCAGCTCAAGCACCACAAAATACAGCTATTAATCCTAATACTTGGTGTCTTGAAATTCCAAAAATTGGATTAAAAGGAAACATCGCAAACGGAACAAGTGCTGGTGTATTAAATCAATTCATCGGTCATTTTGATGAAACTCCAAAAGATAGCGGAAATGTTGGATTAGCTGCACACAATAGAGGATACGCTGTAAATTATTTTGCTAATATAAATAAATTAGAAGCCAATGATGTTATTTATTACACATCTAATGGCGTTAAGAAAACTTATGTAGTAGTTTCAAAAGATATAATAGATGTTTATGATTGGAGCAAGTTAGGTGCAACTGGAGATGAAAGAGTTACATTAATAACTTGTGTAGATGGAAACACAGAAATCAGACTATGTGTTCAAGCCGTAAGAGTTAACTAATTTTAATGAAATAAAGGACGTACTTTTGTACGTCCTTTATTTCATCTAGTCTATAATTTCTAAATTATTAATTTTAGCAGTTTGTTCATCTTGAGTTGGAACTTCTATATTAACAGATTCTCCTATTTTTTCGGTTACACCCCCAAACAACAATGTAAATTCTAAATTATCTAAATTATTTAATGAAACTTTATCTAAGTTAAGTCCTGCTGCAAAATCAGCATTTCTAGAAAATATAATTCTATTTCCATTTCCAGTTACACCTTTTACTTCCTCATCAATAGGAAAAATGTAATTCATATCATCTATTTTTTCTCTAACTATTATTTTCCATTCATCCCCTATTGCTCCACTTTCATTATAATCAAATACAATATTTTTATCATCTGCAGATATTTTATTTACTGTAAATGTTCCACCTAATATGCTTTTAGCAGTATAGGTATCATCTCCCACTTTTACAGGATACCATGTTGCATTCTCATATGCTTCTTCTTCTTCTGTTTTTCCATTTTCATTATCATTTCTATCATTAAATATTCTACTTTTAACAGTTGATACATTTACTTTATTAATATTATTTTCTAAAGAAATTAATATTATATAATTTTCTTCTAGCTTAATTTTATCACTATTTTTTATATCTATTTGATTTTTTTCTTCCCACTCTCCATTATTATCTACATACCATTTTTTACCAGAAGTATTGCCATCGTAAATAATATTTGATACTGGCTCATCATTTTCAGTATTGACAACAAAATTATAATATTCCATAGGATTCAATTTATTATATTCTTCATATGTCAATCCTTCTACTATCTTTTTAGCTTTTATATATGTTTGGAACTTAGTATTTGCAATTTTTTCAATAATCATTGTAGTATTATTATCAATTTTTTGCTCTGATATTATTGAATTTTCTGCTTCACCTTGCAACTCTATTTTTGATTTAATAGATTTTCCGATTGTTATAGGCTCATTCCCATTTTCTTCAAAACCAAGTATTATTCCTGATGAAATATTTTCTATATCTATTTGTAAATCGAAACTATTTTCGTTTATATCCATTATATTTATTACCTGTGTATATACATATTCATTTTCAGAAATTTTATCTACATATTCACTTATATTTTTTATTTCTTTTGAGTTAATAGAAACTTTTTTAGACATATGTAAATTATATCCGTTATTTTCTGTACATTCTATTGGTTTCATTTTCTCAAATGCTTTATCTTTTAGATTTATTTTATATTGTGCAATTATATAAGATTTATCTCCTGCCATACTTTCTAATGTTATGTTACAATATTCATTTTCTATTGATTTATTAATAGAAACTAAACTTTCCTCATATTTCTCACTCATTTTCATGAATCCCATATTTTCTAGTGTTATATTTCCTGTAATTCCAGCATATGCTGTCAAGCTCATAGTTCCCACAATAATAACTGCTGCAACCTTTTGTAATTTATTCATTTTCTTACTCCTATTTTCAAATTTACTTTCTGTGCTCTCAGAATTTTTTAAATTTTCATATTTTAAATATACTGAATCTTTAAAATATTGTTTTTTATTTTCTAAATCATTATTCATTGTAAAAATTTACCTCCCCTACTAACATGTTTTTTATTTTCTTTCTTCCTCTATGTAATAGAGTTTTAACCTGTGATAAAGAAATACCTAATACTTTACATATTTCTTTATATGAAAGCCCTTCTATATCAGATAAATATATTATTTGGCTCTGTGGTTCTGGCAAATCATCTATTGCTGATTTAACTGTTTTACTATCTTCTTTATTAAAAATAATATCTTCAATTTCTTGTTCAGTAAAAATATACTCATTATCTTGAAGATAAGTAATTCTTTTTTCTCTTTTTATATAATTAATTGCTTTTGACTTTGCAATTATATAAAGATATGTTTTCAAAGAATACTTAAAATCATACTTTTTTTTATTCATAAGAATGTAAACAAAAACATCTTGAGCTAAATCTTCTGCAACATCAATTCTTTTAACAAATCCATAAATAAAATAGATTAAGTTTTCCATATATTTATCCATTATAAGTTCAAAAGATTTTTGATCTCCATTTAAAAAGCTTTTATATAACTTTTTATCATCTTCCATTTTGTCCTCCTTTCTACTCTTAATACAATTAAAAAAACAAAAAGTTGCACTTTTTATGAAAATTTTAAAAAAAGAGACGTTCATTAAATTTCATACAAAAATGAAATTTAAGGTCCGTCCCTTTATTTCACTAATTAAAATTCACAGTTTTTTGGAGTTCTTGGGAATGGAATTACATCACGAATATTTTGCATTCCTGTAATGTACATAATTAATCTTTCGAATCCAAGACCAAATCCTGAATGTGGTACACTTCCATACTTTCTTAAATCTAAATACCACCAATAATCTTGCTCATCCATATTTAATTCTTTTATTTTATTTTGTAAAACTTCTAAACTATCTTCTCTTTGACTTCCACCAATAATTTCTCCTATTCCTGGTGCTAAAAGATCTGTTGCTGCAACTGTTTTTCCATCTGGATTTAATTTCATATAGAATGCTTTTATTTCTGCTGGATAGTCAGTTACAAATACTGGTTTTTTGAATACTTGTTCACTTAAATATCTTTCATGTTCTGTTTGTAAATCTGTTCCCCAAGATACTTTGTACTCAAATTTATCATTATGCTTTTCAAGTTCTTTTACTGCATCTGTATAAGAAATTCTTCCAAATTCTGAGTTTACTAAATTATGAAGTCTTTCAAGTAATGTTTTATCTATAAAATTATTGAAAAATTCCATTTCTTCTGGGCAATTCTCTAAAACATAATTTATTACATATTTTAGCATATTCTCTGCTAAATCCATATCATCTTTTAAATCTGCAAAACAAATTTCAGGTTCTATCATCCAAAATTCTGCTGCATGTTTTACTGTATTTGAATTTTCAGCTCTAAAAGTTGGACCAAATGTATAAACATTTCTAAATGCAAAAGCATATGTTTCTACATTAAGTTGTCCACTAACTGTAAGATGCGCTGGTTTTCCAAAAAAATCTTTTGAAAAATCGACTCTTCCATCTTCTAACTTATCTACATTTTGCAAATCAAATGTGTTTAGATTAAACATTTCTCCTGCACCTTCTGCATCGCTTCCTGTAATTATTGGAGTATTAACATATACAAAATTGTTCTCTTGAAAAAATTTGTGTATTGCATATGATGCAGCTGAACGAACTCTAAATACTGCATTAAATGTATTTGTTCTTGGACGTAAATGAGCTATTGTTCTTAAATATTCCATTGAATGTCTTTTCTTTTGTAATGGATATTCTGGATCTGAAAGTGCAATAAGCTCAACACTTTTAGCTTTAACTTCAAAAGGTTGTTTTGCGTTTTCTGTTTTTACTAAATTCCCAACAACTGTAATTGATGAGCTTAATGTTAATTTGCAAATTTCATCAAAATTACTTAATGTATTATCAAAAACAATTTGTAAGTTCTTGAAAAAAGATCCATCATTGATTTCTATAAATCCAAATGTTTTAGAATCTCTAACTGTTCTAACCCATCCTGAAACTTTTATTTCTTTTGAATAATAATTTTCTGATTTTCTATATAAATCTTTAATTATAACATTATCCATAGTTTTTCCTCCGATATAAATTCTTTGACTATTATATAAGACTTTTAACAATTTTTCAATATTTATTTAATTAAATAGAACTCTTTGCGTTTCTTCTATAAATTCAAAACCAATTTTACTATAAACACTTTGAGCTGCTTGATTTTTTTCGGCTACATGAAGTACTATAAACTTGTTTCCTTTATTTAATAATTCTTTTGAAAGAGCATAAATACACTTTTTACCATATCCTTTTCCTCTATACTCTTTAGGTGATATAACAGCTCCAATTGCACAACCATTTACTTGTTTCCTTACTGTAACTGCATGACAATAAACGTTTTCTTCATTATTATCTGTTAAAATATATAATCCCTTTTTTAAATAAATATTGGCAATTTCCTCTGCCTCTTCATCAGAACACTCCTCTTCACCATAAATATCAGTGTGTATATCTTTTACAACTTGTCCCATCTTTTTACTACTTGGATGTTCAGGATTTAATTTTATTAATTTCTCATTATCTTCTAATATATGCTCTTGCTTTATATCTTGTAAAACAAGAGTATGAGTTATTGATGTTTTTATAATATTTTTTCCAGTTTTCATACAATAGATTTCACCAATTCTTTTAGAAAATTCTTTATTACCAACAATTTGTTCTAACACTGTATTTGAATTTATAATACTATAAACTAAGAATTCTATATGCTCTGTTGTTACATTTTTATTTGGGCAATAAAAAACTAATCCCTCTTTATCATCATCTACTATAAATATTATTTTTACTTCACCGTTTTCTTCTATTCTTCCAAGAAGCCATTTTTCTACTTTACTATCATCATGTTGTAATACAATTCCAATCATAACTTCATTTTGAGCCTCTTCTTTTATCAAAATTTCTAAGTTTTCATCTAAAAATTGTTTTTTGCTTTCATATTTCTTAAAATCCATCTACTTACCATATAACTATTGTTATATTTCCTTTCATTATTTTATCTTGATTATATATTTAGCCTTTTTTCATTGCAAGTATTTTATATATTTTAAAAAAATATATACCAAAATTTATAAAAAAATGCATTGTTGACATAACAACTTAAACATGATATACTAATACTTGTATAGATTATATACTTTAACCACTTTAAGTTCAGGAGGTAAACATGTATAACATTAATATGGAATTTAAGATCCCTGTCAACACACTTACCCCCCAGGAAATTATACGGATTTTAAACGGTCTTGGTGCAAGAATTCTTGGTACCTATGCAGAAAAGAGTTCACATTTCGGAAGCGGTTATCGGAGCGTTGGTAGTATCATTCAAATGGGTACTTTCTTCTTCACATTCAATTGGGACAGCAACAACTGCAAAGTCACATTGAATCCCATTGAGTGGAAAGACACTTATGTTCCTTCAAACACCTTGCCGATTGCTGTTCTTGGAAGCCAAACTGGTGACACTGCTTTGTTTAAATGCAAAGAAGATGTTGCTGCTTGGCTCAAGAATATGAGTTCTATCGAACAGCTGAAACTCTCCGTAAAATCTGCAGAATTCACTGGGCCTGCGGTTATGTTCATGTCACAAATCTAAACACACAGCATAAGTAAATTACATGTTTCTCCCCCATAAAACCACAATAAGATTTTTAGTGGTTTTTATGGGGGTTCTTTTTATTTATCGATATAAAATATAGTTTAAGTATTTCCTTATATAATAAATGAGAGTAATTATCAAAACTACTCTCATCTAACTATATTATTGTTTTTTATTAATAAATTACATTAGATTCAAAAAATGTCCTACAACACCAATAATACTTCCTAAAATGATAGACATTATTGTCATTGCTATTGGACTTTTTTTATCTTCTTTAGCAACTAAAATAATAACTGGAATTGCCATAAGAATAGAAACAATTCCTCCTCTTAACCACCATAAATCACTAAACCAATTGATTCCAAAAATAACAAAAGGAACTATTAAATAATATACAAATGCTGATATACAAGAGTATTTATCAACCTTCATTTTAATCATTGGTAATATATCTATTATTCCTGCAACTATTCCAATTAATAATGTTAATAAAAAGTTCATCTATTCCACCTCCTTTTTATATG
>ERZ777306.878-NODE-878-length-55709-cov-44.206023_pt1 | contig 55709 bp, 58 predicted proteins | sample MGYA00374966_ERZ777306 | MGnify/ENA primary metagenome ERZ777306 (study PRJEB29329, sample SAMN06343882) | mouse gut metagenome | isolation source: Mouse cecum | place: Austria: Vienna | collected 2014-11-15 ... | reverse complement strand
ATCAATAACTCTGCCAGTTTCATCAACAGCACAAATATCTAAAATAATATTTTTACAGTCGATATTGGTAACGAGTTTAACAATGTACTTTCTTAACATTCTAGATTCAGCAGTATCTCTGGAAAGAAGATATTTAAAGAAAAGATCATTATTAAATTTAACTAAATCATTTTGATAACTAATTACTTCACTCATATAATAATCCTCCTATTATTTTTTACAAAATAATTAAGAGGATTACTTTTAAAAATCAAATTTTTATAATCATATATTACTATTAACAGTCAAAAATAAATACTGATAATATGAAAATACATGAATGAATACACATTATCATGAAAAAACAAGATTGGTTATCAACACTTTTCTTAGACATTTTTTTATGAAAACATCCTATATTCTACAAGACTCATATAATTTAAAACCACATGAACTCTGATATTGTTGCACCAGTTAACATAAGTCAAGCAATTCTGTCTCCAATTGATTAAAGCTCTCAAATCTCCTATTAAATGCAAATTAGGTTTTAATTATTTTATATGTTACTTCAGCTACAGCATTGTCATACAGGCACCTTTTCTACTTAATTTCTCCTACTATAATTTTAGCACTATCTAAAATAAAGAAAAAGGTTTCATTCAAACAATAATTTAACTATATTGCTACCATCATAAAGATACAAACAATTTTAATTTTGACATATCTATTATGCGCTTAAAACATTGCATCTTTTTAAATTAATAAAAAACAATCACTAATTACAATGATCGTTTTTTATCAATAATAATTTTTATCCAGAATTTATCTTATCATTTATCTCTATGACACAGCTTAACAATTTCACAAATAACCACTGTCAATAAACATAACCCTATACATATCAACCATTGTGTAATGTTTAAGTATTGAAGTTTAAATATTGAACTTAATTGCGGAATTAAAATTAGGATAACTTGTAATAAAATTCCTATCACTAATGCTCCCCATAAATAAATATTATTAAATAAGCGTTTATTTAAAATTGAATGATGGGACTTAACATTAAACGCATGTACTAATTGACATCCACATAAAGTAATAAATGCCATTGTCATCCCTGTTAAATGACCCATTTGATTACCTATTGCATAAGCAATTAATGTTAATACACCAATCATTACACCTTGCCAAGCAATTGTAAATCCTAATCCCTCAGAAAAGAAATTTTCATCTTTTTTACGTGGTTTACGTTCCATTACATCAGGTTCTGTAGGCTCCATTCCTAATGCAAAAGCAGGTAAACTATCAGTAATTAAATTAACCCACAATAAATGAATTGGTAATAGTGGTACTCCAAAATCAAACGGTGTAATTAACGAAATAACAGAAGCACCAAAAATAGTAATTACCTCACCTATATTACTTGATAATAAGAACTGAACATCTTTTTTAATATTATCAAATATCCCACGCCCTTCTTTAATTGAAGTAATAATAGTAGCAAAATTATCATCTGTTAAAATCATACTAGCTGCCCCTTTAGCAACATCAGTACCAGTAATTCCCATAGCACAACCAATATCAGCTGTCTTTAAAGCTGGTGAATCATTAACCCCATCACCTGTCATAGCAACAATTTTACCTTTAGATTTCCATGCTTTAACAATTCTAACTTTATGTTCAGGAGCAACTCTGGCATACACTGAATATTCTTCGATATGATTAGCTAACTGCACATCTGACATCTTTTCTAGTTCACTACCCATAACAGCTTTTTGATTTGATTCTAAAATACCTAAATTTCGAGCAATTGCACTTGCTGTAATTACATGATCACCAGTAATCATAATCGTTCTAACTCCAGCTTTTTTAGCCTCAGCTATAGCCTGTTTTGCTTCTTGGCGAGGAGGATCAATCATTCCTACCATTCCAATAAATGTTAAATTATTTTCAACTAACTCGCTAGTAATTTCACCTGGTTCTTCTTGCCAATAACGAATTCCTAAAGCTAACACACGAAGTGCTTCGTTAGACATTGCCTCATTTATTTTAGTAACTTCATCTAAATCAAGATCTTTACAACGACTAAAAATAACATCTGGTCCTCCTTTAGTAATTGAAATTACTTTTCCTTCATGTTTTACAAAAACGGTCATCATTTTACGATCAGAATCAAATGCCAGTTCATTAAATCTTGGATATTCTTGTGACAATTTTTCTTTAGTAAAACCTTTTTCTAAGCTAGCTTTTACTAGGGCAGTCTCAGTAGGATCACCTATTAAGATTTCTTTACCATCAACATTACTAATACTGCCATCGCTACATAAAGTAAAATAATTTAATAATTCATTTGTTTCTTTACTACACATTTCAATTGATTCAATTTGCAGTTTATAAAGATACGTTTTTACAACTGTCATTTTATTTTGCGTTAATGTTCCTGTTTTATCAGAACATACAATTGATGTACTTCCTAAAGTTTCTACTGCTGGAAGACTCTTTATAATTGCATTTTTTTTAACCATTCTTTGCACACTTAAAGCTAGAACTACTGTAACAACAGTTGCTAATCCTTCAGGAATCGCAGCTACTGCTAATGCAATTGCAGTTTTAAATGCTTCTAAAACAGTTAAACCTGATAGCATTTCCATAAAGAAAACAACAATGCAAATTACAATACATATAACACCTATACTTTTTCCTATTTGATCTAACTGATCTTGAAGTGGTGTATTTTGATTTTTAGTCTGTTGCAGCATTGTCGCAATTTTACCAACTTCATTATCCTCACCAGTTGTTGTTACTAATGCTACACCTCGTCCATAAGTAACATTACAAGAAGCATGTACCATATTAGTTCGTTCTGCTAAAGGAACATCCTCTCTATCAATCAATTCACTTGTCTTTTCAACTGGTACACTCTCACCAGTAAGAGCACTTTCATCAACTTTTAAATTAAAAGCTTCAACCAAACGACCATCACTAGCAATACTATCACCTGCTTCTAATACTAATAAATCTCCAGGAACAACTTCACTTGTACCAATAGTGATTATATTTCCATTACGGATTACTTTAGCTTTAGGGCTTGCCATTTTCTGCAATGCTTCTAAAGAACGTTCAGCATTACTCTCCTGAACTAACCCTAAAATCGCATTAATGATAACTACTATAATGATAATAGCACTATCAATCCATTCAGTTGGTTCAACAATAATACTAACAATAGCAGCAATAATTAAGATAATTGTTAAAGCATCCTTGAACTGTAAAATAAATCTAAGTAAAATTGATTGTTTCTGTGTCTTTTTTAATTCATTTGGTCCATATTTTTCAAGATTTTCTTTAACTTGTTTATCAGTTAAACCATTTTTTAAATCTGTTGAAAATTTTTGAATCAATTCTTCTGGTTGTTGATTATAAAACATTTTCATCTCTCCTTTTTGATCCTTTATGCAAAAACAAGACTCTTATCGTATTTACATACAATAAAAGTCCTGTTGTTTAATTACGATTCAGATATATCTATTGAGTTGACGACTCATAAACCTCAATGACTAACCACTCCCTTTTATAGCCACTATCCTATCACTAAGCTTTCTTTAAAGCAAATATCTTTTTATATTATATCCAAAAATAACTTTATCATTCTATATTAATGCATATTTTTAACTCGCCAACAATCATTTGAGCGACTATTACCATTATTCATTACAATAATATTAATTTTACGCCTTTTTTGATAATCTTCTTCATCAATCATATCCTTAATTGCACTAATTCTTTTATGACCATCTTGACAATAATATTTACCATTTTCCATAATTACTTTAATTGGAAACGATAAACCAATTCGTTTAATTGATTCATACATGCTATTTGAATATTCTTTTTTTATAAAAATAATCTTATCTATATCAATTTGCTGTATTCTCATTAAATATTTTCCTCATTTATACTTATGTTTCGATAAACCAGATCCTCACGTTCAATAAATCCTAGCTTTTGCCAAAAGTTATTTCCACTTGTATTATCACTAAATACAACTAAAGCAACTTTATTTATTTCTTCAATTCTTAATGCCATTAAACATTCTTTAACTAATGCACTAGCAATTCCTCTTCGACGATATTCATTTTGAACTGCTAAATGATAAATATAACCTCTTCTTCCATCATTACCAGCCATAATCACTCCAGCAATCTTTTTATCAATAACAGCAACAAAATTAGTATTAGGATTACGTAATAAGAATCTTTTAATTCCTTCTTCACTATCATCAAGACTTCTAAGACCCATTCCAGAAGTATTTTTCCACAAATTATAGACAGACTGATAGTCACTAATTTTTAATAATCTCATTTCCATCATTAAATACCCAAAATCATAGACCCTTTATCTCAAGATATTTTAACACTTCTTCTTGATCACTAAAATGAATTTTACCAGCTTTAATAATTTGATAATCTTCATGTCCTTTACCTAATACCATTAAGATATCATTATTATTAAGTAAATCCATTCCTTTTACTATAGCATCATGACGATCTATAATAACTTCAAAGTTATCACTAGTTAAATTAGCTGTAATGTCATTTAAAATATCTTTTGGATCTTCATTTCGTGGATTATCACTTGTAAAAATGACATAGTCACTATGCTCAACAGCAATTCTACCCATAATTGGACGCTTTAACGGATCACGATTTCCTCCACAGCCAATAATTGTTATAATTCGTCCACTTTTAAATTCTTCAGCACTTATTAAAACATTTTTAACAGCATCTGGAGTATGAGCATAATCAACAAATATACTATTATTACCATATTTAATCAATTCCATTCGTCCTGATGGAGTTTTTAGGTCATCGTTTAATAATAAAATATCATCAATTGCGAAACCTAATCTATGCACTAAAAGTAAAGCAGTTAAATAATTATAAATATTATAACGCCCTACCATATTTAATGATGTTTCATAATTTTTGTTTAAATAAGAAAATTTAAATGTCGTTCCTAGATGCGAAAAAGATACATCTTCAATCTTTAAATCACCATCTTTATCACTAATAACAATATTATTATTTTCTGGTAATATAAAATGCTGATAATGGGGATCATCTCCATTAATAATTGCAATTTTTTCATTCCTTGTTTTTTCAAATAATTTCCTTTTAGCATTAGCATAATTTTCTATTGTCTTATGATAATCTAAGTGATCTTGAGTTAGATTTGAAAAAGCTACCTCATCAAACTCTAAACCATAAATTCGTTCTTTATCTAAAGCATGTGAACTAACTTCCATCACAAAATATTCTACTCCATGCTCTTTAGCCTCTAATAACATGTTGTATAATACATCTACATCTGGGGTAGTATTCATCATTGGCTTTTTTACATCTCCATAGTAAAAACCAACTGTTCCCATATAAGCAACATTTTGTTTTAACATTTTTAAAATTTGATAAATCATCAAACAAGTCGTTGTTTTACCATTAGTACCTGTTATTCCAATCAATTTCATTTCTTTAATTAAAGGATAATAATTTTTATATAAATAATCTTTTAAATATTCCCTTGTACTTTCTACAATAATTGTTTCAACATCATAATCTCCATGTTCAACAATTACTCTACTAGCACCATTTTTAATTGCCTGTTCAATATAATCATGACCATCTCTAATAACATTTGGGATAGCTATAAATGTATCTCCAGGCTTTACTTTTCTTGAATCTGTTTTTAATGCAACTTCCACAATTTTCACCTCATTTTCTCTTATTATATTATAAATATTACTCATACAAAAGAAAAAGTATACAAATTAGTTTTTTTATTTATACTTTATTATAAATAATATAATGATACAATATAATAAAAAATCTCATCTACCATTAATAAGTAGTGAGATTAATAATTTTTTACTCATCTTTTATTATAATTTCTGTTTTTGAATCAGTATCATTTTCTGAATCTTTTATTTTAATATCTGCCTCAAGTCCTTCTTTTTCTAATTCACTTTTATTTATATCTATTTCATTTTCACTTTGTTCAGTTTCATGCTTATATTTAATCCATATATCACCATTTTCATCAGTATACAAGTCACCTGAGATTTCTTTTTCCTGATTATCAGTACCAATAAGAATAACTTTAATTGTGTTTTTAACAGTATTACTAATTTTACCATTTGTTGCAGCATCAACTGTCCCTATTCCACCTAATAATAGAAAACATATAGCAAAACTAAATATTACTTTTTTTAATTTGTCTTTTTTCATAATTTTATTCCTTTCATAAAGAGTATAAGCGATTTTATCATTAGCCATAGCTTTTATTTTGTTAGTATCAATTTGCTGCATTTATTCTTTCCTCCTTAATTTTTTTCTAATCCTATGTAATTTTACTTTCGTATAATTAGTTTTTTGATTATTCATTTTAGCAATTTCTTTAATCTTATATCCTTCAATATAATAAAGATGGAATAATTCTTTTTCTTGGTCTGTTAATCGTTTAATCTTTTCTTCAATAATTAACATTCGATTAAATTCATCTTCTTTATATCCCTGTTCATTTAAAATTTGATCATCATATTCAATATACTGCTTATTTTGTTTTAATTTATTATAAGTACAATTTTTAGCAATTGTTGCTAAATATGCTTTCATATTGGTCTGAATCTTATCTTGGTTTTTCCAAAAAAGATAAAATGTATCAGCAATAATTTCTTCTATATCTTGATAAGATAAGATATCTTTTGCAATATTATAAACAATCGTAAATACATAATGACTATATTCTTCAATAATTAAATCAATATTTATTTCAACATTGTTTTTCAAATTGATACCTCCCTTGAATCGATTCACTATATAGACAATAAAGATATCATAAAGGTTACAAAAAAGGAAAGATATTTTCAACTTTCCTTTTTGCTTATTATTAATACAAAATTCATCTATTTCTAACCCATTTAATAAATTGAATAATTGGTAAATTAGCTAAAGCTAAACCATAAACAATCAATAATTGCTCTATATTTAATGATTGCACTTTAAATATCATTTGTAAAAATGGCATTGTAACAACTAGAGTAATTAATATAAACCCAATTAAAAATGCCCCTTGTAAAAATCTGTTATTAAAGAAACCTTTTTTAAATAATACAGGATTTTTTGATTTACAATTATAACCATGTACCAATCTTGATAAACAAAGTGTTGCAAAAGCCATTGTACTAGCTAAAACAGAATTTCCATTTTGATAGCCAATCATAAATGCAATCATTGTCATAACCGCAATTACAAACCCTTCAATGCCAACACTAATTAAAAATGTTTTAGTCAATATTGATTCATTCATAGGGCGTGGTTTTTCATTCATTACATTTTTACTATGTGGTTCCAACCCTAAAGCAATCGCAGGAAGACTATCCGTTAATAAATTAATAAATAATAAATGCACAGGAGCAAAAGGAACTGGCAATGCCATAATAGAAGCATATAATACTGCTAAGATCCCCCCAAAATTTCCGGATAATAAAAACTGGATTGCATCTATAATATGAGCATAAACATTACGTCCATTTTCAATTGCTTTTATGATAGTTGCAAAATTATCGTCAGTTAAAACCATAGATGCAGCGTCTTTAGAAACCTCACTACCAGTAATTCCCATCGCTACACCTATATCTGCCTGTTTTAATGCTGGAGCATCATTTACCCCGTCTCCTGTCATGGAAACAATATTTCCTTTTTCTTGCCAAGCACGAACGATACGAATCTTATGTTCTGGTGAAACTCGAGCATAAACACGTTTATCTTCAACAAATTGTTGCAATTGTTCATCGCTTAAAGAATCAATTTCACTACCCTCAACAGCTTGTGAATCCTTAGTTAAAATACCAATTCTTTTCGCTATTGCTGTAGCGGTTACTTTATGATCACCTGTAATCATGATTGGAATAATTCCTGCTTGCATACACTCTTTTACAGCCTCTGCACTTTCTAATCTTGGTGGATCCATCATCGAAATCAACCCTAAGAAAATTAAATCATTTTCATCTTCGGATAATAAAACTTTTTCACAGTCAAACTTGCGGTATGTTATCGCTAAAACTCGTAAACCATTTTTTGAAAACTCCATATTCATATCCTGGATATTTTTTATATCATTATCAGTTATTGGCAAAACCTGACCGTTTTTTCGAATATATTTTGCTCTTTTAATTAAAACATCTACAGCACCTTTTGTAATCATTGTATAACCATCTTTTAAAAGATGAAATGTAGACATCATTTTACGATCGCTATCAAATGGTAATTCACTTAATCGAGGATAAGCATTTCTTACCCGTTGAGCTGGTACCCCTAAACTATCACTTAAATTGATCATTGCTGTTTCTGTAGGATCTCCTATTTCTTGACCGTCAATATTGGTAGAATCATTACATAATATACTTAATCGCATTAAATCTTTGTGTAGAGAATTTGATGAATCAATATCTTTGGCCATAATTCTTTTTTCTTCAATATAATAATCTTCTACAGTCATCTTATTTTGCGTCAATGTCCCTGTTTTATCAGAACAAATAATTGAAACACTTCCTAACCCTTCAACAGCTTGTAATTTACGAATAATAGCTCCCTCTTTAGCCATTTTCTGGGTTCCAAAAGATAATACTATTGTTACAATAGAACTTAATGCCTCTGGAATTGCTGCAACAGCTAAAGCAACAGCAAACATAAAAGCATCACCAATATTACCACCTTGGAAAATATTTAAAGCAAATAATAAAACACAAAAGGCCATAATAATAATCGATAATTTCTTACCAAAATTATCAAGATTAACTTGTAATGGAGTTTTCTTTTCAGAAGTTGATTTTAATAATTGAGCAATCCTTCCTACTTCTGTTTCCATTCCAATTCCAGTAACTAAAAACTTTCCCCGACCATAAGTTACAAAACTACCTGAATAAACCATATTAGTACGATCACCAAGTGGAACTTCACCTTCAATAACCTCAATTGTTTTTTCAACCGCTAGACTTTCACCTGTAAGAGCACTTTCATCAACTTTCATACTAGCATTTTCAATAATTCTACCATCAGCTGGAATATAATCTCCTGCTTCTAAATACACTTCATCACCAATGGTTACTTCTTTACTTGAAATCTCAATAACTTTACCATCACGTAAAACCTTAGCATTTGGTGAAGATAATTCCTTAAGACTATTTAATGATTGTTCAGCTTTGACTGTTTGGACTGTACCTAAAACAGCATTAATAGTTATAACTATTAAAATTACTAATGCACTTTCTAAATCACCTAAAAATCCTGATATTAATGCCGCAGAAATTAAAATAATTACCAAAAAATCTTTAAACTGCTCTAAAAATATTATTGGAATACTTTTAGCTTTTGCTTCAACCAATTTATTAAGACCATATTTTTCCTGATTTTTCTTTACTTGTTCATCACTAATTGGCTTTAAAGTACCATTTATCTCTTTTCTAACCTCAGTTATTGTTTTGTTGTAAAATACTTTCACTTTTCTCTCTCCTTTTTAACACAATAAAAGCGAGGCTTTTATTGCACCTTAAAATGCAATAAAAGTCTCGCTACTTCATTACGTTCCGGATGATCAACTCATCGTATTGACGAAAGCGTAAACACTTAACAGTGCCAGCTACTCCCTTTTATTTACTACATATGATAAATATATTGTTTACAAAAGTCAACCTATTTTTTATATATTACAACTTTTAATAAATTCTTAACAATTTCTAAATGATATTTCCCTGGAGGATAAATTTCTCCATCAATATTAACATTCTGTTTTGTTTCTAAATCTAATTCTTTTAACTTATTATGATAATATAATCTACCTCTTTCAAGTTTTCCACTGAACAATAAAATCAAATAATAAGGTATTGAACTCTTTTTTAAACTAGAGACAAGATTAATATCAATAAATCCATCATTAAGATCAGCATTCTTACCAATCTTGAATCCTCCACCAAAATATTTACCATTACAAAATGCCCCAACAATCAAATTCTCTTCATAAATTTTTTTCCCCTCATAATAAAGAGTAGTTGGATATAAACGATATTTTGATAATCGTTTCACTAAAACATTAGCATACTGTAATGCATGTGGCAAATATTTTACTTGTTGATAATTATGAACATTATTAGCGATATCACTATCAAATGCACAGCAAAATATATTAATACAATAAATATCATTTACTTTAATTAAATCAATTGATTCCGACTTTAAATGTAATGACATCTTCAAAAGTTTATAGGGATTATTAGTATAACTAATTGTCCTAATAAAATCATTTCCTGTACCAGCAGGAATAACAACCAATTCATTATTACTGCCAACTAATCCCTGTATTATCTCATGTACCATACCATCGCCTCCCACAGCATAAATACGATAACTGCATTTTTGATAACTTTTTGCTATTTTTGTAGCATGTCGTGGATATTTAGTATACTTAATTTCATATTGGTAGTCTTTCATTACATCCAGAATCATCGTTTCAATTTTTGTATTTTGCAGGTTAGGCTTCATAATAAATATATGTTTTTTATTCATAAAATATCACCTTTTTAATTCTATCAAATTTCTTTGAATAATGGGAATATTTTTTTCAACTCGGCAATAATTTATTAAAAGGGTGATTAAATGATATATATAATCAATATTTTTCTTGGCTGTATTTTTGTGTATTTTGACCTCCATGGTTATAATAGTAATTTTATTAAATGGTTAATAAGTTTTAATTCTTTTATATACTTATTTTTAATAAAAGTTAATGTTTACGCTGTTTTAGCAACAGCTATAACATTTATTGCTGATTATTTTCTTTTATTTACAAATCATTATTTAACTGGAATTAGTTTATTTATAATGGTTCAGCTTACATATATGCATCTCTTGAAATATCATATCTACTTTCCTTTTTTATTTCTTATTTTTATTTTTATTAATCCTTTAATTACTTTGGCTTTTATTTATCTTTGCTTTAGTTTATTAAATCTTTTTCATAGTTTTAAAATTTCTAAGAGTTTTTTTTCAGCTATTATTTTACTCTTATGTTGTGACATAACAATTGCTTTAACTCACTTACAATTAATAGATTCAGCTTATAATCCAATAATCTGGCTTTTCTATATCCCCAGCCAACTTTGTTTTATTTATAGTCAAAAAATTTTACCAAAATCTATTCTTTAATATTTATTTTTAACCTTATTAATGTTATAATTTTTTAGTACTGTCCTCATAGTGAAATGGATATCACGTAACCCTCCGGAGGTTAAGTTGTAGGTTCGATTCCTACTGAGGATGCCATATCAGTCAAAACCCGCATTCTAGAGCGGTTTTTTTATTAAAAAAATCATCGTGCATAACTCGTGCAGTAAATTTTTTTATTAAGTTTCTTTTATAACCTAAAAATTCATATTAATATTATTATCCAAATTTTAATATTTGAAAAACAAAGCATCCAAATTTATCGGGTGCTTTCTTTTATAATTTCCTTTAATTTATCCCTAATTTCATGCAGTTCATCAACCGTCTTTTCAATATTTTTATCAGCTTTTAGTTCTTCTACAGTTTCGTTTAGTTTTTTACTCATTTCCTTTAACCTCTCCATTTCTCTTCCCTCCTTAAACATTCTACAACAAAACTATAAAATATTCAGACATATTTTTATAGACTAACAAGGACTATAAAGCGAATTTAAAGGATAAAAAGCAACAGAAACAAAGACTCATTCTACAAAATATTAAAAATCATTAAACAAATCAAGTCTATTGATTTAGGGTATTAAGGTTAATATATAAGCGAGTATTATCATAATTGGTATGTGTACTATTTTTTATCAAATCCTAAACTTGCATACTTGCTATATTTCCATTGAAATCTGATGTATATCTAGACAATATATTTTATTTTTCATATTAGCAATTACAAATATATCTAATTGAAAACTATCTGTATATGCAAATTTTCTATAACTTTAGAAGAATTTAAATGTATCATCTCTTGAAATACCATACACAGAAAAAGTTACATTATAAGCAAGCTTAGTTCTAGTATTTTTATCCATTACAAATATATAATGTGAATCAATCCCAAAATTATTTATTGTAACAGCGTACCAACCATAACCAGTTATTCATGACGATGCAGCACTAAAAAATCCCCCCTCATCTACATCAAGATTAACATCACTTGACTACCATACATCTACTTCCTGTATTTGATCTGGTACTACTACCATAACTGCTATTATTATAAATAATCCTACCAATCTTTCTCACTCTTTTATCCCTGCTTCCCTAAATGCATTCAGATATTTAATCTTTCTTTATAAGAATATAACCATAATATGAAAGTATTTTTAATCAAAGATTGATTAATATACAAAAAAATTGCCTTTTTACATCATTTTATGAACATAGAAATACAAATCATTAAAACTTCCTTTTATTATTTCTTTACTGTATATATTTTTATGATGATATTTATATTCTTTCATTATCTCTTAATAAAAAATTATAAAATTACTTCTATTTTTTATGAATCTGTTAAAAATAATCTTGAGGTGATTTTATGAATCTAAAAGATAAAAAGAAACTAGAAGCAGAAACAAAGTTAAGAAGATTAGAAAATGAACTAAGAATATTGCTTACAACCACCAGAGATCAACAACGTATCATAGACTGCAAGCATAATATCCAAAAACAAAGGCAGATATTGCAAAACATTAGAGATTATTAAAATATCGTATTGCTTGACTTTTGTATTTCATATTAGTACTTTAATAACAGAGAACGCTTTCTTTATTATTATAATTTATTTTGAAAAACAACAAAATAATAAAACAGTGGCAAGTGGAAGCCACGAGATGGAGAAAAAATGAAAATTTTAAAACAATTGAATAAGAATTTTTGTAGTTCATTATTAATTTTAATAGTTTTATTGCTATCTGTAAGTAGTGTTAGTGCAACAGAAAATGTAGGATATTATGCAAGAACCTATCCAAACGTAAATAAATATCTTAGTGATGTTTTTAATGATAATATCCATGACGTTCATATTTTTAATAATTCAAGTATTGATGTTACTAAACAGTTTATATTAGATAACCAGAATAAAGCCTGGGGATCAATTATGGAAAATTATGCTAATGGGAGTTATCTATTAAAAGTTAGCAAAACCGATGAAACAGAGATATTAGAGCCAACACCACATGTTTCTCAATCAGTTTCCAAAAAAACGGATTGGATTTATTTTGAATTTTATTCGAAAACCCTATTCCCTGTTTCTTAAAGAGGAAATAATCTCACCTTTGAATCTTCCTATATTATATACTGAATCTTTCGTCTAAAGATGAATAGATACCATGACACTTGAAAACAAAGTATGAAGTTTCGACCATTTTCTTATATATGGTAGATAAATCGGTCACTAACTCGCACTAGTCAAGACACTAGTAATATTGTCTTAGTATTACTCCTACCTCTACCCTTATTACTTCACAAAATACTCTTCTTCTATATTTTGTCGCAAGTACACAGCCTAGCTGGTATTTTTATTATAAACAATAAAAACTGGCATTTAGCCAGTTTAATCGGGAAACATCCAAAAACAACTTTTGATATAATAAGCTAAAGTATTTGTATTGTGGATATCTCTTATGTGAGCATTGAATTGCCTTTTATATGTTTCCTCTATGTTTATACCTCTTAATCATTTAATTTATTGGGATAATAAGTGGAGAGATAAACACAAAATTATTATACATTAATAAAGCTAGACATAAAAGAGATATAATGGATTTGTCCTTAAATCAGGACAAATTTAATTATTTATAGTCTGATTCATATAAATCTTCAATCTTTATTTTTAAAGCTATTGCAATTTTTTCTAACTCAAATAAAGTTGGGCTGATTTTATCATTTTCAATATTATTAAGTGTAGTCTTACCTATTCCACATAACTGTTCAAGCTCTCTTAAAGATATATTATGTAAATAACGTATTTGGGCAAGTTTAATTATTATCATAAAACACCTCTATCGAAGTATTTCCAAAAATACTATTTTAATTCACAAAACATATGCCCAAAAATAGAATCCTATTTCACAAAAAAACTATGTTTTATAAGTTTAATGATATCTTTTCTATGAATACATCAATAGTTCTAAATTACATAATATAATAATATTATTTATTATATAGTAAAAATATCTAAACTAATACATATCAATCAATTCTCATAAAAAAAACAAAAAAATCATTAGTACATATGTACTAATGATGTAAAATATGTTTTAATATATACTATAAGAACTAAAAAATGAAAGGAATTTTTATTATGGGTGTTGGTATACGATTAAAAAATATATTAGATGAAAAAAATATTACACTAAAAGATTTATCACTAATATCAGGTGTGTCTTTAAATACTTTATATGGAATAACCAAAAGAGATAATGACACAATAAAAAGTGACATATTAACTAAAATTGCTGGTTCTTTAAATGTTCCACCTCAATATATTTTAGGATTAGATGGATATGCTCCACAATGGACAGATGAAGAACTTGAATCTTTTCCAGATGGTTTTATTGATACTAAAGACGGCTTATTAAATGAAATTTTAAAAATCTCAAGAAATTTAACTACTGAAGGACGAATTAAATGTTTGGATTTTTTAAAAAGTATCGAAAATAACAATTTAGATAGTAATTTTATTTCTGAAGAGAAAAAATATCATGAGTGGGATATGACTAGATTAAAGGAAATATCTAAAATGCATGATGAAGGAATTGTTTCAGATTTAGATTATCAAAAATTAAATTTAATGCTTTCTAAAAAACTCTATATTCCTTATCTAGAAGATGATGAATATGAAAAAGAAAGTCAAAAATTACGAGACTATATAAGAAAAGCGGAAGAAAGATTAACTCCAGAAATTCGTGATAACAAAATTGCATCTCTTTTTAATGACAATCTTGATTAGATTATGTTATTAAATTAGCCAAGGTAACTCTATTTTCGAGCAACTATACCTTTGGCTTTTTTATTTTATAATAATTAATTTATAGATAGATAGATAATAATCAAGTAGGAGGGATTTTTTAATTTTCTCCCCTCACACCACTATATATACGGTTCTGTATACAACGATTTAATTAAATTTCAATTTATATCTTAATGAATGATAGTCTAAACAGTTACCCTATTACTTATGGATTTGTCTTTCTTTTAATATAGCTCTTACAAAATATGTTTTAGTAACTGTGAATTGATAATGTTCTTCCATATATGACATTTGCATTGCTAAATCATGATTAGCTCCAAGTTTCCTTAACCATTGATATCTAACTCTTGGTACTTTCCATTGTAAAATACTCCTTAATCTAGTTTGGAGGTGCATATCTATTACATTCATTGCCTTTTTCATATCTGCAATTGCATAGTAGTTTATTCCCCCTCTAATCACTTCATTTACTTCTTCTACACTTGATGTTTCAGTTGCAAAATATTGCCATTTATCTTTTTCAATTGGCTTGATACTATCAAGCAGCCAACTTTCTTCATACAATATATAATTTAATTCAAATCCCATACTATACCCCATAATATCATTTTTAGATTGAATCCATGCAGCCATAGAGTCACTTTTATTATTTTTATCCGTTTTTCGTTGAGAGATTTCAGTATCATATACCTCCAATTCATACTTAGATAAGTATTCAGAATTATTGATGTCAATAACAATATGTTTTATTGTTTCAGTTCCACTCATAGAACATCTGCAAATCATTAAGCCCCATACAATTAACAATATAATAAATTCTGATTTTTTCTTGTTGTTTTTCATCTTTGTTGTCCTTTCCCTTAATTTTTAAATTTATTGTATATACTCTATTATTTATGTTTATCCTCTTTATATAACGCTTACACGTTATATTATACGTTTTTTCGTTATGTTTACAATAAAAAAACGTTATAAAATAAAAGTAATAAGCAAATAAAGGAGAATATCATCATGGACGTATTAAAAAGGCTTAAGACTATTATGCAAAGTAGAGATATTTCAGAGTATAAATTAGCAAAACTTTCAGGTGTCCCACAAAGTACTATCAATTCAATGTTTCGGAAACATAACAATCCCTCTATTTATACGTTGGAATGCTTATGTAAAGGATTAGATATTTCAATGAGTGAATTTTTTTATGAAGATACACAACCATTAGATAATGAAAAACATGATGATTTCCAATTACTAACACAAAAATGGAGTAAACTAAATCCAAAGCAAAGAAAAGCACTGTTAATATTTTTAGATTCGATTACCAATCATTTACCATGATATAGTTGCATACCTTTAATATAGGGGATATGTTGTATGCAAGAATTCCATTATAAAAAAGTAGTGAGATCAATGATAAAACATAATCTTCACTACTTTTTTATTTTATATAACCGATGTTATAATCTCTAAGCTTCTTCCAAAGTTTTCTAAACAGCATAAATATTTACCACGAAATATAAGAAATTTTACTAAGAAATATAAATATCCGTTAATATAAAAAAAACTGAATAGCTTGTAAAATAAGGCTATTAGATACATAATAAGAACATTTAAAAAGATAATAATAAATTTAGTTTTTATTTGAAATAAAAAAAGTGATTACATAATAAAATGTAATCATCTTAACATTATTAATTATAATATAGCTCCGTTTAAAATATCATAAAATAAACTAAAACAATAATTCCTAAAACAATTCGATACCACCCAAACACCTTAAAATCATGCTTTTTAATATAACTCATTAAAAATTTAATAGTCAGCATACTTATTAGAAAGGCTACTAACATTCCAATTATTAATAAAATAAACTCATTAGTGGTAAAAACCAAACCAAATTTAATCAATTTTAATAAACTTGCTCCAAACATTACTGGGATTGCTAAAAAGAAAGTAAATTCAGCAGCCACGGTACGACTAACACCAATCAATAAAGCTCCAACAATAGTGGCTCCAGATCGTGAAGTACCAGGAAAAATCGCTGCAATTAATTGAAAAATTCCAATTATTAATGCCGTATTATAAGTAATTTCATTTAATGAAGTAATTTTAGATTTTTTTCCTTTATTATAATTTTCAATAAAAATGAATAGAATCCCAAACACAATTAAAGCAATTGCAACAGTTAAAGGATTATAAAACAATTCATTTAACTGATCATCAAACAATAGTCCTACTATTGCTGCTGGAATACAAGCGATAACTATTTTAAACCACATTGAAAAAGTATCTTTTTTAATTTTCCAATTATTCTTATAATCAAATGGGATTAATTTTTGCCAATATAAAACTACAACTGCAAGAATAGCACCTAATTGAATTACCACTAAAAACATTTCTAAAAACTCAGCACTAACATCTAACTTTATAAACTCATCAACTAAAATCATATGTCCAGTGCTACTAATTGGCAGCCATTCAGTAATACCTTCGACCACACCTAAAATTATTACTTTGATTAACTCAATAATATTCATAATTTCCTCCACAATTATACTTATGCATTATAGCACTAACAATGATAAAAATCATTATCTAAATTCTTAAAATTAATTAAATACATAAAATATATCTACTAATCCCCATTTTAATTTTTGTTAATTTAATTAGATAGTAATATTTAATTCATTTTGAATATACAAAAATACTTATAGTTATCATTTTAATGACATTGTAATAATAACCATCCCCCTCTTAATACTCTTAAATATATTCCCCTGCCTAATTTTAACCTTATAATAAATTCACTGAATCAATACTCATATTTTAATAATTCACAGTTATCTGTCTGAAAGTAAAATATTTCTTCGTTAGTCATATCATTGAAATAACTATGAATAGCCCGACAAACAGCACCATGACAAACTAATAATACATCAGCACTAGTTGCTTGTTCCTTGATTTCATCTAAAAATCCATAAACTCGATTACATAACTCTATAAATGATTCACCACCTGGATAACGATACGCTAAATTATTTTTATTCGATAAAAATTCTTTACATTTTCGATGAACTCCCTCATACTTACCAAAATTTATTTCTTTTAAACGAGGCTCAACGATAAAATTTAAATTATGAATATCAGCATATTTCGCAGTATCAATCGCTCTTTGCAAAGGCGAAACATATAAATATTTATAATTAATTTTTTGTAAACTATGAGCTAATCTATTCGCTTGTTCAATCCCTTTTTCTGTCAATTTAGCTTCACTAATACCACACACTAAGTCCTTAACATTATAATCCGTTTCCCCATGTCTAGTTACATATAAACTCATTATTTTCCCTCCATTTCTACTATATGCATTTTAACACAAGCACATAAAAAGACAAGGCCCTTGCTTCCTTGTCTTTCAAAGCTAAAAAGTTTTTAAAAATCTACTTCGCTATCATAATAGCAGGCTTTTAATAATTTAACCATTTCTTCTTGAGTTGGGATCCGTGGATTAGATCCTGTACAAGCATCTTCTATTGCTAGTGCGGCAATACTTTCAACTCTTTTTAAGAAAACATCTTCTGGTACAAAACCTGTTTTGGCTGGTAAACCATCTGCACCATAATGATTAATTGAATGAGGAATATTTAAATCATCATTCATTTTACGTAAATAAGCAATCAATAATTCAACTTTTTCATCATCACTGCTTCCACCTAAATGCATGTAATCAGCTATTACACCATAACGTTTTTTAGCTGTTTCATCTTTAGCATTAAATGCGATAACTTTAGGCAAATACATTGCATTAGCAGCACCATGAATGATATGACCACCTTGATCGACAAAAGCTGCCCCAGTTTTATGAGCCATTGAATGCACTATTCCTAATAAAGCATTAGAGAAAGCTTGTCCTGCCAAACATTGAGCATCATGCATATCACCACGACAAGTCATATCACCATGATATGATTTAACCAAGTTTTCTTGTATCATTTCAATTGCATGAATTGCTAATGGATCAGTATAATTGCAATTTGCAGTTGATACATAAGCTTCAATCGCATGAGTCATTGCATCCATTCCAGTATGTGCTACTAATTTAACTGGCATCGTTTCTGCCAAGTCAGGATCTACGATTGCTACATCGGGAGTAATTTCAAAATCTGCAATTGGATATTTAACCCCTTTATCATAATCTGTAATAATTGAAAATGCTGTTACTTCAGTAGCAGTTCCACTAGTTGATGGTATAGCACAAAAACGAGCTTTTTTGCGTAGTTTAGGAATCCCAAACACTTTACACATTTCTTCAAAAGTAATTTCTGGATATTCATATTTAATCCACATTGCTTTTGCTGCATCAATTGGTGAACCACCACCAATAGCAATAATCCAATCTGGTTGAAATTCTTCCATTACTGCAGCACCTTTCATTACAGTTTCTACTGAAGGATCAGGTTCAATACCTTCAAATAATTCTACATCCATCCCTGCTTCTTTCAAGTAATCAACAGCACGATCTAAAAAACCATTTCTTTTCATGCTTCCACCACCAACACAAACTATGGCCTTTTTACCTTCAAACGTTTTTAGAGCTTCTAAAGAACCTTTTCCATGATACAGATCTCTAGGTAATGTAAATCTTTGCACTAATAAACACCTCCATAATGTTATTATAGCGCTTACAAATCTAACTTCGAAGAGACAAAAAAGGAATAACGCTATTCCCTTTTTTGTATACCTAAATATTATTTTCTTTTAAACACCGTTTTACTTCCTTAATAAACCCTTGATCCTCTTTAGATACTCGATACCCTTTACGTTTAATTAATAGATCATAACAAATCATTTTATTATCATAACAAGTTATAGTTTTTAAATTATATCTATCTAAAATATTTTGCGGAATTGGAGAAACCCACATATAAGTATGTGGTAAACAATTAAGTAATTCAAACTGAATTCCCCGTTCATAGATCGTTATTTCTTTTTTTGCCTGTCTAGTTTCATCATTACGATTTGTAGAAACTAGTGGTAATGCTGGCAAAGAAATATCCCCATGTGTAATTTCTATTTGTTCAACCAAATCATTTAAACTTATCTTATCTTTATAAACTAAAGGATTTTCATTAGAAACTAGTAATTTAAAAGTAAACTTATAAATTTTTTCATATTCAAGTTCTTTAGTTTCTAATAAATTAATAAAATAGTTCTCTTCATTTTCAAAAAAACGAATAATTCCTATATTTGCATCGCCTTCATATACTTCTTTAATCGTATCAAAAGAATTAGTTTCTCGATAATTCACGCTAATATTTTTATCTCGAAAATTAATCATTGATAAATAATTAGTAAATGCATTAGCAACATAACTTGCTCGTGGCACGCATATATCTAAATGAACCGACTTATCATCATACCCATGATACATGGCTTCCATTTCATCTACTTGCATAATTATACTTTTAGCACGTTCAATAAATTCAGCACCCTTTTTAGTTGGAATAACTCCTTTTGAAGTTCTTTCAAAGATGATTATTTGCATATTTTCTTCTAAATCTTTAATTGTTTTACTTAAATGAGGCTGATTCATATAAAGATTACTAGCTGCTTTACTAATAGAACCAGCTTTAGCAACCTCAATTACGTATTTTAAATGTAATAAATTCATCTTACCACCCATCTCCTTATGCCTGTATTTTAACATATAAACAATAAGTTGTGTTCGAATATTTTAATATATATTTTTTTATCTATAGCTATAACTGTCAAATATATGGGACTTTTGTAATTATAGTATTTAAAGCGTTTACAAAACATGTTATAATTATAACAAACGATAAAAAGAAAGAGGTGTAAAAATGAAAAAGTTGAAACAAGAGTATTTGGATATAATTGACGAGATTGTTGCAAAACATAAAGATGAAATGGGTCCAATGAAGTTAATGCTTCATGAAATCCAAGAAAAGCTTGGCTATATTCCTTTTGAAGCAATGGAAAAAATTGCAGCTGCTATTAATGTACCAGTATCAAAGGTATATGGTGTTGTAACTTTCTATTCTCAATTTACAACTGAACCTAAAGGTAAACACGTTATCTCTGTATGCTTAGGTACAGCTTGTTATGTCAATGGTTCCCAAACTATTCTAGATTTACTTTGTGAAATGACAGGATGCGAAGTAAACTCAACTAGTCCTGATGGATTATTTTCAATTGATGCAACACGTTGTGTAGGTGCATGTGGACTTGCTCCTGTAGTTAGTGTTGATGGAATAGTCTTTGGATGTACTAAGCAATTAGAAGATCTAAAAATGCTAGTTCTAGATTACTTGAAAGAAGAAGCCCCATGTTAGTTAAAGAAGTTGTTGATATATTAAAGGCTAGAGAAATTTATATTGATGACCAAAATATATACAACAAAAATTATGATAAAGGTTTTTCTAGTGACTTAATGTCAGATGCCTTAGCGTTATTAAAAAATGAAACAGAAGATATTTTATTTATAACTGGTCTTGCAAACGTACAGTCATTACGTACTGCTGAAGTTTTAGATATTGAAACCATTCTTTTTGTAAGAGGTAAGCCTTTAGATATGTCAATTGTTGATATGGCTAAAAATTTGCATATTAATCTTTTTCAAACTGATGAAACAATGTTTGAGGCATGTGGAAAATTATATAAAGCGGGAATGCGACGATGATTAAAACTTATCAAGTAGAAAAAGATAATTACCAAGATGCTGGAAAAGCTTCTAGCGATATTAAAAGAACCTTAAAAGCTTTGGGAATAGATCGAAAGATTTTAAAAGCAGTAGCAATCGCTTGTTATGAAGCTGAAATAAATATAGCAATTCATTCAAATGGAGGAACTGTTACATTTGAAATTGATGATGAAGGTATAGTTCACTTGGCTTTTGATGACATTGGTCCTGGAATTGAAAATCTTGAATTAGCACTAACTCCAGGTTATTCTACAGCTTCTCCTAAAGCTAGGGAATTAGGATTTGGAGCCGGGATGGGATTATACAATATGAAAAGTGTTGCTTCTTCATTTGAAATAACTTCCTCAAATGAAGGAACACATATAAAGATGACATTTTAATGAAACCAGTAATTAGTTATTTAGGTAATAGCTGCAAAAAATGTATAAAATGTGTTAAGTCATGTCCTACAGATGCTATTTCAATTGTCAATGAACAAGTAATTATCGATAAAGATAAATGTATTAATTGTGATATCTGTATTCAAGCATGTGACCAGAAAGTATTAAGAGTTAAGCATGTAGATTTACAAAAAGCTTTAAAAAAACATGATTATAACATTGCTTTAATTTCAACTGCGATTTTATCAGATTTAAAAACTTATGAAGAAATTAAAAATATTGCTCATGCAATTAAAAAATTTGGTTTTGATGAAGTTGTACAATACAGTGATATTGAAGGAACATTATATAAGCAAGCTTTAAGAGATAGTGTTGGTAAACATAAAGTTATGCTTACTTCCTTTTGTCCAACAATCAATAAATTAATTAAAAATGATTATCCAACACTTATTGATCATTTATTACCATATGATTATCCTGTAGAAATTGCAGCAAAGAAATTAAAAGCTAAATATAAAGATAAAAATATTGGAATATATTCTTTATGTGAATGTGTTGGTAAATTAACTTTAGCTAAAAAACCATTTGATAACAACGAATCAAATATTGATTATGCTTTTAGTATTTCACAAATGTTTCCTCAAATTAACAAACTTAAAGATGATCAACAGGAAAATATTGAAATGAATAAGTATGGTGTTAAAAGCATTGTTAGTGATCTTTATGGTAATAGAGATTTATCAGTCATTAGTGTTGAAGGTTTACCACAAATTAAAAAGGCTTTAGATTTAATTGAATTTGATCAGTTAAAACATGTCGATCTAATAGCTCTATTTAATTGTTTTCAAGGATGTATTGGTGGTTATTATCTTTGGTCAAATCCATTTGAAGGATGTTTCAATATTAAAAGTATGTTAAGCGAGTGTCAAAAAGACACTGCTGTACTTGATAAAACCGAATATCAAAAAATCCATACTATAAATAGTAATGAACAGAATTTTAAAGAACGTCTTGCATGGTTTAATAAAGTTAATGCTATTCTTGAAACTTTACCTCAATTTGATTGTGGAAGCTGTGGTTTTGCAAACTGTCGTGGTTTGGCTTCAAGAATTGCTAGTGGTGAGGTAGAGGCTTCTTTATGTCGTGTTAAAAGAAGGTGAGTTAATGGAAATAAATGAAATTTTAAAGTTAGATATAAAACAAGTTAATGATGTTCCTTTAACAAATAAAATTAAAAGTGTTTATGTTGGTGATTTATTAAGTTTCGTTATGGCTAATGGTAAAGAAGATTCTTTATGGCTTACTGTACAAAAACATATAAATGTTATCGCTGTAGCACAGTTAAATGATTTTGCAGGAATCCTATTTGTTCAAGATAGCTACCCTGATGACGACACGATTGCTAAAGCTACAGAACTTGAAATACCTTTATTCATTAGTAAAAAAGACGCTTTTATGGTTATTAAAGATTTAGTTTCAATAGGTCTATAAAATGTATTATGATTTGCATATTCATTCAGCACTGTCACCATGTGGCGATGATACAATGACAATAAATAATATTTTTAATATGGCCTATATTAAAGGACTTGAATTGATTGCGATTACTGACCATAATTCATTAAAACAACAGTTTTATTTAGAAGAAATAATTAATCATGATATTTTAAAAGGAAAGATTGATTACATTCATGGTGTAGAATTACAAAGTAAAGAAGAAATTCATATTCTTGCATATTTTCGTAAAAATACTGATTTAGATATTATTCAAAAATGGATTGATAAACATTTAATTAAAGTTGATAATCAGCCAGATTATTACGGAAATCAACATATCTTTAATGCTAATGATGAAATTATTGAGACTGAGAATAATTTACTAATTAGTTCTTTAGATCTAGATGTTTATGAAATTGTTGACAATATTCATAGATTTAATGGTGTTGCTATATTAGCTCATGTTATGGCAAAAAAATATGGAATTTTTGAGGTTTATCATGATATCCCAATAGATTTAAATTATGATGGCATTGAAGTCACAAGCGTTAAAGAGTTAAAAGAGCTAAAAGAACTATGTTTACATCTTAGAGATGATTATGTTTTCTTTAATAGTGATGCTCATAATTTGGAATCAATAAATGAACCTATTAATCAAATTGATAAAGATAAATTTTATCAATTATGGAGGAAATAACAATGCAGGAAATTGCAATGAATATTCTTGATATTGCCTATAATTCCATTAAAGCTAAAGCTGATTTGATTAAAATAATTATTTATGATAGTAGTAAAGTCAATATCATTAAAATTGAAATTATTGATAATGGTACAGGAATGGATCAAGAAACAGTAAAAAAAGTAATTAATCCTTTCTATACCACAAGAACTACTCGAAAAGTTGGCTTAGGAATTCCAATGTTTAAAGAAAATATTGAAGCTACAGGTGGAAAATTTTCTATTGAATCAACGATTGGTAAAGGAACTGTTGTTACAGGTGAATTTGTTAAAAATCACATTGATACACCACCAATGGGTAATCTTATAGATACAATAGTTACCTTGATTCAAGCAAATGATAAAATTGATTATTTATTTAAATATACAAATGATGATTTTGAATTTATTTTAGATACCAAAGAGATTAAACAAATTCTTGATGGTGTTGCTATCAATCTACCAGAAATTATTATCTGGTTGAAAAACTATATAAAGGAGGGATTACACAAATGAAATCCTTAGAAGATTTAATGAAAATACGTGATGCTGCCAAAAACAATATGGCAATGCGTAGTGATGATAAACAAAAATATCGTGTTGTTGTCGGAATGGCAACTTGTGGAATAGCTGCTGGAGCTAGACCTGTTTTAAATGCATTAGTAGAAGAAGTGGCTAATAAAGACTTGCCAGCTACTGTATTACAAACTGGCTGTATTGGAATGTGTACACTAGAGCCAATCGTGGAAGTGTTTGACCGTGATGATAACAAAACTACTTATGTATTAGTTGATGCAAAAAAAGCGAAAGAAATAGCTGATCGACATCTAAAAAATGATGAAATTATCGACGAATATACGGTCGGACATTATAAGAAATAGGAGGTTGTAAGATGCCAGCAAAAAGAACCCAAGTATTAGTTTGTGCCGGGACTGGTTGTACAATTGGTAATTCAGGTGAACTAATTACAGAATTTGAAAAAGAAATAAAAGCTCTTGGGCTTGAAAATGAAGTTGAAGTTTTAAGAACTGGATGTTTAGGATTATGTGGGGTTGGCCCAAATATTTCTATTTATCCAGATAACATTATTTATAAATCAGTAAAACCTGAAGACGTTAAAGAAATCGTTATGGAACATTTCTATAAAGGACGTCCTGTTCATCGCTTAATGTTAAATGAATCTGATGAAGAAACTAAAGAAATTCATGATATTAACGATACTAAGTTTTATAATAAACAAAAAAGAATTGCTCTTCATAATTGTGGAGTAATTGATCCAGAGAATATTAATGAATATATTGGTAAAGATGGTTATTTTGCTTTAGCAAAAGCATTACAAGAAATGACTCCTCAAGAAGTTGTTGATGTGATAAAAACTAGTGGATTACGTGGCCGTGGTGGTGGTGGTTTCCCTACTGGTGTTAAATGGCAGTTTGCTTTAAATGAACCTGGTAAAGAAAAATATGTTATCTGTAATGCTGATGAGGGAGATCCAGGAGCATTTATGGATCGTTCTATTCTTGAAGGAAATCCTCATAGTGTTATTGAAGCTATGGCTATTGCAGGATATGCAATTGGAGCTAATCATGGTTATATTTATATTCGTGCTGAATATCCAATCGCTGTTGATCGTTTAAAAACAGCTTTAAAACAAGCACGTGAATTAGGCTTATTAGGTAAAAATATCTTTGATAGCGGATTTGATTTTGAACTTGAAATTCGTTTAGGAGCTGGAGCGTTTGTTTGTGGTGAAGAAACTGCTTTAATTAAATCAATTGAAGGTGAGCGTGGTATGCCTAATCCTAAACCACCATTCCCTGCTCACAAAGGTGTTTGGGGTAAACCTACTATTATTAACAATGTTGAAACTTATGCAAATATTGCACAGATTATTCAACATGGTGCTGACTGGTTTAAATCAATTGGTACTGAAACTTCTCCTGGAACAAAGGTATTTGCTTTAGGTGGTAAAATAGTTAATACTGGATTAGTTGAGGTTCCAATGGGAACAACTTTACGTGAAGTAATTTATGAAATTGGTGGCGGTTGTCCTAATAATAAACGTTTTAAAGCTGTTCAAACTGGTGGTCCATCAGGAGGATGTTTGACTGAAGAACAGTTAGACACACCTATCGGTTTTGATGAATTAGTTAAATTAGGTTCAATGATGGGATCTGGAGGAATGATCGTATTAGATGAAGATAACTGTATGGTTGACGTAGCTCGTTTCTATATGGATTTCATTGTTGATGAATCATGTGGTAAATGTACTCCTTGTCGTGTTGGTACAAAGAGAATGTTAGAATTACTTGAACAAATCTGTGATGGTAAAGGAACAATGGAAACTCTTGATGAGCTTGAACTATTAGCTTCAACGATTCAAGATACTGCTTTATGTGGTCTTGGTCAAACTGCACCAAATCCTGTTCTTTCAACTATCAATCAATTTAGAGATGAATATATTGCTCATATTGTTGATAAAAAATGTCCAGCTGGTGTTTGTAAAGAATTATTACAATACGTAATTGATGAAGAAAAATGCCGTAAATGTGGTCTTTGTGCAAAACAATGTCCTGTTGGGGCTATTCATGGTGAACTTGGAAAAGTTCCATATGTTATTGATCAAGAAAAATGTATTAAATGTGGGCAATGTATAAAAGCTTGTCACTTTAAAGTAATTGAAAGAAAGTAGGTGTAAGGAATGTCAAAAATAAAAATGACGATTAATAACCGTGAAGTAGAGGCTTATGAAGGGCAAACAATCTTAGAAGCAGCCAAAAATAACGGAATCCATATCCCTACTTTATGTTATTTAAAAGATGTAACTGGTACAGGAGCTTGTCGAGTATGTCAAGTTGAAGTTGAAGGAGCTAGAACATTATGTGCTGCTTGTGTTTATCCAGTTAGAGAAGGATTAGTAGTAAAAACTAACTCTCAAAGAGCTTTAGATGCTAGAAGACGTGTAGTAGAATTAATCGTTTCTAATCACTCTAAAGATTGTTTATCTTGTATTCGCAATACTAACTGTGAACTACAAAGATTATGTCAAGAACTAGGGGTTCGTGAAGATGCTTTTGCTGGAGAAAAAAATACTCCAACTTTTGATGAAGTATCACCTGGAATTGTACGAAACACTTCAAAATGTGTATTATGTGGACGTTGTGTTGAAACTTGTGCCAAACATCAAGGTATAGGAATTCTTGGATTTATGAATCGTGGATTTAAAACTAAAGTAGGTCCTGTATATGATAAAAGTTTAAATGATGTAAACTGTATACAATGTGGTCAATGTATTAATGTTTGTCCAGTTGGGGCTTTACATGAAAAAGAAGAAGTTCATGATGTAATCATTGCTTTAAACGATCCTACTAAACATGTGATCGTTCAAACTGCTCCTGCTGTTAGAGCAAGTTTAGGTGAAGAATTTGGTATGCCAATTGGTACAAGAGTTACTGGTAAAATGGTTCACGCATTAAAATTAGTGGGCTTTGATAAGGTATATGATACTAATTTTGGTGCCGATTTAACAATCATGGAAGAAGGATATGAATTTATTAGTCGTGTTCAAAATAATGGTGTTTTACCAATGATCACTTCATGCAGTCCAGGATGGGTAAATTATATTGAACATGAATATCCTGAATTATTAGATCATCTATCTAGTTGTAAATCACCTCATATGATGCTAGGTGCAATGATAAAATCATATTATGCTAAAACTAACAATATTGATCCTAAAGATATCTATGTTGTCTCAGTTATGCCTTGTGTAGCTAAAAAAGGTGAAAAAGAACGTGAAGAAAATTTAACTGATGGTTTAAAAGATGTTGATGCTGTTTTAACTACAAGAGAATTAGGAAAATTAATCAAAATGTTTGGTATTAATTTCCGTGACTTAAAAGATGAAGATTTTGATCAAGATATGTTTGGTGAATACACTGGAGCTGGTGTTATTTTTGGAGCTAGTGGTGGTGTTATGGAAGCCGCTTTAAGAACTGTATGTGATGTTTTAACAAATGAAGATTTATCTACTTTAGATTACCATGCTGTTCGTGGTGAAGAAGGAGTTAAAGAAGCTAGTCTTAAAGTTGGTGATTTAACTGTTAATGTTGCCGTTGCTCATAGCATGACTCTAGCAAAACCATTATTAGAAGACATTAAAAATGGTACTTCTAAATATCATTTCATTGAAATTATGGGTTGCCCAGGTGGTTGTGTCAATGGTGGTGGTCAATCTTATATCAACGCCTTAACACGTAACAGTGGATTTGATTGGAAACAAGCACGTGCTAAAGCATTATATGATGAAGATTTAGCTCAGCCAGTTAGAAAATCTCATAAAAATTCACAAATTCAAAAATTATATGCTAACTTCTTAGGTGAACCAAACAGTGAAAAAGCTCATCATCTATTACACACTCATTATTCAAAAAAGGAACGTTATAAATAAGTTATTTGGAGAGAGTTTATGAAGAGATTTATTAAATATTTATTTTGTCTTCTAATGCTTTTAATGTTAGTTGGATGCAATAGTAATACTTCTTCAACAAATATAAATATATTATGTCCTGTTGGTGCACCAGCTCTTAGCTTTGTTAGCGAATATGAAAATATTAATAAAACTGGTAAAATTGACTTTGTCGATGGCAGTGATCAACTAATTGCAGAATTATCTAAGAACAACAGTGATTATGATATCATTGTCGCACCAATTAATTTAGGTGCTAAATTAATCCAAAACAAACAAAGTGATTATAAAATTAAAGGCATTATCACTTGGGGTAATCTATATTATGTTGGTACTAGTGATAATGATTTAAAAGAAACAGGAGAGCTTGCTTTATTTGGAGAGGGTGCTGTTCCACAAAAAATTGTTGATACAGTTAAAATAAGTACTTCATTAACTCCTAAATATTATCAATCTGCAACATTAGTACAACAACAGTTATTATCTGGGAATGTAAAAGTTGGTATGCTTGCAGAACCGTTAGCTAGTGCAACAATTGCTAAAGCTAAACAAGATAATTTAGAACTATCAATTATTGCTGACTTACAAAAATCTTATGGTCAAAATGGGTATCCACAAGCTGCAATTTTTATAAAAGACGGCAAAGATTATAAGAATTTATTCGAATCAATTGATAATTTTACAAATAATGGTTATGAAGGTTTAAAAGAATATCTTGAAAAAATTGGAATTGACAAACTAAGTTTGCCAAGTATTGAAATAACTGCAAAATCAATTAATCGTCAAAATATTCATTACCAGGATGCTAGTAAATGTTCTAAGCAAATTAAGGACTTCCTAAAATTGTTTAATATTGATTTTGATAAAAGTATGTTAGCTTCATGAAACGAAAAATATTTACTTTAATATGTATTTTAGGAATATGGCAAGGTTTCTCTTTACTAATTAATAAAGAGGTAATCTTGCCATTACCTCTAGTTGTCCTTAATAAGATGTTTGATTTAATTTTACAAAAAGATTTTTATTTAGCAATTTTTTCAACTATTATAAGAGTCATTATTAGTTTTGTTATTGCATTAATCCTAGGTACGATTTTAGGTATCTTTAGTGGTCTAAATAAAAAGGTAAATGATTATTTATCCCCTATCATCTCTTTATTACAAACAATTCCTCAGATTGCCTATATTTTAATACTACTTGTATGGTTTAAAAGTTTAACAGCATTAATAATAATAGTATTATTAATGTTAATACCTGTATTTTATAATAATGCTGTAAATGGTATAAAAAATATTCAACCTGAATTAAAAGATGTAATTAATCTTTATCATCATTCTTTTAGCTTTAATTTAATTCATGTTTATATTCCTCTAATTAAAGGTTATATTATTTCAGCAATAGAAACATGCTTACCACTTAGTCTTAAGGTCGGTGTTATGGCAGAAATATTTGTATCATCTAGTTTTGGAATAGGTAAACAGCTATATTTAGCAAGGGTTCAAATTGATATGGTTAGCATCTTTGCCTGGACTATTTGGATGATTATAATAATTAATACAATTAATTATTTAACAAACTTAATAATAAAAACCAGGATAAAGTATGATATGATGACCTCCTAGTAGACAGCGTAAATAATTAAACGCTGATACAGGAGGTTTTTATATTGGGAAGAAAAAGTAAATATTCAAAAGAACTAAAATTAAGTTATGTATGAAAGATATCAGAGAAGATTTGGAGTAAAGACACCATATGAAGTGAGAAGTGAAGCATTAGCTAATAAAACCCCAAATCAATATCCAATAGCTGAAAATAAAAGAATAATAAAGTATAAATTAGAACATTACACAAGCAGTTCAATCTTAACTGCATAAGAAAATGAAGTTGTCTATTTGACAACTTCATCATTAACAATTTTAATTATTTCACCTGTCTACTTGACTGGGGCGGTTCAGTAACATAATACTTTATATCCTGGTTTTTATTATTTAGATAATTATTTTAAAAACAATAAAAAAACATATTATTAATATAAGATTATTACATTTATATATTAGAAAATTCATAAATACATTCTGTTAAGTACTCTAGACTATGTAAGTGAAATATCCCCCTATCCATTATAATATCTAACCATTCCTCAAGACTACTCTTCCAAGGAACCCATTTTTTGCGACGTTTTTCAACTTTATAACTATATTTTTGAAAGCCATTGCCTAAACGATAAGCTGCTAATGAATAATTATACATAGTCAAACTATCATAATAAAGTTTTTTAGGGCGAGGATTTTTTTGCTCAGCTATATGTGGTAAAAAATCCACTTTTAACCCCATTAACCAATTCAAAAATGGATCATATAAATAATATGATGAGGGAACATATGGAAATACTATCATACCATCTTTTGATTCTATGATAATTTCAGCATCTAAAAGTTCTTTTCTTGTAATAATTTTAAAAATATTAATTCGTTTTATAACTGTATGTTTAATTGTACCAAACTCCTTTTTAAAATATACTACTTCATCTTTACCATATGCAAATAAATAGTCAAATGATTCCATAACCATACGACATGTAGGAGCGAAAATAAGGACATAATCTAAAATATTATTATTTAGAGATATTAATATCTCCCTTTGATATTCTTCTGGAATCTCACTAAGATTATGTATTTCTATTGGCCAATCAGCAATTGTATGCTGATCAATTTCTCTCTTTTCATTTCTATTCATAGATCTACCCTCCACATACCATTCTATCATCATTATAATAATAAACCATATAAATTCAAATTATTTATTTTTAAAATATCATAATTTTATTCCTTAAAATTAAATACATCAACAAAATAATTAAATTACTTATACATAACAATTGATATTAATCTAAACAAGATTCAAAAATAGAGATTTTAAATCTATAAAATCCGCCAGTTGAAACATACTTAAAAAGTTGTTTTCAGATTATATTTAAAAATAAAATATAATAAATTCATTAATATTTGATAACATTATAAAAAGTAACCACATTAAATAATTCTCTATGTGGTTACTCATAATTTAATGTTTGACAATGACTTTTAGACAAAATTTCAAAGTTAATATTCCCCTAAGCCATTTATCATTCTAAAAAATGTATACCTGAGTTATTTTAGATTTAGTTTATCATAAAAATCTTAACTTTGTTTTTTTCTATATACTTTTATTCCTAAAATACTTAAAAAACCTAAACCTGCAAATACTCCAATTAAACTTTCATCCCCAGTTTTAATTGCATTTCCTTTTGTAGTTGTATCACCTGGTTTTACTGGTGTACTCTCTACTGCTTTTACTTCTAATTTTTCAATACTTGCTTGTAATCCTTCCACTGCTGCCTTTACTTGTTCTTCGCTTGCTTCTGGATTATTTAACACTGTATTTGCTACTTCTAATGCATTTTCCATATTTAACCATGATGCTTCACTATAGCTTGCTTTACTTAACATGTTTGCTTTATTAATTAAATCTTTTAGTGCATCCTTGTTTGGTAATAATCTTAAATCTACATATGCTCTAATTAAATCATTGTATGCATTATCTACTTCTTCCTGTGTTGCCTTTTCATTTGCTAATACTTCCTGAGCTGCATTTAGTACACTTTCAAATCCTTCCCATGTACTTTCTGTATATTTACTTTCTTCCAAGTCTTTTACTTGATTAACAAAGTTTTGTAGTCTTGTCTTATCTGCTGCTAATTTTAAGTTTGCAAATGCTTCACTTAAATTCTTATACGCTAATTCTACATCTGGTTCTAATGCATTATCATCCCCAATAACTGCTATTGCTGCATCTAATGCTTCTTTAAATGGAGCCCAAGATTCTGATGTATAGTTACCTTCTTCTAATTTTTCTACTCTAGTAACTAATGCCTGTAATTCTGTTTTATCCCCTTTATAGAACTCTAACATATGCATTGCATTTGCTAAACGTGTGAAAGCAAGATCAATTGTTTCCTGACTTGCCAAAGAATCATTTAAAACTTCTTTAGCATAATTATGAGCTGCTCTAAATTCAGCAACAACGATAGGAACTACATTTTGTAACTCTTCTTCTGTTACCTCATCTGCTAATTCTACAGCAATTGCTAAAGCACTTCGATCTGTTTTTGATAATTCAGCATATTTTTTGCTGATTTCATAAACCCCTTGCTTAAAGGCTTCTACATCAGTTAAAATATCTTTTCTTCCTTTTTCAGAAGCCCAGTAGGCTGGTCTTCCTGTAATTCCAGGTACAAACCAACTCGGATCATTTTGTACTGTAACATTATCATAATTAGATTTTACAGTTGCAAATAATGCATCTATCTCATCTTCTAAAGCTGGACACTCATTTTTGATACGATAAAGCTTATTAATATCTCTTATACCTTCACCATACTTTTCACTTCTAATTGAAGGTTTAGATTCTTTATTAGTAGCATCCCTCAAAGATGGATATACCATAAAACAATCTCCTGGTTGGAATGATGAGTGTGTTGCATCTACAAGAGGATCTTCAACCCAAGCATCATATGCCCAATCAAGGAAATAATCTAAATCTAAAGCTCCTGAGAACATCATTGTCCAGTATCCTTCACCTGGAAGGGAACGAACAAATGTATTTGGAAAAATTTCTGTTCCTGTATAAAAACTTGTTTTTAATCCTTTAGCTTTTCTATCAGCAACAAACTTTTTAAATTTATCAATTCCTTGATTCCTTAATTGATTTAAATTAAAAGATAAACTTACCATTCTATCAGGAACACCATCATTTGAATATATATGATTATAAGCTCCCTGTTTCTTAAATACTTTACCATCTTTATTTTTTATTTGATCAATTATGTTAAATACACTTAACATATTATCTCTTTCATCAAATCCTAAAGATATATCATCAAACCAATCTCTTTCATCTAAATGATCAGCAAAATCTTTAAAAAATGGTTTCCAATTATTTTCATATGCAGTAGTCCCTGGTGCAGCACTAATTTTTTTAGTAGTTGCACTTGCTTCATCATAATAAATGATTTGATTATTCCATGGCATTGGACTATATAATACAATATCATCTCCTAAATCAATTGATTTAGCAAGTTCTACAAACTTATCAAAATAATTATAATCAAATCGCCATGTTCCATCAGCTTGCTTAATCCACTTAATTAATGAAGGACAACGCACATTATCACCAGTCGCAGCATCAGTCTTTCCATATGTTTGACCACCCCATGCTTCTTCTACTAATGTTCCTGTTAATGTAGTACCACCATAATTTTTATATTGTAATAAATGCTTCTTTAAGATTTCATTATGTTCATCTGAAAATGGCTCTACATCATAGTATTCAGCTGAACTAAATGGATAAGTCCAAAAATCTGGTCTAAAACTATATTCATTTTCATCTAAGAAATCAGCATCTATTACTTCAATTGAATAATCAATTATCTGCTCTACATCTGTATTATCTGCACTTATTGTCACTTTTCCATTATAAATGCCTGCTTTAGCATCTTTATCTATACCAAAATCAAGCCACACTAATTGAACTCGATTTTTAGCTATATCTAAAGGCTCTGAATCATAAATAACATCAAAATAATCTTCTTTAGGCCCAATTGGGAGATGTCCCTCAGGATTATATGAATACCATCCTGCATTACCAATAAATGCTTTTACTTCTTTCATATAAGTTGCTTTAAAATTATTTTGATTCAATAATTCTCCATTATTATTTTTAAATTCTCCAAATTCAATCTTTACATTTTCTAAATCCTGATTTCCTGTAAGCAAAGCAATTTGAGAAATAGCTTTATCATTTTTCCAAGACCATAGTGACTCAAAACTCTCATTTGTATTCATCAAGGTTTGGTAATGTTTTTGTTGATATTGATCATTAGAATCAACAACAGTAGCATGTAAATCACTTATTTTTTCAACTATGATTTCCATATTTGCTTCAAATCCAAGACTTGGTGAATATCCTTTAATCTCTGTTTTCCCTTTATTGATTGCAGTCACTAGACCATCATCATTTACAGTAGCAATAGATTCATCATTAGATGTAAATTTAAAATCATCTGGTAATATCGCATCTATTGGACTTGTTGTATATTCAATTTGGTATGTAGCCCCTTCATATATAGCAGCTGATTCTTTATTAAAAACAATACTTGTGGCAACTTGTCTAGGTTTATATATTTTTGCATATGATACTTGTATATCACCAAATATTGCAGCCGCATTTGTTTTTCCAGTAGCTTGTACTTTGATTTGATGTTGACCATTGCTTAAATCTTTATATTCTTTCAACAAGACTGGATTAGTTGTACGAACACTTGCAAAAGTATCGACTTCTATAGGTTCACTCCCATCAATTGAAAATGCTACAATTGAATGTCTAGGCGCTTTAAAACCATATACTTCTATTCCTGTTCCTTCAAAATCGATTGTATAATAAACATCCCTGTTCTCTTCTAGCCTAGTATCGACAGTTGTAAAATACTCATCAATTTTAGGTCCTGCTTTCCATTTGTTTTCTGGATAATAATTAAATTTATCAATCCCCTCTCCAACATCAATTTTTGCAGTAATAGTTTTTTCATTTTCCTGAGCTGCATTTACATTTTCAATTACAATAACACCAGAAAAAACAGATAAAACAAAAGCTAAAATAATTCCAATAATACCAATTCTTTTTATTCTTTTCATAGTTTTCATATTATCTCCAATTCTTACTTTTTATAAATAATCATCCCTTAAATAGTCATCCCAATATATAGTCACATACAATATTTATCTATTTTAACTAAATAATATTTTTTATTCACCTCCATTTCTAAAATGTCCCATGTATGCGATTACATATATTATAACATAAAACATATTACAATTTATATTCATTATTTAATAAACATTATTCACAAAAACTTTAAAACTCTTTAAGAAAATTTTTATAAATTGAATTAATGCAGTTAATATCTTTATTTTTTATTTACCTCTAAAAATTATTTGATACTAAACCTTTCAACTCATTCATTTTAACATTAGTCCAAAAGCCATTACTTTAGAGACTTCTTTCTAAGCTAACCTAATTTTTCGATAAATAAAATGCATCCATACAAGATGCACTTTATTATTTCGATAAATATGTTCTTTTAATATATTCTACTGTTTCATCAAGATTAGTGTTTGCTAAATGAGTTAACATATCCTTGATAATATAATCTGTTTTTTCATTAATAATATAATAAAATCTCGTTTTATTATAGTAATCTAATGGTGCAGTAAAATCAAAATTATCACCTTGATAAACCATTGTTGCTGCTACACGATCACAAAACATTTCTACTACATATTTAATTGGCATTTCAATAGTAATAATTCCCTTACTAGTAAAGTCAATCCAATATTCCCAATGATGTTTATTCCTTCCTTTATGATGAAGCCAGGCACTACTATAACCAATTTGATCTCTTTCATTACTATTAGGTGATTTATAACCTAAATAATATTTAGCACCAGTAGAAAATTCACACCATGAATATTTTGATAAATCATGTTTTAACCCCTGTTTATATAAACCAAAACGAAAACATAATTTCATTACATAATATTTATGTTTAGTTATTGTCCTAAAATGTTTAATGGCTTTCATTGTTTTCCTCTATTTTATTATCTGTATCTTCACGATATTTTGTTGCAAAAATATCTTCCTGGTCATCCACTTCAACAATATCTGCTAAATCTGGTAATTCATCTAATGATGTAAGACCAAAAGCATCCATAAACTCATCTGTTACCCCATATAAAATCGGCATCCCTGGACTATCTTCACGACCAACTTCTTTAATTAAAGCCTTGGCTACTAATTTACGAATCATTGCATCACAGCCTACTCCACGAATATCTTCAACTGCTGCTCTAGTAATTGGCTGATTATAAGCAATAATTGCTAATGTTTCCAATGCAGCATTAGAAAGACTTGCACTACTTTGTTCAACCATTTTTTGATAATAAATAAAGTATTCACTATTAGTAGCTAATTTATATCTCCCCCCAAAATTAACTAATATAATTCCTTTCATACTTTTATTTTCATACATTTGTGTAAATTGATCCATTAATAGGGTTGCATCTTTACGATTTATTTCCAAAATCCCAGCAACTTGCTTAATATCTATTCCCTCATCTCCAGCAAGATACAACATACCTTCAATAATATCTAAATAATTTGTTTCCTCATCTAGCCAACTGATTTCTTCCATTAAACTTTCCCCTCCACATATATATCTGTAAATAATCCATCCTGAATTATTTCAACCTCTTTATCTTTAGCTAAAACTAAAACAGCAATAAAAGTAACAATAAAATAGAATCGATCATATCGATCAAATAATTCTTCAAATCTAACCTTTTTGTTTACTCTCGTTTTAAAATAATCTCTAATTTGTTTTGTTCTTTCATCTATTGAAATATCTTTTTTAGCAATATGAGTATCTAAAGGTCTCATCATTGCCTTACGTTGAAACATTTTTTGCATTGCTTTCATAAGATCATAGACTTCTAAATCTTCAGGAATCATTGAACTTGTATCAATAACATATTCATCCATTGATTCTGCTGGTTTAATAATGATATTTTGACGCTGTTCATACTTTTCACGGATTTCATCAAGAACATCTTTATACCGCTTATATTCAATCAAACGTCGTATTAATGCCTCACGTGGATCTTCTTGATATTCATCATTTATAGTAACTTTTTCTTTGGGAATAAGCATTTTACTTTTCATTTCAATTAGATCTGCTGCCATTACTAAATACTCTGACATTAGTTCTAATAAAGACGGATCCATAGCATGGATATATTGTAGATATTGATCAGCAATAACAGATAATTCTAATGTTTCTAAATCCATTTCTTTTTCTTTAATTAGATGTAATAATAAGTCTAATGGACCTTGAAAATCTTCAATTACAACTTGATATTCCATGATAAATCCCCCTTATTTTTAATTACGCAATAGTTATTATAACACATAAGTTACTGCATTAGAAGATTTCTTTTCAAACTAAAAATCCCAATTATTTAAATAATTGAGACTCCTATGATCCTTTTTTTCTTTTTGGTTTACGAATAATAAAATTAAGCATTTCCTTACCATCAAATGGATAAAGAGGATATAAATAAGATGTTCCTAGTGGTTTTAAAGAAACTAAATAACTGATTAAAATAATATGAAAAATAGCAAATCCTATCCACCCTAAAAGTCCAGAAAAAATAATTAAAAAAATCTTTAAATACTTATTTGTAAGTGATAATTCATAATTCGGTGTTGCAAAACCACCAACATCACCTATCGCACAATAAAGTAATATTTCTTCACTAAAAATACCTAAATCTATTGCAAATTGACCTAATAATACTGCTGCTATCATCCCCATTGCATTGGATAAAGATGTGGGAGTATGAATAGTTGCAATTCTAAGTAATTCAATAGCTAATTCAACCAATAATACTTGTCCTAAAAATACTAAGTCAAGATCACCATTACTTGTTAATAAAATCCATAATGGTACTAAATATAACGATATTAAAACTGCACTACAACGAATTAGACGAATAAATGTACCAATAATCGGAGTCTGACGATGTTCTTCAACATGTTCTAAAATTTCAAACAAAGTTGTTGGCAACATCATGACTGACGAAGAAGTATCACAGATAATGGCAATATGTCCATGTAAAATATGAGTTGCAACAACGTCAGGACGCTCACTATAACGAACTAAAGGAAATGGGTTATAACCCTGATCTAAAATCATTTCTTCAACTGCACGATCAGACATAACTAGATCTTCATTTCTAATTTCCTTAATACGCTCTAGAATTGTCTGTAACATATTTTGATCAACTTTTTCATTTAAATAACACAAACATATATCTAAAGGATTATTTTTACCAATAGTTTGCTTATTCATAACTAGATCAATCGTTCTAATCCTACGACGAATTAGTCCTGCACAAGTAAGCATTGATTCATTAAAACCATCTTTAGAACCACGCACACTTTTCTCTGTTTCAGGTTCTTCGACAGAACGACTTGGAAAACGTCTAGTATCTAATACATACTGAGTATCCCGATAACCAACTACTGCACATCCTGTAAGCATAGCATATTGAGCTTTTTCTAAATCAGGTTCTTCTTTAACATCACCATTATTTAAGCAATCCTTGAGTGTTTCACCACGATGATTGGTAATTCCTTCAACTAAATAAGCAATTAGATCATCTGAACAAAGACTAGAAACATAATTAACTGTTACTTTTTCATTTTCAAAATCGAGAGTTCGGGTATTGAGATCAAATGATGGATTCTTCATTATGATCTAGGTTTAGTACATACAGCAACAAGAAAGGCAAATAAAACGGCACTACTAATCCCTGCGGCAGTTAAATCAAATACTCCCAAGGCAAGTCCAAAAAAGCCAAATTCTTTCGTTGCTGCTAATGCTCCATGCATTAATGAATGACCAAAACTAGTAATTGGAAGCAATGCTCCAGCATGAAAAATTTCAACTAGTTTATCATAAATATGAAATAAATCTAAAAAAGCCCCAATAACCACGAACATACTAGTAATATGACCAGGTGTTAATTTTGTATACTCATAAATAAGCTGAGCAATTACACAAACAAGGCCACAAAATATAAATGCTAAAAGATAATTCATTATTCTACTACCTCCAAACTAAAAGCATGACCAATACAAGGAATACTTTGTTTTTGATTAGTCATTACTGGTGATAATAAAGCTCCTGTAGTAATTACTAAAATTCTTTTATACTTGTGTTTTAGCATTTTTTGATATAAATAACCAAATGTAACTAAAGCACTACATGATGGTCCACTACCACCTTGATTAACGTCTTGATCACTACTATATAAAAGACTACCACAATCATCATACTCTTTATAACTAATATGATTTTCTTTCATTAATTCCTTCATAATAGTTTTTCCATAATTAGATAAATCACCAGTTACTATTAAATCATAGTAAGTAGCCTGACGATTTAAATCTGTTAAATGATTACACAAAGTATCAAATGCAGCAGGTGCCATTGCTCTTCCCATATCATTAGGATCACTTTGATCCAAATCAACAACCCTACCAATGGTTAAAGATTCAATTCGTATTGAACTAGGATTATTATCAAGAATCACACTTACTGCCCCAGTAGCTGTAGTAGTCATTGTTTCTTTACGTTGTACACCATATTCCACTGGATAACGAAATTGTCTTTCTGCAGTAGCATTATGACTGCAAACAAAGCAGTTAGCATTATGCAAACTATGATTTTCAATTAACATTGAAGCCGTATTTATTACTAATCCCATTGTTGCACAAGCACCATACATAGCCATAAATGGTCTATGAAAATCTTTGGCAGTATAATTGCTTGCTGTAACCTGATTATTTAAATCACCACCTAAATACACATTTATATCTTCTTTTTTTAACTTTCCTTTTTTTAATGCAATACTTATCGCATCTTGCAACATTGCTATTTCTGCTTGTTCATATGAATCATTCCCAAAGTGAAAATCTGGATAGTGACGATCAAAATAATCACCTAACGGTCCATTATATTCATCTATCCCTGCAGTAGTTCCAATAGCCCTTACATAGACATTCTTTAGAGTCATTGAACTACCAGATAAAACTGAAGACATAACGAATCCCTCCTAAAACAAATGATGCAACAATACCAAAAGTAATTACAGTTCCACCCAATTTAAACATATTAGCACCTATACCTGTTACCAATCCTTCACTTTTTGCTTCTAATGCACTTGAAGTCATACTATTAGAAAAACCTGTAATAGGAATAAAAGTACCAGCTCCAGCTTTTTTACCTATTCGATCATAAACACCTAACCCAGTTAAAATAGCAGCAATCAAAACTATTGTTATAATCATCATTGGTGTAGCTTCTTTTTCATTGACATCAAAAATCATCATATAAAAATCTAATATTCCCTGACCTATTGCTCCAATTATTCCTCCATAGATAAATGCACTTAAACAATGTTTCCCAACTTGTTTTGGTGGTTTCAATTGTTCAGCAATTTTATTATATTTAGACGTATTCATTAATTTCACCTCACAATATTTTTTCCAATTAAAATAAAATTAAACCAAAAAGAATCTTATTACAAGCAATGTCATTAAGTTAATGATGACAACATTCTTACCAGAAACAATACCAAATGAGTATTGTCTTCTGTTTTTTAATTTGCTCAAGCTAAAAAAGTGTAGTATTGATACTGCATTTGATAAGGTGCATAATTGATAGCAACTAGTCATATCTATAGTTAAAGAACACATTCGTTTTTACTTTAACGTATCGTGTATCTGTTCTACCAGGTCGAATTGGCAGTATCAATTTAGCTATAAGATAATCTACAGGTGGAGTTTTCCCATCTGTTTTTCTTAGAAAATGTCTTAGTATATGAAATGATCTTGTAAAATTGACTTGATATTCATACTTTCTATTATCTTTCTTTGGAATTTTTATTTCTTGAACAATACGCTGACAGAAATTATAGAGTATCATACGTGTATATATTTCCTGTTGAATGAGTTTTCTTTTTTGGAGTGCAGTGCATTTAATCCAATCACATATTTCAGTTCTCTGAATGAATTTTCGATATCCCAGCGCTTACAATATAAATCCTTAATATCATCAATAGTGAATTTTTCATATTTTGAAAATAAAGAAATCATAAAAGATGCGTTTTTAATATCAAATCATGACAAAGAAATATTGATGAATAATGAAGATTTTATGCATATCATGAAACAGAATGGTGTCAATTTTGGATAGATATTGAATGAAATTTTATGAGTTTTTGATTAATTAAAATGAATTTTTATTTATATTATTAAGAAAAAATGATATACTCTTTGTAAGGAGGAAGATAGAGATGAAACCGTTAGAAAATATTAATTCATTAGATAATAAAACTATTATTCGTCCGAAAACGATTGAAGAAAAACTAGAAGAAGCTGAAAAGGATTATGAAGAAGGAAGAACTCATTCTGAGGAAGAAGTTTGGAATATGTTCAGTAAAAAATATGAATTTGAACTATAAAGTCGTATATACTGATTCAGCAATTGATGATTTAAACAGTATTTTATCTTATTTAAGCGGATATGGAAATCCAAATATTTTAACGTATTTTAAAAAAGAGATAGATAACAAATTAGAAATTATTAAAAATTTCCCACAATCATATCGTGTTATTTTTCGTCAACATGGTTATGATTATCGAAAGATAATTGTTAGAAATTATATCTTTGTTTATTGTATAGATGAGATAAAAACGAATTGGTTATATTTAGAATTTTTGATGAATTGGAAGATTAACAAAATAAATTAGGTGATTCAAAATCTGAAGTTTAGAGAGTGATTCTTATTTGGAATTGCTCTTTTTTGTTTAGAGGTGTATGAGATGATTAAGAAAATCAACAGAGAAATACAAAGACTAGAACAACAAAAACAAATAAAATTGAACAAGAAAAGTCAGTTAGAAGATGAATTAAATGTTATCCAATTGCAATTAAAAGACTTAAATAATTTGAAGAATCAGTATGAAAAATTAGAACAAAATACTGATTTTTTTATGTAAAGAAATAAAGGAGAAGAAAATGAATGAATAAATGTCAAGTAGAAATTACAGAAACACTTCAATACCGAGAAGTCATTGAAGCAGAAAATGAACAAAAAGCTATTAGAAAAATGAAAGAAAACTGATCCTATGTCAACACATTTTAAAAGAAACTCAGATAATTTTATTATAAAAAAGAGGAGTACATTATTATGTACTCCTCAACTGTCATTAAATCCTTAACTTAATGACATTGCTTATTACAAGACTCTACAATTTTTTTATAATTCTTAAAACATTATATCCTAAAATGATATCAACTGGAATCATGATACACTCTTTAATCACTCGAATAAACAAAGAGAGTGTAAAAGGTATTCCATACATCACTTGTAACCAATATGGCGTTAAACAAAAAGTAATTAACATTTCAACAATTACTACTGAAATCATCCATAAATTAAACAAATGATACTCTGATTCATCTAATTTCCTTTTATAATAATACATCACAATAAATAAAATACTTATCATTACAATACAGGTTATACTAATAATAATCTTATGGCTAAGTGTAATATTAACGATATTTTTTGAAATTGTTACCTGATCTAAACTATAAACATAACTACACGCACCAATTACTAATAAAACCAAAGCGACCTTGATAACTTTTTCTAAATAATTAGCATAACTTTCTTTTATAGCTGTTACTACAATTGATGGAATTAAAGTTTGCAACACTGCACTCAAAGTAAATCCTAAAAACGGAAATCCTGTCGGAGTCACGAGTAAACCAATTAAATCTACTGCAAGACCAATAATATAACAGTATCCTGGTGCTAACAATATTCCAGCTAACAACATTGGAATAACTTCAATTGAGACTTTCAAACTCTCAAATCCAAATAGTGGTATCATAATTGATAACCTTTTTAAAACTGCTGCCAATACAATAAATAAGGCTGCTAATGTAAGTGACTTAGTGTCACTTTTAATTGGAAATTTCCAAAATACCAATATTCCAATTAAAACTAAAATAAATCCGCAAATAATTTGAATCATAATCTGATTGCTACTTATTTACAATCTTTCCTGCTTCATCCTCATTTCTAGTCCACAGGCGTTAATTCCGATCATCGACCGTACATGCGATTGCTACTAAAAAGTAGACTCCCCCTTTTTCTAAATTATATACAAAATGTATACAATATGTATAATACTACAATGTTTTTCTTACTTCAAGTAATTTTTTATCATCATCAATAAAAAATAATCATCATAAACTAAAAATAACAAAATTCAAATATTTAATCACATGACAATTTTTTTACAATATACTCTCTAACTTTAGAGATAAAATATAGTGATCCTGTAACAAAAACAGTCCCATCATGACTAAAAGCATCATCTATAGCCACTTTATAATCAGGTTCGATTTTAACACTAAAACCATCAGCAAGTGTTTTAGCATCACTTGCCCGAACATGTTCAAATTCACAAATTGTGATATCATCAGTTAATGATAATAACTTTTCAATCATATGTTTATAGTCTTTATCACGTAAAGCGCTAAATATAATCTTTATCTTATCATACTTTTTTGCACATTCATAAAAAGCATCAATTCCCTCTTTATTATGAGCACCATCTATAATTATTAATGGCTCAATATTAACTATTTCAAAACGTCCTGCCCAACGAGCATTGTACATTCCTTGTAACAAATCATCATCACTAAAATTAATAATCTGATGTTCTTTTAAATACAACAAAGCTTCTAAAGCTAATGCACTATTATATATTTGGTATAATGCTGGTGTATCTAAAATAATATCATAATTACAATAACGATAGCTAACATTATTACCATCAATAATATTTGTAATTGGTGCTAAAGTTAATAATGTACTATGATTCTCTTGACATACTTTTTCAAATACTACTAAACATTCTGGTTTTGTTTCACCAGTTAAATAATCTATTCCTTCTTTAACTATTCCTGCCTTATTCAAAGCAATACTTTGATAATCATGACCCAAATAATCTACATGATCTAAACCAATATTAGTGTTGATTGCTAATTTAGGCATAATAATATTTGTTGCATCTAATAAACCACCTAAACCTACTTCAAACAATGCTATATCAACTTTCTGTTCAATAAAATACATTATTGCAATAAATACCTCAATTTCAAACATCGATATTTCATACTTAAGCCATAAATCAACATAACGATTAGCATAATTTACCATTGTTTGTTCATCAATAAACTGATCATTGATTCTAATAATATCTAGCCTAGAATACAAAGCTGGTGAAGTAAAAGTTGCAACTTTATATCCTGCTTGTTTTAATACTTCTTTAATATAATTAGTAGTTGAACCTTTTCCATTAGTTCCACCAATATGAACACAATCAAGAATTAACTGTGGATTGCCTAAATTTTCCATATAATTCCTAAAATTATCTAAACTATAAACACGATCTTTTTGCCCATTAATAAACTCAACTACCTCATCATAATTACTAAACTTTTTTTCAACATATCTTTTCTTTATCATTGAATAAGTATCTTTTTTTTCAAAATTCACCTTTAAACTAAAACCAATATGTTCAAAAAATGATTTAGCATAAGCACCAACATTTACTTCTAAATCCCCTAAAACAAGATTATCAATTATTTCTACTAATTTTTTGCCAATTCCTCTTCTACGATATTCTTTATCAACAAATAATAAATTTAAATAATTTCCATTGGTTAAACTAACCATCCCAACAATTTTATTATCATCTAAACAAACATATGTAAGACTATACTTATTTAAATAAAAATCACTTTTTCTTTCAATCACAAAATCCAAACATACGCATTCTTTAACAACTCTATCAACTAATTTAATTACAGTATCAATTTCATTTTCTTTTATTAATCTATATTTCATTATAATCACCTTAAACCATTATATGATAAAAGAAGTAGCTAAGCTACTTCTTTTTTAGAATTTTTCAAACTGATCAATATTAAGTACAAATACAGTTGCTCCACCAACTAAAACATCTACCATAATCGGTGTAAAAAACTCTCCCATTTCAGTTGGAGGAATAGTAGGCTCTTTTTCAACCCGTTTTTTAGCATTAGCTTTTATTATTGAAATACAGTCCTCAACCTTATCATCATTGGTTCCAACAAAAAATGTCGTATTTCCTTTTTTTAAAAATCCCCCTGTTGTAGATAATTTTGTTACAAAATATCCGCCTTCAGTAAGGGCTCCTTGAACTGACGAACTATCATCAGAATTAACAATTGCAATTATCAGTTTCATATTAGCTCCTCCTCTTATAAATATATTATACTACGAATTAAAAAAAGATAATACCAATATAATAACATAAACTTAAATTATTTCATTATGCTGGATTGGTAAAAATATTGATTCATATTCAGCTAAAACATAAGAATCAGTCATCATTGATAAATAATCTGCAACGATTAGAGCTGGATCATTACTTTGATAAGTTGAAGACATCTTTGCAACAAAGGTTTTAATTTTACAATTTTCATTTTCCAAATCAGTTAATTCCTCATAGTAAATATCATACAATTGTTTAATCATTCTAATCAGTTTAGCATTTTCTTTCACTAAAACAGGATGTTGATGAACCTTTATTGTTAAAAAGTTTAATAAACATTTTAATGATTCAAATACTTCATTAGAAAACTGCAAATAAGGCAATTCATAACTATGAATTACTAAATCACCAATTAAACGATTTATCATTGACTTATTATTAAAACCTAAAATATCAGTAACCTCTTTAGGTAAATCACTCTGTTTTATAATTCCTACTCTAATTGCATCCTCAACATCTTTACCAATATAAGAAATCACATCAGAAATCCTAACCACACATCCTTCTAGTGTCATTGGTAGAATTTTTTTACTTGTATTTTCTTTGTGCCAGCAATCATCATATTCTCTCCAAAATTGATTAATAGTTTTATTAGTATCGGGAATATATTTCTTTGATAACATTTCACCATTATGACATAAGATTGCATCTAAAACCTGTAGTGAAACATTATAGCCAATTCCATTTCTTTCTAAAAAAAGAATATTACGAACACTATTGGCATTATGAGCAAAATAACCATAACCCTTAGCCTGAAGAATTTCATTTAAAGCCTTTTCCCCAACATGACCATAGGGCGCATGTCCTAAATCATGACCTAAAGCTGCTGCTTCAATTAGATCTAAATTTAAATTTAATCCTCTACCAATTTGTCTTGCAATCCTGCTAACCCATTGAACATGAATTGAACGTTTAGAGATATGAGCATTGCGAAAAAAAGATAAAGCTTGTGTTTTATCGACATAACGCTGATATGATTTACAATATAGAATCCGATCTATATCTTCTTCAAAAGGCCAACGAATATCAAACTCTTCTTTATCCTTAATAGTTTGTTTTATTTTAATACAATCACTATTTTTTGTTGCATAAATAGAAAGATGTTCATCCGTCTCTTTTGTCATTTGAAGCGTATTCTTGATTACAAGCTCCTCTTTCTTCATTGAATCACCCTCTATATATTCTACACAATTTATTACTTTTTATGCTATTTTCTCCATTGTGAAGGTGCAAATAATAACAAAATCGGAAAAATTTCAAGACGCCCAGCTAACATATCAAAAGATAAAACAAATTTTGAAATATCTGATAATGACGAAAAATTGTTCACTGGCCCAACTACCCCTAATCCTGGTCCAACATTATTTAAACATGTTGCTACTGCTGAAAAAGCACTTTCAAAATCAAGACTAAAAAATGTTAAGATCAATAATGAAACTGCAAAAATAGCTAAATATAAAGCTAAATAAGCATGAATATTAACAATAACATGATCATCAATTGAATTTTTTTCAAATTCTACAGTTTGAATACTATGAGGATGTAATAAATGCTTTAGTTCTTTTTTTGCATTTTTTAAATAAATTACGATTCTAGAAACTTTCATTCCACCACCAGTAGAACCAGAACAAGCACCAACAAACATTAAAGCAATAATAATCATTTGTGAAAACATTGGCCACTTAGTATAATCAGCAATTACAAAACCTGTTGTTGTAATGATTGACCCAACTGTAAAACTAGAATAACGAATTGCAGATAAAATAGAATCATACATTGGTAAAATATTAATTGTAATTAAAAAAACAGCACCAAGAATTATTAAAAAATAATAACGTAATTCTTCACTTTTAAAAACTTCTTTAATTTTTCCAATAATTATAAAATAAATCAGATTAAAATTAATCCCAAATAAAATCATAAATACTGTAATAACAGTATCAACATAGACACTATCATAAGCTGCAATACTTGCATTTTTGATTGCGAATCCTCCAGTACCTGCAGTTCCAAAAGAGTTCAAAAGACTATCAAATAAAGGCATACCACCAAATAATAATAAAAAAGTTTCTACTAATGTTAAAATAGCATATATAATATATAAAATCCTTGCTGTTAAACGAATTTTAGAAACAAGCTTACCAACTACTGGACCAGGAACTTCAGCTTTTAAAATATGTAATGAGCGACCTGATGAAATCGGAATAAACGCAATTACAAAAACCAAAATTCCCATTCCTCCAAGCCAATGAGAAAAGCTGCGCCAAAACAAACTAGCATGACTTAAAGCCTCAATATCATTAAGAATTGATGATCCTGTTGTTGTAAAACCAGAAACCATTTCAAAAAAAGCATCAATAAATGAAGAAATTTCTCCTGTTATATAAAACGGCAAAGCTCCAAAAATAGAAATTAAAATCCAGCTCAATGCTACAATTACAAATCCCTCTCGTGCATATATATTCTTTTTAACTGGCTGATTATATGAGACAGATATACCTAAAACAAATAAAATCGCACCAACTATAGCAAAAGCTATTCCCTCAGTTTCTTGATATATTAATGCAACTAATACTGGTATATACATTAAAAGCCCTGTTATGCATAATAGTTTTCCTAATGTATAAATTATCATCTTTCTATTCATTTAACTATCTCCTTATAATATCGTTCAATGTTTTCAATTTTTCATCTCGAGATATAATAATTAAATGATCATTTAATTCAATTGTTGTTTCTCCCTTTGGAACAATTATTTCATTATTTCTAGAAATAGCAGCTACTAAAATATGATTCTTCAATCTTAGTTCATTCAAAGTCTTACCTAAAAAATCTATTTTACTTGTAACAATAAATTCACTAGCTTCAACTTCACCATTAACAATTTTATACAATGTTTTTACACTAGAATCATCATCTTTATTTACCTTAGCTCTAACATAGCGAATAATTTGAGCAGCAATGGCGCTTTTTGGTGAAATAATAGTATCCACATTTAAACTATTCACTAATCCAGCATAATTCATTCTAGTAACCTTTGCCACTGTTTTTTTATGATACATTTTTTTAGCATATAAAGATAAAATTAAATTCTCTTCATCTAAACCAGTTAATGCTAAAAAAGCATCTGTATTTTCAATTCCCTCTTCAATTAGTATTTCTTCATCACTACCATCAGCATTAATAACTGTGATAAATGGTAATTTTTTAGCTAAAATTTTACAATATTCAATATTATTTTCAATTATTTTTACTCTCATTCCCAATACACTTAATTGCTTAGCTAAATAAAAACCTATTTTCCCCCCACCAATAATCATCACATTTTTTATCTGTTTTGTAATTATTCCAATATCAAAACAAAATCTAGTTAAATCACGATGTGATCCTGTTATATATAAATGATCACCCGACTTAATTACATAATTTCCATCAGGAATAATAACTTCATCATTACGACTTATAGCACACACTAAAACGTTTGTTTTTGAAACATTTTTTAATTTACTTAATTGGATATTACAAAGTTGACTTTGCTCATCAACATTAAACTCAGCTAATTCAACCTTTCCACGAGCAAATGTTTCAACTTTTACAGCTGAAGGAAATGATAATGTTCTTCTAATTTCATTAGCTGCTTCTAATTCTGGATTAATTATTAATGAAAATCCTAATTGATTTTGCATGAAATTGCATTGTTTTGAATAATCTGGATTTCTAACTCTAGCTATAGTATGTCTTGTTCCCATCTGCTTAGCCATTAATCCTGCTAAAATATTCAATTCATCGGAAGCGGTTACACAAATAATCAAATCAGCTTCATTAGCATTAGCCTCCATCAAAATATCATAAGAACCTCCATTACCTACAACACCAATTACATCATATTGATTTACAACATCATCAATCTTATCTGCATTTTGATCAATTACAATAATATCATGATCTTCATTAGCCATATATTTGGTTAGCGTTTTACCTACTTTTCCCGCTCCCAAAATAATAATTTTCATCAAAAAACCTCCCTAATACACATATTATAGCCTATTTTGTCTAACTTTCCCAATAACTCTGATATAAACAAAAAAAGTTTATCATATTTTAACTAAATTACAAGATAATTAATATATTTTCAAGGAAAAATTTACAATAAATTTAAATACTTTTCTTATCAAAAAATAGATCAATATAAAAAGATGGTGAAAACCATCTTATACATGAATTATCTTCATAAAATTTATCAATCAGCAATATTAATACATTAATATTTTTTCAATCTTACTCATACTTAGAAACATTATTTAGTATAATAATCAAATTTCTCTAAATCATCTGTTTTTCCAATAACAAAAAAACGATCTCCTTTTTTTACAATATAATTAGCACCTATATTTAATGACATCTTATCTTCGTTATCTTTAACACCAATAACATTTATATGGTATACTTGTCTAACATTTAAAATCTGAAAACTCTTTCCTATCCATTCAACTGGTGCATTTATTTCTACCAGTGAATAATCTTCATCTAATTCAACTAAATCAACAATACTTTTTCTAAGTAATGATTTAGCTACCCTAACTCCCATATCTTTTTCAGCTCTTATAACTCTATTAGCTCCTACTTTTTCTAATATTGTAGAAAACTGCCTATTTTTTGCCTTAGCAATTATATAAGGAACACCTAATTCTTTAACATTCATAGTTGTTAAAACAGCTTCTTCTAAATGAGTCCCAATAGCAATTATAGCTACGTCAATATCACCTATCCCTAAAGCTCTAAGTTGCTCTAAATCAGTTGTATTAGCTACAGCTGCTTTTGTAACTTCGTCAGCAATCCTTTCAACACAAGCAATATCTTTATCAATAGCAATTACCTCACAATCATATTGTGATAAAGTAGTTGCTATCGTTGAACCAAATACCCCTAAACCCAATACAGCATATTGTTTATCTTTCATTTTCTTACTCCTAACCTAATAAAATATTTCCATCAGTATACTGAACTTCTTTTTTACCTGCATTAATATAAGACCTTCGAGCAAACGAAATTATTAAAGTAATTGGTCCAATTCTACCAATATACATTAAAATAATAATTATTATTTTTCCAATTCCAGTCAGTGATGGTGTTAGTGATGCACTTAATCCTACTGTTGCAAAAGCTGAAACTGCTTCAAACATAATATCAATAAAAGGAGCATTTTCACTAATACTTAAAATAAAAATACTTATAAATGCAAGAGATATTCCTATCGTAATAATTGCAAATGAACGAATTATTAACCTTTTAGGAATTCTTCTAGAAAATACAGTTACTTCTTTTCTTCCATGATATATATTATAAACCATTAAGATACTAATCGCAAAAGTTACTGTTTTTATTCCTCCAGCTGTACCAGCAGGTGAACCACCAATAAACATAATAATACACATCATAAATTTAGTATATGGATATAAACTAGCAATATCAACAGAAGCAAATCCTGCTGTACGCAATGTTGTTGACTGAAAAAAAGAAACCTGAAGCTGATCAAGAAAGTTTAATTTTCCAATTGTATCAGGATTATAAAATTCACATAGATAAAATAAAACCATTCCTATAAATAACAGAATTGACGTCATAATCAAAACAATCTTGGTATGTAAACTAAAACTTTTAAATAAATGACGATAATTGAATTTACTAGGTTTTTTATATTCTTTTTTGATCGTTTCCATAACATCAAACCATACAATAAATCCTAATCCTCCCATAATTATTAAACCAGGAATTACAAGATTAATAATTATATTAGTTTGATAACCAATTAATGAATTATTTCCTAATACATCAAATCCCGCATTACAAAAAGCTGAAATTGCATGAAAAACTGCAAAGTATATTCCTTTTAAAACACCATATTCAGGAACAAATACAAATAATAAAAGAATTGCTCCTATTCCTTCAACAATAAAAGTGTATTTAATTACATTTTTTAAAAATTTAGGAATCGCATTTAATGAGGGTTGATTAAGCGCCTCTTGTAAAACAATTTTATTAGTTAATGAAATCTTCTTCTTTATCATTATTAATAATAAATTTAAAAAAGTTAAAAAACCCAATCCTCCAATTTGAATTAGCACAATTATAATTAATTGTCCTAAATAATTAAATTGTTCACTTGTTGTAACTGGTACTAACCCTGTAACACAAGTAGCAGAAGTAGCAATAAATAAATTATTCAAAAAAGTTGTTGGTGTACTTTTATTACAAATAGGCAAACTTAATAAAATTGTTCCTATCAGAATAACTGCTAAAAAACTTAATGCAATTTGCCTTGTTGGACGCATTGTATGATGTTCATGTCTTTTTTTAAATATTTCAACTTTCATATATTTATTCTACCTCTCTAAAAAAATAAATGATCAACCAAAATTTTACATCCCATAATAATTAAAAGTACTCCACCTGCAAATTCTGCTTTACTCTTATATTTTTCACCAAAAACATTCCCTACTTTTACTCCTATAACACAAATAACAAAAGTAATTATTCCAATAATTACAGTTGATAAAACAATTGAAACATTAAAAAAAGCAAAAGTTATTCCAATTGCTAATGCATCAACACTTGTAGCAACCGATAACATAATTAAATTACCAAAGTGTAATGCATCATCCAAACATCCATCTTCATCTTTACTCATTGCCTCTTTTATCATATTTATTCCAATTAATCCTAATAAAATAAAAGCTATCCAATGATCAATAGTTGCAATTTTAGAAGCAAAAGTCGTACCTAAAACATATCCTAATGCTGGCATTAATGCCTGAAAAGCACCAAAAAACAATGCAATTATAACTGCTTTTTGGTAACTCATTTTCTTCATTGCAAGTCCTTTACAAATAGATACAGCAAAAGCATCCATTGCTAAACCTATTCCAATAAGCGCAATTTCTAAGACTGACATTTTTTATTCTCCCCCTCTAAAATAAATTCACTACATTTTAACCCATCAATTGCACTAGACATAATTCCTCCAGCATAACCTGCACCCTCACCAATTGGATAAATACCTTTAATATTACTTTGATATGATTCATCACGATAAAACTTTACTGGTGCTGAACTGCGTGATTCAACTCCTGAAAGCATTGCATTACTAGCAAAACCAGAAATCTTTTGATCCATTAATATTAACCCTTCTTTTAAAGCAGTATTTATTTCTTTACTAAATAACTTATTCAAATCAGCATTTTCAACTCCTGGTAAAACACTACATTTAACCATCTCATTACCAGGTTTAGTTTCTAAATAATCTTCTATTTTCATTACTGGAACATGATAATTGCCCCCACCAAGAATAAAAGCTTTATGCTCCAAATCTTGTTGATATTTTATCCCAGATAAAGGATGATCATTTTCAAAATCCTCTGGACCAACAGTTACTAAAATAGCACTATTTGCATTAACATCATCACGTGCTTGATTACTCATTCCATTTACTACAACTCCACCTGATTCACTACTAGAATTTATAACTTTCCCCCCTGGACACATGCAAAATGTATAAACGCCACGTCCACTACTTGTTTTAACGGCTAATTTATAATCTGCTGCTTTTAATTTAGGATGATTAGCATATCTACCATATTGATGTTCATTGATAAATGACTGCAGATGTTCTATCCTTAAACCAACAGCAAATGCTTTAGGTTCTATTCTTAACCCTCTTTGATAAAGCATTTCATAAGTATCACGTGCACTATGACCAATCGCCAAAACTAATTTATCTGGCTTCATTGTAATAATCTGATCACCTTGTTTTATTTTAATATTTGTAAGTTTTTGATTTTGTGTTTCAATATCTATGAGTTGACTATCAAATAACACTTCTCCACCATTTTTAATTATTTCTTGACGCATATTTTTTACGACATTAATTAAATAATCAGTTCCTACATGTGGTTTATTAAGATACAAAATATCTTTATTTGCACCATGAGCTACAAAAGTTTCTAAAATAAATTGTTTACGTTTATCTTTAACTCCTGTAGTAAGTTTACCATCACTAAAAGTTCCTGCTCCACCTTCACCAAACTGTACATTACTATTTAAAAGTAATTTACCTGTTTTAAAAAAATTATCAATATCTTCTTTTCTTTTATCAACCTCACTACCTCTTTCAATCAAAGTTACCTTTTGATTAGCACGAGCTAAATTATAAGCACAAAATAATCCTGCAGGTCCACTGCCTACTACTATAATATGTTCATCATTAGATTTTAAAACTGGATAATAGTACGGTTTTACTTTAGCAAGATTTAATTTGGGATACTTTTTTATAATTATATCTTCATTATCAATATTGAATTCAAAACTACATACAAAATGAACTTTATTTTTCCTTCTTGCATCAATTGCTTGTTTAACTAATTTTACATCTTTAATTTTGTTTTTAGAAATATTTAATTGTTGTGAAATTACCTGTCGATAATCTTTTGTATCCAACGAAACATTTACATTATTAATTCTTATCATCTTATTTTCCCTTACTTAATATTGTTTTAGCTATATGATATCCTGATGCAAATGCAAAATGCAAATTATAACCCCCACAATCTCCATCTACATCCAACACTTCTCCAGCAATATAAATTCCTGGATATTTTGTGCACTCTAAATTTTCATCAACTTCTTCAAGACTTACACCACCATGCATTACCTGAGCTTTAGTATAATCATATGTTCCTACTATCTTAAAACGAATATCTTTTAAATTATCTACATTCACTAACACTTTAGCTAATTTATCATTGAATATTCCCTCTAAATAATAATTACCATATTTTTTTAATCTTTCTTCTAATAATATATTAACTTCACTTTCATTAAATTCCTCTAATAAATCTAACCCAATTTCTAAATTACCATGACATTTAGATAATAACCTTGATAATTGCATAATACAAATACCTGATAATCCTTGTTCACTAAATAATACTTCACCTGCTTGACTTTCAACTAATTCATTATCATTATACAAATTTGCCTGACATTTAACACGTACCCCTTTTAACTTAGGATAAGCAGGTTTAGTCTTTATTTGAACTAAACTAGGAAATAAGTCAGTTACTTTTAAACCAAGATCATTAACTAAATCATAATTATTTTTTCCAGATAAAAGAGATGCTGGAGAACCAGTTGCAATAACAACATTATCACATTCATAATCACCTCTTGTACTTTTTACAAGATACCCATTTTTCCTTTTAATAATTTTTAAAGCTTGACATTCTTCAATTAAAGCTACTTGATCAAAATTATTTATCAAAGCATTTTTAATAGTTAAACTCTGATTAGAACGAGGATATAATAAAGTTCCTACTTGTCTAGTTAAAACCCCGATCTGATTAAAATAGTCTTTAACATTAAAATCATTAATAATTTTCTCAATTCTTTTATCATCAGTATTATAAAAATACATATCTAAATTAGTATTTGAAAGATTACAACGTCCATTGCCACTAGCAAGAATTTTTCTTCCAGATTTATTAGACTGTTCCAAAATAATCACATTGGCTTGTTGTTTAGCTAATTCACATCCACATAAAAGACCACTAGCACCAGCACCAATAATTACTGTTGTTTCCATCATTTAATCTCCTTATAATGCCTAGATTATAGCACAAACTATAATCTTTTAAAACAAAAGCAACTAATAAACAGCACTGACGAGTAAAAATTTATCGAGCTAAATAGAGATAATAAAGTTATAA